>Ga0265314_10000142_pt1 | contig 108299 bp, 88 predicted proteins | sample 4126metaG_FD_203106 | JGI IMG/M metagenome (GOLD analysis project Ga0265314, IMG submission 203106) | Rhizosphere microbial communities from Carex aquatilis grown in University of Washington, Seatle, WA, United States - 4-1-26 metaG | ecosystem: Host-associated > Plants > Roots > Rhizosphere >... | reverse complement strand
GGCGCTAGTTACAGAATGAAGGATCAAATCGAACCCTGAGCCTCTCCAAGCGACATGGAGCTTCGCACCGCCGCAGCCGAATTTTCAAACCGGCGCTTTTCCTCCAGTTTCGCGCCGCCGGCAACAACGCATGCAGTCCTTTACTGTCTGCTGCAGTCGGTAGAGGTAAATGAGGAGATGCATGGCTGTTTGCGTAACAGCGCTTTGCGGATCCCATTTCTTGCTCTCATGGATCTCAAAAGGGTAGCCATGAGCCAGGCCCTTTGGTGGCTTAGAATGCAGTTGGTAGAAGGGGTGCTTACAGAGGAGGCCTGGCCACCGGATTTTCCAGCGAATCAAATCCGTAAAAGCCTGAGGGTGTCGGTCCTCCAGATGGTTGATTTGTTCAATCATCACAGTAATTATATCAATTATCAAATCCCCGGCCTCAAGGTTCCCCTTCTGGAGCAAGTCCAACAGCCACCGCAAATCGCAGCCAATGCGACGCTCCACCCACGTCAAATCGAGATTCGAGACGTGGTGTGCAAGTTGAAGCCACTCTATGCTGGCTACGTCACGGTTAACGATCAGGTTCGCGAGCTCTACGCTCAGTTTCCCGTCGGCTATCTCCTGCCAGGCTTGTGCCATGCGCTCGAATTCCATAGCCAGTTGGGATGGAGCATCCCCTTTTTCGTTTCCTGCTTCATCAGTGGATTCGGTTTTCGGATCGTCATTCTCTAAATCCTCGTCAACCTGTACGCGCTGTCTCAACGTGCGGGCTTGCTCGCGGCACCGCTGGGCACGAGCACGAGGGGTCATATCTGAGCCCCCCATAGGCTGCATCCCCTCCGTGAGGATTAGATCTAGGAAGCCAGCGTCTCCAGAGTTTCGAAGCCTTCGGAGCTCTTTGGGAAAGTAGTTGATATTCGCCTTGTCAACAGAGGTGTTATCGTAGCTTGGGTCGTCGGCCACCATAAACGGCTCCCCTAATCGGTAGAGGTCATCATCACCCTGGAAAAGTTTGATGAAGCTATCGTCGTAGGGGCTGCCAGGTGCTTTCATGGTTCTTGTTTCTTTTCGACGAACACAAACCAGCTGATGCCTTAAATCTGCTCCGCAGTTCCCTGAAGGATATCGGGTAACTTGTTCAGTGCCGTCCGCTTGGTCTCGTCGTCAAGGTGAGTGTAGTTTTGATTCACGATCGCGCTCTCGTGCCCCGCTAATTCTCGGGCTATAGCATCGGTGGAACCTGTGTCTTTCAGCCAGGAGACGAACGTGTGCCGTAACGAATGAAAACTCAACCCCGATACATGATGCCTCACCCCAGTACGTCCGGTGCCTGTGCTCCTGTTAGTTCGCGGTTCGGCCAGGCCGGCATTAACGAGCACTTGGTGGAACCTTTTCGATAAAAGGCCGTTGAAGTAATTCTTGGCGTAGTCAGCGTGGGCCTTAGGAAAAAGTGGCTCTTCCGGGCCACATGTTGCGCAGCGTAACTCCAGGCAACGATGTAGAGGAGGTGCTAAGTGCAAAACCTGATTCTTATTAGTCTTGCTTACTTTGAAGACCAATCTACGTGCGCTCAAATCTATGTTCCTCCATTTTAGGTTAGCGATGTCACCCAAGCGCGCACCTGTATAGAGGCCAACCATTACCATGTCTCTCCATTCCTCATCCGCCACAGCAAGAATCCTCTTCAGTTCCTCCGGAGAGAAAGGTCGACGTACAGCGCTGGATCGGGCCTTCAACGTGGTAACGCGTTGAGCTTCGTTCACCTCGACCAGTCCATCGCGCTTTGCCTGATTCAAAGCCGCACGGAGAATCTTCAAACTGGTATTGACGGTGCCGGGAGTGAGCTTCTCGGCAAGTTCGTCACGAAAATCAGCTACATCCCGACTGGTTAGATGACTCAGATCTTGGTCCGCTCTAGGGCCCAGGAATTCAAGAAATTGTCGAGTGGTGATGCCGTAGCGGATGTGTGTTTTCTCACCGGCTTCAAGTTCTTTGCGTTTCAGCCATGAGGCAAAGAAGTCCCGTACCGTGGAACTTGGCAGTGTGCCTCGATTCGCCAAGGCATAAATGTCCGCAATGACTTTTCTAGCACGGCTCTCAGTGAGCCGTCTCTCACGTCCCTGTGACGCAGCATCTTCGAAATGGTTGGCAATACGTTGCGCATCCCGACGATCTGTAGTGCCCGTGCTCCGTTGAGCCCGGCTCCCGTCGGACTCCGCGAAGCAGGCAACCCAGTATGGGCTCCCCGCACGTTTACGAAGCGAGGCCATATAGCACTGACAACATTACTAACAACAACCAGCCCTGTCAAGGGTGTTTGAGAGTATCAAGATACTGAGGAAATCGCAAGTTCTCGAGCAAAGATTTGAATCGTGAGTTCAAATCTCACCGTCCCGACCATTTAATTGCAGAGAGTTAGGGTAGCAAGACGAGTAATGGAGAAGGGTGACGGTCTTGAGACGGATTCACCCGGTGCAGGCGGCTTTCAGGCCCGCCGTCTCGAGGTTAGCAACCCACCGATGCGGAGAAGCGCTTTCTCACTGTTGAAATTGATCAGCCACCAGCACACCCACACTCCCACCCGGCGGTTGCTGTGAGTTCGTCGCTTCACGTATTAGTTGCTGCCTGTTCAACCTCGTCGTGGGGACAGCGACCAAGCTGGTACACCCGCCCTTTGATTGCTTTGAACATCGGGGGGGGCTCCAAAAGCGCGAACGTAGAATAAAAGCCCGTCTCACCGATCTGGGTCCATGAAAACCCATTATTCTACTTGAAACCTCTTGTCAGGACAAAGTCGATTATGATAGGCAACTGACGTTTGGAAACCAATCATCTATACCCTTAACTGCACTCCTATGAAGTATCATCTGCAAGTGCTTGCCGTGCTGGCAGTCCTCGTGGTGACTGCGACAGCGCAAACCCTTCCGGGAAAACCCGAGGACAGTGGCTTGACGCCTAAATCCGCAACAATCTACGTGAACAGCCGGGGAAACACCCCCCCCGCCAACAATAACGAGAGCACCGAGAGCCTCGGCGTAGCCATCGCGAACGGCGGAAATGTCATCGTCGGTTGGGAGGACGATGATGACAACATCAACGACACCGAGGCCATCTGGACCATGTTCAGCCCCACTGGGACGTCGATTACCCCAGCCCTGGTGCAAACTGCGCTGATCGACACGTCCCTCGGCACAGTCACCAACAACTTCTTGTCCTACTTCCGCCCGGACGGCAGCGCGGTCTGGGGAGGTAGCTCCTGGGGTCCGAAACTGAAAGCCAGCATGTTTGGTGATGGTGTCGGCATGGGGGCGATCTCCTATGGTTTAGGCGAGGAAATCGCGGCTTTCGCCCCCTGGGATGACCAGAACTCGGGTGACTTTCCAACAGTGCAGCTTCTCGACGATGCGGGCAACCCGTTAGGTATTGTGGCGGGTGTATCAGCTGAGTACGCGACCAGCGATCCCGGCAGCATTCGGCTGGGCGACTGGGACTACCTGTCAACCAGCAATCTGGTGATTGCGGGGGAAAGTCGACAAAATCATGACTTGGTCGCGCTTTATGGCGGCGATACCGATGCCAAGCACGTAATCGTCAGGATCGTGGATCCAAAGGGCGTGGAAGTGAGGGCTGAACAGTTGGTGAGCTCTGACCCCAACTTTGTGGACGGTGGGGGCAACAACAGCCAGATGTGGCATGGGGTCGGCGTAACAACCAACGGTTTCGCGATCCGATTCCAGGGCGCCGGCGGCGCTACCCTGCGCCTGTTCGATACCGCTGGCAACGCCCTTGGCACCAATATCGACCTGGCGACGTTGACCGGGCAACCGCTAGCCGGGGAAGGCGGCCGAGGGGACGGCGCGGGTTTCCACGGGAATGGTAAAGATGCCTACGTGCACGTAGCTGGCGGCGTAGACCCTGTCGACAACGCCCAGAAAGTCTGGATCACTGTCCTCACCGACACGGGAACCGTGCGCTACTCCAAATCGGTAGCCGATGATCTTGAGTTGGCTAGTGTGGGCCGCTGCGATGCCGCCATCAATCCCGACGGAAGCGTCTTTGTGGTATTCGAGGCCAAATACGACCCGAACAATTCCAGCTTGATTATGGGGAGGCGCCTGGACAGTACCGGCGCGCCGATGGGAGCGAGCTTTTATATCAGCGAAAAGGAGCTCCCCGATCCTGCCACCCTGGCAGCCACCGGTCCTCGCGTCGCCGCCCGGGCGGGCGAAGTCGCCGTGGTTTGGCAGAGCAATAACGACCCCACGACCATCAATCCGGACACCCAGGCCCCCCAGAACGTCGTTGCGCTGCGGATTTTCTCCACGCTACCAGCCTCTTCACTCTCCTTCACATCTACCAAGATCGATGATACCGACGTGGTAATGAGCTGGGCTGGTGGGCAAGCACCATTTCTCGTCCAAGGCACGGGAGCACTCGGCTCGGCTTGGGTTAATTTGCTTACGACCACTAATCGGACCGCCCGTATCCCCAGGGCCCTGCCGATGGCCTTCTTCCGCGTCCAGGATGGCACGACAAACAACGTCACGTTGTTCAAGTCGGTCCTCAACGGCGCGAATGAGCGGCCAAACACGGTCGCCACTCCGGCGACCGCCATCGGCTTGCTCTCGCTCAACGGAACGACAGCATCGTATTGGGTCACCTATTCCGGACTCTCGGCGACGGCTACGGCAGCGCACGTCCACGGGCCAGCGGACATTAACACTGCGACCGGGGTGCTGTTCCCCATCACCCCGGTTGGGGCTTTCGGCACCCAGGGCGTGATCGCGGGCACCGCCACCATAACGGCAGATCAAGCCGCGGATATCGTTGCTGGCCAAACTTATTTCAACATCCACACGAGCGTCCATCCTGGTGGTGAAATTCGCGGCCAACTCCTGCCGCCATGACCTAAGTCTGCCTTTTCGTCATCGCCGCGCGACCCTGGTCGCAGCCAGGGCCGCGCTCGCTTTGAAAACGTGCTCGGGAGAAGGATCGCCCTGCTCATCGTTGTTGAGAAGCGAGACGCCGCAGGGTCGATGCACTCAGCGAGCATGTGGGATTTGCTCGGCTGCAGATTCGCTCATGATGCTGTAAGGGTTGGGTTGCATCCAGGTAGTGGAGATGGTGGGTCCCCCTGGCGCATCGAGTTGTTGAACCGACGTGAGCCTAATTACCATCGATCCACCTGAGAGCATGAAAGGGCGCAAGCTTCGCATCCCCCGCCGTAACGATCTTGGGCCAGCGGACCAACAGAACAAAGTGAACAAGAGGCCAACCGGCCATTCTCACAAAACGCGAGCGATAATCAGCCCGTCATAACCCTTGGTGCCGACAGTCTGGATCGCGGTGGCCGCCACTCTTGGCTCTCGCGCCAGCATTTCAGTGAGCCGGCGCATTCCTTGGGTGTTTGGATCAGTAGTCTCCGAATTCAAAATCTCCCCCTTCCGCACAACGTTATCCACGATGACCACCGTGCCCCGACGCGACAGCTCCAGCGCCCAACGAAAATACTCCGGCGCGTTTGCCTTGTCGGCATCGATGAAAATCAAGTCGAACGGCTGCCTGTAGTCCGCTTTCACCTTCGGCAGCGACTGCAACGCCTCGCCCACCAAAATGCGAACGATCGGGCCGAACCCAGCCCGCTCGATGTTTTGCTGTGCCACCCCCGCGTGCTTGGGATCGGCCTCCAGGGTGACCAGAACGCCTTCCGATGGCAACGCCTTGGCCATCCAGATCGTGCTGTAACCACCAAGCGTTCCCATCTCCAAAACTCGTCGCGCACCCTGCATCAGGGCGATGAGGTAAAGCAGTTTCCCTTGGCTCGGCGACACGTCGATGGCGGGTAACCCGGCCTGGGAATTCGCAAGCCGAGCCGCCTCCAAGGCCGGATCTGGCGGAAGGAGCGCTTGGCCAAAATACGCATCGACCGCGGTCCATTGTTCCTGGCTCATGGGCGTATGGCCGAACCACCGACTCCGGTCCTTCTCCCGCAACGCCCGAGGGACGCGTGATGGTAACAGCCATGCCAAACCGTCGCGGAAAGCGGATTGGAGATCGTCACGTGCAGATTGGTAAGGGCGAGCGAGGGGAGAGGCAAGGATTTCTTTGCGGGTGTCCTCACCGCTTTGGCTTTCCCGCTTGGTATGAAAAGGACTTGGTCCGGCCAGCGGATGTCGCTCAGACCGTAGGATCATGGGACGATCCATCGCTCGAAGTGAGCCTGAGTATTAGCTTCGTGTGCGGATGCGGCGCTGCGCAGAAATGGTGAGGAAGCAGACCATCATCATTGCCAGGAACCGGAGCCACACACCCCCCACCCGAGGGGGGCTGCTGAAGCCTCCGGGTCGGAGTGTTCGCCATAGGGCCCCCCAACTCGGCTCCGGCGCCTGATGATCAAATTGTCCGCTTCTTATTGACTCTGCGATTCCGGCAAACTACGTTGGTCGCGGACCCTCCAGGACTTGGATGCTCCGTTTTCGAAAGCATTTTGCGGAAAACCCTTAAATGATTACTAACTCGACAGTTACCGATGGGCAACACGACCCAACCGTGCCCGCGTGGAAGAAGATCGTGGCCAAGTACCAGCGCCCCGTGATCTCCCACAGCGTCTGGCAGGTGGTCAACACGCTGGTCCCCTATTTGGTGCTGTGGTATGTGATGTACCGAACCCTGGCAGTGTCGTACTGGCTGACCGCTCCCCTGGCCATCCTGGCCGGTGGTTTCTTAGTGCGCGTGTTCATCATTTTCCACGATTGCGGTCACGGATCATTTTTCAAATCCAAAACCACCAACGACATCGTAGGTTTCATCACGGGCGTGCTTACGTTCACCCCCTACCACCATTGGCGTTGGGAGCATTCGGTGCACCATTCGGCAGCGGGTGACCTGGACCGGCGCGGGACTGGCGATGTCTGGACCTTGACCGTGCAGGAGTATCTCGAGGCCTCTCGGTGGAAGAAATTCTCCTATCGGCTGGCGCGCAACCCACTGGTGCTCTTTGTGATTGCGCCCTTGTTCCTGTTCCTGGTCCGGGAACGTTTCCCAACCGCAAAGGCTGCTAAGCGCGAGCGCTATTGGCTCTACGCGACGAACGTCGCCATCCTCGGCGTTGGTGCAGGCCTCAGTTACATTTTTGGCATCAAAGCCTACCTGACCATCCAACTGACGGTGCTGATGATTGCCGGGTCGGCGGGAGTGTGGCTCTTCTACGTCCAGCATCAATTCGAAGGTGTGTACTGGGAACGTGCCGAAGGCTGGGATTACACCACTGCCGCGCTCAAGGGCAGCTCATTTTATAAGCTGCCGCGAATCCTACAGTGGTTCACCGGCAACATCGGCTTTCATCATATCCACCACTTGAGCCCGAGGATCCCAAATTACCGGCTCGAGCAGTGCCATCGGGCCCATCCCTTGTTTCAAACCGTCAAGCCCGTGACGCTTTGCTCAAGTCTCAAGTCCTTCACGTTTCGGCTTTGGGATGAGCAACAGCGCAAGCTGGTAGGTTACGGCCACCTCCGGCAGTTTCGGCATCGCCCGCAGCCCGTTCAGCGGTAGCCTTCAGGGCGCAACCCTCTTTTGCGCCCATTGCGTCGCGAATCGATCTCCCTGCGAAATCCCGGATCATACCCTCGCACCCGGGGTGTTCCGCAGAGTCTAAGTGTGTCCGCAAAGTGTGTCCCACCTGCGGTTCAAAGAGCGAGGCGGGGAGGGCCATTTCTATCGGCCGTCTGCTTTCGGCAGTCGGCGTGAAAATGTAATCACTGCCCGCTCTAGTATGGCGCACAGTCAGCGACTCTGCCTGGTGCGACCTAAAGTCCCTGCTTCCATTGCGGCCCCAGGCGTGGGACAAAGATAGGAGCTATGAAAAATCGATTCCGATCGGCCGCTTGGTTTGCCGGCATCGCCTTCCTAACAGTTATCTCAACCGCGCAGACCGCGCGAGAAACGCCGGAACAGTTCGGTGCGCGCACCACCTGGTGGCGCCAAGCACGATTCGGCATGTTCATCCACTGGGGCGTTTATTCGGTCCCGGGCGACTGCACCGATCTCCAGGGCAATCGCGGTGGCGCAGAGTGGTACCTGTCGAATAAGCACGTCCAGGTAAAGGATTACGAAAAATTCGCCGAACGGTTTAACCCGGTGAAATTCGACGCCGAGCAGTGGGTGCAAATCGCCAAAAACGCGGGGATGAAATACATCGTCATCACCACCAAGCATCACGATGGCTTCTGCATGTTCGACAGCAAACTCACCGGCTACTGCATCACCCGGGCTACGCCGTTCAAACGGGACCCGATGCAAGAGTTGGCTCGGGCTTGCCACCGCGAAGGCATCACCCTCTGCTTTTACCACTCGATCATGGATTGGCATCACCCCGACTACCTGCCGCGCCGTGAGTGGGAGCGCGAAATGCGGCCCTCCACCGGCGCCAGCCTGGATCGCTACATCGCCTACATGGAAGGCCAGCTGCGCGAGCTATTAACCCACTATGGCCCGATCGGAGGAATCTGGTTCGATGGTGGCTGGGAACATAACGCCGCCGAGCTGCGCTCCGCGGAGGTCAACGGTCTTATCCGATCCCTTCAGCCCGCGATCCTGATCAACGACCGCAACCAACTTCCCGAGGATTACTTGACGCCAGAACAAACCATTCCCGCGGGCGCCATGCCCGGCGGCCGCCTTTGGGAGACTTGCATGACGATGAACGGCACCTGGGGTTTTGCCACCAACGATACCGATTGGAAGTCGCCGGAAGACTTGGTCCGCAAGCTCTGCGACATCGCGCACAAGGGCGGGAACTTCTTGCTGAATGTGGGGCCGACTCCCGAGGGTTTGATCCCGCAGCCCAGCGTTGAACGCCTGGCACGCGTGGGTGCTTGGATGCGGCAAAACGGCGCCAGCATTTATGGCACTTCGGCCAGTCCCTTCAAGAAGCTGCCCTTCGACGGCCGGTGCACGGTGAAGGCCGATCACCTTTATCTGCAAGTCTTCCAGTGGCCGGCTAGCGGCCTTCGCCTGGCCGGACTACAAACCAAAATCAAACGGGCGCGATCTCTCGAGGACGGGAAAAGCCTGGCAATCCGATCAATGCCATCCGAGGAAGCCGGCCAACCTGCAGTTTGGTTGATCGCCCAACCGAAGAAGTTGGACCCGATCGCAACGGTGATCGACCTCACGCTGGCCGGCCCTCCACAAGTCACCGATACGACTCTGGTGATTAGGCCGGCCCCCGACGGAACACTGTCTTTGTTGGCAGCAGATGCCGAGATCCATGGACAGACTGCGCAATACGAACAAGGCGGCGGCAAGAACAACATCGGCTACTGGATCAACCGCGAAGATTACGTGACCTGGACCTGCGCTTTCCCAAAGGGCGGTAATTTCGACCTCCGCATAACCTATGCTTGCCCACCCGAAAGCCAGGGCAGCGAAATCAGTGTTGGCACGGACCCGCAGCATGCCGCGACGGGGGTCGTCAGGAGTACTGGATCGTGGACCGATTTCCAGGAGGTCTCTCTCGGCCAGCTCAGCGTTAGCGCGGGCCGGCAAACGGTCACCGTACGGGCTCTCTCAATGCCACGGGGTGCCGTGATGAATTTGCAGAAGGTCGTGTTGACGCCCAAGGTCGGCGGGTGAAAGCAGAAGGCCCGAAAGCATTTTGAATCGGTGGGGGTTTTCTGTGGGGGGCTTGAGTCAACGCGAATCGGCTCCGGCCAGATGAGGACCGGAGCCGAGGAGGTTTGCGTGTTCGGGGAAAACGTCAGATCCCACCATCGACGTACCAACGCCCTGTGGCCTCGTCCTTTTTAAGGGAAAGGTTCCACTTTACCACATTGCCGTCCTTGTACTTGACCTCATAAGGAACGAAACGCGCGCCGGAGATCAGCGAGAGAGCTGAAGTAAAGGACTTCCCAATGCTGATAAGTTGGAGCCCGCCACGGTCCTGCTTGAAACTTTCCGTGATGGTCTGGAATTTCCCCGCCTCGACCCAGTCTTCTCGAGAGCAGGCTTCCAAGAAAGTTCGAGCAGCCTGCTCCGGAGTCATGGACGCATACTTCTGATTGTCCGGAAGGACTTGCATGGGCTGTTCCCAGCTCACATTTGCCGGAAGCTGTAATTGGAATACGCCCGGGTCAATGGCCTGATTGTAGTCGATCCGGCTCAGATCGAAGATCAGGCCGTCGTCGGGCGCGCCCACCAGGTAGACCTTCACGGATTCCAGGAGCTCGCTCTCGTCATCAAACACGTACACCCGGCGCGTGTTGGCGGTCGTGAAGAACTTGTTCTGCAAGTAGTCGCCGTCGGACAGACCCGACTGCGCCTCCACGGTGATGGTCGATTTAGCCTTGCCGTCGGGGCCCGAACCCTGGGACAGGGTCACTGGCCAGCCGTGAGCTTTGATGGCGCTAAGCTCCCATGTGAGCGTTTCGCTCAGGTCAGCCATCTGGTGAAGCCACTGAGTGTCAAAGGCACTGGAGGAAGCTGGGCCTTTGAGCGCGAAGTCGGGCTTGATGAACAGGACGCTCGACTGCCCGTCCATGACTGCGATCCGGCCTGTTTTCTCGGCGCGCCATTTCAGCGGCGTGAACTGTTTCCATAGCTCCACAGTGGTGAACGGCTGGTCCGGCATTATAGCCGAGAAGTTATCACCTGGCGTCGTGCGCAGGAGACCCTTCAAGTGAACACTGCTCAGCTTGGCCATGGCTCGGGCGCTTCTGGCCATGATCTCTGAAGCACGTCCTTGCGTCCTAGGCACGGCCAATAGCAATAGGATTACTACGGCGGTCGCGCCGGCAGCGGCGCCTAGACCAAAACCCCAGCGGGTAACGATTCTGCTCATAACACTAGACCTTTCATGCTTTCGCGGTTCTTGACGAACGCGGCGCATTACCGAGTCAACCACCGACACTTGAGTTCCGAGGCGTCCACTGGCAGTCAACTCTTGTTGCAGACGTTGGATGACCGCGAACTCAGCAGAGCAGCCCGCGCAGTGTTCTAGGTGGGCCTGGCACTGGCGAGAGTCCTCGGGAGCGAGGCATCCCTCAGCCCAGGCGACCAGGTTGTCCCGGCATTCAGCGCAGTTCATAATGATGATTTGAAGTTGCAGGGAACTTCCGCGCAATCACGGCTTCGAAGCTCCTGCCTCAGCAGGGCATAGGCGCGCGAGAGCGTTTTAGTGACAGTGCCCAGCGGCATTTCGAGTCGTGTGGCCAACTCCTGACAGGAGAGGCCCTCGTAATAGCGGAGCAGAATCACCTGGCGATAGGTCTCGGGCAGGGCCGCGATGGCTTCCTCCAAAAAAATCCCACTGGGACCGGCCGGCTTGGGCTCGAGCACCAAATCGGCGAATTGCTGGTCGCGTTGGCGACGCTGGTCCGAACGAAACTGTTCTTTGAGGATGCGGGCTGCAATGCCCACCAACCAGGAGTGGAAGGACTCAGGCTTGCGAAGGGCTTTGAGAGAGACAAACGCCCGGACGAAGGATTCTTGAACCGCCTCTTCTGCCTCCAGGGGGTCGCCAAGGCGCCGCGCCACGTAAGCGAAAAGCGGCTTCTGGTAGCGTTCCACCAGCAGACTGAAGTCGTCGGGGTGCCCGTCGCGACAACGCTCCACGCAAGTCTTGTCGGTCATTTCCATACCCAATGATGGCCAGGTGAATTCATACCGTCATAGAGTTAGTGATGGTGAGAACAATTTTGCGACAGTGAATCTTATGCAGTACGCAAAACATTGTCGAGCCCGAGCCCTTGGCAAGGACTCGGGGAGCTATGTCAGGCGGCCCTGAGTTCAGGATTCAGGGAGACTACCGGGAGGCGATCGAAGCCAAACATACTTGATGGACAGGCACTTACACTAGGGCCCGACCATCGAGATGGGGACCCGCCAAGGCAGGTCAGGTCCACATCCACGGTCTATCCGATACGATCTGGGTCCCAATCCCTGGCTTTGAAGCGGTTCTGGCTCACAGCCGAGATTTCTCTGCGGAGTGCGTACAGACTACAGCCGAGTCACTAGGCAAGTTGCGTCGCCTAAAACCACCAGGTGAGCTTGCCATAGACGCTTCGTTCAACCTCGGTCAGCGGCGTAGTAATGAATGAGGCGGCAAACTCGTCGTGGGACGGTTGGAACAGGTTCTGGCCCACGATCGCAAACTCGAGGTTCCGCCGAGGGCGCCAAGCCAAACGCACATCCATGGTTGTGTACGACGGGATCTTCAGTGTGCGCAACTCATCCACATACCGCAGAGCGCAATCCAGAGAGAAATTGTAGGGTAAATCCATGGACGAGCGGAGAGCAAACTGGTTCTCCGGGCTGCGACCTGGATCGAGGATTGAATTTTGGTCCAAACTCCCAGAATCGTGGTGCATCGCCATATGCAAGTAGGTGTAGCTGGGCCGCAGGCGCCACCAGTCGGTTACCCTCCACGTCGGTCCCAGTTCGACACCGTAAGTCTCGCCATCGAGCTTATTCTCGAGGTGCAAAGGAGCCAGGATCAAGCCGGGGGGCGGCAGTACGCTCACTGGCTGAGTCGGAGAGGGGCCTGGCTCAGTGCTCCGGAGATGATCATAGGTGTTGTAAAAAAGAGCCAGATCGAACGTCAATTGGTCGAAGGGTTGCGCGCGATACCCTAACTCATAGGCGATCACGTCCTCGGCAACGATGTTGGCATTTCCATAAGTGGTGGCCAAAGCGGCGGGCGAACCTGGGAAGAGCCCTCCCGGCGGGACGACGCGGCTGATCGCTATGTCGTCCTCGGCGCGTGAAGGAGTCCGCACCGCTCGCGAGACTGAACCCCAAACCATCTGACGCTCATGCGGCGTCCAGGCAACGCGCGCACCAGGCTCGACCTCGAAGCCGGTATAACTGTTGTGCTCAAACTTCGATCCCAGCGTCAGCCGAAGCCGTTCAGGCACTAAAGGGATTTCGTCCTGGACGAAGGCGCTGAACAGCTCGTCGGTCCGGTGGTCAGGGGTCAACGCCACAGTCGGCGTGTTGGCCACCCGATCGGAGGTCGAGCGAAAACCCAATCCCCAAACGATGTCGTTGCGCGGCAAAACCGCAAGGTGGTGCTGTAAATCCAGGTCGTATGTGTTGCGATCCTCGTGAAAGATAATCGGGTGCCGCTCGGTATGGTCGTAGTAGAATTGGGCCTTGAGGTCGGAATCCTCGGAAAACTCATGCGTCCAACGGCTCAGGAGATTGCCGCCTCGAATTCCGACCTGGTCGTTGACCGTTTTCGTATACCCAGGACTGCTGGGCGCATAGGTGGTGAAGATTTGGTCCGCCAATCCCCCATAGCCATCACCTTGGAAGGTCAGCAAATCACGCTCGGAGACATCCCAATCAATGCGAAACCCGCCTTGTTCTTTTTGCCACGCATCGTGCGAATCTCCCCCGGAAGCGAGCGGCGACTCGGCTCGATTGGCGTACGTGCCGTAGACTCGGAAATAGGCGTGTTCGCCCAGCTTGTCTCCATATCTAAGCCCGGTTAGCGCACGGTCCTCGTTCCCACCGCCAAGGGTCAGCAGCCCCCCCTGCGTATCCTTGGCACTTTTGCTCATGATGTTTATGACCCCGTTCACGGCGTTGGCTCCCCACAACGTCGCCCCCGGCCCTCGGATCACCTCGATCCGGTCGATGTCCTCCATCATAACGTCTTGGACATCCCAGAAGACTCCCGAAAAGAGCGGCGTATACACGCTTCGCCCATCGATCATAACCAAGAGCTTGTTGGCAAAAACATCGTTGAAACCACGGGAGCCGATCGCCCACTGGCTCCCGTCCACCCGGGCAACATCCATGCCCGGGGCCAAGCGTAGGGCCTCGGCAATGGTGGTCGCCCCGGAACGGCGGATATCGTCCTGGCTGATCACTGAAATGGCCCCAGCCGACTCGGAAAGCGCTTCAGCCCTCCGGGCAACCGAAGTCACCGGGACCTTCATTAAGTCCTCCAGGGTCATATCGGCAAGGTCTTTGGGGGTCGGCGCCTGTTCGGCTCCCGCCAGAGAGAGGAACAGCATCTGAAGGAGACCCAGCCCGGCCAAGCCCTGCGCCAATTTCCTAAGGGAACCGCCCAGGGCCAGGGGCCACTCGGCCAGGCTCGATTGTAGCAGCTCGTCGGCGTGTTTCATGATCGGCCACTGGGCACTCGCTCAAACACGTGGACCGCCCTCGCCCGATACCAGCCGAGCGACAGCGGACAAGAGGAGTCGTGCAGGACAAGGCTTGCTCAACACGGTGTCGGGCTTGGTATCAAACCGTCCCAGGATGTCGGGGGTAACCGTCCCGCTCATGCAGATGGTCTTGAGCGCGGGCATTAAGGCCTTGCACCGTTCAAGAAACTGGATCCCGTTCATTCCGGGCATATTGAAGTCCGTGATCACCAGCGCAGGCTTCGGATCCGCCGACTCAAAGGCCGCATAAGCCAGCAGCGGATCTTGGAAGATCTCCAGACGATACCCGGCTTTCTGAAGATTCGCAGAGATCAGCTCCGCAAGGAGCGGCTCATCTTCGACCAGGTATAACAATGTGCTCGATTCGCTCATATTCTCAGCCCGCGACCCTGCTTCCACTTGGCCCGCAAGAAGGTCTCGATCGCCGCCACCCGGGCCGGCAACGCCATTTTGCGGACGTGCACAGCCCCTGTTTGACTATGCCTGGGCCTGGACTAGGCCTTCATCCTAGGCTTGCGCCTTCGGCAGCGGCCAATGATCCGTCAATCTGCGGGCTGGTTTCGAAGGCTGCCTTTCCGTTCGCAAAGGTCAAGCGGATTCGTTGCCCAAATCAAAGCGGCCACAAAGCCGGGGGGGAGGTGACGCTGCGGGAGAGCCGGATTAGGACGTCAAACGCCGCCGAGGTTCGCAGCTCGTGCCGGCCTGATGGCGGCCAGCGGATGGCGGCATCGAAGGTCGCTAAGCTGTCAAATCCGCGAGAGATAAGCCGGCGATCGTAGCGATAACGAAATCAGCCTGCTGCAATCTCTCTGGAGGAAAGCTGTGGGCCACCGCGATGCATCGCATTCCAGCCGCCTTGGCAGCCTGAACCCCGTTGATGGCGTCCTCGATCACGACACAGGCCCCGGGCACAACTCCCAGCTTCCGCGCCGCCGTTAAGAAGATGTCCGGAGCAGGCTTCTTAAGTTCCACTTCTTCGCCGTGGACGAGCGCATCCCAGATCTCTGGAGGAAGGCCGATCTTGCGGAGATTGGCCTCGATCTTGATGAGGTCAGCGCTGGAGGCAATAGCGACCTTTAAGCCAGCCTGCCGACAGGCCTGCACCAGTTCGACCGCCCCCGGAAACGCCACGAGTCGCTTCGGTACAAGCTCCAGGTAGATCTCATAGGTTCGCTTCTTCGCGCCCTCGATTTCCAACGGAAAGCTATGCTTTTCGGCCACGCCGCCGATGTAACGGTTTTCCCCGGTGCCTATAAACGGAAGAAAGTCATCCGGTGCAACCTCCAACCCGCGCTCGCGAAACATAGCCACCGCAGCGGCGTTGATCAACGGTTCCGAGTCTGTCAGCACGCCATCCATGTCGAAGATGACCGCTCGTGTTCCGCGCGGGGCGCTCATTATGGGCTCTAGTTCAGCCGAACCTTCGAGTCAAACGGTGTTGGTCATAAGCCCGGCGTTGGGCTGAGTTCATCGCGGCGAAATCCGGACCACCGCCTGGCTTCACCGGCCACTCGGTCGGCGAGCCGGTCACGGCTGGGGAAGCAGCAGGCGCCGGAGTCTCTGCTCCCACGGAAGCCGGCTTGGGCGGATCCTGTGGCCGTGGCCCAGCCTGGGTGACCCTCACTTGGGAACGGGAGCCGCCGCCGTAGCTCATGGCAGCTTCGGTGAGCACCAGGTCCTTCTCCAAAGCCAGCTTGGGTTTGATCTTACATGCCTGTAGCACACCGTGATAAGCGCGCACCGCTTCTTCGGGAGAGACTCTGCCGTCGGTGATCAGCCGCAGCATCTCAATAAACGCCAATTGGTGTTCGGCATGGTTGATCTTGCGCCCGAATAGAGCTACGCGCGCCCCATACTTCTGTGCGTCGTGAATAAGGCGGAAAGCGTCATAGGTCGTTCCAGCACCCCCGCCCAGAATCCCCACCACGATGTTCGGATCGTACTGGGCTAGCTCCTCCATCAGGCGCGGGCCATGATACACAATCTTGAGGAACAGCGGGCGGCCCACCTCGGTCACGCCAGCCAGACTCCTTACTATATTGTCGTTGATAAATTCGCCCAATTTCTCCGCCGGTATGCCGCTGTCCACGTTGGGATCGAAGACCTCCAGGAAATAGTGGAACTTCTTCCTCTCCGCCTCCTCCCTGAATTCCTTGAACGCCTGGAGAGTGGCCAAGTCCTGTTCCAAGTCGTTCACAAAGGTGACGGAGTACAGGCCGAGATTGGCGCCCGAAAACTCTCCGCTCTCACGGTCGCACTCGACCTGTCCGCATTGGATGTGATCGATCGTCGCACTGCGGAAAGGCTGAGCCGCCTCTTTGACGTAGCTGCCATGCCGAACTGCCCAGACGTCGGTCGTGTCATTCGCCCGCACTGCCGGTGTGACACGACTCTGTCGAAACAGGCCGTCCTTGATCGTCAGTTGTTCGTTCACGCTGGCTGACATCAGCATGATATCCACCATCCCCTGCTGCACGACCTCACGAATGATGTCGAGGAACTCAGGCAGATTACGGTATCCAAATTCCTCCCGGCTCCATACTTCCGGAGAGAACCGGGCCGCTCGCGAACCGCGGCTGGCTAGATAACCACGCGGCCCCGGCGCCCGAACACCGAAGGCCATGTCCGCATCCTTGGCGTCGGCCAGGATAAAAGCCCGCGATGAGGGGTTAGCGCGAATCTCGGCCAGCTTGGTTTGGAGCGACTTCATTTTCTGGCTAATCAAACCCAGGCTCCCTCACGATACCTTTACTTTCGCCAAAGTGTCTTTTAACGCCCGGGCGGAACTCTGCAGCGCTTGCTTCTCACGAGGCCAGAGATTGATTTCGACTTGATCCAAAACTCCGCCACACCCAACCACTGACGGCACACTCAGGCAGATATCTCGGATTTCGTAGGCTCCCTGGACCAGGGAGGAAATCGGCAGCAGCCGCCGCTGATTGAGAGCAATGGCATGGATCACGTCACGGATCGCGATCGCCACCGCCCACCCGGCGCCGCCTTTCTTCTTGATCACCTCGGCTCCGCTTCCTTTGGTTCGCTCGAAAATCGTGTTCTGTGCGGCAGGCGTGCACCCGGATAATCCGGTCAGCGGCATGCCTCCGACCGCTGCCGAGGACCAAATGGGCACCATTGAGTCGCCGTGCTCCCCCAGGATCAAAGCCTTGATCTGGGTGGGCGCCAATTTGAATTGCTCGGCGATCAAAGAGCAAAACCTCGCCGTGTCCAACATCGTGCCCAAGCCAAACACCTGCCGCCAAGGCAGCCCCAGCCGTTGTGTGGCCAGCTGTGTAAGAATGTCCACCGGATTCGAAACCACAAAAACCAGGGCATCCTTTCTAAAACCCGCAGCCTTCATGCTGTCCAGAATTTGAACAAAGAGCGTGACGTTCCGGTTGATCAGATCCAACCGCGACTCGTCCGGCTTCCGGCGAAGTCCGGCAGTGATGAGAAACAGGTCAGAATCGGCCGCCCTCGCATAATCCCCGGCATAAATGCGCTGGTCAGCCGCAAACCCGCTCCCATGCAACAGATCCAGCGCCTCGCCTTCCGCCGTCGCTTGGTTCGCGTCAATGAGCTGCAGCTCGGACACCACCGCGCCGCACTGTAGGGCAAACGCGGCACATGAACCCACTCGCCCGCCGCCGCCAATGATAGTCACTTTCATAACAGTCGTTCATTGACCACCCAGCTTCTCCAGGAGCAGGTCCGTCACGGTCTGCACTACCTGTTCCGCCTCCGGATTCGCCGCCGGTGCTTCCGGCGCCGGGCTGGCAACCTGGCAAGTGGCTCCGGGCCGCCACTCCTCGTTGTCGCAAAGTTCACACTCTCGCAGGCCGATGCGCGGATCGGGAATGCCCAGGGTTTGCTTGATGCTCAAAAGGTCCTGCAAATGGCGAGGGGTGAAGGTTTTGAGACCGGCACCAAGTTGCGACGCAACCCAGACCGTCCGACAGTAAGCCTCGATAATCTCCATTTTGAAATAGGCATCCTCGACACTTACATGGCTCCAGGAAACCACCCCGTGGTTGGCCATTAGAATCGTATTGTGCTGCTCCACTAAATCGGCCACCAGCTTCCCCATCTCGGGCGTGCCAGGCGTCCGATACGGAGCGATGGGCACTTTGCCGATGAAGACCTCGATCTCGGGGATCATGCACGTGGGAGGTTCCACGCCCGCCACCGCAAAGGCCGTTGCATGCGGCGGGTGGCAATGGACCGTCGCCAGCGCTTTGGGCTGACGCTTCATGATCTGTAGATGCATCAGAATCTCGCTGGTGCGTTTCTTCCCTCCCGCGAGCTGGTTGCCCTCCAGGTCCACCAGGCAAAGGTCACTGGGCTTCATGAACCCTTTGGACACCAGCGTCGGCGTGCACAAAGCGATGCCGTCGGCTACCCGAATGGCAATGTTTCCGCCGTTGCCATCCACATACGCCCGATGCCACAACCGCCTGCCCACCTCGCAAATCTCCTCCTTCAATCGCTCAATCTTCGCCGAAGCAAAAAAGGCCTGAATCTCCGCAGCGGGACTGTTGGGGGTCACCGGTTTGGGTGCCGCCTCCGGGACCACGCCGTCCGATTTAGGCGCGCCTCCGCTTCGGCGTGGTTGATCCACCAACTCGCGCACGCGGTCCCGCGCCGAGGGTGTCAGCAGGGCGTCGGCCGGCAAAGTCCGGAGATCCGCACCCTGGCGCAACAAATCCTCGACATCTTTGAGACTGATGAGTTTTTTCATTGAAACGGCGAATAAAAGACTTCGTCCACGATGGCGGCGGTAATCGCGTCAATCGGCGTCGGGCTGGGAAAAGGCGCCGCCGCCTCACGACCTTCCACAAAACCCATGGTGTCACCCACGCCCCCACCCAGGTTGTCGTAGACCACCACCGAGGGGTCAGCGCTCAACGTGATCGGGAGCGCCTCCCGATGGCGAAAATGTTCCCGAGTAAACGGGCTCACGATCAGCCAGCGTGCGCCTCGGAGTTGAGGCACCACCTGGCTCAATGTCACCCGGCCGATCACAGTTCCCAGTCTCATGTTAAATTAGGTTCTCACCCCGACCCTCACACGGTCCCGGAGCTGGGTTCATCCACGATCCCCACGATCATCATCCGCACCGGACTGAGTTGGTCATCCACTGCCTGGCGTGCTGCGGAGCCGTCAGAGGACACAATCACGCGCTGGTGAAGCCCCGCGCCGTGAGCATCGATCGCCACAACCGGTACACCCTCAGGCGCGCCTGAACCGCCAATCGGCTGGCATATCACCAACCGCCATCCTTCCAAGCTCGGATGCTTGCGGGTCGCTGTCAGGTTGCCTTCTACGCGCGCCAAAACCATGCCTAGTAGATCCTCAGATTATCGACCATCACGCACCGGCGCACCCGGGTGAAGGTCCGCGGATTGGTGATGCCCTCTCCGGTAGGCGTTGCTATCGAGTAGCTCAAATAGCCTTCCCCGCCCAACCCCAACCCGGCCATGCATGCCCCGTTCTTCACAAACAACGTAGTATCGAGAGCTCGCCCCATCGCGGTCATATTCGACACGTTGTGCGAGTGGATAATCGCGGTGTGCCGGTAATTGTGTTCCGCCTTCTTGGCTGCTTGAACGCCTTCCTGTACGCTCTTGACGCGGACAATGGGCAATACCGGCATCATCTGTTCTTCCAGGACGAACACATGCCCCGCATCGGTCTCGGCGAACAGGAGTTGAGTCTTGTCCCCGGCTTGAGCACCTGCCAGCCGGGCCAGGTGTGTCGCGTCTTTGCCCACAAGTTGACGGTTGAGCACGGGCTCAGGGCAACCCGCGCCGTGGCCTTCTTTGAAGGTGAACACTTCCTTCGTGAGCTTCTCGAATTGCCCGGGGTTCAGACGGAAAGCCCCGTTTCGTTCTAAGGCCGTCATCAATTGGTCCGCCACGACATCAAGAACAAACACCTCTTTCTCCCCAATGCACAGCAGGTTGTTGTCGTAGGCCGCGCCTTTGACGATCTCGCGCGCCGCCCGATCCAGATCGGCGGTGTCATCCACCAGCACCGGCGGATTGCCTGGCCCGGCGCAGATGGCCCGTTTGCCCGTCTGCATCGCGGCTTTGACCACCCCCGGCCCGCCGGTCACGCACAGCAAGCGCACCTGCTCGCTGGCGCACATTGCCTTGAATGAGTCAAAGGTGGGTTCCTCTATGATCGTGATCAGATTCTCGATTCCGATTTCGCGGAAAATCGCTTCGTTATAGGCGCGGACCGCCATTGCCGCGCAACGGCTGGCCGAGGGGTGAGCGTTAAAGACCACGCTGTTCCCCGCCGCCACCATGTTGACCACGTTCCCGCTAAGGGTGGGAATCGAATGCGTTGAGGGCGTTACCGCTCCCACTACGCCAAACGGGGTATATTCCTCCAGGGTGATTCCATGGTCACCGCTTCGCGCATCGGGACGCAGCCACTCCACGCCGGGAACCAACTTGATAATCTGGAGTTTCTCGATCTTGTGATCGAGCCGGCCGATTTTCGTCTCTTCGAGCTCAATCCGCCCCCATTCAACCGCATTGGCGCCGGCCATGCTCTTGACGATCTCAACCACCTTCGACCGGGCTTCAACACCTTTGGCTTGGAGCTGCGCAAATGCGTCCCCAGCCGCCTGGCAAGCCTCAGGCGCCCCCTGGAACACCCCAAACCGGCGTCCGCTGGTGCCTGAGACTTTGGGAGCTGGCGCGGCGGCGATCACTGGGGCTGTGGTTTTCGTCGGTGCCCCTGAGCCCGCTCGGCCCAAGCGGCCTAAAACTTCGGCCACGACATCGCGGATCAGGGTTTCGTTTACGGACGAGGAACTCTCGTTATTGGCCTTCATTCAGGTCATTTGGAGCGTGAGGTGTAGATTTCTTTGCCCAGCACATCCACGCAGTCCACGATGCCGATCACCACGGCATCGACTGGAGCGTCTTTCAGGCCCGGGGCCAGGCGGGCAGAGCTCCCCTGGCAGAATAGTACCAGTTCGCCGATCCCCGCCCCTACGCTGTCGACGGCGACGATCGTGTTCATGCCCGGACGAAATTTCGTCGGGTCCTTGTCGTCCACCAACTGGGGCCTCAACAAGAGCAGCTTGCGGCCGCCCATAGAGGGGTCCTTCTTGGTGGCCACAACCGACCCTTCGACTCGGGCCAGAAACATAGCTGTTACTTAGCTTGAGGTTTGCGCGGTAATACGGTTTCAACATCGGCGTGGGGCCGAGCGATCACGTGTACGCTCACCACCTCGCCCTGGATCGCTTTGACCGCCTGCGCGCCGGCATCGGTGGCCGCTTTGACCGCGGCGACATCACCAACTACCACTGCTGTCACCAGCGCATTGCCCACCTGGATCATCGGCCCGGCCAATTCTACGTTAGCGGCCTTGAGCATCGCATCGGTCCCTTCGACCAAAGCCACCAGTCCGCGTGTCTCCAACATTCCAATTGCTTGAGGCATATCCGAGTTTCCTTTCGCTTGAGGTTAATTCATCGCCATGTGGGTGAGCAGTCGCCGGACTTCCCGCGCGACCACCAACTCCTCGTTGGTTGGCACCACCATCACCTTCACTCTTGACGAAGCGGTGCTGATCACCGCTTCGGTAGCGCGCGTCTGCGCATTCAGTGCACCGTCCAGTTCGATTCCAAGTCCGTCGAGGTTGCGGCAAATCGCTTCGCGGATCTTTACCTGGTTCTCGCCGATCCCCGCTGTAAACACCAGAGCGTCCGCCCCATTCAGCTCCAAATAAAAAGCCCCAATCCAATGCCGCGCTTGGTGCGCGAAAACATCCAAGGCCAACTGGGCCCGCGCGTTCCCCTGCCCTGCTCCCGTCACAATGTCCCGGATGTCGTTTGAGATGCCCGACAATCCCTTCAGGCCCGATTCCTTGCACAACTGCCGCTCGGCTTCTTCGAGACTCAACCCCGCTGTCTTCATCAGGAATGGCAAAGCGAAGGAGTCCAATTCACCCACCCGATTATTCTGCGGCATCCCGGACTGGGGGCTCATTCCAAGACTGTTGCCCACCGCCACCCCATCGCAGATTCCGGTGATCGACGAACTGCCGCCCAGGTGGCAAGAAATCACTCGCAACGAGGGCTGCCGGACCGATCGACCTGGTCCATCAACGTAGAGTTGGCGGGCTCTTTCTGCCACGTCCTCGCGCCCCAACAATTCCGCGGATCGCTCGGCAATGAACTTGTGGCTGGCCCCGTGAAACCCCCAGCGCCGAACCCCCGCCCTATGCCAAGCCTCCGGCACGGCATAGCGCGTGGCTGCCTCCGGAGCCCATTGGTAAAAAGCCGTCTCGAACAAGCCCACCATTGGCGTCCCGGGCATCCGTTGCGCAAATTGGCGAATGCCGTTCACATAGGGCGGATTGTGAGCCGGGGCGATTTGGTTGAACGCCTCCATGGCCTCGATCGCTTTCTCATCCAGCAGGACACAACCGTTGACCCCCCGGGCCATGATCGTCTTGAATCCCACCGCCGCTAACTCCCTCTCCGAACTCAGCGACCCGCCTTTGATCAGGTCCTCCAGGCAAGAATCGATCGCCGCACCGTAATCGTTGACCCGCTCCAAACCTCCGCGCGCAAGCATCGCCTCACGGCCGTCCGAGAAGTCGAACAGCCGATACTTCAGCGAGGTCGAACCGAGATTGGCGACGAGTATCTTCATCTCTGCATCCGTCGCGGGAGGCATTACCCAACCCGCTAACGGCCTGCGCGAAAACTGATCGAGTGCCAGCTTATTGCAGCCACTTGCCCAGCATCGAGAGGCCGTCGTGCGGACGAGGGATTACTTGCACGCTTACGACTTGTCCCACCTGCGCAGCCGCTGCGGCGCCTGCGTCGGTAGCCGCCTTGACCGCCGCTACATCGCCTCGGAAAAAGGAAGTGACATAACCGCTGCCGATTTTCTCCCAGCCTACCAAAGTCACGTTCGCCGCTTTCAGCGCCGCATCGCTTGCCTCCATCAGGGCGCACAGCCCCTTGGTCTCGATCATCCCGACTGCTTGTTGTGCCATAGGTTTAATTCTCCCGTAGTTTGAAGTCCCAGATATTTGCTACTTGCTCTTGGCCGGGGCCGCGGGCGCCGTCCCGCCATCTACGAATGCGTGCAGCAAGTCGTCATGCGGCCGGGCGATGATGTGTGAACTCACCAACTCGCCAACTTTTCCCGCCGCCTTTGAACCGGCATCCACCGCCGCTTTCACGCTGCCTACATCCCCTCGGGCTAGCACCGTAATCATGCCGCCTCCGATTGGGATCGTTTTGACCAAGGTTACATTCGCCGCCTTGACCATCGCGTCGCTCGCCTCAACGGCGCCAACGTAGCCTTTGGTCTCGATCATGCCTAGTGCTTCGCTCATATCGTTCTGTCCTGTGTTTGATTTTTCTTAAATGCGCTCGCGGGGTTATTTCAGATCTCGTCTCAACTGGTTAGCTCGCATGGAGTGTCCGGCTGCAAATTGCATGCGTTGCCCTCGTCGGTGTCGATGTGCACCTCCAGCTTGAAGCTCTTATCCACTCGAACCAGCATCTGATCGAAGATCACTCCGCACGACCCGCCAATTTTCAACCGCATCTGATCTCCGCCCTTCACTTGGTAAAAAGCCGCGTCTTGAGAGTTCATGTGGACGTGGCGTAGGGCGCGGATCACCCCTTGCTTCATCTCAAAAAATCCTGCGGGCCCCATCAACATGCATCCTGGGGTACCCTCAATATTACCCGAGAGCCGTAAGGGAATCTCGAAGCCCAGTGCGATCGAATCAGTATAGGCTAGTTCCACCTGGTTCAGCGTCCGGCAAGGACCCAAAATTCGCAGGTTTGAGATCACCCGGCTGCGCGGGCCAATCAACGTCACCGTTTCCTTGGCTGCAAATTGCCCATCCTGATAAAGCGTCTTGTGCACCGATAATTGGTGCCCTTGCCCGAACAAGGCCTCCACGGCCTCCGGCGTTAGGTGGCAGTGCCGCGCGCTGACATTCACCACCAGCGGGTTGGGCGCGGTGGCCGTCCGGGGTAATGGCCTGCCCAGCCGCTCATAAACCACTTGGCGCACCAAGTGTTCGATGACCGCTCGATGAGGCGATGCGTTGGTCACTGCCATGTATTGAGTGGATTCTGCGTCAATTTGGAAATTTGTCAACAAAGATATTGCAAAATCTTCCAAAATCTTCCAGAATCACCGCAGAATGCAGCCCGAAGAGCGCCAGCAGCGGATCGAAGAGTTCCTTCAGCGCGTCGAGTTTGCGTCCTTGGAGGAATTGGCCAGGCAAGTGGACGCTTCCCAATCCACAGTGCGACGTGACCTGTCTGTCCTCGAATCCACAGGTTCCGTGAGGCGCACCCATGGCGGCGCACGCGTGGTCACTCCTCATTCCGACGAATTCACCTTCAGCGCTCGGGATACCCATCAGCTCGCCGAAAAGGAAGCCATCGCCCGAACGTGCGCCGAGCTCATCCAGCCACATCAGAGCGTGATCATGGACGCAGGCACCACGGTGTATCACGTGGCCCGTTACCTCGAGAGCAAAGGTCCCCAGATCATCACCAATTCGCTTCCGATAGCGAATCTCTATGCCTCAGCCAGCCAAGTCGAGGTGGTGCTATCCGGCGGGGTGATTTATCCGCGCCTGGGTGTATTGGTCGGCCCGCTGGCAGTCGAGTCCTTCTCGCAGATGCATGCGGACGTCGCGGTCATGAGCGCTGGAGGAATTACCCTGGATGGAGTCACGAACTCCCACGCACTCTTGATCGAGATTCAATTGGCAATGATGAAGGCCGCACAGAAGGTCATTCTATGCCTTGACCATACGAAATTCGGCCGACGATCCCTATCCTATCTCTGCGGCCTGGAGAACGTTCAAACCATCGTGACAGACGGCGCCGCCCCGGCAGGGCTTGTGGGCGAACTGCGGGCCAGAGGACTGGAAGTTCTCCTCGCAGTCTCGAACGAGGACTCTGATTCCGCTACCGGCGCGCCTCCACGGGAGCCGCGTCATGCCACCAAGAACTGATAGCGCGCCGGCCAGTTGCCTCAGCTCTAGCGAGGGTGGAGTGAGTCATGAACTGCCTGCAACAATTCGCTCAGTCGGTAGGGTTTGTCCAAGAACTGAGCGAACTCGTTGCGAGCGCCAGACTTGACCTGGTGTTCCGGAAGCAGACCGCTGGCGCCGATGATGATCACTTTGGGCACCAGGAGTCTGAGCGCCCTCGCAAGCGCAGCCCCGTCCATCACAGGCATCATCAAATCAGTAACCACCAGTGCGATTTCGTCCTTCTGCCCACCGAACACGGCCAGCGCCTCACGTCCGTCGGCGGCAGTCAACACGCGATAGCCGTTCCTTTCGAGAGCGCTTTGAGCGGTCCCGCGGATCGAGACCTCATCGTCAACAACCAGGATGAGTTCGCCATTCCCCTGGGGGACGCTCTTTTGGCCGAGCACTGGCTCCGCAGCGGCGCCATCGGCGGACGCGGGGATGTATACCTTGAAGACGGTTCCGTTCCCCACCGCGCTGGAAACGCGGATCAATCCGCCGTGGCTTCGGACAATCCCCAGGGCGGTTGAGAGCCCCAAGCCGGTGCCTTTCCCCGTGGCCTTGGTGGTAAAAAAGGGATCGAACACTTTGTCCAGGATTTCCGGTGGTATGCCCTCGCCGGTATCCCGCACCTCGAAGAGTACGTAAGGGCCTGGATGGGCTGGAGGGACGAGCTCACGATCGGTACCGGTGATGAGGACGCTTTTCGCCGTGAAAGATAGGCTGCCCCCATTGGGCATCGCATCGCGAGCGTTCAGCGCCAGGTTGAGAAGCACCTGGTGAAGTTGAGTCAAATCTCCTGTCACCGTCGGCAGGTCGGGCGCGGCCTCCAGGGACACCTCAATATTGCGGGGAAAGGTTTCCCGCGCGATCTTCACGACCTCTTCGACCAAATAATTGGGTGGCAGGAAGACACGTTGACCTTCGATGCCCCGGGCAAACGCCAGCACCTGCCGGACAATGTCCGCACCTCGTTTGGCGGCCGTGTCTATGGTCGCCAGCAACCGTGAGTCCTGTTCGTCCTTGCTGCGGGCACGCAGCATATCGGTCGCCATGACCACCGGGACTAGGATATTATTCAAGTCATGGGCTATTCCTCCGGCCAAGGTGCCGAGGCTCTCCATGCGCTGGGCCCGGAGAAAGTGGGTCTCGAGATTCTTCTTCTCGGTAATGTCCGCATTGATGACCAATACCGCTTTTGGCTGCCCGTCTGCGTTGCACACCAGAGTCCAGCGGCTGCTGACTAATACCCTCTGACCGGCCTTGGTGAGATGAGTTAGTTCGCCATTCCATTCCCCGTGTTGAAGCAGCAGTTTCACCGCCGTGTCGAAGATCGAAGGATCCGAGTAAAACAGGAATCTCACGCTCTTTCCACGCGCCTCCTCGGCAGTCCATCCGTAAACTCGCTCGGCGCTCCTGTTCCAATAAAGGATACAACCCTCCAAGTCCCTGACCATGATCGCATCGTGAGCCAAATCCAGGAGACTGGCTTGGAAGCGGATTTTCTCTTCGCTGTGCTTGCGCTCTGAGATATCGCGAGCGATGCCTTGCACGCCGATGGTCTGACCCCCTCGGCTAAGCAGCCAACTGCTGACTTCGACCATTACCCGGCGACCGTCCCGGCGGATGAAATCTAGTTCGTAAAACGTGTGTTGCTCGCCAGCCAGCTTTCGCCGCAGCTGCTCTCGCGACAGCGCCAGTTGATCGGGAGCAACCACCAGGCTGATGTTGCGGCCGACAAGCTCGCTCGGGGCGTAACCCAGCAGAGTCTCCCCCGCTGGATTGACCGACGTAAAGGTGCCATCCAGATCGTGGCTGTAGACCATGTCAGGGGCATGATCGATGAGGTCTGCAAATCGCTTCTCCAGCGCGGCCTCCTTTTCCAACCCGCGACGCGCCAGAGTGGTTTGACGCCTAACCTGTCGCTGCAATGAAACCACCCACAACACCCCGAGAAGCACTACCGCGCCAGTGCTGAAAAGGACCGTGCGAAGCAGCTCCGGAGTCAGCTTGGGTGGAGCAGCCAGCACGGTCACATCGGAGGGTGAACGCAGAAGGATTCGAAAACCCTTTGGTTGATTGTTCGCATCGGGTTCGATCGAACAGATCCCGGTCAGCGCAACCCGGCTGCCCTTGGCCAAAGCGTCAAACCGCGAGCCGGCGAGGGTTTGGTCAAGATAGGCGTGAACGGTGTTGTAACCGTCCTGAACCACCAGCATGCGTTCTCCGGGCGCTGCGGTTGCGTCCTGGAGGTAGCCCTCAATCCGCACCAATTCACAATCCAGGTCCTTCGAAAGCACCTCAGCCGCCCTGGCACGGACCGGAACCGGCGACACTCCGACCCCGAGTCTGCGAAAAACCGCATCCTCAAGGCTTGGTGAGTAGCCCCGGCGGATCGGGAATCCCACCACCTCCAGGGAGTCCCCAACCTCCAAACGGTTGGTCTGGTTGCTTTTCACGTAAACTCCGTTTTTGCCATCGCTGATGTAGAAACTCCGGCCCTGATGCTGGAAGGTGAGCACGCCCTGAACACGGACTCGATCGGCAAGCCCTTGAGGCCGGAACCCGAGCACCGCGCTCAGCGATTCTACCGGCATGTCCGACGGATCCATCGCCATCTTCGTTACTTCAATCTCAGCCAGCCCCTGGACCAACATATCCACCCCTATTAAATGACGTTTGGAGTTCATCGCCGTTCCGCAAGCTCCCCGGATGCGGACGTGCGCGGCCACCAAATTACTCGGGAGAGGCGAACTAGCAAAGCCGGGCACACGCACCGTGATCTCTCCATCCGGCAAAACCAATTTCATCCGAGCGTGCCCCTTGTCTAAGTCCACCGAATGAATAATCCCTTCAACTTCAATCCATTGACTATCTTCGGCCCCAGTGGCTAATCGGGAAAAAGCAACCCGCCGTGCCTCTGGCAGCTTCCCGGGGCCAAGGACCCTAAAGTGTGCCTCCTCCACATCGGGGGCATAAAGTCCCGGAGCCGTTTTGCCTTCCACCTCGACCAGTTGGCCGAAAGCAATGTCCGCTTTATCGGCAGGCTGCACGTAAATGCCGGCCGTTGCGTCCTGGACGAAGCATAGAACCATGTCAGAGTCCCAACACGTCACCACCGCCTGCAGCCTAACTGGATGCGCCTTTTTCGCCTCCTCAACGCTCAAGGCGCGGATCTGGGCAGCGGTGGTGAAGATCGCGGGCTGCGGCGCCAGACCAGGCCGTTCGACCGTGGGACTCGGTGACGCCACAACTTGAGCAGCCGCTTGGGCAAGGGGCGCAGCGCCCGGTTCACCCGCAGGCAGAACCGAACAGAGGAGAGGGAGCAACGCCAGTAACCGACAGCAAAACAGTTCGCGGGCCGGCGTCGGGGTCCACGCCGGCATGCCCGGCGAACGAAGGTCCATCGCAGCCTTACTATCGGCTTTATCGGCGGGAGCCTGAGCGAACACGCAAGCGCAACATCCCCCAATTCCCCGACTAAGCCAACTGCGAAAAACTCTGGTTCCTTGGCTGGACCCTCGAATCCCTTCAATGCGGGGTTGTGAGTTGACCTCGATTCTGGCATGGTTCGTCCATGCGGCGCATGGGATTTGTTCTCGCTTTTTGTCTAGGCGCATTTGGCCTTAACGGCCATCCGGCGACCTATATGACCAAGCCCCAACTGCTCCTCTCGGCGGAGTCGGCAAAGCCGGGCGACACGGTCATGGCAGCCATGCACTTCACCATGGCTCCTGAGTGGCATATTTATTGGCGCAACCCTGGGGACTCCGGCATCGCAACCAGCATCCAATGGAAACTACCCAAAGGAATCACCGCCGGTCCGATCCAGTGGCCAACTCCCAAGGTGCTCGCTGGCGACGGGCTCACCACCTATATCTACGAACAGGAGGTCCTGCTCGTTGTCCCGCTCAAGATTGCCGATGCGGTCGCTGCGGGCCCCTTAACCCTCAAGGCCACCGCCTCATGGCTGGAATGCAAGGAGGCTTGCGTCCTCGGCAGTGCCGACACGTCGGCCAATCTCACCATCGGCACTGCAACGACGCCTTCGGCCAACGCAGATCTGATCGACGCCTGGCGTGCCCGCATGCCGGGACCTGACCCCGCTCTTGGAGCCCAAGCCGCATGGGGAGCCAGCAAAGACAAGGATACGCTGGAACTACTGATTGCGGGCACCCAGCACGCTGACTTCTCGCCCACCGATTTTCTTGCGTACCCGGATCCCGGCTACACCGTGGTAACAGAGGCCTCTGTTCTCCCGGCGGACCCGGGTAAGTTCCGCCTGCGCAAGGAAGTCAAACGGCAGGGCGCTTCGTTCCCATCCACCATCCCTGGGCTCCTGATTCAACCGCCTAAAGGGGCTATCCCCGCGATGTCCTTCGAGGCAATTCTGGCGGTGACCGGACAACCCACGGCGCCGATCGCCGCCTCAGAGACGGCCACCAACGGCGTTTCGCAGGCCACTCCCGCAGTCCTGGGGGACCAAGGCGGAGCCACGGATTCGGGTCCCGGTTTGATTTGGAAAATGCTTGGATTGGCCTTCCTGGGAGGACTCATTCTAAATGTAATGCCCTGCGTCCTGCCGGTCATCGCCTTGAAGATTCTAGGGTTCGTCCAACAAAGCAAGGAAGCTCCCAAGCGTGTGCGAAAATTGGGGCTCCTCTATGGTGCTGGGGTCCTTGTCTCCTTTCTAGTCCTGGCCGCCATGGTGATTGCCGTCCAGCACGCCGGCGGCACCGCCAGTTGGGGCATGCAAATGCAAAACCCCTTCTTCCGTTTGGCATTGACGGTAGTGATCCTCTTGGTCGCGCTTAACCTATTCGGCGTGTTTGAGATCACTCTAGGGGGGAGTGCGCTCGGCGCCGCGGCCCAACTTGCTTCTCAGGAGGGCGCGGCGGGAGCCTTCTTCAACGGCGTGCTCGCAACAGCTCTGGCCACGCCTTGCACCGCCCCGTTCCTCACCGTTGCACTCGGCTTCGCCTTCGCCCAAACCTCGCTGGTCGTTGTTTTGATGTTCCTGGCCACCGCGCTCGGCCTCGCCGCGCCTTACGTGGTCTTGAGTTGGAATCCAGGCTGGCTGAAATTCCTTCCCAAGCCCGGTGCCTGGATGCTCCGCTTCAAGATCATCATGGGCTTTCCAATGATGGCCACGGGCATCTGGCTCTTTGACCTCACAGCCCCGTCGTTCGGTGAAGGCGGCATCCTATGGCTAGGTTTGTTCCTGGTGATTCTGGCGCTCGTGGCTTGGATGTGGGGCGAATTCGTTCAGCGAGGAAGTCAGCGGCGTGGTTTGGCCGCGATAACTGCCTTGCTCATTCTCGGCCTTGGTTACTTCGGCACCCTTGAGAGGGAACTCCACTATCGGAATCCTGCGCCCCGCGCAGAGAGCGACGAGGTCGTGAAAGACAGCCCGGACGGCATCGAGTGGCACCGCTGGAGCGCTGCGGCCGTTGAGCAAGCCCGCGCCGATGGCCATCCCGCGCTGGTCGATTTCACGGCCCGCTGGTGTCTTACCTGTAAATCCAATAAACGCCGGGCCATCGACATCCCTGAGGTTCGAGCCAAACTCAAGGAGATCAATGCGATTGCATACAGGGCCGATGATACCGACCCAAACCCCACGATCGCCGCCGAACTGAGGCGCTACAAACGAGCCGGTGTTCCATTGGTCTTGGTGTTCCCAACTCACAAGGCGGGGGCAGTGCAGGTACTCCCCGCTCTGCTGACCTCCGGCATCGTCCTGGACGCCCTTTCTCAAGCCGCAAATTGATGCGGGTTAGCGGTTTCTCAAATCTGCGCTGGCACGACCTAAGCTATACCCACCATCAGCAACTTTTGCAGTTGCTCAGTTAGGTTAGGTTCGATTGGGTTGGCATCCGCCGGCGTAGATGGCAAGGCTCGCCGGCGGATCGCTTTTGTACCAAGTGCGTCTCACTCTTGGACAACCTCTCCTCCTGCCCGGTTCTACGGCCCCTTCTCCCCCCCGACAATGATGCCCTCCTGGCCCGTAGGCGTTCGCGCCGCCCGACTCCAGGATCACTTCCAGGACTCGCGGGCGACCTCGGCGAACCTCGTCAGGTCGTCAAACCGGCTCTCCCACGTTGTATACATCACTCCTAGAACCCCCTTCACTGGCTTCGCGGCGGCAATCCAATCGCGGATCTGCTCAGGCTTGGTGTCATAGTACCCGGCGATCACTTGCGCGTTCCCGCGTCCCGCAAACCACTTCAAGCTCTCCACACGCTTCTCGAAATACCACGGGATAATCACGACTCCTGCGTCAAGCCCTTCCCAGGAGCCCGCCAAATCACCACGCACCAAATAGTAGTCCTTGTGCGCATTATGGTTGGGATCAAACATGTCGCTCCAGACGTAGATCGTCCCGCCCGGGTTGACCTCCCTCAGAATCCGAATACACGCCCTGGCGTTGTCAGCAAGTATAGCCCCTGCATCCAGATGGCGCCGCTGACAGGCCTTACACCAGTTCATCACCCGAATCTCGTCGTGCGACATCATGTAACCCTTGGCCCCCCAAGCGCGATGCACGCGCTCGGCCTGGTCCCGAAGCACCTCGAGCGTCTTCGGTTCCGAGGGGCAGATCATCGCCTGGCCATCATAGACGGTGACGGCATGGTAATAGGAGACGCGTAGCCGCGTGCCCTCGGGCAAGGCCGTTCGAATCACCGGGCTTTCGTGGTAGACGTCGTACTCTCCAAGCCATGGCCGCGTCCCCATCTTGGGGTCACGAACGGAATCGAGATCTTTGCCTTCTTCCAGTCGTTCTCCCGTCTCCTTTCGCACCTCTAAAGGCGCGCCCGGTCGGCGCACCAGATTCAACAAGCCGACTTCCTCCAATTGCGCATCGTCCACCCAAAGCGACCCTGTCGTGGCGCCCCAACAGCCGATGTAGAGATTGACCTCAGAATGGTCGAGCGAGTTGAAAACCACGTGATGTGTCGTCCAGTCCTGGGTCCGTTTCGCCCCAAGGTTGTTATAATTGAGCGAGGCTTCACCCGCCAAAAGCTTGACCTCGAGAGTTCCTCTGAAATCCTGGGTCTTCACCCGCAAGGCTATATGGTACTGCCGAAAAGGAGTGACGCTGAGCTTTTGGCTGATCCGTGCGTTCTGACCTTTCGGGTCGCGGATCAAGGCGGCGCCCTGGTCCGACGTCACCGTCTCGTCCTTCCACCCCCATTGTTTCAGGTCTGAGAAATCGCCGCCTTTCAGTTTCGGAGCCCCGTCCGGTTCAAGCCGTGCGCTACCTCCGTGTACGACAAAAAGTGCGTCACGCACCGGAAGCGCCTCGATCAAGTTAGGATCGCGGGATAGAATGTCGTTCGAATACCCGATTGGAAAAACCGCAGGGACGATCTCCAGATGCAGCTCCACCGCCAGCCGCTTGATCCTCTCCACGTTGCGAAAATAATGCTCGTCCATGTCCGCCAGCCGTCCGAATTTCGAATCCGAGACCAGCACATGAGTGTACCCGGCACTCGCGGCGCGCCGGAACAAAGCCTCCAGGTCAGTCACGTTCTGATCCACCAGGAGATTTCGTGACGTGTACAGCCAACACTGCATCGCGTCTGCGCCATGCCCAGCCGATGCCAAGAGTGTCAGCACTCCGAGGACCGCGGCCAAGCGCGAGCGCGAGATGCGCCTTGGGGCCCCAACGTCCTGGCCGCCGAGAGACTTCTGGTTCATGAGATACATTAAACCTGGTCCGACCGGAAATGAGAAGTGGATTAACTCGGCTCCGCCACCGATCAGCGTCCCAGGGCATCGACTGAAAGCCCCTCCTAAACCGGGCAAAAAAAGCCGGTTCCGGACAAAACATCCGGAACCGGCGTGAGAATAAAGGCGCTCTCTAGATGGCCTTGGGCATCTTCGTCCAGGCGCCCTTCTTGGCCGCGCTCTTGACACAGGTCTCGATGAATGCGAGCCCAGTCCAGCCGTCGGCGATGTTCGCGTATTTGCTGCCGTCGATGTTCACTTTCCCGTCTGCCTTCCATTTGCGGATGTCAGCCTCAAAGCAGCGGTGCAGCCGTGCGAACGCATCGTGAAATGCCTCCGGATGGCCGGGCGGAATCGTGGGCTCAGCCATCAGGTCTTTGGGCAGGTCCTTGAGGAAGCCGTCGTTTTCCGCCACCGCCCCACGCCAGTAAACTCGGTCCGGCTGACCCATGAGACTGATGGTGATCGACTCCGGCTCTTCCTGGCGCCAGCGCAGACTGCCTTTGGTGCCGCAGATTTCAATGCCAAGATCGTTCTTGTGCCCGACGCAGACCTGAGAAGCGCGGACCAAGGCGCGTGCACCGTTGCCCAATCGGCAGTAGATAGTGAAGTGATCGTCCAACGCGCGGCCAGGCACGAAAGTCTCCAACTGTGCGGAAACCTCAGTAACTTCCAAGCCGGTCACATAACGCAGCTGCATCAGCGCGTGCGTGCCAATGTCGCCGCCGCACCCAGACGCACCGGCCAGTTTGGGATTTACCCGCCAGCTGGCCTGTTGCTGCCCGGTGGCCTCGAGCTTCGTCGCCAGCCAGCCTTGGATGTAATAACTGTCCACCCATCGAACCTCGCCCAGCAACCCGCTCCGCACGACTTGCCGTGAAAAACGCGTCGTCCAGTGACCCAGGTAAGTGTGCGCCACTCCAAACGGCACCCCGGTCTTGCGCACCAATTTCACGAGGTCAGCCGCCTGTTTCAGATTCACCGTCAGGGGCTTCTCGCAGAACACCGGAATCCCTGCGTTGACGGCCTTGACCGCCGGATCGTAATGCACATGGTTCGGCGTGACGATCAGGATGTAATCCAGACGCTCGGCCTCTGGGAGGTCCTTTTGGACGGAAATCATCTCATCGTACGAACCGTAACCCTTGATCGGGTATGGCCATGCGGCAGCCTGTTCCATCGCTATTTTCGGATCGGGAAAGAGAGCGGCCGCGACGACCCGACGCGTGCCATCAAAATGAATCGCCTTCTGATGGGGGTTCACGATGAACGCTCCACCACCGCCGCCGACTAGACCAACATTGAGAGGTTTATTGGACATAATGTCTTTCTGTATTCGTCTTCTCGTCACAGCCAACTGCTCCAAGCAAGGAAAACCTGTGGAGGTTACCGTGGAGGCTCTGCTGTATTAGGGCAAGCCTAGGCAATCCACGCTCTTGTTCAAGGATTTTGTGGAGCTCAATGGGGGTCTGCGCGCGGCTAAAACCACTCCGTATCGCCAGCGCCCCGCGTTGCTCAGTGAGATAGCTAGCACTAGAGCTCAAGATGCTCTAGTCTCCCCCCCGTTTCCGGACGCGCTGCAACCGGGCAGCGCCCTCATTGCCATTATGCAAGTTCATCTCTTGAAATCGAAAATCCACCAGGCGCGTGTGACCGGCGCCAACCTCAATTACGAGGGTAGTCTGACCATCGCAGCGGATCTGTTGGAATTAGCAGGCATGCTGCCTTACGAACGCATCCTTTGCGGTAACATGGCCAATGGCGAACGGTTCGAAACCTACGCGATCCGCGGTGAGCGAGGCAGCGGGTCCATTGTGCTCAATGGAGCCACAGCGCACCTCGGAAAACCGGGCGACCGCTTGACGATCATGAGCTTCGCAGCCCTCGACGCTGTCGAGGCGCAGTCCTGGACACCCAAAGTGGTCGTGCTCGGGGAGGGAAACGTCGTGGCCAGCCGACATTGAACCTGAATTGCCCCGACCCCATTCGAGTCTATCAACCGTGTGCAACCGTTCAGTTTGATGGAGTCTTAGATACCCGTCTATGCCCTTGACCGCCGCCCAAGTAGCCGACCACCTCCAGGGAGATGTGCTTGGAGATCCTTCCACCGTTCTGACCGGCTTCGCCCCAACAGCAACCGCCCGGCCGGGAGATTTGACCTTTGCCGAAAACGAGATCTATTTCCGTAAAGCAGACCAAAGCGCGGCTTCTGCCGTCCTGGTGGACAATGCTTATTCTGAGGCCCAGAAAGTCCTGATCCGAGTCCGCAACGCTCGGGTGGGCTTCGCCAAGGTTCTACCGCTGTTCTTTCCAGAACGTGCCTTCGCTCCCGGCATCCACCCCACCGCGCTCGTCGCTGCCACCGCGTGCATTGACGCCACCGCACACATCGGGCCCTACAGCGTGGTCGGCGATGGCGTGAGAATCGGCGCGCGTTCGGTCCTTGAAGGAGCCAATCATATCGGGGACGGCTGCCAGATCGGTGACGACGCCCGATTATTCCCTCAAACCGTCCTCTATCCAGGCACGCAGCTTGGCCACCGCGTTCGGATCCACTCGGGATCCGTCGTCGGTGCCGATGGCTTCGGTTACGTCCTTGACGGCCAACTACATCGGAAGATTCCACAAGTCGGCTGCGTGATCCTCCAGGATGACGTCGAGCTGGGCGCCAATGTTACAATCGACCGTGGCGCGTTGGGCCCCACCGTGATCGGCAAAGGAACGAAAATCGATAACCTCGTTCAGGTCGCCCATAACGTAACCATCGGTGAGCACTGTCTTTTGGTATCCCAGTGCGGGATCGCCGGCAGCACGCGCTTGGGCAACTACGTCACCCTCGCGGGCCAAGTGGGAGTGGCAGGCCATCTCAAGATCGGTGATCGAGTAGTTGTGGCGGCCCAGTCGGGCGTCATGACCGATATCCCCACCGGCGGCAAGTGGCTGGGCTCCCCTGCCCGGCCCGACCGCCAGACGAAACGCCAGTGGGTAGCCTTAGAGGATCTCCCCGAATTGCTCAGAAGGGTAAGCGACTTGGAAAGGAAATTCGCCGCTCTGTCCCCTCCTCCACCAGACCAGGACCAGTCGGTTGACCCGTCTTAATCCAGCTTCCTGGGCCCGATTCAGCTCAGCTTCCGCAGAACCGCTCAAACGCCCCCCCGAGCAGGTCCCGAACGTCTCGCTCGATTTCGACGGCAGTGGGTTCCCAGCCGGTCTCCGAAACATCAGCGTACTTCTCGGTGAGCACCCTCGAAAGGATATGTCGCACGTGGTCCCACTTATAAATCAACTGGTCCAAAACCCGAGCGTCGGAGTGTTGGGCGGTGAAGCTGAAGCCCAGCAGTTCGATCCGCAACCGCGTGATCTCATTAACCAAGTGTGGAACATTTAGAAACCACCAGCAGCCGAACAGATGCAGATTTCGGAACTTGCGAGTCAGTACGCATGCCTCGTGCTGGTTCTCGCGAGCCAGCACGGTAACCAGGAACTTATTATTCGGGTTGGCGGCACAGAGGTTCGAGAGCGCCGTTAGGTCGCTCTGCCCGACACCATCTCCAGCCAAGCCAAGCCCCGGATTGACCGCCCGCCTGACCCCGAGCATCAGAGCGAATGGCAGCCCAAACTCCCGACAATGGGTCAGGACCGCCTCGTCAATCAATTTCGCGCAATCACTGTTTGAGGGATATGCAAAATCAGGCGGCAACGACACCATGAGGTACCGGGGTTGCAACTTGCGCGTCCACTCGGCAAGGAATCGCCGAACTTCGTCCACCGTATCGGTGGACAAGCCTTCGCCCACTCGATAGCCCCACTGGTTCAGGCGGAGGACGCTCTCTGGCCAGGACAGAAGCAGCGGGTCGATCCGCAACGCGGTCATAAAGCGCTCATCACGATCGAAGCCCGTTTGCCACTGGGGACTCTCGATGTCGTCGAACGGCGAGTTGGTCATGCATACACTGCGGACGTTCGCCAATTCCAGGCAACGGTTGGTGTAACCTTGAGGGGACCAGTCCGCGAACCAGTTGCGCAGGGCCGGAAGATCCCGTTCCCGGACGTCCAAACCGAGCCGGTGGAGTGTGGTGAGGACTCCCCGGCACGCCTCCGATACCGGAGAGTGCTCGATGAACAGGAGTTTCCACACCAGCTCAGCCTGCGCCGACTTGGGCAGCCCCCAAAACCACTCGTAGGGCATGTCGAAATGGCGGAAACTCTCCGCCACTAGGTAATGGTAGACTAGCAAATCGTCGATCCCCCAAAGCAGCATCCCGCTCAGCCCGGGATCATACAGGTGGGTATGAATGTCGAGGATCGGCGTGCTCGCCACCACACGCTCGATCTGGGCAGCGAGCGCAGCGCGCCGGAAATCTGTTACCGCGGTGGTCATCGCGAAAAAGCTAGCCAAGTCTTCGCCCGTTTTCCATGCATTTCACCCCCAACCTCGTCGAGGAGCGGGTGCCGCAGACCCTGGATTGTCGGCCAGAACCTGCCACCCGCGGGGTCCGTGCCACGCACGTCCGCAGAATGACACCAGGCGGCCTTCGCCAGCCTGCGGCTTATGCTCATAGAACTGAGTTGGGTTGTCCCTTTTTCGCTATGGCGTAAATGTATGGGTGAAATGGTCAATGACGATATGATGCTGGTCCGAGATTACGTGCTCAATCAGTCTGAGCGCGCATTCGAGACCCTGGTCTCGCGCCACATCAATCTGGTCTATTCCGTTGCGCTCCGCCAAGCCCACGATACCCATCTTGCGCAAGATATCACCCAGGCGGTGTTCATCATTCTGGCCCGCAAGGCTAAAACCCTCGGGCCCAACACCATCCTCTCCGGCTGGCTCTGCCGCACAGCCCGGTTCGCCTCCGCGAATTACTTGACCATGCAACGGCGCCGCCAACACCGCGAACAAGAAGCACACATGCAATCCCTCCAGGCCGAATCCGAGGAATCAGGCCCACAGGCCTGGCTCCAAATCGCCCCCTTCTTGGACCGCGCCCTGGGGCAGCTCGGCGACCAAGACCACAGCGCCATCGTGCTCCGGTTCCTTGAGGGCCGTAGCTTCAATGACGTCGGCCGCGCCATGGGCGCAAGCGAAGACGCCGCCAAGAAGCGCGTGAAACGCGCTCTTGGGAAACTGCGAAAGTTTTTCGAAAAACGCGGCGTCACTCTTTCCATCGCCATGATTGGAGGAGCGCTATCAGCCCATTCCGTTCAGGCCGCGCCAATCGGTCTGGCATCGACCGTTACCGCCGCTGCCCTCAAAGGCACGTCCGTGGCCTCCTCGACTTTAACCCTCATCAAAACAACTCTGCAGATTATGGCATGGACCAAACTCAAAACCGCTCTCACCGTCGGCGCACTCGCTATCCTCGCCGCCGGCTTCGCAACCGTCACGGTTCAACGCGCCAGGGCGTTGGCCAAACCGCCGGCTTTGACCTTCGCAGGTTACGCCACCCCCGAAGCCTCGGTTCAATCGTTGCTTTACGCAGCCAGCCGTGGTGATTTGGATCGATTCCCTGCCGCCCTTACACCCGACGAGATCAAACGGTTCGAAAGCAAAATGGCCGGAAAATCCGCGGACGAGATCAGGCAGGGCGCGGTCGCCTGGGCCAACGCCCTTGCCGGCTACCAAATCACTGAGAAGGAGGTTACGTCCCCGGTCGAAGTCCACCTTCACGTCCACGCCCCGCAATCGGTGGACGGGCTCCACAGCGGGCATGTAATCCTGGTCATGAGGAAAACCGGCAATGAGTGGAAGTACGCCGGCGACGCCAACTAGAACGAGAAGGCCGCTCTGTCCCGCCCTCGACCGATCCAAAATCTTCCGTCGCCATGGCAGCCCGCCCCCACGCTTTGAAACGACCATGCAGCCTTGACGCCAGCATGAACTCGAACGGCAAACACGCCTTCACGCTCATCGAATTGCTCGTGGTTATCGCCATCCTGGGCATACTGGCCGCGCTCCTGCTCCCGGCGCTCAGTTTAGCTAAGGATAAAGCGAGGCGAACCACGTGCCTCGGTAACCTCAAACAAATCGGTCTAGCCATCCGCCTCTATGCGGAGGATTCCTCGGATTCGTTGCCGGTTCTGCCAGATCCAAACCCCTATCCAAACGGGGTCGGCGCTTTCTACAAACAACTTGTGAAGAGTTATTTTGGTCTCACAGGTCCCGCGAAGCCAACCGAGATCGTCTTCACCTGCCCATCCGATCGAATTCTCAAAACCCAAATCGACCACGCTTTCACGAGCTACACCTTTAATGGCTATGAAGTTGGGGACGGCGACATTCCCCGCATAACGGGAAAAAGGCTGAGTGCCATCAACCGCCCGGCAAAGGCCGTACTGGTGGGTGAGTGGACCGCCTTCTTCGGGGGTTCTTGGCACCCGTTCGTCGATCGCGATTATCCTGATGCCAAAGCCGTCCTGAGCTTCGCGGATGGGCACGCGGGATTTACGAAAATCTACTGGAACGGCGTCGCGGACTCCGATCCGGCCAATTACGAACCGCCTGAGGATTACAACTATCGCTGGGACGGAGAATGACCCTGCTTAGGGCTCAAATTCGAAATACGCGAAGTTGTTGCCCGCATTGTAGTGGAAAGTTAGCAGTTGCGGCCCGGCCTCTTCGAATCGGATGGTCCCGATTTCGGCCTTATTCCACTTGTGCATGCTTCCGGTGGCCACCGGGAGCTTACATTCGCCGGCCGCTTTGTGGTTGATCGAGAATTTGATGGTGTTCGCCGCGTTACCGTAAAGAGCAATGATCCGATAATTGCCGGCCTTCTTGACGTTCACCGTGTAATTGCACCATTCGTCATTCGCGGTCCAACCGATGTATAGCTGGTTTGTCCCCGGCGAGAACAAGTTGGTGTGATTAAAATCCGCGAAATCCTTGGTGTAGGAAATATCAACGCCCTCGTTGCTACGGAAATTCCAGAAATAAGCGGTGGCGTGCGGCCGCTGGTGATTGGGCTGCTGGTTGAGTTCGCCGCTTCCGTGATTGATGGGATCGGTGTCGTGGTAGGCTACGCCTTCACCGCCTCGATCATAATAGGCGCACTCCACTCTGCCGGGAATGACCTGGGCGCCGGCTTTGTAGACCGAATCCTCAAAGGGCTTTCCTTGGTAGTCGGGGGGCAACGCGGCGTTACTTTTCAATCCTAGCGCCAAGCCGGTGATGATGGTGATGAGCCTAAGTGCCTTCATTTCGTGAACAAAGCGAACCAGACAGCAACGTCCCGCAGCATGGAACAATACCCCGGGAGGAGGCAACCGAATCCGGCACGGAGCCCATCCCGTCATCGCCGGTGCCCTGAGATCACGCCTTATAGAGGTGGAACGTGCTCGCCAGGAGAATGAGTTCGGGATGAGCCGCCGCCACACGAGGCAAGATCAAGCGGATGCGCGACCGATGGGCTGCCAGCTTCTCTCGGAGTGGACCAAGATCCTCCACCTGGTCCCAATGGAGTCGTTTCAGATCCAAAACGAGACGGCTCTTGGTTCGGGCCAGAGAATCGCGAATCCGCTGTCCCAGTCCTTCCGCATCGGCCGCCGAAAGAGCGCCTTCCAACCGCATCCACACTTGATCCTTGGCGTGCTGCAGCTCGACCTGGATGGAGAAGTTGGGGATCGAGTACTTGCGGCGAATCTCTTCCCAAAGATGGAACGAACCCAAACGCTCAACCGGTGTCCGGTAGGCGATCCTCACCAATTTGGGATGCTGGAACATATCGAACTTCAACTTGAGGCCCGTCCACATCGCCGCACCTACAGCCATTACTGACTTGAGCTGCTCAGCGAGCAACGGTTCCCCTAGCTCCCGATGAATGCGCTGCTGTAACTCTCCAATCCAACGCCGCACCGAGGCATTGGGGCCAAGCGCACGCCCGGCTAGAAAGACCGGGTAAGCGTATCTTAGCTCATGAGCGAAATAGTCCGCTTTTCGCCGTAAGAACGGGTTGGGCGAGTCTTTAAGCTTCAGGTATCCCAGCAGCCGTCCCTCAAGCACTCGATAAATGCTCGGGCCCAGCCGCTGGAAATCCTCCTCGAAGCACCAGCGCTGAATATCCTCAATTGCTTCGGGCGACAGTGTGGGATGTTTAATCATCGTCCGAAACCCGTCGGCACGGCGGTAAAACAAATCCTTCTCGCTCGTGTAAACGTCCTGGAGCAGGTTCTCTTTGATGATTCGCTCGTAGAACGGCGTGCCGGGCACCGGGCCGTAAATCAGAAACTGGGCCAGTGCTGGCTTGAGCTGCATCAGCCCGTCCAGTTCCTGCGCGACGACCTCGCGGTTCTGATAATCAAACCCAATGATCATCGACGTCAGCACCGTGATCCCGTGTTCCCGGAATTCGGCGAGGATCTCCGCCACTGGCCGGCCCTGCTGCTTGGCGTAATTCGATCGCGCCCCTTCGTAGCCAATCCAGAAACCATCGATTCCCATCTCGAGAATCTCCTCCACCGTGTATTGGCTGATGGCTTTGATGCTCGAGAACGCAAATATCGAGAGCGTTTTTCCGCTCTTCATCACACAATCCCGAAACTCCATCGCCCTCTTCTTGTTGAGCAGAAAATCCTCGTCCAGGATCAGGAAAACCAGGCTTGGGTCCATGTCCAAATAGCGCTCGATCACCGCGTAAATATCTTTGCCTTCTGGCAGTAGCCTGATGTGCTTGCGTGAAAAGAAGTGCGATGTGCAGCAAAAATCGCATCCGTTGGGGCACCCAAGCCCGGCGAAAATCTTTCCCGTCCCGGAGACTCTCCAACCAAATACCTTGAGCCAGCTCACGATCAGAGGGTGCTTGTAGGGCATCGGGATTTCCGGCTCGCCCAACAACCTTCGGAAGAAGGCGACTCCTTCCTCTCGGCAGATGTGATCGGCAAACGGCTTGAGCACCTCATCCTTTAAGACCGTGCCGTAGCCACCCAGGACGATCTGGCTGCGAGGGGAGTATTTCCGTATCAAGGCCACCATCTCCTTCATTTTGTGGAACACCACCATGATGAAGGAGATGCCCACGTAATCATAACCCTTCTTCAGCTCGCGGATAAATTCCCGGCGCGAAGGGTACTGCAAAACTACCGTCGGCGCGTCCAGATTCTCCGCGATATAATCGAGGGAAAAATGCACATTGACAGTGCGCGGGCTGAAAAGTCCCTGCGCACGGGTCACCTGGCGGTAGAGGAGTTCATAGCCGACCGAAGGGGCATCGCCCTGCCCGGGTCCCAAAGGACGGCACACACTTGTCAAAAGAATAGTTTTCGTCATGGACATCGCCGCGGCGCTACTTAGCCGGGTAAAGGTGAAATCGCTGCTCTGCGGCTCGAATGAGGCGTGATCGGACGGTTGCTACCCGGCAATCATTAGTTAACATCCATTTTCCGTTATTGTCAAAGAAGGATTTGGCTTATTTTGTCATATAAGTAAAAATGGTGATCATTAGGAAAATAGATAGCCCTGGAAAAGCCCTCTCCCGCCTTCCTGCCCGAGGGCAGACCGCGCGATCGCCCAAAACAAATTTCCTAATTGCAGCTTGTTTTTGGCTTCAAACGGCCTACTTTTAGGATCATGGATCAACCGTTCTTCCGCCGTTTGTTCAGCCGCTCACCGAAGCCATTATCGATGGGGGCAATAAACGCTCAGGAAACCCAAGCCGAAAGCGGAAGCGCCGAAACTCAGTTTCACCTTGGAGTGAAATATGCCAATGGCGAAGGCCAGGCTCAAGATTATGAACGAGCCGCAAAGTGGTACCTGAAGGCCGCTAACCAGGATCACGCTCTGGCGCAATTCAACCTCGGCATCATGTACGCTGCGGGGCAGGGCGTGTCGAAGAGCCCAACCGAAGCGGACGTCTGGTTCGGCAAAGCCGCCCAGCAAGGCGACGCAGGCGCGCAGCACCGGCTCGGCATGAGCCGCTACCGCGCCAGCATCTCCGGTCCCGCCACGGGTATGCCCGAGGCGAGGATTGAAGCCTACACCTGGTTTCTCCTCGCAGCCGCACAAGGCTATGGCGAATCCGATGTCGCAAGCGCAACGGTCGCCCTGAACATGACCCATGACGACGTCACCGAGGCCACCCGGCGGGTTGCCCGCTTCGCGCCCTCCGGCGACGCCACCAGCCTCCCTCGATGAAAATCGCGCGCATCCTGGATGAGGAAGAGGGCGTTTTCGCCCTCGAATACGACAACACCATTGGCGCGGTAAACACCATGCGTCTGGACGCCTTTACCTACGAAACAGCCATCCGGGAGGCAAGGGTCTATCTCGGTATCAACGCCGACAACATCGACGCGGACGGTGCCCAGTGGAACGTGCAATAATCGTCCCTCAGACCACATATGGTGTTTGTCTGCGCAGGCAGAACCTGCCACACTGTGGGCGGGTCCATCGTGGATCCGGCAATTAAGCCGAGTCTGGGTTCGATTTTAGCATGAATAATCCTCAACCAACGGGATCTCATTGAGCCGCCCGTTTCCTTCTCGCTCGCATCATTCCCGCGAGCCACTCCACCGTCGAAATGGGAAGATCCGTGCCCGCGAAGTGCGCGTCATCGATGAGGCCAAAGAGCAACTGGGCGTCATGACGCTCAATGCCGCGCTGAAGCTGGCCCAGGCTAAGGGCCTCGACCTCATCGAAATCGCCGCAAACGCCACACCCCCGGTGTGCCGCATCGTCGATTATGGCAAGTTTCTTTACGAGGAGTCCAAACGGGGCAAGGATGCTCACCAGTCCGCGGGCCGGATGAAGGAGCTTCAGATCACACCCGCCATCGACTCCCACGATTTGGCGGTCAAGCGAGACCATGCCATCCAATTTCTTTGCGATGACATGCAGGTCAAAATCAAGCTGCGGTTCCGAGGGCGTCAGAAGGCCCACAAGGAAATCGGTCTTGAGTTAATGAACCAGATTGTGAAGGACCTCGCTCCTTACGGCCAAGCGGACTCGCCGCCTAAGATGCTGGGCGATCGCGACCTGAATGTCCTCCTCAGCCCGCTGCCCCGCAACAAGCGCGCCAAGAATCCGCGCGAGGCTAACGCCCCGGAGCCACCTCCGGCCCCCGCGATCCGCAAAGAAGAACCCAACCCGGCGGCGGAGCCAGGCAAAGAGTAGAGCAGGCGGCGGGTGCTTATCGGGCCTCGGGAAGCGCAATCCTTAGGCCTGTCAGCCCAGGCAGTGAGGGAACCCTTACCGGTCCGTCGATCACCCGTGCTTTCCGCGCGGGTTCGCCACGCCTGAAGCAACGGCTACTTGAGCCGCCAGGTGATGCGCGCCTTGTTCAAATCGTAAGGCGACATCTCCATCTTGACGCGATCCCCCACGGTCAGGCGCACCCACCGCTTGCGCATCTTGCCGCAGATCGTCGCCAGCACCAGGTGTTTGTTGTCCAGTTCCACTCGGAACATCGTCCCCGGCAACACCGTCTGCACGCACCCTTCGACTTCAATATGTTCCTCTTTCACGACTCGTTCTAAAATGGTTCCTATTTATGGTGGAAGGCAGGCTTTTGATCCGCCGGCGTGCTCGCAAGCGGCCGACAAAAGGAAACGAGGCCCGGCTAGCCCGGGCCTCGAAGCAATTCAAAACAAAGAATCAATAACGATTCGAACCGCCTCGGTCCGATCGTCGGTCGCCACCGCCGCCGCCGCCGCCCGAACGCTCTTCGCGCGGCCGGGCAATGTTGACCGTGAGTGCGCGCCCGTTGACCGAGGTGCCATTCATCGCCTCGACGGCCTTCTGGGCCTCTTCGGGTGAGCTCATGGTGATGAACCCAAAGCCACGAGGACGCCCCGTGACGCGGTCCATGACTAAATTGGCTTCAATGACGCTGCCGTGGGCCGCAAAGGCGGCCTGTAGGTCGCTCTCGCTGGTGTTGAAGGAAAGATTTCCAACAAACAATCGATTATCCATATGATGTCTTACTGTCCCGACTAATCGCCTTTTCCAGACTGCTCCCGGTCAGCGGGTTTAAAATCATCATTGAACTGAGTTCACCTGAGGATTCGCCACATCTTGAAAGTGAGGTACTATCGAACAGACGTCCAAGCATGCCATCCTTCTTTGCGATAGCAACGTATATTCGCAACTATTTTCAGCATGGTTGCGCTGCAATGGCTTGTATCGTGCCCGGATCGGGTCTTCCTGCCTCGTTTGCGTCGCAAATGTCGCTCCCGCACCCACTACAGCCCGTCCACGTCGAAACCTTGCTCTCGGAAACGCTGCAATTTGTAGATCAATGCCCGGCGGCTGATCCCCAGTGCCCGGGCGGTCTCCGTCCGGTTAAAGGCGTGCTTGCGCAGGGCCAGAAAGATGGCTTGCCGCTCGACCTCCGCTAAACGCTCCGGGTCGGCGACCTCAACAGCTGCAGGCTGCCCGGCGGCCACCCTGACTCGATTGGGCAAATGCTCCGGCAGAATAGGCGCGCCTCGTGACAGAAGTGCGGCCCGTTCCATGGCGTTGCGCAGTTCACGAACATTCCCCGGCCAGGGGTAGCGCTCTAAACAGGCCGTCACGGCGGAGGAGAAACGTGCCTTTTCCTTGGTGAATTCTTCGATAAACCGGCTTGCTAGCGGCAGGATGTCCTCAGGCCGTTCGCGTAACGGAGGCAAGCTCAATTCAACCACGTTCAGCCGGTAATAGAGGTCGTCGCGAAATCGGCCCACCTTCACCAACTCCTCAAGATTGCTGTTGGTCGCCGCCAGGATCCGCGCCGTCGTTTGTTGTTCGACATTCGAACCCAATCGATGAAACGCGCCATTCTGCGTGACCCGGAGAAGCTTTGCCTGGAGCTGGGGTGACATCTCGGCGATCTCATCCAGAAAAATAGTGCCGCCGTTGGCCATCTCGAAGCGCCCGATCCGCTGGTTGGAGGCGCCTGTGAACGCACCCTTTTCGTGGCCGAACAACTCGCTCTCGAGCAGGGTTTCCGGAATGGCCGCACAATTCACTTTCACCAACGGTCCGTCGGCCCGACGGCTCCAGGCATGAATGACGTCAGCCAGCACTTCCTTGCCCACGCCGCTCTCTCCTGAAATAAGAACGCGGCTCTCGGAATCCGCCACCAGCGACGCATCTCGGAAAACCGCCTGCATCAACGGGCTCTTGGAGACGACGTAGGAAGGCAATTGCTTATCACCGCTGAACTTCAGGGGACCAGGTTGGCGCAAGCCGGTCGCCCGCTGAACGGACGCCAGGAGCTCATCCAGATCAATCGGTTTGCTGAGGTAGTTGACCGCACCATCGCGCATGGCAACCACCGCCTCCCGAATGTCGGCATACGCGGTCACCAACAGCACCGGGAGGACGGCGTGCTCCTGGCGCGCCTGGCGCAACGTCTCCAAGCCGGAGATGCCTGGCATCCGCACATCGGAAATCATCATGCCGACGTCCTGGGTGCGGAGAACCTCCAGCGCTCGCTCCCCCGAATCCACCGGTACCGTTTCAAAGCCTTGGCTGCTCAGAAACGAATCAAGCAGGCTGCGCTGGCCCGAATCGTCATCGACGATCAGGATTCGGGGGCTGGGCATCGTGTTTGCTGTCATGTTTGCATCTCACACAGCCAGCTTCAGATGAGTCAACCGGAAGACCGCGCCTTGCGGTTGGTTGGCCAGGCATTGGATCTCCCATTCGTGGGCGAGCACAATCTGCTGAACCACCGCCAAGCCCAGGCCCGTCCCGTTTTCGTTGGTCGTGAAATAGGGTTTGAAGATCTCCTCCCGACGCTCTGCCGGTACCCCGGGACCGTTGTCGCGGATCTCGAGCTTAGCCTCGCCCGCGCCCGCCTTCTCGGCCTGCACTACGATTTCGCCGCCATTGGGCACGGCTTGAATGGCATTCAAGAGCAGGTTAAAAAGCGCTTGCCGCAGCAGTTGCTCATCCGCGTGCACGGTTAGGGCTTCGGGCACCACCTGCAGATGGATCTTCTTCTCTTCCACATCGCCGCTCAGCGCTCGCACCACCTCGCCGATGATGGTCGCCAGCGGAACCGCCGTGCGCCGAAGCTCCCGTGGCCGGGAGTAATTGATGAATTCGTTTAATTGCGCCGTGACGCGATCGGCTTCATCCATGATCTCGCGCGACTTGCGTTGAATCTCCGGAGAGCACTCCTGCTGTTTGGAGATCATATGCGCCAAACCCCGAATGATGTTCAGCGGATTGCGAGTCTCGTGGGCCAGGCCGGCCGCTGCGATATTAAGTTCTTTGAGGTGAGAGTTCATCTCGCTGGCACGAACCAAGCGGATTTGTAGATCGGCCGACTTGGAAAGGTTGCTCCACGCCAGGGCTGTTCCCAGGACCGAAGCAGACGCGAACGCACAGATGATCGACCGCAGCCACAGATCTTGGCTGCATGTCCGTCGTAACGAGGCGGTGGACAGGGCTATGATGAAACTGTGCACACCTTGCTTCTGGCTCATGACCTTGAACTCCTCCTCGCTCATGCCAAAGGGGCGGCCAAAAGGTGGGCGTCCGTCGCGACGCTCGCGCCTCTCATTCCAAGGCGGGGGGCCTGGAGGCGGATTCTCCATCTGATTCGTGTTTCCCGCTTCGCCCGGCGGCGGCCCCCACGGCGGGCGATTGGTGTCCGACCCGCTCGGCCGTTCAGGGCGGCGGACGACAATGGTCGGGTTGGAGCCGCCGAACTCGCGCGTCACATTCGTGCCTAGGTCCACAAGATTTCCCAGAATGACGCGATCCTGTTCCCAGATGTCGCCCTGAGTGGCCAGGTCCCTCGACTCGACGTTCAGTGGCGCCCCCGCCGAGGCCACCACCTCGCCCGCATCGTTGAGCAGGGCGACCGAATTCAGTTCGCCCTGGCGGATAAACTCCTGGAGAGCCGCGTCAAGACGCTCGCCAAAAACCAACCCGCCAAAGCGCCGTTGGGAGCGCATGACCAGGCCCAAAGTATTGGAAATATCCCGAGCACGATTGACGAGTGCGACCCGAGCCGAGCGGCTGATGCGTTGGTGCTCGGCAAACTGCCAGCCCAGAACCAAAAGCCACGCCAGTGGAAGGATCCCGTAAACCAGGGCACTGCGGCGGCTTAGGTGCATGATCGGTTCAAGTCGAAGCCAATCTGCTATTGGGGCGGCGTGGGAGGGGGCACCGTCGGCGGCGTCACCGAAGGCAGCTGCGTTCCGCCCTTCTTTTTGGCGTCCTTATTCGGTAGCCGGTCCAGGAATTTGTTCAGTTCCTGTTCTGAGAACGACGACGGCGTCAACTGCTTGCTCTCCTTGTCCGTGAGCGCCGCCAGTTGGGACGGAGCGGCTACGATGTGGGGCGTCAGGAAGATAATAAGTTCAGTGCGAACGTCTCCCCGGGATTTGCTCTTGAAAAGGTTGCCCAGAAGCGGAATGTCGCCCAGCAGCGGAACCTTGTTTTCACTCATCGTCTTCTGATGTTGCATCAACCCGCCGATCACCACCGTTTGTCCATCCGGTGTGACCACCACCGTATCCGCGGATCGTTTATCGATCACCGGAGCCGAAACCCCGTTGGAAATCGGAACCTTGTCGGTGGCTGAAACCGACGAGAGCTCGGGCGAGACAATCATTTCCACCAAGCCGTCCGAAGTGATAAATGGTGTGACCCTAAGAATAATTCCCACATCGGTGTACTGCAGGGCGTTGATCGCATTACCCAGCGTATCGTACCGCACGCTGGTGATCAGAGGAACCGACTGTCCCACGGTGATGGTGGCGGGCTGGTTGTTGCGCGCCAGAATCGATGGACGCGAGAGCACCTCAGCCTTGCCCGCCGAGGCGATGGCCCGCAAGGTGACCTGGTAATCCTGTCCCAGAACCTGGTAGAGACCCGCACCCGGGGGCGTGGCGATCGTCGCCGGCGTTCCTGCCAACCCCGGTGTCAGGCCAAAGAGATTCGAGAAGGTGCCGGTAGTCGTGCTGTTCAGCTTCTTGGTATACCCGCCCTCCACGCCGATATCGGTGCTCTTATTGTAAGTCAATTCGAGGAAGACCACCTTGATCAGCACCTGGGGCCGGGGCTTATCCAAGTTGGTAATCACCTGCTGAATCCAGTCGGTGGTCGGTTCGTCGCCGATCACGATAATCCGCTTTGTGTCTGGATCGACCGAAATGACCGCATCGCCAATCGAGCTATTGTTGGGGTAGGTCCGTTGCGAGGTGCTGCCGCCGCCGCCTCCGCCGCCGGAACTCCTCGATTGGCCGCCGCCACCCCCACCACCGCGTTGCTGGGCATTGAGGCACATCGTCGCAGCCAGGCAGAGTCCTAACAGGACCGTGCCGACTGCCGAGCGCTGAAAGTATGGTCTGATCATCGTATCGTCGGGGTTGCTTGCGTTAGTAATGGATCGATATGCCTCGTCAGCGAATTTCTCAAGGTAGCGCACCGCTGCTTCCGCCGCGGCTCGAGCTCGAACTGCCGGTTGAACCGGTCGTCGTGCTCAGGCTGTTGATTCCTGCCTGCTGCCTTGATTGTAGGGCGCTGGTGGTTGAGCTGGAAGAGTTCCGGCTCTGCGTCGTGTTCCGATTAAACATATCCCTCAAAACGGATTCGACTGAAGTAACGTCCGCGTTCTCGATCTGGAACACCCTAACCGTTTCGCGGCGTGCGTTGTTCGAGTCCAACTGCTCGATGACCTGTCCGATTTGCTCGATCAAATCGTTGGACGCACTGACGATCACCGAGGAGGTGCGAGCATCAGGCACAGCCACCACTTTGCTCTTGGCGCGTGCGCGACTGCTCGAGTCGCTAGCGGCCGTGGCAACCTGCCCACGTCCGCGACCAAAGCCGCCGCCACCAAACTGAACCTGAGACCTGGTGGTGTCCGTCTTAGAATCATCAGGGAAAAGACTCGTCAGTTCGTCCGCGATCTCCTGCGGGTCGGAGTTACGAAGACGAAACACACGCAGCTCGGTAATATTCTGCGCGTTGGTGTCGATCTCCTTGACCAGTTGCTCGATGGTTGGGATGACTTCGTCCGGAGCGCTCACCACCAGTGAGTTGGTGCGGTCGTCGGCAACCGCCGTCACGCGCGAAGCAGCAGCCTTCGCTTCGCTCGATCCCGTGCTGCCATCGCCTGCGGCAGCTTGCCCCCCACCTCCACGGCCACCCCCAAACCGGTTCATGAACATCGCCATCGGCCCGCCAAAATTGCCACCCTGCCGGTTGTTATTGTTGTTGCTCTGGGGAGCCGGAAAAATCTCCTTGATCTCGTTAGCCAAATCCTTTGCATCCGCATACCGCAACGGGAAAACCCGAATCGAAGAAATGCTGGAAATCGAGGTATCTAACGCCTTCACGATTTCAACCATCCTGCGCACGTCGGTCTTGGTATCCGTGAGCACCAGCGCGTTCCCGCTCTCGTTCGCGGTCAGCGTCGCATAATCCGGCAGCAGTTTCTCCAGATCCTTGGTCATCTGCACGGCATTGGCATACCGAACCGGGATGATTTGCGTCACCATTTGATCCGATTTCTCGATCGTTTCTGGATTGTTCCCGTGATCGACGGGTATATCCCGCTTCTTGGCATCCTCGCGCCGCACTATGGTCAGTGTTCGACCGTTGCGAATCGCCGAATACCCATTCTTGTTGAGCATGGTGTCGAGCAATTCCACCGCCTCTTCCTTGCTCACGGGCTGGTTGCTCCAGACATCTACCTTCCCCTTAACCTCCGCCTCCAGCACGATCACAAACCCGGCGGCCTCGCTCAGGTAATTGAGGACCGACTCCAGCGGCGCGTTCCGAAAGTTCAGGCGAAGCGCCTTATCGCCGTTGCCGGCGACGGCGGCAACCGAGCCGGGGACGGCGTTGGTCGCTTCAACCGGCGGCGCGTTGGTGGAGTCGGCCGCCGGCGCGGCAGGAGGATTGGCCGTCGCGTCGGCTGGCGGCTGGTTGGTGTCGGCCGGCGATGCTGGAGCCGTAGCGCTCGAGGTCGCGGGAGCGGCATCAGGCGCGGGGGTTTGGGGCTCCGCCGCCTGCGAGTAGATCGCGGTGGCGGCAATGACCAAACTGAGTGTGCTAGTTATGGTTTTCATCGGCTCATTTCCTTTTCACGCTTTTCACGTAATCGTTTAATCAGGTCGCTGGCATCGCCAGTACCCGAATCAGAATCCTCACTAGAACTGGACGCATTCGTCGGCGCCGTATACGTCTCGAGTTGGCTGGCCACCTGCCAGTCTCCTTCGTCCTGCCGCCGCATTTGTGTCCCGACCCGAAGCTCTGTCTGCTTGCCACCAGCCTCAATTTCCACATGGTCGGTGGCTATCTCCTTGACCTTGTACCCGGCAATCGAATCGTCGGCCTTTAATACCTTCCGAAAGTCTGAACTTGACCCATCGAAAAAGGCGAACGCGCCTTTGTCGGAACGAAGCACCCCGACCAGCGAAAACGAATCGACCTTAGCCTGACGCTGAGCCCCTCCACCCCCTGCCGAGCGCGCGGTCCGCGTGGGGCTGAAGATGTTCCGGTCAGCGATCAACTTAAACGATGCGAAGTCGAGCGGCCCGGGAGTGTTAGTATTCGCCGCCACCTGATCGACGTTCGGGCGGGGCCTGGCAACCTCCGAACGAGTTGGGGTATTAGTGCCCTGCGCACTCGTGCCTCTTGGAGACTCCGATGTCGCCTGGGCCTGACTTGTCATTGGAGCGGGATTATTCGTCTTGGTCGCAACTACGTCCTCGGCACCCGTGGTGGTAGATAGCTCGGCAAGGGCAACAAATGCAGCCAAATGCAGCGCCAGCGGTCCTAACACTCCCAGCGGACCGCGTCGGGGCGCGATAACCGCCGCCCGCACGGCGTCGGTACGTTGCATGTCAAAGGGGGCGAACTTCATGGTTACTCGGCCAAGTTCAACTGCAAACCGCTAACTAGCAAACCCAAAACAATCTGCTGCCCCTCGTTATCCTTGGCACTCAGCTCAATCGATTCGACCTTGAGCGCCAGGGGATCCCGCTCCACGTCGTAGATGAACTTCGTGACGGTGCTGAGCGGGCCCGACGCATCCACGCGGCACTCAAACGTGGCATAGTCCTCCCCGCTATTCTTCCACTGCGGTTTCACGGAGCTGATGGTGATGCCGCTTTCCGAAGACCACCGATAGAAGGCCTGCAAAACCTGGTTCTCAGCGGTCGACACTTCCTTCGGGAGTGTATTGGTGCGCATCGAATCCCATCGGCTGCGGATTGAATCGCGCCGCCCGATCAGGGCCTGGCCCTGGTTGACCTGCGTGCGCAGTTGCGTGATCCGTTCACTCCGCTCCTTCCACGCTCGAGTCAAGGGCGCCACTACCAACGTATCAACCGCCCATAGAGCGATCGCGGTGGCTGCAAGATAAGTCAGGAAACGCTGGCGATTGTCGAGGTTCATTGGCTATTTCCCAGAGCCCATTGGAAGTTGAAGGTGAACTGAAGCGGATTCCCGCCCCGGATGGTATCCATCTTTACCTCGGCCACATCCTTGGCCGCTCGCAATTTCTCCATCGTTCGCAAAAGCGCCTGGCTGTCCCGCGCCGTTCCAGAACACGTCACGTTAGCCGATTCACGAATTTCCACGCTTTTCGCGGACACCGCCCCGTCTTGCGGGAATGCCTCCGTCAGCCGCCGAAGAATCGCCAAACTACGCAGCGAGTGGTCAAACCATGGCCGGAATCTACGGATCTGCTGTTGGGCATCATCCAGACTCCCAACCTCGCTGGCCATCGCTTTCCACTTCGATTGCAGACTTGAGATCTGCCATTGCTGCACGATGAATGCTGCGGCCACCAGGAAAGCCACCGTCCCAACACTCACTCCAGCCCAAACCAGTTTGCCGGACGAATACCGGTTGGTCAGCTGCTGCCACTTGGTGATTTTCGGGGGCAGAAACTCGAACACGGGAGCACGCCCAACCAAAAACCGAGCCGCCATGCTCAACGCCGCAGTGACCGCCGCACCCCCAGGCACCGGCAGCCCGAATTCCTGAGCGCTATAGCTGGAAACGAGCTCCACCTTGGCCTCCATCGCCTCCACTCGCGGCCGCAGTTCCTCGACCAACTCGCGGGCGAGGTCCTGCGGGCCAAACACCCGTATCCGGCTCACCGCCTGGCGCACGTCCGCCGGCAGTTGCCCTAGGGTGATCCGGACCTCGCGAGCCACCTGCTCCGAGCGCAAGATCGGCCGCCCGGCGTTGACCTCAAGGACCCCTTCCAGCGCGCGCAAGGCCGCAATGCCACCCGCACAGGTAATCTGCAGACCAACCTGCGTCTCCCCGATCACCAAGCCCAGCGCACCGCCTTCGGTTGAAGAATCCGCCGCCTCCAGCGCGGTTATCCCCAAACCGAAGCTCAATGGCTTCAGCCGGGCGGACCGCAGAACCGTCTCGAGCAAAACCAGGTGGTTCCGGGGAATCCCTACCACGGTGGCATGCTTCTCACCAGAGGCCGACTCGAAACGCGAAGTGCCCAGAATCAGGGTCGAAACATCGCAAGGAAAACCGCGCTCGACTTCAATCTGGAGCAAACTGACCAAATCCGCCTCGGGCAGCGCCGGCAGTTTGAAGTGTGAAGTCAGCGCCCATTTCAAGGGCACCGCCACCACACAGGACCGCTCGCGCACCCCCGCCGCATTCAAATGGTTGCGAATCTCCCGACCAACCAGCTCCGGTGCATTGGTCAGCGGATCCAAAGCAAGCGTAACCGAGAAGGACTGCAACACCTCCAGCGAGTCGTTGTGCCGCCGAACCACCACGCCCTGAAGACGGCTGCCGTCCAAGGCCAGACCAAGCAGAGTCGATGGGCGCTGCGGCCGGAAAAGAGCGAGTTTAACCAGATTAATCATCGGGAAGCCTTTGCGAGCAGGAGACGTTGCCGGACCTGTTTGCCCAGGGCCCATCCAAGCTGGCTGAGGTCCTGGCGGTATACGATTCTGGGAGTGCCGTCGCTGATATCGATCACGAAGCGCACGCGCCGGTAGCCCCGCCCGTGCGGACCCACCGCGGCTACGTCAGCGCTAAACTGATACGCTTGGGTGGTCACATAAGGCCCGGCCTGCATCGCCGCCCCCGGCGATCCCAGGGCATCTGCCAGCCATAGCACCGACGTGAGTTTGGCGCTGTTATTGAGCCGATAGTTGACCACATCCGGAGCGCGATCGACGCCAATGCCGGGAATGCAGGCCAGCACCTCGGCACGCGCGGTGTTGATGTTCACCCGGCCCTCGACGTAACTGCCATTGGTCGTGGTAATATCTCTGGCTATCAACGCAAACTCATCCGGGGTCATGAAGGTAAGCAGCCCAAATTGCATCGGGCTTGAAAAAGTGACGGCGCGGCGACCCGTCCCCATCCCCGCAATGATCTGGTTTGCGCGCTGGCTGCTGAAGCGGCTCTGCAACAGATCGGTCAGCGGCTGGCGATCCTGGCTGTTCACGTTGATCCGAGCAGTGCCATCGCTGCGCGTGTTGGGCTCGCGGCTAAACACGGTCACATATTCGAGCAGCCCGGGGTCCAAGAGCCCGTTGTGGTTGGTGTCCACTTCGTCCACATCTAACACCCCGTTCCGATTCAAATCCTCCCCCAAGAGAAATCCCATGTTCATCCCGTAAACCATTCTCAGCTCGTCCACCGACTCAAAGTTGGCGTTCTTGCACAGATACGGGGGATCAAGCCTGGCATACGTTTCGACTTCAGCCCCGTTGGGCGAAATGTCGCTATCCGCATCGCGCCAGTCAACGATGCATGCCGCAAGGTCCGGCGTCATCCCCGGCAGCAGCTCGAGCATCGGCTCGGAAGCTGTGTTGATGTTGAGCTTGGAGGCTTCGTCGATCAACCCGAAGACCGGCTCGGTCTGGGGGCCCAACTGGGGATCCGCGCGCCCAATGAACCAAAAGCGAGCGTCTCCAACAGGGATCGCGTTTGTGGGATAGGTCGTAGGGTCCGGAATCATGCCGTTGGTCTGCAACATTGAGAGCAGATAACAGACGTACCGGCTGGCCCCTTCGATCGCCTGATCTGCCGCCATCGCGGCCACCCGATTGTCGGCCGTCCGAAGCTCCAGCGACATCGAGTTGGCAAAATACAACGTGATCGCCACCAGTCCCAACGCGATGCACAGCACTAATACGAGTACCGAGCCCCTCTGAACGGCCCGGTCACCCCGCAGTGACGCTTGCGATGGTAGCTTGATGATCATTGCGTAGCAGTGGTGCTGGCCACCTGGTTCGTCCGCCCTTGTGCATCCAAAAGCACAAGCAACTCCATCGGCTGATCCTGGCGCCGGGCACGCGAAGACCCATCGGCCGCCAAGTGGAGCCGGACCCGAACCGCTAAGGGCAGGTTGGTCTCACTCATGGTCGTGTCCCAAGTGTCGCGCCATTCGAACCCGTCGAAGCAGCTAACCTCCAGCTTCTCGATCCCGCCCATCATCCACTTCTGCCCCATCTGCTCCGACCCGGTGAACAGGAGGTTCGTAGTAACACCCCGAATCAAATCCTTCCCCGCTCCCCGGGTGCGATCGGTCGATTCCACGAGCTGGTAGGTGATTTTCTGGATATCCCCCCACGGTGCGAAATCATTGATCACGCCGGTGGCCGTGAAAATCTCAAGATTCACGTTCTGGCCCAGGTTGTTAGCCACTGAGCCGCTCCGGAACGAAGAGCCAAACACACCACCAAGGGGTACAACCCCCTGCAGGTCCCGGCGTAGCGTCACCATTGCCAGTTCCCGTGGCGCAGTCAGATCAATCGCTTCCGAGGTCTTGGCACGAAGGTGCAACGCCCCGTAGAAAACGCCGTTGATCGCCGCCAGCACAATCGCGCAGATCATCACCGCCAGCAGCACTTCGATCAGTGTGAAGGCGCGCGCCGGCATTAGCCGTTGGCCGATCAGATTCATCGTTGAGTCACCCCTGATGTGGTGGTTTGGGGCACGCTCACCAGGGTCGTCAGATTCACCGAAAAGTCACGGTTCTGGACCGCATACTTTACTTCAACTGTCAGAACTCGCATGGCGTCCTGATCCCAGGTGTCGTTTCGCATGGTCCAGCGGAACTCCCGATCACCCTCGAACGCGGTACCGCTTTGAAAAGACTTGTTCCAGTTAGTCGTGATGATGCTTTCATTGAGGATCCTCTCGGCGACCCGCGCCGCCGCGCCTTTGCGCTGCGCCACCGTCCCAGCCAGGCTGGCCACGTGCAGCCCTTCGACCGCCACCGGGATGACGATGGCCATGAACAGCAGGGCCGCCAGCACTTCCACCAGGGTAAACCCGGCGTCAGTAGCCCTGCCGCGTCCGCTGTTGAGTCTCAGGTTGGTCCTTAATCTCATAGTTGAGCCGGTTCCGTGACTGGCTCAGCCAGTACGAAGCCCCGTCCTCACGATCATAAACACGCACTGACATCGGGCTGCTATCGCTTATCGAACCATCGGGAAGAAATCGAATCGACGGCAGGCGCATTCGATTGCTCCTGGACATCGCGTTCTCCCTCAGTTCGAGCTCCAAGCCCTTTCCCAGCGGGTACTCCACCGCCTTGGGGTCCACCGGCTCGTAGCTGGTTTCCTCGCGCAGGCCATAGACCCGGTTCTTCACGTCCAGCCACATGACCATCGGTATGCCTTCCGAGGCGGCGCGACCCTGGCCATAGCGGGAGAGGGAGAGCAACCGTCTCGCCTCGGAATCCAGGGCGCGTCCACGGAAGAAGCTTCCAAGCTTGGGCGCCGAGAGCGAGATCATGACTACCAGGATCGCCATCACCAGGATCAGTTCGATGAGGGTGAAAGCCGGCGAGCTAGCGCTTCTGATTCGCGATCTGCCAGTTGGTAATATCATCATCGCCTCCCACACGCTGGTCAGGGCCCATCGACATGATGTCGAACGAAGTGGGGTTGTGTTTGCCCGGGCACTCGTAGATGTAGTCGTTGCCCCAAGGATCCTTCGGAATGTCGCCCTGCAGATAAGGCCCGCGCCACGCGCTCGCGTCGCGCGGTTGCTGGACCAGGTCGTGCAAGCCGTTCTTGCCCTTCGGATAGTAGCCCACGTCCACTTCGAAGGTATCCAGCGCGGTTCGGAAGGTCGAAATCTGCGTCTGCGCCGCCGTCACGCGCGCCTGCTCCGTTCGCCCTGAGAACTTCGGCACCACGATCGCCGCCAGGATCCCAAGAATCACCAGGACCAGCAGGAGTTCGACTAACGTGAACCCGGAGGCCGTTCGCCGGTGGTTGCGATGAGGGTTGGAGGATGAGCAATTCATAATCAATTGGGTTAAGTGGTTACTTGATATGGTCCTGGATTGAGAAAATCGGGATGACCATGCTGATGAAGATCGTCCCAATAAAAGCCGCAATAAGAAACAGCATCATCGGTTCGGCGAACGCCACCGCCGTCTTTAATTGGCGGTCGAGATCGCCCTCCGTGACATTGGCAATTCGGACTAACTCTTGGTCCAGTTTGCCGCTCTCCTCCGCAACCGACACCATCTCGAGCACTGCTCCGCTGAACAGATTCTTGCATTCCGCCAGGCTTTGTCCCAGTTGGCCGCCTTCTTGTACGCGCTCGATGGACCGAGTCACCGCGTCAACCAGCACTTGGTTCCCGATCGATTTCCGCGCCACGTTCAGCGCTTGCACCAACGGCACCCCTGCCCCCAACAGCGTCCCCAACATCCGGCAAAACCGGGCCATCGCGAATTGCGCCGCCAGCGGGCCCACCAGCGGGCTGCGCAAAATCAGCGATTCCCAAACGCGCCGCCCTTTCTCGGACAGAAACCAATTGCGGACCATGAACACCAGGATGCCCAAGCCAAGGGCGACGAAAATCCCATAGACCCGCACAATCCTGCTCACCCCAACAACGATTTGAGTGGGCAAAGGCAAGTCCGCGCCAAACCCCTTGAACACCTCGGTAAATCGCGGGATGAAAAAAGTAAGCAGGAAAATCAATACTCCAATCGCCAAGACCAGCAGAATCGTAGGATACAGCAGCGCGGTCGTCACCTTGGAGCGAAGATCCTTTTCACGCGCCTGGAAGTCGGCGATCTGAGCCAGCACCAAGTCCAGGAATCCCCCCGCTTCGCCCGCCTGCACCATCGCCACATACACGCGGGGAAAAGTCTTCGGCGACTTGGCCATCGCATCAGCCAGCGACATCCCGTCGATCACCATGTCGTGGACCTCTTTCCACTTCGCCGCCGCCGCCGGCATCGAAGACTCGCGATACAAAATCACCAGCGCCCGGCTCAAAGGCACGCCCGCAGCCAGCAAACTGGACAGCAATCGAGTAAAGTTCTCCAGCGCCCGGGGTGATATCTTGTCCGACTTATTCCCAAACGAGAGCGAGAAAGCGGCCGCGCTTTTGGCAGCACCGGGCTTGGGCGCCTTTTCCGGCTGCCCATTGCTCTTCTCAGCCAGGCTGATCGGACGCAAACCCAGCCCTTCCATCTGACGGAAGGCCTCCTGGCGCCCTGGCGCCTCAAGTTGCCCTTCCGCTACGGCACCATTGCCTTGCAGCGCTTTATACTGGAACAGTGGCATGTGCTTTGAGGGCTGGTTGGCCGTTCGGCTTGGCCGGCTCTGGCTCGGGCTCCGCCGAATTATTGTTCAACGCTTGGTCCTTCGTCACACGCAGGACTTCCTCCGGCGTCGTTACACCCATCCGCACCAATCTCCAGCCGTCTTCGCTCAGAGTGCGCATGCCGTTTCGTTTGGCAACCTCGGCGATTTCCCCTGAAGAACAGTTCTTGAGCACCATCTGCCGGATATCATTATCGATGTCCATCCACTCAAAAATCGCGTGCCGGCCGTGGTAACCCGTTTGACGACACTCACGGCAGCCGACTGCCCGAAATACCGGGACCTGGGCCGGAATGCCGATCTGCCGTTTAATCGATTGAGTGGGAGCAGAGGTGTCTTCCTGCCGGCAGTGTTTGCACAGCACGCGGACCAACCGCTGGGCCAGCACGGCCTCGAGCGATGACGCCACCAAGTACGGCTCTACCCCCATATCAACCAGCCGCGTCAGAGCGCCGGGGGCGTCGTTCGTGTGCAGCGTCGAAAACACCAAATGCCCCGTGAGCGACGCCTGCACCGCGATCTGCGCAGTCTCGCGATCTCGAATTTCCCCAATCAGCAGCACATCGGGATCGTGACGCAGGATCGCCCGCAGCCCTCGTGCAAACGTAAGCCCGGATTTCTCCGAAACCTGGATCTGATTGACACCCCGGAGCTGATACTCGATCGGATCCTCAATGGTGATGATCTTCCGCACCGCATCGTTGATTTCGCTCAGCGCGGTATAAAGCGTCGTCGTCTTGCCGCTGCCGGTGGGTCCGGTCACCAGGATAATCCCGTGCGGCAGGCCAAGAACTCGCTTGAAGGACTTCAGCTCCCTGCCGTCCAAACCCATCTCCTCGATGCCGAGCAAAGTCGAGTTCTGACGCAGCAGGCGCATCACCACCGCCTCCCCATGCAGCATCGGAATCACCGAAACACGGATGTCCACCTCGTTGTCATCCAGTCGGATCTTGATGCGGCCATCCTGTGGTAAACGCTTCTCCGCAATGTTGAGGTGGCTGAGGATCTTAACTCGGGAGACAATCGCCGGTTGAAACCGCTTGATCTGGGCCGGCACCGGGATCTCTTGCAGCACGCCATCGACCCGGTAGCGGATGCGAAACTCGTCCTCAAAGGGTTCCAGATGAATATCCGAGGCGCGCAGTTCAATCGCGTCGCGGAGCACTTGGTTGACGAAGCGGATGATCGATGCGTCCTCGGCCGCCCCGTCCAGGTCCGTGTCCTCCTCGGAGTTATCATCCACCACCAGGATCGAACTCTCCTCGTCCAGGGTGTCGATCGTATCAGCGCCCACTCCCAGGCGCTTCTTCATCTCCCGTTGGATCGCTTCGTTTGACGCGAGAACTGGCTTCAGGTTCAGACCCGTCAACGACGTCAGTGCATCCATCCCTTGCGTCGCGAAGAGCCTGTGCGTGGCCACTTCGACCGTCCCATTGACTCGCCGCAATGGCAGCAGACCCTCGCGCAAGAGCACCCGCGCCGGAAACAAGGACAGGAGCTGACGGTCCGGCTCGACATCGTCCAGCGTGGTGTAAGTCAACCCGTACTCCTTGGCCAGCCATCGGAGAACTTGGTCCTCGTTCTCGATCCGAGGGTGTTTTCCCGACGCGGCGCTCCTGGATAGCTCCTCCGCGTCGATCGAGGAGAGTTGCTTGGCCGCAACCATTCGGCCAAGCAACTCGGTCAAAGGCGAGTTTTGAATCACTGCGTCACTCATGATCTGGCCCAACAAAGTTCGAGACCTTCGCTTGCCCCAATGGCTAGTTTAAAACCCCAAACAGAACTGCCGTCGCCTCCTGCCGTACCGTCAGCAACTCCCTGAGTTGATCCTGAGCTTTCAGTAGCTTGGCTTCCTTGTCTTTGCGCGCGTCCCGCAGCTTGGTCATCTTCTCCTTCAGCGAATCCGCCGAGACCTTGTCGTCAATCGCCTTCTGAAGAGCCTCTGACTCCGCGCTGGGCTCACCGCCACCAAATGGTCCACCGAATCCGCCACGACGTCGGCCCTGGCCTCCACCGGCAGTGTCCTGCCCCGCGCCTCCACCCCCCGGCGGACGCATCATTCGTCCCATCATCCCTTGCCCGTTCACCGAGCGCAGTTCGCGCTGGGCATCCATCACCTTCTGAAGCCGTTCAGAAATCAGTTTCCACTCGGCGTCATCCTTGACATCCAGATGCTCGCGCACAGAATCCATCATCCGCTGCCGCATCTGCTCCGGGTCCATCCGGCCAAAGCCACCCGGGCCTCCAGGTCCACCGGGACCGCCACCAGGGGCACCCCCGCCCGCTCCGCCCGTGTCCTGCTGCGCGAGAACCTGGCCACCGACCATCAGACCTGCGACGAGGCTCGCCGCAGCCATCATGTGATTGAGTTTCATAAGCTTTTTAAGTGTTGAGTGTAATGAGTGACGCATCGACGCTCTGGTTACGATTTTGCTGCCCTAACAACCGGCCTGGGATTCATTTGCATCAGTGGAACCGCCTTTAGCAAAGATCGAGCCATCCCTCAAAGACCCTGATTTCGAGGGGTTTTCGATCGTTCACCGCGCGCAAGAACTGCTCGTTCTCCAGATCCGCGCGCACTTTTTGCGCACCCCCATCCCCCGCCCTCGCCCGTGGTTTTTAGCCGTTTCCATCAGCCTTTCCTTTAGCCTTTGGCCTCGATCCCCTACTCTTCCCCCGTGCGTCCCTTAACCATCACGCGAACCCTCTTACCCCTCTTGGTCACGTTGTTGGGGTCCAGTCGTTGCTCGGCGGAAAACTGGCCTGCTTGGCGTGGGCCGCGAGGGGATGGCGTTTCCGTGGAAACCAACACCCCGGTAGCCTGGGCCGATTCGAGCAACGTCACCTGGAAAGTGGCCTGCCCGGGCGTAGGACACGCCTCTCCCATCGTCTTCGGAAACCACCTTTTCACGGTCAGCGCTCTGCCTGAGACCGAAGAACGCGTCCTGCTCTGCTTCGACCGCGGGAGCGGCAAACTTCAATGGCAGCGCACGGTGCTAAGTTCGCCTTTGGAGCACAAACACGTGCTCAACAGTTATGCCTCCAGCACCCCAGCCACCGATGGCACGCTGGTCTATACCGCCTTCCTGGACGTAAACGAGATCGTGGTTGCAGCCTACGATTTTGAAGGCCATCAACGCTGGCTGGTGCGCCCGGGAAACTTCAAAAGCATGCATGGCTTCTCCAGCTCCCCTGTGCTCTTCAAAGACAAAGTCATCGTAAACGGCGACCATGACGGCGACTCTTATTTGGTGGCTCTCAGCCGTGAAACCGGCAAGACGCTTTGGAAAACGCCGCGCGAACATCACACCCGCAGCTACTGTACGCCCACCATCTTCCACCTCGCCGATCGCACCCAGATGATTCTCTCGGGGGACATGTGTGTCTCCAGCTACGATCCCAACGACGGCTCGCGCCATTGGGTGATCGACGGTCCGACAGAACAATTCGTTGCCTCGATCGTCTATAATGCCAACGCCAACCTCCTGTTTGTCACCGGCGGATTCCCGGACCATCACATATTGGCTGTGCGGCCCGATGGCACCGGAAACATCACCAAAACCCATATCGCCTGGCGAACGACCAAAGGCGTTTCCTATGTCCCTTCCCCTATCTCTATCGGCGACTATTTCCTGGTTGTATCCGACCAGGGTTTTGGTACTTGTTTTGAGGCCGCAACTGGCAAGCTCCTCTGGCAGGAACGCTTGGGCGAGCATCACGCCTCGCTGGTGAGCGCGGGGGGCTTAGTCTACTTCCTCAGCGATGAAGGCGTTCTGAACGTCATCAAACCCGGCCCCGAGTTCAACCTCATCGCCCGCAGCGAGGTTGGCGAGAAATGCTTCGCCTCCCCCGCAATCAGCGATGGACACCTCTTTCTGCGCGGCGAAAAAAGTCTCCTTTGCATCGGACCTAAATAGAAAAAGCGTGCAATTCGACGGTCACGAGCATAAGGAGTAACACCAAGATGTTTCCCGCGGTTGATACCAGCGACCCAGTGGCGGTCGAGGCGGAGGTCCAGAAAGCCTACCTCGCCATGTATCCCAGGGCAGGGCACCAATTCGTTCCCAGGGCGTTCGGCTGGGTCATCGAATCCTTCAGCGGGGGGTATGCGGACTACCAACCGGTCGACGCCCTATATCACGATCTCGAGCACACCCTGCAGGGCACCCTTTGCATGGTGCGCGTCCTCTACGGCCGCTTTCGCGCAGGCGCGCAGCCGGAGATTCCTCAGCGTCTGTTCGAACTCGGGCTCTTGGCGATTCTCCTCCATGACACCGGATATCTCAAGCGACGCGATGACACCGTCGGGACGGGGGCGAAATATACTCTCACCCACGTCAATCGCAGCGCCGGATTCGCTCATCAATTGCTCTCCGAAAAAGGCTTTTCCGACGAGGACATCGCCAGCGTCCAGCACATGATTCGATGTACCGGAATCAATGTGAATTTGGCGGCGATTCCCTTTAAGAATGATGTCGAACGGCTGGTCGGATATGCCCTAGGCACTTGCGACCTCCTGGGCCAAATGGCGGCTGTCGATTATGTCGAGAAGCTGCCCATCCTCTACGCCGAATTCGCAGAAGCGGCGGCCTACAGCGGCAGGCTTGCCGGTGGCCCGTTCAGCAGCGCCGAAGATCTGATCGCCCAAACGCCAGGCTTTTGGCGAAACTACGTCCTCGTCAGGGTCACCGGGGAGTTCGGGAGCCTGCACCGATTCCTCGAAGATCCCTACCCAGGCGGGCGCAACTGCTACCTCGAGGCTATCGAAGCGAATATCGCCCGTCTTCCCCAGCCCAAGCCCGGCGCAGCATAACCAACCACGCCAATAGCGTCCCCAGGGTCACCCATAACCCGGCACGAAACCACCAATCTCGGTATACCAATTCCACGTGGCTGGCTCCGCTCGGTACCTCTAACGCCTGAAATCCCAGGTTCGCGTGCCAAAGGGACGTGGCTTCGCCGTTCACCCGCGCCTGCCAGGGATGATAGAAGGACTGCGCCAGCACTACCCAGGCAGGCCCACTTGATTGGACATCGAACTTGATTTGGTGCGGGCCATATCTCTCCTCGCGAACCTCCGCAGACGCGCTGTTGGTCGTCAAGACCGCCCCACGGGGCTCCAGCGTCAATAACACCTCCCGCCGTGGATCAAAAGTCGCCTTCACCAGCTCATTGCTTAGGTTGTTCGGCTGGACAAACACCGGCCGCTGGCCCGCCGTAATCATTCGCATCGCTCCCGGGCGAGCCACCCACTCGACCGGGTTCAATGGCGAACTCTCGAACCGGGCGCCCACATAATCCAGCAAGTTCGTCAGATTTCCCGGCTGGTCTGCATACAAAATCGTCTGCATCTGCGATTGTTCCCGAATCTGCAATGTCAAAGCCCCGTTCACCTTCGGCACCCCGTCTAGCAAGTTCAGGTTGGACCACAACGCCAGCCGTTTCCCCAGAAAGTCCTGCCCGGCATCCGCCACGCGGCTGTGCACCAGCAGGTCCTCAGCCCGAGCAGTAATGAAGATGCGCCCCTCACCGGCCTGAACCTGTGGCAGGGTTGGAAGCGCGCCGGCAGCCAGCTCCCCCGATGGCAAGGTCGGGTTTTGCCGGGGCACATGCCATTGAAAATCCAGCCACACTGACGCACATAAAACCGCCCCCGCAATCGCGCCCGCGGGCGTAGTCGGCCGGCGCCGGAGCCAGATCAGGCACCCGATGCCCAGGACTAGAAACGCCCCCCTTGCCATCGCATTCATGCCTGTCGTCTGCCAGCGCGTCATCGGCAGGACCTCCGAGTAATCCCAAAACACGACCCCGGCCACGACCAGCCCCATCCCTGCCACGCAAACCAGCAGCCCCGTTCCGGCCGGGCGCTGGCTTTCCCGCGATGACTGGACCCACGCCGCCACACCCCAAGCCGCCAGGAGCGGCGTCAGGAATGAAGGAAGCAGCAAACATTTCACGGGGTAACGCGCCAGGCCCGCGACCGGCACCAGCGCGCGGAACAGACGATAGACGATGCCTTGCTCTCCTTGAGCCAGGGCAATACCCAAAACAGCCAGTGCTCCTATCGCCCATGTTTGGCCCCTGACGCGCAGCGTCCCCCAGACCGCCAAAGTCGCGACCCCCAAGCCAAGATAAGTCGAGGAGAAGAACTCCTGCCCGTGCTGGAAAAAGACCCCGAGGGTGGTCGGGAAGCAGTGAAACAACGGGACCAACAGATTCGCCCAACCCCACACCGGCATGGCCCATTTCGCGGTTGCGAACGACGCATCCCTCTGGGAATGGACCAACAGATCAATGAACGGAAGGATCTGCACCGCGGTGAGGCCGACCGCAATCGCCCCGCAGCCCATCAGTCGCAGTCCGCGACGTCCCAGCCCAACCTCAGTTCCTAGCCCGAACGTAAGCGCGCGCGTCACCACCACCAGCCAGGTCAACGCCGCGATCTCCGGCACCCCGGCCAGAAGTTGCAGCGCAAAAGCCAAGCTGGCTAGCGGAAGAAACCGCCCGCCTCGACGCCAGGCCTCCTCCGTCCACAGGACCACCAGCGGCATCCAGCCCAGCGCAACCATGTAATTGGGCCAGAGCAGGCACGAAAGCGTAACCCCATTGAAGGTGAAGGCCGTACCCGCCAGCGCAGCCCCCAAATCGCTCCCCGTCCAGCGTCTCGCCAGCCAGTACATCCCCAGGCCCGCCAAAAACATGTGCGCGAGGCAGAACACATTCAATGACCACGGCAGAGGGAATAGCAGGAAAATCAGCGAAGCCGGATAGCAGACCATAGTTCCCCACTGGGCCAAAAACGGCACCCCGCAATAGCTCAGCGGATTCCAGAGAGGCAGTTCACCCCGCCAAAAACACTCGTGCCAGTAATGCACGGTGGGATACGCCAACACTCCGAAATCCCGATAGAAGAAACTACGGCCACCGAACAAAACCTCCGAAAAGGAAGCTCCTATCAACAGAGCCAGTCCCAGCGCAAACCTGCCTGGCGTAAACCACCGGTCGAGCGGCAAAAATCCGCCGATCAATGCCTCAGTCCGTAGACCCGCGACCCAGTGGCTTGCGCCCCGCATCTGATTCCAATGAGCTTTCAAGATGAGATTGAGGCGCGCAGGATGTTGGCCCTCTGGCGAGGCGCGAGCGAGGAGCATACCCGAAGCGGTCTGTAACGAGCGAGCAACGAAGCCAGAGGCCCAAGAGACCAGCGAATTAGTCTCATCTTGATAGCGATTTGGAATTAGCTCCGTGGTACTGTCGAGCGAGCAACCCTCGCCGCAGACGTTGACTCCGCGATCACCACCGACCCGAAGCGGCGCCGTTGGTACCACGCGATCGCAAACAAGTCCACCGCGCCTCTTAACGCCCGGTTCCAGACCCCGTATTTCGAAACCCCGCTCAAGCGGGGACGATGGTTGACCGGCGTCTCCACTACGCGAAATCCGCCGCCTGCCGCCAGGATCGGCAGGAACCGGTGCAAGCCGTTGAACCCAAAGACGCCTTCCAACGCCTCTCGACGGAACACGCGCAACCCACAGCCCACGTCCCTCAAGGCGCTCCCCAACACCAACCCTCGCGCCCAGCGCGCGATCGCCGCCGAGACCTTTCGCAGCCACCGGTCTTGTCGTTTCACGCGCACCCCGCAAACCATGTCGGCATCCCCAAGCATCTCGAGCATCTGCGGAAAGCTCGCGGGGTCGTTTTGTCCATCCCCGTCCAAAGTGGCGATCAACGGGCTCGAAGTGCCCTGAATCCCGGTCCAGAGCGCTGCGCTCTGGCCGCACCGGCGCGCATGTCGGAGCCCATGAACATGAGAATCCCTGCGTTGCGCCTCCAGGATGCATGCCCAGGTGTTGTCGCTGCTCCCGTCATCTACCAGCACCACTTGATACGCGTCGGCCCGGCCACGCAACGCACCCGCGATCTCCTCGCACAGCCGCGCAACATTCTCCCCCTCATTGTACATCGGCACGATCACCGACAACTCCGGATCGTTTGCGAGGACGCCGGGAACGGGATTCATGCGGCAATCGCGCGGTCGCCCACCATGGTCACCGGCGCATGAACCCCGGCGGGGGCGCTCCGCCCATCCGTGCCATCATCTTCTGCATCTTCCCCATCTTCTTCATCATCTGCTGCATCTGCCCGAAACGTTGCAGCAAGTTGTTTAACTCGGAGACCTTCACCCCGCTCCCATTAGCAATACGCAGCCGCCGTTTGGCGTTGAGAATCTGCGGGTGCCGCCGTTCCTGCATCGTCATGCCGCAGATCATGCCCTCCATCCGGCGAAACTCCTTCTCGCTCTTGGACAAATCCGCGCTCTTGAGCATCTCCCCTCCCCCGGGGAGCATCCCCAGGATGCTTTCCAGTGAGCCCATCTTGCGCATCTGCCGAAGCTGCTCCAGGAAATCTTCCAGCGTGAACTGGCCCTTGCGCATCTTCTCTTCCAACTGTTGCGCCTGGTCCGCCGTCACCGCCTCGGAAGCCCGCTCCACCAGGCTGACCACATCGCCCATCCCTAAAATCCGCGAGGCCATTCGCTCGGGATGGAACGGCTCGAAATCCCCCAGTTTCTCCCCCATGCCGGCGAATTTGATCGGTTTGCCGGTCACCGCCTTCAGGCTTAGCGCGGCCCCGCCCCGGGCGTCACCATCCAGTTTGGTGAGAATGGCGCCGGTGATCTTCAGCGCTTGGTCAAAATGCGTCGCCACGTTCACGGCTTCTTGTCCGGTGGCGGCGTCAAGCACCAGCAAGATTTCGGAGGGTTGCACCAACTCGCGCAAGCGCACCAACTCCTGCACCAGCGGTTCGTCGATCTGGAGCCGCCCGGCCGTGTCAAAAATCAAAGTGTCGCGCTGATTTGCCCGGGCGTATTCCAGCGCTTCTCGGCCGATCCGCAGCACGTCGGTCTCTCCCTGCATGACGAATACCGGCAGCTCCAGCGTTTTCCCTAAAGTAGCCAATTGCTCCATCGCCGCGGGACGATAAACGTCGGCTGCCACCAGCAACGGATTCCGGCCCTGCTTCTGTAGGAGGCGGGCCAGTTTTCCGCTCGAGGTGGTCTTGCCCGAACCGTGCAACCCCACCATCATGATCGAGGCCGGGCTTCCCTGAAGGTTAAGGCCTGCGTTCTCCGAGCCGAGCAGAACCACCAGTTCGTCATGAATCAGCTTGATGATCTGTTGGCCCGGTTGGACCGTCTGCAGAACCTTCTCCCCCAAGGCCTTCTGCTTCACGTTCTCGATGAAGTCTCGAGCCACCTTGAAGTTGACGTCCGCGTCCAGCAGCGCCATTCGCACGTCCCGCAATGAATCCGAGACGTTCGACTCAGAAATCCGTCCCAGCCCGCGCAGATTGCGGAACACGTTCTGTAATTTGCCGGTCAGCGAATCGAACATCCCGCGACGTTAGGCGAAGCCCAAAGGATTGACAAGCGCCTGCGCCCGGACCCTTCGACCGATTTGAGAAACCAAACCCACCGACATCTACTATCCTGGACCAATGAAAGTTGAGGGCGCTACGTCGCCGCGGCCCCGTTGAAACACCGCCTGGTTTGGAGTCCCGCCTTTAGGCGGTTCCCTCTTCCGCGCTCAAAAGAGCGCGGCCCCGTTCAAACACCGCCGGGTTCGGAGTCCCGCCTTTAGGCGGTTCCCTCTTCCGCGCTCAAAGGAGCGCGGCCCCGTTCAAACACCGCCGGGTTCGGAGTCCCGCCTTTAGGCGGTTCCCTCTTCCGCGCTCAAAGGAGCGCGGCCCCGTTCAAACACCGCCTGGTTCGGAGTCCTGCCTTTAGGCGGTTCCCTCTTCCGCGCTTCAAAGATCACGGCCCCGTTCAAACACCGCCGGGTTCGGAGTCCCGCCTTTAGGCGGTTCCCTCTTCCGCGCTCAAAAGAGCGCGGCCCCGTTCAAACACCGCCGGGTTCGGAGTCCCGCCTTTAGGCGGTTCCCTCTTCCGCGCTCAAAGGAGCGCGGCCCCGTTCAAACACCGCCGGGTTCGGAGTCCCGCCTTTAGGCGGTTCCCTCTTCCGCGGTTCAAAGAGCACGGCCCCGTTGAGACACGAAGTCATCCGCGTCAGCCGAAGAATCCGTCGTTCCCTTAGTTTCCTTCTGTGAGCCTTCTCCTCCTGTTGCCCTCCTCCCCATCCTTCCGCCATCCGTGGTCGGGGCCTCGTGGGTTTTCGTTGTGTAATTGCAGCTCCTTCATGCCCCCTTTGCCTCCCTTCTCATCCGTGTCATCCGAGAAATCCGTGGTCGCCCCTTCGTTCCTTCTGTTGACATTTCCCTCCCCATCCCCCCTCTCCCCTCTCCCCTCGCCATTCGCCCCCGCCCCCATCCCGAGTCACCACACAGCCTGAACCCGCCGTTCACGGTGTCTGCAACCCCCGCCGATGAACCTTCCCCAAACGGCGCATCGCCTTTCCTCTCCCTGAGGGAGAGGATCAAAGGTGAGGGGGAAGGGACCCCGGATCACGCCACATCGCCACCTCTCCCCTCGCGCCTCGCCACTCGCCACTCGCCCCCGCCCATGCTACTCTTGCCACTCCAGCCTGCCGTCGCCGCCCTCACTGCGCGGCGTGTAGCGCATCAAGCTTGACCTTTGCCTGGTGGATCAGCTCGCGGAATTGAGCCAGATCCTGCGGCGCTAGGGGAACCCTCACCTTGACCGTGCGACCGCTCTTCAAAGACGCAGCTAGGGTGCCTGGATTCTTCTGGCTGCTGTAGGCCGCCGCTTGAAACCCATCCCGGGTCGTGTAGACGGCATCGAAGCTCGGCAGCGTGGTCAACGACCAGTTCGCCGTTGAAAGAAAATCGAGCCCGCTCAGAAGCGAATCTAGTTCGTCGTAATCAATGATGGTCGTGTCCGACTGCCGATCCTTGCCCGTGAGCGTCACCGCGAGACCGTGTTGCTTGCGCCCCGATCTCGGCTCAACCGACTCTTTGCACCTGACCGATACCGTCCCTGTTGCTGTCGTCACCGTGCCGATGTCGGCACTGCCCCTGACAATGACCACGCCGTAGCTGGCCTCGAAGGAGTCCAGGTAGGTCCGTGGTGCGTTGGTGTCTTGGGCGCGCGCTGCGGTCACCAGGAGCAGTCCGCATCCAACCAAGATCAAAGGAGTAAGCAATTTATTCATAATCATTTCTGCGTCCTTTCTCCGATGCTGTTTTCCATACCAACACTGCACGCATCGAGAAGTTGTGGCCAGCCGTCGCCCCTCACCACTCACCACTCACCCCTCACCACTCGCCACTCGCCGAGCCCTGCTTCCCCTCACTCCATCATCCGTGTCATCCGAGAAATCCGTGGTCAACCCTTCGTTTCCTTTGTTCCCTTCTGTTAAGATTTCCCCTTCCCTTCCCGCCCCTGCCCATCCCTGCTCGCCACTCGCCACTCGCCCCTTCTTCGCTAACTTCCCTCCCTTACCGCCCCTGTGCAAATAAATGTCCCCCGTCCTCTTCGGTCGGGCATATTGAAGTAAGTATGCAATTCTATGGACGATCGTGAGCTACTTCGGAGCTACGTGCAGAGTCGATCCGATGAGGCTTTCGAGACCCTCGCCAGACGGCACATCAACCTGGTGCATTCTGCTGCACTACGGCAGGTTCGCGATCACCATCTGGCGGAGGACGTGACCCAAGTAGTCTTCCTCCTTTTGGCACAAAAGGCGGCGACTCTTCCCGAGAAGACAATAATTCCCGGTTGGCTCTATCGGGCGACTCACTTCGCCGCAAGACATGTTTTAAGAGCCGAGCGCCGAAGAGAACTCGCGCACACAAAAGTGCGTCTAATCGAAGCGGTCATGAATCACCCGGACACTGAAGTTGCATGGGAGGAAATGGCACCCGTGTTGGACGAGGCCATCAACCGGCTTGGCGAGAAGGACCGCAACGCGATCATTCTTCGCTTTTTCGAGGAGAAATCACTTTGCGACATCGGCCTTTGCCTCGGCAGCAACGAGGAAGCCGCCAAAAAACGCGTGAGCCGCGCCCTGGAAAAGCTCAAAGGCCTTCTGGCAAGACGCGGCGTCGCATTGCCGGTCGCGGCCATCGGTACAGCCTTGGCCTGTGCGCCGGCCCAAGCCGCGCCACCATATCTAGTCTCCTCCGTCACCGCGATGACGCCAGGAGGAGGATTCGCAAACACATCCGTCATCGCTGCAATGAAAGGCACATTCAAAATGATCATGTACTCGAAAATCAAGGCCACTGCCGTTACGGCTGGTATAATCGCGCTCTGCCTCGGCAGTGCTATTTTGATAGCAACTGGTCTGGCGCAAACAGCAAAGGCCCGCTCCACCCAGGGCGTAAAACCGCTCACTGATTGGGAAGCCGCGGACAAATGCTTCGTCAATCTGAAGCTTGTCGGCCGGGGTGCGCGTCCCTACGCCGATTCTCACGGCGGTGTCCTTCCATCGGACTTCGCCACTTTCAAAGATTACTTGGATTCCCCCGATCTCCTGATCTGTCCACGTGATCCGAGAAAGCCTGTGGTGAACGATTGGTCACAATTCGATCCCAAAAAGGTAAGTTTCAAAATGGAAACACCGGGCGCTTCGATTAGCCAACCAGGTTTGAATTATATCGTCTGCACCAACCATCAGCATCGTCTGCTCGTGGATGGCAGCGTGCAACGCGGTCCCAAGTGGCAGAAGTAGTGCATCGTGAGGGATCCAATGACTCTTCCTCGATCGACATCGAAGCCATCGGAGCCCTGGCGAGGAGCTTTGATACCGATCCACCTCCGCGATTCAATGGGGAGTGGCTGGGCTTTGAGGCCGAAATGCACCACTTTGCGATCGATCGGCACGACGGAGGGGTCAACAGCAGTTTTGCCGACGGAAGCGTTCGCCACCTACGAGTCCGGGACCTTTGGCGGCAAAAGTGGCACCGTCAATTCAACACCGATACAACTGCCGCCTGGCGCTGGCCTCTGTGGATGCGCTAGATAGATCCACGACACCCAGGCCCTCTTCGGCTCGTCCCGCTCCCTCCCTCCTCGGCATCTCCGTTGGCTTCCCTGCCCATCCCCCACTCGCCACTCGCCGAGCCTTGCTTCCCCCCACTCCCTCATCCGTGCCATCCGAGAAATCCGTGGTCAACCCTTCGTTTCCTTTGTTCCCTTCTGTTAAGATTTCCCCTTCCCTTCCCGCCCCTGCCCATCCCCCGCTCGCCACCCGCCACTCGCCACTCGCCGAACCCGTGCTTCCCCCCACTCCTTCATCCGTGTCATCCGAGAAATCCGTGGTCAAACCTTCGTTTCCTTTGTTAGCTTCTGTTAGCAACTCACCCTCCCTTCTCGCCCTCGCCCCTATTCCTACCCCACGTTCACGTAACTAGATAACATTGTCACTTGACTCAACTTGATATTTGAGTTAGGTTCACTGCCAATGAAACGCGACCAGAGCCATTCGCCGGCCACTCCTTGGAACCCGCGCCCTCCATCCTTTCGCAGTTCGGACCCGAGGATGGCGCCCTTGTCACTTCCGATATACGCGCCGAGCAGGTTCCCTCTCGCGAGAACGGAACATGCCCCCTCAGCCGAGAAGACCGCGCCCTTAAGCCGTAATATCCCCCCTTATCCCAGAATATCCCCCCTTAAGCCGTAATATCCCCCCCGCCCATTTTCATGCACAACAACTTCCACCACAAAGAAATACATGGAACCAGCCTCCACCTTTCCGAAAACACCCAGGTTGATTACCAACCACTTACGCAATCAAACAAATTCATTCGTCGAAGCCACTTCCGCCTATCCGCCGGTAAAACTCCACCGCGCTAACGAGCACCACGTTCCTTAGTGCTCCGACTAATGCGGCCCCACCGCCACCCCTGAGGGTCTCAGCCCGGTCGCGCCGCCGTGACCGCCTTGCGCATGTTGTCCACGGCGCGGCGTAAATTCCGCTGCTCAAACAGGGCCGTGCCGCTCACGAACGTATCCGCTCCGGCTCGCGCGCACTCGGCCGCAGTTTCGGTATTGATGCCCCCGTCCACCTCGATCCGATAATGCAGCCCGCGCTCGCGTTTCCAGGCCGCCGCCTGCTGGATCTTGGGCACCACTTCCTCAATGAAAGCTTGGCCCCCGAACCCGGGATTGACCGTCATGATCAGCAGCACATCGATTTGCTTCAAATGCTCCGCCGCGGTTTGGATGGAAGTTGGTGGATTGATCGCCAATCCAGCGCGTTTGCCCAACGACCGGATCTTCCAGAGCAGTGGAGTCACCTGGCTGCCGAGCTCGACATGAACCGTCATCGAATCGGCCCCCGCCTTGGCGAAGGCCTCGAGCAGAATCTCCGGACGCGAGCACATCAAATGCACGTCCAACGGCAGCCGCGTGAGGGGCCGAACGGTTTTCACCACGTTGGGCCCGAAGGAGATATTGGGGACAAAATGGCCGTCCATGATGTCCAAGTGAAGCCAATCGGCACCGGCTCGGTCGGCTCGGAGGGCTTCCGAGGCCAAACGCCCAAAATCGGCCGCTAACAAGGACGGTGCGATGATCATGCGGGAATCAGTGGCCGAAAACCGCCACTCGGGCAAGGAGATTCACCCTCCAGCGATCCTGCCGACTTGCCCGGCTAGAGCTAAACCAACCCGGGCAAGCGTGGCCAAGAGGGACCACCCGCTAGGCCGTTGCCGGAGCGGGACTCGCTAAACCCGGCGGCAGCTTCGGCGGGATGGGCTTGGGGACTTCGGGCAAAGAGGTGGCAGCTTGGGCCCCAGTGGGCGGCCCGGTTTGCGGTGCGGGCGGAGGCGGAGTCAGCTTGCCCGTGCGCACGATCTCATCCACCTGGGCGCCTTCCAGCGTCTCGTACTCCAAAAGCGACTGGGCGATCAACTCCAGCTTCTCGCGGTTGCCGTAGATGATGTCCTTGGCGACCGTGTAGCCCTCGTCAATGATCCGCTTGACCTCGGCATCGATCTCCTGCGCGGTGTTCTCGCTGTAGACTTTAGACCGCATCATATCACGGCCCAGGAAGACGTATTCGTTGTCGTCGCCGTACTGGACCATGCCCAGTTTGTCGCTCATCCCGAAGGTGCAGACCATCGCGCGCGCCATCTGGGTGGCCTGTTGAATGTCCGCGGCGGCACCCGTGGTGATGTCACCCGAGACAATCTCCTCCGCAATTCGCCCGCCCATGGTTACCGCGATGGTATCAACCATTTCCTTGCGCGCCCGGTTCAGAATATCTTCCTTCGGCAAGTACATCGTCGCGCCCAAGGCTTGGCCGCGCGGGATGATGGTCACCTTGTGAAGCGGGTGGGTATGCTTGAGCATCACATTCACCAAGGCGTGACCAGCCTCGTGCCAAGCCGTGAACTTCTTCTGCTCCTCGGTCATCGCCAGGCTGCGACGCTCGCGGCCCCAGCGTACTTTGTCGCGGGCTTCTTCCAACTCGACCATGGTGATGGCCTTCTTGTTGGTCCGGGCCGCCAAGAGGGCTGCCTCGTTAAGAAGATTAGCCAGCTCGGCTCCGGAGAATCCGGGTGTGCCGCGCGCGATCACCGAAAGATCCACGTTGGTGGCCAGCTTCACATTCTTCGCATGCACCTTCAGGATGCCCTCGCGGCCGCGGACATCCGGCAAATTCACCGTGATTTGGCGGTCGAAGCGTCCCGGCCTCAAAAGCGCGGGGTCGAGCACATCCGGGCGGTTGGTCGCGGCGATGATGATGATGCCCTCAGTGGTATCGAATCCGTCCATCTCCACCAAAAGTGCGTTCAGAGTCTGTTCCCGCTCGTCGTTGCCACCGCCTAAGCCATGTCCGCGGCTCCGGCCAACCGCATCGATTTCGTCGATGAAAACCAAGCAAGGCGTGTTCTTCCGAGCCTGATCAAACATGTCGCGCACGCGACTGGCCCCCACGCCCACGAACATCTCCACAAAATCGGAGCCGCTGATGCTGTAGAACGCCGCGTCGGCCTCACCAGCTATGGCTTTGGCAAGTAGCGTCTTCCCCGTTCCCGGCGGGCCGATCATGAGAATCCCTTTGGGAATACGTCCGCCCAGCCTCTGAAACTTCTTCGGATCCTTCAGGAACTCAACCAATTCGGAAACCTCTTCTTTGGCTTCATCCACGCCTGCAACGTCTTTGAACGTGGTGCGGTTCTTTTCCTTGTTCAACATCCGCGCCTTGCTCTTGCCGAAGCTGAGCGCGCCTTTCCCAGCCATCTTGATCTGGCGAATCAGGAAAAAATAGATCACGGCAGCCAGGATCAGGAACGGTAGGATGCCGTAGAACAGATTGAGAAGCAGTGTGTTAGGTTCAGCAACGCTAAACAGACCGCTGGTGAGCAAACGGTCCTCAAGGTTCTCGGAAAGACGTGTCTCCAGTTTGAACCGGTGCTCTGATTTTGAGTCGGCAGACTTCCCGTCACCATATTTGCCGCTCACCTCGCGCAGCGGGGACTGGGGATTGTAGTGAATGACCGCCCCAGGTCTGATTTGCCCAGCCTCGAACAGATCAAGGAACCGCTTGTGCGTAAGAGTGTCGTAGGTGCCATCCGCCTTGTCTTTAAAAAAGACCAGGAGTGGAATCAGGCTCAGGATAGCCAGCCAGAGCAACCAAGTGCGCGGCGGCACACGTACATCGTTGTTACGTTTGTCGTTGCGCCCGCCGTCGTTGTTATTATTTTCAGACATCGAATCTCAAAATTCACTCAACGTTACCATGCCGATCTGGCGGTTGCAACCGTATGTCAGAGAAGTTGCATCCTCCTGTCTTTCGCAGGATGCCCGTCTCGAGCGCCCACCCCCGGGAACCCGGGCGCACGGAGATGCCTTCTTACGAGCTTTTCAGGGACGGTGACCACTCAAGCACAGCACTCGTACCCGCATCCAGCTTGCATCGTTCACCCATTCGCAGGCCCTGCACCCAGAATAGCTCCCCCCGAGAATCCGCCGCCAGCACCATCTGTAGCCGTTCCGTTCTTGGGATTTTGGCGTTGGTGAAAAGGTCCTGAAGCTTCGATCGTCCAGCCATCCCCAGCGGCTGGAATCGATCTCCTGCGCGCCAATGGCGCAACGTCAGCCAACCCCCAACTTTCTCCGCATCAAACCATTCGCAACCCGCAGGTGGAGTGGGCTTTCCAGCGCTTGGTCGCCGAGCCCTCACTTTCCAACTAACCTCGAGTTTCCCAAACCGAACGCATCCGCTGCCGCTCGCGAGGCCGACCGTGATCGAGTCGCAGCGAAACTCGCCCAATCCGACTGCCTTCGTGCAGATTAAACCGGCCGATGTACGCCACAAATGCCGACCCGGCGCAGGCATGACCAGTGATCCTGCCTGCAGCCGCAGACGTTCGACTAGCTCGAAACCTGGCGCTATCCCCAAGTCCAGGAGCTGTTCGTACAGGACGCGCCGCTGCAAAGCCAGAGGAAGAGCATCAAACGCGGCCCGACGCTTGGACCGAAGCCACCGTCGGGCCGAGCCGGCGACAAACTCGGCCTCCGCACCGATGATCTCCATCGTTCTGGGCACGGTCTTAACCAAGGCCGCCTGGAACCGCCGCCGCAGAAGTGGCAGCAGAACATGACGTACCTTGTTACGCGGAATGTCCAGGACCGCATTGCTGGAATCCTCCCGATATCGCAAGCGCTCCCTCTTCGCATAGCTCAAGAGCGCCTCGCGAGGAACCTCCAGGAGCGGCCGCACCAGCCGGATCTGCGGGTCCGCCGGGGAAGGGCTCTCCAGCCGCATTCCGCCAAGCCCCTCCCCACCCCCGCCGCGCAGCAGTTTCAGGAAGAAAGTCTCCACCTGATCGTCGGCGTGCTGAGCCAACGCCACCGCGTCGCAATCATGGCTCCTTGCCGCACGGGCCAGGAACTCATGGCGCAATTCGCGGGCTGCCATCTCCACCGACACGCCACTGCTGCGAGCCACCTCCCCGACGAAAGCTTGTCCTGACACAAACGGCAAATGATACCGTGCCGCGCGCCGACGGACAAACGCCTCATCAGAGTCACTTTCTTTCCCCCGCAGCCGGTGGTTGAAATGAGCAACTATGAGGTGCCAACGAAATTCGCCCGAGAGTTTCTGCAGGAGGTCGAGCAGCACGACCGAATCGCCACCTCCGGAAACCCCAACTACCACCCTTTGCCCTGCCCCTAGTAGGCTCCGGGAGAGAATGGTTGAGCGGACTCGATCGAGTAGCTCGGTCATCCACAGAGCTTAACCGAATCCCAAGCCAGCCGCATCTGGGAAAATCACCCGCGCACCCCGGTTTTGCTATGCCTGGGTGAACGACCTCCCTGGGAGAAATCCCTGCTCAGCATCCGGCTCCTCCCTAGGTAGGGGCGTCGATTTCAAGCTGCTGACAGGTCAACCGAAAGGCCCTCGAAACCGCCAAGCCCTGGCGACTACGATCACGCCCCCGCGAAAAACAAACCCGTGCGAGGCGACCGGCAGCGCCACCGCGGCACTTGCTATCGGTTGACTCCAGGAGAGCGCCGGAGAACCTCGGACAAGGTCGACCCGCCGGACCGCCGGATCATATCCTGATCGACGACTACCATTGGAGACATCCCGGTGGTGATCGGTCCGTGTTTGTCGACTGGCTGGGCGAGGTGCGAGCCGGTCACTTCCTGTTTGTCCACTTGGGCGACTTTTTTCTCAGCAGTCTGAGAGGCTTTAGCCTTGGTCTTAGCAGGCTTAACAGCGGAGTCCGATGCCTGGCCCGCTCGCACGTCCAGAGCGGAGGACAAACCGATCGTGAGTGCTGCCAGGAAGAGAATCCGCAGATTCAGCGTGGAGATTTGAGCGAAACGATGGCGGGAATCAACGTTGGCTTTCATGGCCTTACTATTGCCCATCAGAATCGCTTGCGCAAGACTTTACGATTGGGCGGTGCGGGCAGCCTGAGGCCCAGAGGTTGGTTCAAAGGTCATCGCATCGCCCCCGCCCGCTGGGTCCCGGCGTCACCCCCCTGCACGGACGCCGACCGCCGTGCCTTTACTTTCTGCCAGATGACCTGATAGCTTGATGCTCATTCGCAGCAAGAGCAACCAAATGTCATCACTTTCGCCCACCAGCCAGCCAAAAGACACCCCGCTGGGAATACCGGCCATGCCGGACGGAGTTCAGCTAATCACCCTGGATAACGGCCTCAGGATCATTGTTTGTGAGGATCGCAGTGCCCCCGTTGTTTCAGCCCAGGCTTGGTGCTGCGCCGGCAGCATCGACGAGGGGCGCTGGGTGGGCGCCGGGCTCTCCCATGTTCTCGAGCACATGCTCTTTAAAGGGACGCTGACCAGGGGTGCCGGGCGAATCGACCAGGAGGTGCAGGACGCGGGCGGCTATATGAACGCCTACACGTCGTTCGATCGCACGGTTTACTATATCAACGTCCCGAACACGGGCAGCCGCGTGGCCATCGACATCCTGTGCGACATCATGCAGAACGCCGCCCTTCCCGCCGACGAACTAACCAAGGAGATGGACGTCATCCGTCGTGAGATGGATATGTGCAGCGATGACCCCGGCAGGCGCGCGAGCAGGCGCCTTTTCGAGGTCGCTTATACCCGGAGCCCCTACCGGTTCACCGTGATCGGTTACCCAGAGATCTTCTCCCAAATCCAACGCGATGATGTGGTGGGCTACTATCGGGAGCAATATGTTACCAATAACATTTTCTTTGCCCTGGTGGGCGATTTTCGGACCACCGAGGTCATCGAACAGATACGAACGGCTTTCGCCAAAGCCAAACCGCGCCCCTTGCCACCGTTGGCCACCGTGGCCGAACCACGCCAGATCGCGCCCCGGGAGGTGATCGAGGAGGCTCCTATTGAGTTGGGCCATGTACATTGGAGTTGGCATATTCCCGACGTGCGGCACCCGGATCTTCCCGCGCTGGACGTGCTGGCAGTGCTGCTTGGCTCGGGCAGAAGTGCCCGGCTTTTCCGCCAAGTGCGGGAGCAACTCGGTTTAGTCACTTCCGTGGATGCCTGGACGTACAGTCCTGGCCAGCCCGGTCTATTCGGCATCAGCGCCGTGGTCGAAGCCCCGAAGTTTGACGCCGCACGACGGGCTATTCTGTGTGAGGTCGAACGGATGAAGGAACAGCTGGTGACTCCCGAAGAATTGGGGAAGGCCGTTAAGCAATTTCTGGCTGCCACTCTGTCGACGCGCAAGACGATGCAGGGGCGAGCTCAGGACCTTGGGGGGAGTTGGATAGCTACCGGGGATTTGAATTTCTCCGAGCGATACCTGGCCTCGGTTAAGAAGGTCGCACTGCACGACCTCCAGAAGGTCGCTCGCCATTACCTGACTACCGAAAACCAGACGCTCTACGCGCTCCTGCCACAAGGGTCCAGGGACCTCTCGACGAGACGAAGTGAGCTGACGCTTGAGCACCCGGTGACGAAAGTCGAATGCGCCAACGGGATGCGCGTGCTCTTGAAGGAGGACCACCGGCTGCCCTTCGTTGAGTTCCGCCTGCTCCTGCGAGGGGGCGTCTTGGCGGAAACAGCTGCGGACCAGGGTCTGACCCAGCTCCTCGTGCGTCTCCTGATGCAGGGCACGAAGAGTCGCTCCGCCGAGCAGGTCGCATCCGAAATTGAGTCGGTAGGTGGGCATCTGGAAACTTACGGTGGCAATAACAGTCTGGGCGTCACTGCGGAGGTCATGAGCACGGACTTCTGCACCGGATTGACCTTGCTTGCTGACGTGCTGCTCAACCCGGCTTTTCCCGCAGAAGCTCTTGAGCGCGAGCGCCAGATGCAACTGGCCTCCATCCGCGCTCAGAATGATCAAGTGCTCCAGAGTGGGTTCCGAGCCATGCGGCGAGCCATGTTCGGGCCGATGGGCTATGGCTTGGAAGTGCTCGGAACGGAGGAAACGGTCCAGCACATCGGTCTCGACCACCTTCGACGATTCCATCGCGCGTTGGTTACCCCGGCAAATGCAGTTCTGGCGGTTTACGGCGATCTGACTCCCGACGCGGCCAGAGCCGCAGTGGAGGCCGTGTTCGCCGAATGGCAACCCGGCGCTATGCCCCCCCAAGCAACTCCCCCGGCCGATCTCCTTCAGAACCTTCGTGTTAGCGAGGTCCGGGACAAGAAGCAAGCGGTGGTGGTTCTCGGGTTCAGAGGTACTTCGCTCTACGATCCGGATCGATTTCCGCTCGATATTCTCCAGGAAGCCTGCAGCGACCTGGGATCACGCCTGTTCATGCGCATTCGCGATAAACTCGGCCTGGCCTATTATGTGGGGGCGCAAGCGATGTTCGGTTTGGTCCCGGGTTTCTTTGCGTTCTATGCGGGCACCAGCCCTGAACATGCTCAGTTGGTTGAACAAGAGCTTTGGGCCGAAGCGGCGAGCTTGCGGGAGAGCGGCCTGACGGCGGAGGAACTTCAGCGGGCCAAGGCCAAAATCATCGGCCAGCGCAAGATCGCACGTCAAGACCTTGGTGCCCAAGCGCAGACCCACGCCATGGATGAGCTGTACGGTCTCGGCTACGCTCATAGCGACACGGAGGATGCCCGTTACGAGGAGGTGACCCCTGAACAGGTCAAAGCAGTGGCGGCTAAGTATCTGCGTACGGATGCCTCAGTGACAGTTGTCGTCAAGCCGAACGGCACAACCGAAGCCGCCTCCTAACGTAGGATTGAGGCAAGGGAGAGCCGGGCTCTTACCAGCCCTCAAGGCACACCTATTGCCTCGGCTTGGACTATGATTGGTCAACCGCGGGCCATGACCGCGCTCACCTTCAAAACTCCGGCGCGAAGTTACGAATCAGCTAGTCCCGCGACGCTTCCTGCAGACTCCGCAGGAATGGCGGGTCGGCCCGTGCTGGCCGGTTTGACTCGGCGGGTCAGACGTTGCAGTTCGTGAACGGAAATCTGTCCGGCCTGCACCTTGTTCCAGCCCTGATCGCGCAAAGAAGCCCAACCGTGCCGCCGAGCGGCAGCGCGGAGTTCACCGGTTTTCACCTGTGGCCCAAGCATGTCCGCAATCTCTTCGTTGAGGACAAAGAACTCATAGATCGCCACCCGCCCCCGGTAGCCTTTTTGGCCACACTCAACGCATCCGCGCCCGCGGCACGCCTTGGCCTCCGAAGGCGCGATTCCTAAAACTTGCGCCATTTCCTCTCGAAATTCCTGGGGAAGCGTAGGATCGGGTTCTAAGCAATGCCGGCAAATCCTTTGAGCGAGCCGTTGCGCGATACTGCACACCAAGGAAGCGCCCAACAGGAACGAATCGATCTTCATGTCCAGCAGCCTCGTGATAGCACTGATGCTATCGTTCGTGTGCAAAGTCGAGAACACCAAATGGCCCGTCTGAGCTGCCCTGACCGCAATCTCGGCAGTCTCGACGTCTCTTATTTCTCCGATGAGGACCACGTCGGGATCATGCCGAAGAACAGACCTGAGGCCGCTGGAAAAGGTCAGCCCCACTTCCTCTCGCGTCTGGATCTGCACAATCCCTTCGAGTTGATACTCGACCGGGTCCTCGATGGTGATGATCTTCCTTCCTTCGTCGTTGGCATGGGCCAGTGCGGCATACAGGGTAGTCGTCTTACCGCTGCCGGTGGGCCCGGTTAGCAACACCATGCCTTGGGGCAGCGCGGTCAATTCTTGGATCAAGGCCTCTTGTTCGGGTTCCATGCCCAACTGGCTAAACTCGAGCAGAAGACTCTGGCGCCCCAGGATCCGCAGGCAGATCGCTTCACCGTGCTTGGTCGGGATGATCGAGACCCGGAGGTCGTAATCCTCGGTCTCCGTTTTCATCGTGATCCGGCCGTCGTGGGGCACGCGTTTCTCGGCGATGTTCAGTCCGGCCATGATTTTTAGCCGGGAAACTAACGCTCCGTAGATCTGGCGAAGGCCGCTAGGCACGGGCACAGGCTGGAGCACACCATCAATCCGATAGCGCAGCTTGATGCTCGCGAAATAGGGTTCGATATGGATGTCAGTGGCTTGGAGTCGCAGCGCCTCCCCTACAATTTGGTCAACAAAGTTGGCGATGCTCGCATCGACCGCAGCTCCCTGCTCGATGGTTTTGACGTCAAACGCGCCTTCTTGAGCCGCTTCAGTCAGGCCACGATCCTCGCGCAAGCGCTGGATGGTCTCGGCTCCCAGCCCAAAATTCTTCTTCACCACGGCGTGAATCCCGCTGGGCGTGGTCAATACGGTTTTCAGGTTCTTGCCCAAGAGTAGACGCAAGCGCGCTAACTCCGATTGCCGGGGAGGTTCCCCAAAAGCCAGGGTCAGGTGTTCTTCCGTGCTCGCCACCGGCACCAAGCGGTGGTGGAAGAGCATTTTCATGGGAACCTCGCTCAGAATCCCGGCGGGAAATGTGAAGCTCCCCAAATCCAAAAACTCAAGCTGGTGAATTTCCGCCAACGCGCGGTAGGTCTCTTCCTCAGAGGCGTAGCTTAGTTGAACAATGGAGGCGTGCTGAGACACACGCAGACGTTGCTGCCGACGGCGCACCGATTGGAGCTGCTTTTCCGTCAGCTTGCCACGTTCGAAGAGCAAGTCGCCGACTTCTTTTTTTTGAATGATTGCTTCCATGCCGCGAACCGCTGACCGGAACTACGATGCCGGCACTTCCAACGTCGCTTTGACGTTGAACTGAAGGATGTTCGTCTTTGCGGCGTTGTTGGTCAAGGTGACGGACTTCATTCCGATGCTCTGGATCGCATGGTCGGCGACGACCTTTGCACCGTTGGTCAGTATTAACAGGTTTTCCCCGAGCCTAATGAATGCCTGAGGTTGCCCCTTAGAGGAGACAATGCAGCCCTGATAGAGCAGGTCGACCTTCTTGGTGGGAGGTGGCGGAGGTGGCGCGGGAGGCTGGAAGTAGAGCGTGTAGAACGGGTTTGTCCCATTGGTGAGAGCCAGCAGATGGGTCAGGTTGTCGGGAGCAAACCAGTCTTGCACCTGCGCCTCTGGCACGCCCCGGAAGGCTCCGGAAGTCCGATCACTCAAAAGGCTCAGACCAGGCGTACCGCCGCCAAGGTGTAACGCAGTCAAGCTCACGACGACCCCTGCGACAGCGAGAGTCACCAACGAAAGCCACAGCCGGCGCTCGAGAAAGGTGATCATGGCACTAGTGGACATCCTCCGTGGACGCCACCTCCTGCACGAAGGGAACAAAGCTGCAAAGGGTCAGCTCCAGCGCCACGTCCTGGGGTTTGTCCGGCGCGTCTTTGCGCAGGAGGATCTGGTCGATAAAAAGGGCCGGTTTGTTAGTGAGGGCTTCGAGTCCAGTGGCTTTGAGTTCGTCACCACGCAAGGGCAGGCTGGCGAGGAAACGGCTGATCGAAGCCATAGGCCCGGACATTTCGACCCGCATGGGCAGTTCGTGCAGGAAAATAGCGTTATCCGTGGCCGTGCGATGGTTGCTCGTAGGGATCTGGGTCATCAACTTGATGGTAGTGACTTTCGCGTGGATAGCGCTGAGGAGGACCTGGGTGGCCACGTCCAAGCGAGGCCATAGCAGCCCGGGTTGCGGCATGTCAGCAATGTATTCAGGCAGGCCCCCGGTGACCCCGGCCTCGATCGCCACCCCCTTGTCGTGGGCGAGGGCGGCTAGTTGCTCGATTCGACGCAGTCTCTCGTTCTGAAAGTCGATCAACTGAAACGGTTCGGCCATTCGGTTACGGACCTCTGGCGTCAGCTCCAGCCTTTGTCGTACAAGCCGTTCTAGCGCTTCAAGCCCAGTTGTCGAGCCCTGCAGGTCCTTCAGCCTCTGGGCTGCGTTGTCCAAGTTTAACCCTGCTGTGGCACGGTTGGCGTGATTGGTGGCGGCCAGCCGCGCCCATGCTGAAACCAAAGGGCGGTCCAAGAGTTCGGCTTGCTTCGATAACGGGATGTATACCAGCAGATAATAGGCTACCAACGCCAGCGCGAGGAGGAAACTGCCCGACGGCAGGTTCTTTTTAGTGGCAGGCGAAGCCATAGCGTGCTCAATGATCGGCTGGCCGATTGGAACCGGTCGGCCTCTCGGGCTTGGGCCGCTGAGCAGGGCTGCGGCGGGGATCACGCGCTGGCAAGACCCCAGAGGACAGCTCCGCGGTGACGACCGGGGCCTGAAGTTCGGTACCGGAAACCTCCATGGCCACGGTGAAGTAATGGTTGGTCAGAACGACGCGAGGATCAACCAGGTTGCGCCGCCGTTCAGGGGCCAGGGTGTCGGCTTTGACAAAAAGTGGGCTTCGCTTGATATCGGTAACGATCTGGCTCAGTACCCTTCGCAAATCCTCGCCCTCTTGAGGGATGCACAGCTCGGCGATGAACTCACGGCGGGCTGAATAGGCGTTAGTTGAGACCGGGGCAGGAGCAGCAAGGCTTAGGTTCGTGAGGGCGCCTGGCAGCGTGGTCCCGCTAAAGTAGCTCGTTGCATCTGCGATCAGGACGTACCAGAAATCCTTGTTCGTGCGCACCTGCTCCAGGTTGTTGAGCGTTTGGAGGACCTGCACGGTCTGGCGTTGCCTGACCAAAACAGGGTGGATTTCCTCATACTCCCGGTTCAACCGCCTGGAAAGCGAGTCGATGGTGCCGGCCGTGACCAGCGCGGTCTCGGTACGGTTAACCAAATCGTGCTTCCGGCCGAGCAGGCTCGCCTTTTGCCAAGTGCCCAGGCCCAGGAGCAGAACCCCGGCGAGGAGAAGCAACGAGTTTGCCAATTGGACCTGACGCCACAGAATGCGGCGAGCCCGCGCTGCTTTAGCCTCGGCAGGGAGCAAGGAAACGAGTCCGTGCACCTTGCCAAGCGCATGGAGAGCGGCCCCGTACGCGACACGATACGGTTCCATGGGCCAACTGCGATCATCGTCCGCCGAACTCGGCCACTTCTGGAATGTCATTTCCCCACGTTTGTTCAGATAGTCCACCAACCCCTCCTGGCGGGCGCCACCGCCGCAAAGATAGACTGGCAGCGAGGCTAAGGTGAGCTCAAGATCCGAATTGTCTTCGATCCACTCATTAACCGAGCGCCTCAACTCCGCCAGCCAGGCATCGATCGTGTGACCCAAACCCTCGACTGCGTGGTCGCCGTAAAACGAGTTGTGACTGCACTTGAAGTCCTCAGCCTCGCTCAAGGAACAGTGTTTCAGCGCGGCGAGGGCGGCGGTGAAATGGGCAGAACCGATGGGAAAGCTGGCTGCAGACACTCCCTGACCTTGAAAAACGATGCCTACCACGGTGTTATTGGCCCCGAGATCGACTAGCACCGCCTTTTGGACCCGCGGGTGGAGGGCCAGTCCGGCTGCGAACAAACCCTCGGCGGTCGAGGAAACCTCGGCCAACTGGTCGACCCCACCGTGACCTTCCCCCGGTGCGCTGGACTGAGTGAAGCGGCTCACCGGATCCCACAAATCCGCGGCCCGGCATAAGGTGAGCCGACAGGGATGCTGGTGGCGTCCAAAAGGCTTGAGCCGGACGAACTCGAAGAGCATACCGCTTTCGCTCAAACCGCTCGCCTTCACCGCTTCCGCCTCGACCGCCTTGCGCTCCTCGGCACGACCTGCTGGCGGCACCTCGAGCACTTGTGAGATCGTCCGGTGCTGTGGCAGAATCAAGGCAACAGAATGGGGACCGAGCCCAGGCAGGAGTCTCTGAAAATGCTCCTGGATTTCTTCAGGCGCAACCAGAGACTCCTCTTGGAGGTCGATGGCTTGCCGCTGAAGAACTCGCACCTGACCCATCATCGACTCCACCACCAAAACCTTGAGACAGCGGGTGCCCGGGTCAACCACCACCACTCGCTGGCCCAAAACAGGCTGCAGCCGCTCGGAAATTGACAGCGCCGATCGGGCCATTACTTCTTCGAGTCCTTATTGTCGGCAGCCTGCGGTTCATCGTCATAGAGCAGGTATTCGCCCGTCTCCGATAGCAGGGTCGCTGTGACAAAGATGAGCAAGTAACGGGGTTGGTCGAACTCGGCTCGGCGGCGGAAGGCTGCCCCGATAATCGGAATGCTCCCCAGGACGGGAATGGATTCGACGAAAGTAGTTTGGGTACGCTCGAGGACTCCGCCCATCACCACGGTCTGGCCGGAGCGCACGACTACGCGAGTGGCCAACTCCTGCGTGCGGTACTGCGGAAGGTTGATGTTGAACGAATCCACAATCGCCCCGGTTGCATCTCGATCGGTGATCGTAGCGAACGGAACCATAGCCACGTCCTGATTGGCCACAGGATTGAGGGCGAGAAAAATCGTCTTTCCGTCCCCGCCAATACTTGCCAGGACGGATAGCTTCGTTCCAGCAGTGATCTGGACCGGCTTGCCGGTAGGTAGGAGTGAGGAAGTGGAAGCGTACTGGAGGATGGTCTGTTTCACTCCGTACTCCTCATAATAATACTGCACCTTGCCATCGCTGATGGTGGCCGGCAAGTTGTTGACGACTGTCAGCCGGGGCGCGCTGAGCACTTGACTCTCGCCGCTCTGCTGAATGGCGCTCAAGGTGGCACTTAGGTTTTTGCGACTGAGGATATTCCCGCGCGTCTCCTGAATGCCGAGCCCGATGTCCCCGATACCCAGGCCGGTATAATCCGTTGGCACGGGGGCCCCGGCCGTCAGCAAGTTGCGTCCGGTTTCCCAAGCGACCCCCAATTTCAAGAACGAAGCCTCCGAAATGGTGATGAACTTCGCCTCGATCAACACTTGTTGGATGGGTTTGTCAAAGGCTTCGACGATCTTGTCCATCACCTCCAACTGATCCCGAGTCCCGCGGGCCACGATCAGATTGCGTTCGTAGTCGATGAAGTACTTGGTGCCGACGAAGAACGACTTGATCACGTTCTCAAGGGACGGCGTAGTTGGCGCCATGTCGTTGACGAATTTGGCCATTTTCTGGACCTCCGTCACGGTGGTGATGTTGTTCACCGTAGCGCTAGTGCGTGTGGTTTCTGGAGGGCCCAGCTGAGCAGGCAGAATGAATCCTTTCTTGAGTCGATAGATGCGGGTCTCCTCCATCGTCTTCTTGGGGTCTTTGGCGTCCACGATCCAAATCAAGTCGTCGCCAACCTGGAACTGAAGGTCGAGGTTGCGTGAAACGTAACGCAGGAACTCGGATAGTTTGACCTTATCCATGTTCACGCTGAGCGTTTGTTTGAAGGCGGGCAACGATTTGTCAGCGATGAAATTGATCCCTTCGGCTTGGCCGATATTGAAAACGATCGATTCCAGCGTGGCATTGTCCAAGTGCACTGACACTTCCTTTTCGAGCACCTTGGCCATGCGCCCCTGCATGGATTCGATGTCGAACATGATCGCCTTCTGGATGTTCGTTTTGCCGTAGTTCTCGGGTATGTAGGGAACTGATTGAATCTGCTCGATCGCATCGCGCACGTCCTTGCGCGGAGGCAACCCTCGATCTTTATTCTCCGTCAGGATGCTAGGCACTGTCGGATTGAAGACTGAGTTTTTGGCATCGACCTCGCGAATCTTATCCTCCAGGGCTTGTTCACGTTTGAGTTCGCGCTGTTTCTTGACCCAACCCAAGATTCTTTGGACCGTCAGATCCTGTGGATCCCTCGCGGCTAGGGCATTAGCGCGCGCCTCTGCCTCCTCCCAGCGTCGTTTGGAGGCCAAATCGAAGACCTCTTTGATCTCTTTATCATGAGTGGAACTGTAGGTCACGGGAGGCGGCTCCTTCGGTTTTTCCGGGGGAGGAGTTTGGGCCGAGAGGGCGGGCTTTGGGGGTGGAGGGGCGGTGTCAGGATAGCGCACGCAAGAACTCAAGGTGAGCAGCCCCAACAAACCCAGCGTAAGGCATAGAAGGCTACGGTACCCTCGTCCGGATGGCTTCGGCATAACTTTCTTAATGGACGATCGAGGGGGCGGTTTCATTCAGCGCTTTCTCTTTCTTATTGCTTCCGCATCAGTCGCTTCCGTCGAGGCTGAGATGAAACAGAGGTTCCATTTTCGGCACCTAAAGCAGGGGACAGGCGCCTCGTCGCAATGGGACGGCCCGTCTGCTGTGGGCGTTCACTCGAGCGATAGCATTCGCTTCCTTCGAAGCGGAAGTGCGGATCGTCGCGTAACGGTTCATTAGATCGCGTACTTGGCAATAATCCATTCTGGAATCGGTTCGGCACGCCCAGTCTGGAGCTTGATCATAGCGTAGTGGAAAAACCCGTCGCTAGCCAATTTTCCATTGGACTTCTTAATGATTTGGAAGTCAACCCGCACGCCATCGTGGTGAATTTCCTCAACCCAGGTACGAACCAGGAACGTCTCGCCGATCAGCAGCGGCCGCTTGTACTCCACGTGAGCCAGACGGATGAACCAGCCGAAGCCGGCTTTCAAAAACTCCTCCATCGACATCCCATAACAGCGCGCCATCTGATCGTAACGGGCCGCCAAGACATAATCGAAATAGCGGCTCCCGTGGACATGCTGGTTCATATCAATGTCGTCGGGCCGGACCTGAAACTCCGACTCGAACCTAGTCTTGCCTAGAGGCATGACTGAGTTTGGCTGGACACTCCTCCAAAGCCAACTGCGATTTCGTATTCTGAGGGAATCCCCACACCAAGGTCGTGGAACAGTGACTTTCCAGCCAGCCTTGCGCCCACCCTCTTGCCCGAGTAGAGGTAGTCGCATGCAACCCCGAGAAACACGGCACCTCGCACGATGGCTGGCAGCTAGCATCAGCCTCCTAGCCGCGGCTCTGTCTGGCGTCCGGGCCGAATCGTCTTTGCGTCCCTGGGACCAATACCAGGTCATCATGTGGATTGGGGATTCCGCCTCCAAAGACCCGGAGCGGCTGCCGCTGTTCTACAGTCGACTCCGGGAAATGGGTGTAACGGCAGGAATGGTCTACGGGGGCGACGCCGACGCAAGCCCTTTGCTGACGAGTCATCTGCCTTATTACGTCGAGAACATTGTCGGGAAGGGTCTGTGCCTCAAGTTCAACTCGAAGGTGCAAGACTGGGATGGATTTGTCACCCGCTGGGCGAAGCAACGCGACGAAGCCTCCTTGACTCGGGATTATTGCCTGGACGACCCGGAATGGCGCGAATGGGCACGAGGCCGGATGAGAGCGGCAGCTCAGCAGCACGGCAACAACCGGCCCTTAGCTTACGACATTCGAGATGAGCTTTCCGTGACCATCTCCGCGAATCCCTTCGACTACGACTTCTCGGCGCTTTCCCTGGCTGGCTTCCGCAGCTGGCTGCACGGACAGTATTCATCAATTGAAGCCTTGAACCAGGAATGGGAGACGCGCTTCTCGAGTTGGGATGAAGTGAAGCCGTGGACTACGGATCAAGCGAAGAACCGAGTGGCTAGCGGCGAAAGCAATCCCCGTGGGCAACCAGACTGGCAGGCTCTAGAGGCACAACACTTCGACCCTGTAGAGGCGAGGCGCGAGCCTTCCCGGTGGAATCTGTCCCCTTGGGCAGACTTCCGAACTTATATGGACATCGCGCTTGCGAGAACGCTCGACGACTTGCGCCAGGCCGCCCACCAAACGGATCCTTTGACCCCGGTCGGGATTGAAGGCACGCAAATGCCCCATGCCTTCGGGGGTTATGATCTGTTGCGGCTGAGCCAGGTTTTGGATTGGGTCGAGCCCTATGACATCGGGAACGCCCATGCAATTCTCTCCTCGTTCATGGGGGGGAAGCCGATCCTGACGACGGTGTTCGAGTCTGAGAGCGACGCTGCTCAGCGCCGGCTCTGGCATCTGCTGCTGGAGGGCGACCGTGGTTGTCTGATCTGGTGGAGCGAAGACTGCATTGATTGGAAAAGCCGCGATTATGCACTGACGAAGAAGGCGCTAGCATTGGCACCCGTGCTTAAGCAGCTAACCTCGCCCCTGGCACGCGTGTTCTTGCTGGGTAGACGAGAGTTCGACCCAATAGCAATCTATTACTCTCAAGCCAGCATCCAGGTCGATTGGCAAATCGAGTCCTGCGTGGACGGTTCGACCTGGCTTCGTCGGTTTTCGAGTTTCGAGTCCCATAATAACCGGATGGCACGAGTGCGGAACAGTTGGCTTAAGGCGGTTCAGGACCTGGGCTATTCGCCGCGATTTGCATCTGTCGCGGATTTGGACGAACTCGCGCGAACCCCAGGCGCGGCGGCTCTAATCTTACCCACGGCACGGGCGCTGTCCCGGGTCGAGGCAGAACGAATCCACGGTTTTCTTGAAGATAAAGTCCAGCGGGGTCGGATTCTACTAACGGATGGCACCCCGGGCCTCTTCGATGAGCACGGCCGCTTCCTGCAACGCAGCCCCCTGGAAGGAATCTTTCCCCTGGGCGAGTCGGCCCAGGCATGTTTCGCGGCAAAACGGCGTGATGGCACTGCGACTAACCGGAAGACAGGAGATGTGGGTGTTTACACCGAACAACGTGCAGCCAAAACCGCGTCCAGCGAGTGGCCGTCCTGGATTGGCGAGCAACTCCGCATGTTGCCGGTGGAGGTTCGGTTACCGCTGGCCGCCCACGCTTCGGTATTTCGCTATCAGCTCGGCAACGCGCGCTTGCTGGCTATTGAACGGAACATCAATTACTCGATGAGCGAGGAGCTTAAGCAGGCCGGCGGCAACCAGAACCTGGAGAGCACGATCGATATGGAAGCCGAACTTCTCCACGGCGGCCACGTCTATGACTTAGCGGCAAGGAAGTATTTAGGCGAAACCAACCGTATCCATTTTAGCCTGTCGGCGTGGCGACCCTCGCTCTTCGCGGTCCTGCCGACCCGGGTTGACCCCGCCCGGGTCCTGGAGGAGCTCCTGCCGCCCTGAATTGAAGTTCCAGTTGCCCCGTCAATTGACCTGCTGCATGCTTTAGCGATGTCGCAAGCGGACACTTTGGATTGGCGCTGGCGGTGGGCGGAGTCTCCGCTCCTCCGCGCGTTTGCCATTTCCATTGCCCTCCACTTGTTGTTTTTCAGCGGGTTGGAAGTAGGTAACCGCCTCAACCTCTGGCGGTTCAGTCCATTCGCTCTGCTTCGTCAGTTGCTCCCTGGGCAACCGGTGGCACGGCTCAAGCAAGACCCAAAGCTGGTCGCGTTGGAGCAGCCGAAACCAAAGATGCCAGCTGAAATGCCGTTGGTTTTCGTCGACGTGGATCCAGCCCAAGCCAGCCAAGACAAGCCGGACTCCACACCTTACTACTCAGCGGTGAATTCGCGGGCCGCAAACCCGGACACCAGCCGCGACACGCCGACGCCCAAACTCGATGGCAAGCAAGATAAGGTGCTCAAAACGATGGACACCGACCGGGCAAAACCGGTTCCTCAACCGTTGCAGCCCGCCCCCAAACCGCAACCGCAGCCGACCGCTGAGGAGGTCGCTGAACAGCAACCGCAGAAGGCCACTCCGCTCCCCAAGCCGAGCACAGGGTCGCAGATCGGCGACCTGGCTAGCGCTAAACCGACACCAAACGCCGAAGCCAAGGACGAGGCTGGGTCGACCGTGGAACCCACACCAAAACACGTTCGCCCACGGACGCTGGCTGCGGTGCAAGCCCAGAAACTAGCTCGGGGAGAAAGCGCCCTCATCGGAGAAAAGATCAAGCAGGAAGGCGGAGTGCGACGCTTCGCAGTGGAGTCTTCACTAGACGTGAGCGCTTCGCCGCTGGGCAATTACGACGCCCGGTTTATCGAGGCCGTCCAGGAGTGCTGGTACAATTTGTTGCGCGATCAGCATTACAGCCTGGATCGCGTGGGCAGGGTGGTGCTGGACTTTCGCCTCACTTATGACGGTCGAATCGAGGCGATGCGGGTGGTCGACACGGACGTCGGGGAGATCTACACCATGATGTGCCAGTTGGCTATCACCAAGCCCTCTCCCTTCGAGAAATGGCCGATTGATATGCGCAAGATGATAGGCGCGGAGCATCGCGACGTTCGTTTCACTTTTTATTATTAGTTCTCTGACACCTCGTTAACCATGTGGCAATTCCTAGTAGCCGGCGGGCCTTTCATGTTTGCGCTAGTCCTGACTTCGCTGGTCAGCGTGACTTTCATCATCGAGCGCGGCCTCGCTCTGCGGCGCGAAAAAGTAGCTCCGAGCGAAATTGAGGCGGCCTTGGAGGATTGCCGGAGTAGCGGCCAGATACAGAAGCTCCAATGGCTCTGTCAGCAGAAGCCTTCAACGCTGGCACGCCTGGTTGAGTCGGCGATCCAGCATTTGGGCTGGCCAAAGACGGACAACTCGGAGGCCGTCCAAACCCGGGCACGTCATGAGGTTGTGCAACTTGAACGGGGCTTAGTCGTGCTGGAGGTTATCGTTGGGATTGCTCCTTTGCTGGGTTTGGTGGGCACCCTTCATGGCCTGATCACGCTATTCGGCGACATCGGAAAATCCGGCTTGAACGATAACTCAACCGTGGCGAGGGGGATTGCGATAGCCCTGAACACGACGCTGATGGGATTGTTGATCGCCATCCCGAGCTTGATCGCATGGAGCTATTATACCAAGAAGGTGGAGTCGCTGGCCGTTGAGATGGAGTCTCTATTGGACGATTTCTTGCGGCGTCAGTATCGGGACCAGACCGTGGGTGAAGCTGCTCCCGCTGAGGAATTGCGTAAGAAGGCGTCCTAGACCTGCTCCGCAAAATGCGCTTTTGCCAAAAGAAACGTCGCACCCCCCCGGCGATCATCATTGTGTCGCTCATCGACATCCTGATCGTGCTGTTAATCTTCATGATGGTCACCACCACGTTTCGACAGCAACCGGCGATCCGACTCGAGCTGCCAACGACAAAGCAGCCGCGCCAAGGCGGCTCGGAAGGCAATTTGATCGTGACCATAGCCAAGGAGCCTCCTTATTTCTATCTTGGACCCGCGCAAGTCTCTCTGGAGGACCTCAAAAGCGAATTCAAGCGGCGTGCGGCTCAGAACCCGGATGTGGTGCTGGCCCTTCGGGCAGACACCCGAGCAGAGTTCGGCAACGTTTTGAAAGTGACTGAAGCGGCCTCGACCGCAGGCATCAAGAGCCGCCCGGTGGCCTACCTCAAGGACGGCATTACACCTTGAGCGAGCCAGGCGCCCACTTGGGCTCGCGGAGTGCTCTAAGACTACGGCAGAATCGCGCGGTAGAACACCGCTGAGAATGGGAGTGTGTTGGTATCTGTGAGCAGGGTAGGACTGGAGTTGGGGTTTACCGATGCAACGTACGTCCAGTCAATGAGGTTGGTCGAACTCTGAATAACAAGGGGCTTGCCAATCATACTGGCAAGGCTCAATTCGACCGTGCCGTTGTCCAAGAGCTTAATTGCCTGAAACGATGGGGGAGGATTCGTTTGGACGCCGGTGATGTAAATGCCCACCGTGGCGACGGCGCTGTAGGTGTGTCCATCCCAAATCTTGTAGGTGAACATGTCGGTGCCCACGTAGCCTGGCTGGGGCGTGTAGGTGAGATTCGTACCCAGTCCGGTAAGCCGACCGGCATGAGGGCCCTTGAGGAGGGCGAACCTGAGGGGGTCAAAGTCAGCATCCGTTACGCTCAACAGCACCACAGCGGGTTGGTTTGGCGGGATGGTCAGATTCTGGTTGGTGGTGACTGGAGCTTGGTTTGGGTAGAACACCGAAAGGGTCACGGTGGCGGGGTCGCTCCAGAGGCTCCCATCACTTGCCTTAAACGTGAATTTGTCGTATCCCACAAAATCGGCGGGTGGAGAATAAGTTAGGTTCGGAGGAAAACCAGAAATCTGGCCGTATCTGGGCTCGCTGACCAACTCGTACACTAGAGGGTCGGCTTCGGGGTCGTCGGCGCGGAGGACAAACTGCGTTGCGGTGCCTGGGAGGACCGCAACTGAAACTGATTCGGCCGCCGGCGCGGTATTCTGGTTGCTCACGGTGATTTGGACAGTCGTCTCGGCACTCGACAATTGTCCGTCGCTGACAACATAAGTGAAGGAGTCGTCACCCAAATAATCCTTGGAAGCGGTGTAGACGTAGTTGGTGTTTGCGCCGGTTAGCGAGCCATGCTGAGGTTGCTGTGCAATGTGGAAGGAGAGCGGATCATCGTCGAGGTCGGTAGCCTGGAGGGCGACCGGACGCGGTTGGCCTGGCTTAGCATGCACCGACATCTTGGTGGCTTGAGGGGGGTTATCGATCGGAAGGACCTTGAGTGTAGCTGTAGCCACGCTGCTGTTGGTGATGCCGTCACTCGCCTGGTAAGTAACGGTATCGATGCCGCTGAAACCCTTGGTGGGATAATAGGTTGCCAGATCCGGATAGTTCCAAAGCGTGCCGTGATCGGGACCCTTGACGACCGTGAACGTCAGACCGTCGCCATCGGGATCGGCGGCACTGAAGATAATATCCTGCTGCGTGTTACGGTTAAGCGTATAGGACAAATCCTTAGCCACGGGGGGCTGGTTAACCGGTTTCACCATGATGGTGACGCTGGCCGTGCTCTGGTTGCTGTTGCCGTCGGTGATCGTGTAGATGAAGCTATCCATCCCATTAAAGCTCGGCGATGGGGTGTAGGTGAAAAGTCCGGGCGGGGAGAGCTGAACCGAGCCGTTTATCGGTTGGCTAAATGAAACGATGCTCAATAAATCGCCATCAGGGTCCTGGTCGTTCGCGAGCACGTCCACGGTGGTGGAGGTATTCTCCAGGGTGATCCCGCGGTCCGGCGTGGCAGTGGGAGGGGTCTCGACCCGCTCGACTTCGATGGAGACGTCGCCAAGGGCCATCCCGTCTCGGCCATTGCTCACCACGTAGGTGAACTCGTCCTCACCATGGTAATTGGCCTTGGGTGTATAAAGGATTGTACCTGCGGTGGTAACCTTGGCTGAGCCGTGCAGCGGTCGGGAAAGATCGACGACGGTTAGAGGATAGCCTCGAGGATCGGAATCGTTGGCCAGAACATCGATCTCGACCGGTTGGTTCTGCAGTGTGCTCGCACTGTCCGCGGCGGTCATTGGGGGCTGATAATCAACTCGCACCGCAAACGTTGCCGAAGTTGTGTCGCTCAGACCAGAAGGGTCGGTGGCGGTGAACTGGAGTTCCTCCTCCCCAGTCCACTGAGGGTCGACTGGAGAAACCACGGCGTTCCGCTGCGTGTTGATTTTTACCTTGAGGTTTTTGCTTCCCCCGACGCGCCAGGTCATTTGCGCTGGCGTATTGTCTGGATCATTCACGAAGTTGTCCAAGTGAATGGGAAAGAATGGGGAGCCGATCCTGACAGTTTGATCCGGTATCCGAGCAACAACGGGGGGCTGGTACCGAGGGTGCAGAGGTGGATAGTAACCAGTGTGCTGTGGATTGCGCTGGAATGTGGGCCAGACCAGGTTAGTGGCCACATACGGAGTGTTCAGTTCCCACGCATAGATCGAATACCGGTTTTTGTCGGTCGTGATGGGCGCGAGCGGAGCGTAAGCGCGGTCTTGGATGGTCGCGGCAACAACATCGAGCCGGCCATTGTGGTCGAGATCGGTAACGGTCAGAGGAAACGCCTTGAAGCGTGTGCCGCCGGTTGATTCCATGACCAAGGAGTTGAGGCTCGGGTTTGGGTTGAGGGCGATCTGCGATCCGTCCGAGTTGAAGGCGATCACGCCGCCGACGTAGCTGTAGTCGTCCGAGGTTGCCACAAGAAGGGAGCGCCCGGGTGATTCAAGCACGACGTCCAGGGAGCCATCGCCGTTGATATCTGTCACCAACGGGTCGGTGGTAATCACCGTGCTGTTGAATGGGCCCAGCGGCCAGCCTTTCCGATCAAAACCGTCCGAACCGAGCACGTGTAGCATTTGAGATCTCCAACTTGGAATCACAATCTCGAGATTGCCGTCGAAATCGAAGTCGGCCAAAGCCGGGGTGGCGGAGAAAGACTCGTCAACCAGAACCGGCCAACCGGGCCAACGGCTTCCGTCGCGATCGAAGACGTAAACGCCTCCATGTGTTCCGACACCGCCGCCCGAGGCGGAGTCGTAGGCCCCAACGACGATATCGTTTTTGCCCGAATTGGTCAGATCACCAATCACGGGGGAGCCGAAAACCTCGCCGTCCATCCGCGCGCTCCAGCGCGGTCCGTCAATCCTATCCAGACTGAAGGCCGCGACGCTGCTGCAGCCGAAGGGCGCCACGATCTGGAGCCGGAGGCTGTCATCCAGCCGTCCGACCGCAGGGGCCATCCTGGGTGCATCAATGGCGTCAGAGCAGTCGGGGATGTCCCATTTGCGGAGGACTTGCCCAGTGGCATCGATGACAATGAGTTGGCGGAAATACTGGCCACCTTTGAGGACGGCATCCTGGGCGTATCCGATCAACTCAAGCTGACCATCTCCACGCAAGTCCGCGAGAACCTTGCCAAGATTACCGACTTCAAGCTGGACGGGCCATTGCCCTCCTAGGGGAGAGCCGTCGTGATGGAAGGCGAAAAGCTGCTTTTTGTCGCCGACGTCCACGAAAATCTCGGCGGTGCCGTCGTGATCAATGTCGCCCACCACCGGGACATCGGAAAACGGTTCACCGCTATCCAAGGTACGGGTCCATCGGACAGTTCCATTGAAGTTATAGACGATCAGCGTCGCGGGCTTGCCGTCTGAGTTTCCTGGGTCAACGCGAATAATCTCCTGTAGCCCATCTCCGTCCAGATCGGCCACGGTTACGGCCCTCCAGTCGTTGGTCGGGTAGTCGCCACTCATAGCAACGTACTGGGGCCAGCCCGGGCGGAGATTGCCATCGAAATAAACCAGGTACGTCGTCCATTGTTCAGCAACTTGCCCGTTGGTAAGGGCCGTGAGTCTAAAGGTATAGAACTCATTGGTGGTGAGCACCGTGGTATCCAGCGTGCCGAGCAGCCCTCCAACCACTTGGCGTTGTCCCCCGTCTGCCAAGGTAAATCCATTGGTGGACCAGAGGTTCGGGTGTAGCCCGATGCCCTGCTCCAGGATGTAGCTCCGGGAAGCTCCAAAAACGGTGCCACGAAAGGCCACCGGATCGCCTGCCCTGAGCACGTCATTGTGCATGGGTGAGGAGAGGTAAACGTTCTGGACGGTGGTCGGGGCTAAGGCGCTTGCGGACTGGCCATAGCTGTCGCGACCCGTAAGGCGCACGGTATAGGCCCCTTCGGTCAGATAGGCTGTGGAGTAGCCGGCAACCAAGGGCCCGTTCTGGACTGGCGTGGTCGCATTGGTGAGGAGCGTCCAATTGGTCGGGTAGGTGCCCGGACCGATCTCAACGGTGTAGCTGCTGAAATGCTCCCCGATGCAAGTTCCGAATATATCTACCGGGCCAGAGAGCAGGCTAGGCACTTGGATCGCGACAGTGGGCAGCGGTACCTGGACTTCAAGCGCCTTCCTGAGGTTCAAACGGCCGGCGCCGATGTAGAGGTTGCCCGAGAGCCAATCCACCGAATTGCGCAAGATCGCCTCGATGTCGGAGTTCCTGAAATCAGGATGAAGAGCGAGGACGAGCGCCGCGGCACCGGTAACCTGCGGAGCCGACATTGATGTCCCACTCAGGACATCATAGCCTGCGTTCGGCACGGTTGAGAGGACCAGCTCTCCAGGCGCCGCGAGCGAGACGAAAGTTCCGAAGTTGGAAAAGGTGGACGGTTGGTCCCGATTCCCGGTGGAGGCGACCGCCACCACGTTGGAGTAGGCGGCAGGATATTGCAGCGTTCCGGAATGGTCGTTTCCTGCGGAAGCAATAATGACTAGGCCGGCATCATGGGCCTCCTGGATAGCCTCCTGCAGCGCCAGGCTCTTTTCCTTCTGGCCCCAGCTTGCGTTGATGATCTGTGCGCCATTGGCCATTGCGTAATGGATAGCGTCGATTACGTCCGAAGAACTGGCATTGCCGTGGTCGTCAAATGCTTTGATGGCCATCAACGTGACTTGCCAGCACACACCGCTCACTCCGATCCGATTGTTCCCCATCGCCCCAATGATGCCAGCCACATGGGTGCCGTGGAGCTGATCATCCATCGGGTCGCTATCCTGGTTGGCGAAATCGTAGCCGTAGAAATCGTCAACAAAGCCGTTATCATCATCGTCTACGCCGTTGCCCTCGACCTCACGAGGATTGGTCCAGACGTTGTCGGCGAGGTCGGGATGGTAATAGTCGATGCCGGTGTCGATCACCGCAACCTTCACTCGCCGGTCCCCAGTGCTGATCTCCCAAGCCGCCGGCGCACTAATGTCCGCTCCCGGGAGCCCGTTATTCTGGCCTGTATTCTGAAGGTGCCATTGATCCGTAAAATTGAAATCATCGGGCACGACGTCGGCGGGATTCGCGTCGTCGATTCTGAGCCGGTAATCCGGCTCGACGTAAAGCACGTCAGGATGGCGACGGGCACGGGTCATGGCTGCAGGCAGGTCCCTCGGATTCTCGAGTTGGACGACCGCCAGGCCTCGGAAGATCGAACTGCTGACGAGCCGAGCAGCGGCTGCGGTCAATGGCGCGGGACCGCAATGGTGAATGGACTTGATCCGCAGTCCAATCGCGTGAAGCGCGGAATCCTGCCTGAGGGACGGCACTCCCGGGCGGAATCGAACCAGGAACCGAGGCAAGACGGCATTAGTCGTGGTGGTTGATGGAGAATCGGCAGCAACAGAGATAGGGGATGCTAGAAAGCCAAGGAAAACGCACGCTGCAACCCAGGGCATGACTCGACAGGGGGAAAGGACCCCCCTTGACATTACCCGAAGGGCAACAGGGCAAGGAAACGACATGGCCCTTACTGTAGCCCTAAACACCGGGCAAGCAACCCCCAGCCGGATTACTTCCACTCCACTCGCAAACTATTTTCCTCCAAGGTGCTGCCTTCGCTAAAAGCAAGTTCGACTTGCGCTTTATTATAGTCGCTAAGGGCGCGGACCTCCGCCAGGCGCGCCTCAGTCAATGTTCGCTGGAGTTCGAGCACGATGAAGTAGGTACTCTGACCAACCTGGAGCTTCTTCTCCTCGAATGAAAGCGCCACGTCGGCATTTTCCCGAGCCTGCTGGGTGGCTTTGACTCTCCCAAAAATCGGCTCGAGCTGCTTGCCGGCAATGACGACCTGAGAAAGGATCGACTGTTCGAGCCGTTTTACTTGAAGGAGGGTCTGCTGCTTGAGCGCCTGGCTGGCCCGATAGTCGTTTCTGGCGGCGATGTTGGCCAGTGGGAGGGTGAATACGACTCCATAACTGTAGGAAGGGTGGCTCAAATCCGCGACTTCACGCGAAAGTTCGCCGAAATCAGTCTGGACGGAACGAGCGCCATAGCTGCCTTGGACATCGAGGGCAGGAAAAAGCTGATTGAATCGATACTTAACGACGATGTCGCGTTTTTCAGATTCCAAACGGAGTTGAGCCAAGTCGGGTCGAAGACGGAGGGCCCTGCGCCAGCTTTCCTCACGATCGAACGCCCTGGGGAGGGCAACCAGGGTTTCAGTCGGGTCAAGGGTTACATCCGCCCAGGAGCGGAGATCGTCGGTGATCAACAGTTTGAGTTTCTCCTGGGCTTCGTCGACGGCCTGCCGGGCGGCGAACTCCGAGGCTTGTGCGCTGGCGAGGCGGGCTTCGGCTTGTTTTTCGTCCAAGGGAGTCAAGAGGCCAGCCTGGACGCGTTGCCGGCTTTCAAGCAGCAACTGGTTGGCAAGTTCCACGGCCTTGCGCTGAACCTTGACCTGCTCGAGGGCCATGACGAGGTCATAATAAGCCAATTGGACCTTGGTTACGGTGTTGATGATTTCCTGCTTCAAGCCTAGTTCGGCGATCTTAAGGTTCTTCCGGTTCACTCGAATGGTTTGGCGTGCCTCGTCTATCCAGAAGTTCCGCAAGATGGGCTGGTCCAAGGTGAGGGCAGCCGTGCCAAGCCAGTTGTTGGTCAACCGGATCGCGCCAGGCAGAGTGGGGTCGGTGGCCAGAAAAAACGTTTCAGCGCTCCGATGAGCGGCCTCGGCCCCGAGTCCATAGGACAATCCCGTAGGCAGGTTTCCAGAGAGCCCGAACCCGTAGGAATCAGTGGTGATTTGATAGGCGGCATCGGGCCGATCCTTTTTGGGATCCATGTCCGCCGGGTTGTCCTCGTAGGACCGGCCAGCATCAAGATGAAGAACAGGGTCGTAGGCGCCGTAGGCCCCGCGCAGGGCGTAGCGCGCGATTTGGGGATCGAGCCGGTCCACTTGGAGGTCAAGGTTGCTCTGGATGGCCATTTGAATGCACTGGTCCAGGGAGAGCGGGTGGCGAGTTGCGTCGGCGGCGTGTGTCCAGGTTAGAGCGCATGCCACCGCCGCCAAAGCGATTGCCCTGGCGCGCGCCAGGGCGCATCGGCGGATAGCCGTGATTATTTGGGGAACCATCGCATTCATCTATTTGATCTCGAATTCGAGGTGATTGCTTTGGAGGGTGCTTCCTTCACTGAAGGCCAATTGAGCCCAAGCCTGATAATGGTCAGCTTGGGCTCGAATCTCGACCGAGCGAGCGCGCGTGGCGTTGCGCTGCATTTGCAGCACTTCAAAAAAAGTGCTCTCCCCAGCGGTCAATCGCTGAGACTCCAATGACAAGGCAAGATCGGCGCGCTCCCGGGCCTGACGGGCGGCGCCGAGGCGATCGGAAGTGGTTTGGGTCAATCGCCCGGCCCGCTCGACTTCGGCCAAGACTTGTTCCTGGAGCCGACGGAACCTCAGTCCCGATTGCTCGGATTCGGCTTGTGCCATTTTGTAACGGTTCCGGGCCGAGGTGTTGCTCAGCGGCATGCTGAAGATCATTCCCACGTTGTAGATGGAATGCCGGATCGTGCCCGCCTGGGACAGTGTTTCGCCCAGGGAATTATCGATCGATTGGCTGCCGTACCCCCCCACCACGTCGAGTCGGGGAAAGGACTGGTTTTTGCGATAGCGAGCTTCGCCCTGGCGTTTTTCCAAGGTGAGGCGCGCTTCTTCGAGCTCCGGCCGCTGCGCCACGGCCCGCCGCCAGCTCTCCTCGCGGTTGTAGGGTTTGGTGGGCATGGAGAGATCATCGCTAGGATCGAGTACCGAGTCCTTCCAGGCTTCAAGGTCATCGGTAATGAGCAGCTTGAGGACCTCCTGAAGCCTCTCGAATTCCTGGCGGGCAGCGAGCAATTCGGCCTCATTGGTGGCCAAGGTCGCTTGTGCTTGCTTTTCATCGAGGGGAGTGAGAGTGCCGGCCAGCACACGCTGGTGGCTCTCCGATGCCAACTGCCGGGCGACCTCAAGAGCCGATTCGCGCGCTTTGACTTCCTCCCTTCCAAACACGAGGTTGGCGTAGGCAACCTGCACTTCGGTGACTGTTTTCATGACCCGCAAACGCAGGGCTTCCTGGGCGATTTTGAGATCTTTCTTGGCGACCAAAATCCTGATCCGAGTTGCATCGACCCAGAAATCCCTCAGCAGGGGCTGGCGCAGGGTCAGCACCGCGGCGGTCGACCATTCGTTGGTGAATCCTACTTCGCGGGGTAGAAAAACGGCTGCGTCAAGAAAGTCCGCGTGCGATCTCAGACCGTAAGACAACCCAAAGGGCAGGTAGCCACGGACCCCAGAGGCGTAAGCATCGGTGGTGAGCTGGAAAGCATCATCAATGCTGGTCCGTGGTGGATCAAAATCGCTGGGGTAGAATGCTGAGGATTTTCTTGCGCTAAGCTGGAGGGTTGGGTCGTAGGGCGCATAGGCTCCTTGGAGCGTGTAACGGGCAATTTCGGGGCTGTAACGCTCGACCTGGATATCCAGGTTATGCCCCAGCGCGGACTGAATGCATTCGGCAAGGCTGATGTAGCGAGGGCTGGAAGATTGTGCCTGGGAAGCGAACAGGAGAAGGCCGGCTAGCCACCAGGGGTTGGCCCTGGGCATTAGGATTGTCCTCGGTAAAAGCCTGCGGATCCAGCCGCTGGCGACCTGAACTCGCTTCATGGCCGATCCGGCGCCCGTGATGGTCCGGCTAGCGCACCCTCGCCACCGGAATCACTTCGATCCGGCGCGGTGCCAGCAGACTTTGGGCCATTCATGCGGCTTAATAATCGCACGTTGGCAAAAAGGAGCAATAACAATGCCGGACAGTCTAGCGGCTCGCGCAGAAGGCGTCAAAGACGATCAAATCGGCGGCGGCCAATGCCGTTCTGAACCACGGGGGCTTCAGCCCTGGGCTTGGGGGGCCAAAGTGCAAGGTTGCTTGAGCCGGTACCGCTCCCGGAGGTCAGTCCGCCTTGGCTGCCAACGGGCATCCGAGGTTCCCCTTCTAGGGGAAACCGGTTGCTGGCAGGCGGGTCGCACACTAGTGTAGCTCTCATGAACCAGGCTAAACACCGGCATGTGATCCTGTTGGGCGCGTTGAGCTTCCTGATGGCCGGCGCGGCCACCGGAGCCGATGTGAGCAGCTACTCTGTGCTTAAAGGTCAATTCTGGATTCAGTCGGACGCAACGACGCTTACTTTGGACCCGGATCTGGGTTTCAGCATCCTTGCTTCGGTGGACCTCACTCGCTTTTACGTGGTGACCAACGCTGACTTGCGTGTGCCTGGGGGGACGGTGCAGCCCATGGAAGACTTGGCCGACTCATGGGACTATTTGGACAGCCGTACCAGTTTCGCCGACCTTAATACCGATTACCCGTGGGGCGATTATACGGTCGATTTTAGCGCCATCCATGACGGCTCGTTCTCGTGTGTCGTCAATTTCCCACCCTCAGATCTGCCTCCCAAGCCTCAAGTGGTGAACTTCTCCGACATGACTGGGGTGGATCCGACCAAACCCCTTCTAGTGCATTGGCGGTACTCCACGGCACCGCGGCCGACCGATTTCGTGCAGGTCTATATCCAACTAGGCCACAACACGGTGTTCTCAACGCCGGACTATGGCCGAACGGGGGCGCTGGACGGCGCATCCACGAACGTCTCAATCCCGGCTAGGTTCCTACATCCAGATCAGATTTATAGTCTGAACCTGGAAGTTACCCGAGTGATCTCGACCAATTCGGTGTCTTACCCATCCGGCAAAGGGATCGCGGCAGTGCTTAGTTCGACCGAGGTTGATCTGCCCACTGCCCTGTCGCCGCTGCTTTCGGTGCTCGGAGCTCCGACCAACAACCTGGTGCAGGTTCAAGCGGTGGTTGATACAGGCAAGCTGGTGGTGCTGCAAGGCTCCTCCGGCCTGGGATCCTGGCAGAACCTGGCGACGAATACCGCCGACTCAGGAACGAACGTGTTTGTGATCCCAGACCCGAAGGCGCCCGCCTATTTCTTCCGCGCCGTGGAGCCTTGACGGGGCTCGATCAGAGAGCATCACAACGGACTCCCCCACCCCACCCCCCGCCGGACTCGCTCGGCCCGATCAGTGCTCGGCCTAGGCACTACCTAATGATATTAATCGCCTTTTCTACTTGGCACGCTCGATCTGAATGCTGCCATTGACCGCGGACAAACTGACAGCCGGTCCACCTTTTCCGAGCTTTCCCTGCAGTTTCTGACCGACTGGGAACTCTTTTTTGACGTTCAGGTCGAAGTCGGTGGTAATAGCGCCGTGAACCGTTTGGGCAGACAGATCGGCGTTTGCCCCGTCCGGGAGAGCTAGGGTAACGCTCCCGTTGACTGTTTTGAGAGAGACGCCCGTGTCCACAGTGGCGAACGTTGCGTTAACGGCCCCGTTGACGGTGGACAGGTTCCCGCCGCCCGAAAGGCCGGTGGCGGTGATCGCACCGTTAACGGTAGTGATCTCGCCAGCCCCGCTCGTGCCCTCGATTTCAACCGCGCCGTTGACGGTGGCGATCTTGTCCAAGCGACTCGCCTTGGGAACCGTGAGGGTGTACTCGACGGTAGTGGAGTTGTTTTTATTCCCCGGGGGGTATTGCGTTTTGATGCGGATGTGGTCGGTGGCGGCTTGCACGTCGATCTTCACGTCGTCCAGGTGCTGTTGGGTTTTAGCGCGCTTAACGGCGTCTACCTTAACCTCTTGCTTATCCCAGGTTTTGATGTGGACGTGGCCATTCACGTTTTCGAGCTGGAGGTGGCCTTGTTTGTCCAAGGGGTAGACTTGGTGGAATTCCTCGCGAACATCCGCGCCGCGGGCGAGGGCGCAAAATGCGGCCGCGAGAGAGATCACGGTTAATGTTTTGCAGGAACGGATCATTTTCATTTGGTTTTTTGGTCTTGAGTGTTTTGCTCGGCTGGCCGCGTGGGCGCGGGCCTCCTGAGGTGAATACTGCCGTTGAGGGTTTCCAATTGGATCTCGCCACCGCCGCCGTTGATCGTGCCGACGACTCGGTTTCTGGCGGTAGGTCGGGGATCTGGCTCCCGTCTAATCTCAAAATCGCTGTGGACGCTGCCGTTTTGAGTTTGCAGCTTCACATTTGCTTTGGCGAGGTCCGGCAAGGTGAGGTCGATATCTCCGTTCAGCGTGCTCAAGGAAACCGGTTTGGCGTCTGCCAATCTGTCGAGTTGGGCCAGGATCCTTCCGTTTAGAGTGTTGGCCAGGACTGGTCCGGAGGCTCCCTGGACGGTGATTGAGCCGTTGCGGTTGTTGGCTTCGATTTCGCCGCTCACGCTATCGACCTGAATGTTTCCCCCGCCGGCGCAGGTGAGCTGAAGGGAGGTAGCCCGGGGGACTCGGATGAGCAATTTGGCCGAGGCTCCCGTTTGGCGCATCTTCAACGAGACGATATTGTTGGCCTCGGCAACCAGAAGATCTTTCAGGTCCGCTGGCGAGGTCGAGGATGCCCGCAGTCTGCTCTTATCGTCGCCTGAGGGACTCCGATCGGCCTCATCCGAGCCCACGATCACGGTTTTCCCTTCGTAACCGAAGACGATGATTTCGCCGGCCGTCAATTCCACTTTGACGATCCCGGCACGGTCTGGGCTGCTGAACGGGATTTCGGTTTTGGAGATTGGAGATCGTTGAGCAAAGGCCGGGGAGCAAGCCGCGAGGCTAGCCGCCAGCATCAAGGTGATGAGCAGCGAATGGTCGCCAGGGCGGGACATCGAAGAGCGGTTAGGGATGAGCAGGCCCATGGAATCAGCCTAATTGACGGAGTCCCCATTCGGCGCGCTCGCGCACGGAATCATTGATCTGGTTCTGTTGAAGGAGCGCCTTGAGCGTGGGAATGATCTCCTGGTCGTCGAGTTCAACCATCAAGTTGATTAGGGCGACTTGAACGAGGGGAGATTCCTGGCGTGGCAACGATTCCAGCAAGGCTCTTTTGACGGTGCGTTCGGCGGCGAACTGCTGGAGGGCGCCGACCGCTGCGAGCCGCACATTGACGTTTGGATCGGAATCGAGGGCGCGAACCAATGCGGCGAGGACCTGTTCCTCCGGGTGGGGCAAGCGACCGGTCCATTCCACGCCGCGCAAGCGTTCGCTGGCCGATGGCTGTGCGAGAAGGGCAAGCGCGACCTCTTCCTTCAGTTGCGCAAGCTCTTGGCGCGTGCGCGCGAGGGCGGCCTCACTGGCGCCCCCTGGAGACACCGCGGGGGGTCGATCGAAGCCGAGGCGCCCGGCAAGGATTCCGAGACCAAGAACCAGAACTGCGAGGCCGAGCCGGCCTAGTGGGCGCGATGGCCCTAAGTGCTCGATCCAGAAGGCGAGGAGCGACCTGGGCGGGGGTTGAGGTTTCGCGGCATCCAGGCCCTGGCGGAAACCCTGGATCATCGAATTGAAGCGGGCATCCAGGTCCGCGCTCGGTTCCATGTCCGGGAGCTCGGCTAACTTGGTCCACAGCGCAACCAAGCCGTCGGTTTCCTGCCGACACGTGGGGCAGGCCGCGAGGTGGGCTTCTAGTTTTGCCCTTGATTCTGGGTCGAGACTTCCGGCGATATACTCCACGGAGAGTTGGTCGAATTGTTGGCAGTTCATCGGGGCTCCTTTCCAGCCAGGATAGTGAATCTGGCTCGCAGTTCCTTGAGGGCGCGGTGCACGCGCATTTTCACCGCCCCGACTCCGCAGTTGAGGACAGAGGCGATTTCTTCGTACTTCAACCCTTGAAACCGGCTTAGGATGAGGGCCTCTCGCGATTCGACGGCCAGGCCGGCGAGGGCTTCCTGCAAGAGCTGAACATCCTGGTCCTGGCTAACCTGGGTATCAGGGGTCGCAGCCGGGCTGGGAAAGTCTTGTCCGTCCCCGGGCGTTTCAACGTCCTGCGGCAATTCGTGCCGGCGCTTGTGTCGAAAGTCACAATGAGCGTTACGGGCCACCTTGAACATCCAAGGGGAGAACGGGTTGCCGGCAACAAAGGTATGACGGTATTTAAGCATGCGCAGGAAGACGTCTTGCACCAGATCTTCACTGCTCTGAGGGTTTCCCGTCAGGCGGAGGAAGAAGTTGAAGAGCCTCGTTCGATGCCGTTCATAGAGAGCGCCGAGGGTCTCGACGTCACCGTCCTGGACTCTCAACATCAACTGCTCGTCGGAGGCTGAATGCACGATCTATCTGTCCGTCTGTTGATGGTTACTGGGCAAGCACGAAAAGGTCACACTCAAGGGCCGGGAATCATTGGCGTCCGCCGGAGGTTGAGGTTTGAAGCTTTCCGCCGGGCTAGGCGAAGGGCGGTGATTTGGCTGGCGCCGGTATGGGTCGACAGTAGAATGATTACGGCTGATGTGTTGTAAACTAATGGCCCCAGTGGCTGGCCCGCACGACCCACGATGACCACCCCCGACAACGGCAGCGGTGTGATTTACACTGCGGCTGAGCCGTCGTATTTCGAGAAGCGTGTGTTGCGCAAACACGCGCGCGTATTTCATCTCTGGGCACTGGGGGTGGGAGCGGTCATCTCGGGCGATTTCTCGGGGTGGAACCTCGGGCTTTCGGTGGGTGGGTTTGGGGGGCTGCTGGTGGCGACAGTGGTGATCACGGTGATGTATTTCGGGCTTTGCTTCAGCATTGCGGAGATGTCGCCCGCGCTGCCGCACGCGGGCGGAGCTTACTCTTTCGCCCGCTCGGCGATGGGGCCGTGGGGCGGGTACGTCACCGGATTGGCCGAAAACATGGAGTACATTTTCACTCCCGCGGTGATCGTTTATTTTGTGGAGACGTATATGGCGGGCATTTTCAATACGCCCGCATCCTGGGCGCCGCTGTGGTGGTTTCTGACCTACGGCCTGTTCGTGGCCCTGAATGTGTGGGGTGTGGCGCTTTCGTTCCGGGTGTCGATTTTCATCACGCTGCTGGCGTTGTTGATCCTGGTGGTTTTCTTCATCGGCGCGGTGCCCAATTACAGCCTGGAACGTTTTGCCTTGGACGTGCCGGTCGTGGGCGGCGGGACGCGCTGGCTGCCGCTGGGATGGAAGGGTGTGGTCGGCTGTTTTCCATTCGCCATTTGGTTCTACCTGGCGATTGAGGAACTCCCTTTGGCGGCGGAAGAATCGCATAACCCACGGGCGGACATGCCCAAGGGAATCCTGGCGGGGCTGGTGACGTTGACCTTGGCCGCGTTTCTCACGCTGATCTTGAACTCCGGCATCGCGCCCGGCGCCAAGACGCTGGCATCTTCCGGTGCGCCTCTCCTTGACGGCTTCAAAACCATCTTCGGTGATGGGGTTGGCGCACGCGCGCTGGCGCTGATCGCGGTTGCCGGACTGGTGGCGAGCGTGCACACGATCATCTTCGCTTTCGGACGCCAGATCTTCTCGCTCTCCCGGGCCGGGTATTTTCCCAAGTTCCTCTCGCTCACGCATCCGACGCGGCACACGCCCTACCTGGCATTGATCAGCGGGGCGGCGCTTGGGCTGGCGGTGCTGCTGGGGGTGCATTACCTGCAGCCTGGCCAGCAGGAGGAGGTCATCGGCGGGATGCTGCTGAGCATGGCGGTGTTCGGGGCGGTGATCTCCTACGTCCTGCAAATGAGCTCGTTCATCCTGCTGCGCTTGCGGCTGCCTCATATTGAGCGCCCTTATCGCAGTCCACTGGGTGTGCCCGGGGCGGTGGTTGCCCTGGTCATCGCGGCAGTGACTTTGGTCACGTTGTTCTATTCCGATCCGAACTATCGCAAGGCGGCCCTTGCGGCCGCTGTGTGGTATGCGGCGGGTTTGCTTTATTTTGCGGTGCATGGACGCAAGCAACTGGTCAGGGCACCGGAAGAAGAGTTCGCGCTGCGGGAGTTGGCGCGGGAGCGAGAGGCGCATTAGTCGGAGCGCGCGAGAAGGTTTTGCTCATTAACGCGGTGGTTTTCGTCCGCAAATGGGGGAAAGTGGCTTCCAATTGGGGGGGCGTGCTCGATGGAGTTGGGGTTGGTTTCATGGAGTTTGCTTTGGTTGAGGATGTTACGTGGGCGATGGGCAGCAGGTCCAAGGCAGGACTTGGAGCGGATAATTCAGGATTTGGAGAAGATAATTCAACTTTTGGAGAGGGTAATTCAGGATTTGGAAGGGCTACTTCAGGATTTGGGAGGGCTGTGCGGGAGGCGGGCGGAGTGGATTTGAAAGTTGAAATTCCCGATTTGAAATTCGTTGGGTGCCTCGTTCCGAGAGGACGGGCGCTTCGGCGAGTGGCGAGTGGCGAGCGGCGAGTGGCGAGCGGCGAGGGGCGTGCCGTGAGGGGCGTGTGGCGAGCGATGAGCGAGTGGCGAGGGTGACGCGCGACAAAAACGTTTGATTGCGTAAGTGGTTGGTAATCAACCTGGGTGTTTTCGGGGAGGCTGAGGTTGGTTTCATGTATTTCTTTATGGTGGAGGTTGTTATGCATGAAAATGGGCGGGGGGGATATTACGGCTTAAGGGGGGATATTCTGGGATAAGGGGGGATATTTCGGCTTAAGGACAGGATCTTCTCGGCTGGGGGGACATATTCCGTTCTCGCGAGAGGTAGCCGGCCCGGCGCGAAGATCGGAGACAACGGGTGCGACGTTCTCGGGTCCGAACTGCCAGAAAGGATGGAGAGCCCGGGTTCCGAGGGAGTGGCCGGCGAATGGCTGTGCGCGCGTCTCATTGGTTTCCAAACTAGCTCAATTATCTATGTGAGTCAAGTGGATATATTATTTAGTTACGCTGATGGGGGTGGGAATAGGGGCGAGTGGGGGATGGGG
>Ga0265314_10000140_pt1 | contig 108620 bp, 68 predicted proteins | sample 4126metaG_FD_203106 | JGI IMG/M metagenome (GOLD analysis project Ga0265314, IMG submission 203106) | Rhizosphere microbial communities from Carex aquatilis grown in University of Washington, Seatle, WA, United States - 4-1-26 metaG | ecosystem: Host-associated > Plants > Roots > Rhizosphere >... | reverse complement strand
CTTGGCTCATGTTCATCCACACCGATTCCCGGTGTCTTTTTCCCGTGAGTCAACGACCCCTTTTGCCTCCCCTCAGCTTAGCTCCCCCGGTGTCTTTTAATTTGAGTCAACTCGGTCCAGGATTCACACTGCGAACGATGATTGCTTTGGCCGCCGCCACCAGATATGGTGCCCCCTGTCACGTTGACCCTCGATGCTCGCCCGGCCCGGGTGCGGGAGGAACGAGAACGCGAGGACGGACAGACGACTCAAAGCTCACAGAGGCCTATGGCCGGGAACTTAAGCGCAAACGAAGAAGCTCAGCTCGAACAAACGATCGGGATGTTCGAGGTGATCGCGGAATCGACGCCCAACGACTACCAGTCGTTGGAGATTCTCAAGGAGGCCTATCTCAAGTTGGGCCGGACAAAGGACGTAGTCCATACTTCTAAACGAATTGCCAAGGCCTACGAACAGCTGGGCTCGCTCTCGTCTGCCATCCTCGAGTACGAGAGCATCTTGGAACTCCAAGCGGATGATCCAGACGTCAAAGCCGCGTTGGCTGATATCGTCAGCCGGGCCAACAGTTTTGGGGCTAGGCCTGTGTTGGCTGAGATGGAAGCAGCCCAGCCGCCCAGGACCAAAGCCGAGGCCGCCAGAACTGACGCGCCCTCGGCGGCGCGCCCCACCGCCGAGATCAGTGACGGCAAAGAGCGCATGCGTGCGATCTACGTGGACGGGAAGCATCTCAATTCGGGCGACTTTGAGCGTTATTGGAAGGAGGCCTCCCCGCCTGCCAGACCGACGCAGGTGTGCGAGTCCTTTATCCAAGTGTTGGCTGAGAAGGCAGGCGTCCCGCTGGAGCAATCCCTCAAGCTGATCGTCGAACACTCACGCCTGTGCTACATCCCCATCGACCGCTATGAGGTGGATGCGGAGCTAGCTCGCCAGGTGCCCCGGGAAATTTGCTTCCGATGGTGCGTTATCCCGTTCGACAAAATGAGCAAATCCGTGTTGATCGCCACGGCGAACCCCTGGAACCTGAGGGCCCAGGCCGAGGTGCAGGAGGCGTGCAAGACGCGGTTGCTTTGGTACGTGGCGTCGCCGGTTGAGATAGCGAGGGTCTTGCGGAAGATATTCCGTTGATGGGTTTTGTTACCGAATATGGCCGCTTCTCCCAACAAAACTTTCGGCGAGCGCATTGCCGATGCGCTCGTTGAGGACAGTCTGCTCACAACTGCGCAGGTCGAGGACCTGTTGGTGCAGCAGAAGAAGGAAGGCACCCGGCTCCTCAAACTGCTTTTAGAGAAGAACCTGGTCGGCGAGTTGGATTTGCTCGTGTGCATGGGTAGGGTGTTGAACCGCGCCCCGGTGAACCTCCCTAGGGTGGCTATACCCGCCGACGTCGCTGGCCTTATTCCCCGGGAAGTGGCTATCACCCACAAGGTGCTGCCGGTTTCGCGCCTAGACAACAAATTGTTCCTGGCGATGGCTGATCCGCTAAACGTCCTCGCGATGGACGACGTGAAGCGCCTCACCAAGCTGGACATCGTGCCGATGATCGCCTCGGAAAAGGCGATCGTTGACAAGATCAACAATCTGGAGTCCTCCTCCAAGGCCCCGAGCATGGAGGAGATCATTCAGGAATCCCAGCGACAGGCCGAACTGGAGGCGGATGCGGATACGGTTCAAATCTCCAAGGAGGCAACCGATGACGCGACTGTGGACCAGATCGCCGCTTCCTCAGAGGAGGCGCCGGTAATCAAGCTGGCCAACCTGATTTTGGTCCAAGCCATTAAGGACCGAGCCAGCGATATTCACATCGAGCCGTTCGAAAAAATGGTTCGACTGCGTTACCGGGTGGATGGCGCGCTTACAGATTCCACGCCCCCGCCCAAGAACCTCCAGATTGCCCTTACCTCCCGGCTCAAGATCATGTCCAATCTGGACATCGCCGAACGGCGGCTGCCCCAGGATGGCCGCATGCGCATGAAGGTGGCTGGCAAAGAGGTGGACTTACGCGTCTCTTTCTTGCCGACCGTCCACGGGGAGAAGTGCGTGTTGCGCGTACTCGATAAAGGCAATCTCTCCGCCAGCATGGACAAGCTGGGGATGGATACGGACACCTTTCGCCGGTTCAAGGCGGCCGTGGACGCTCCGCATGGATTGCTGTTGGTCACGGGCCCAACCGGCTCTGGGAAGACCACTACGCTTTACTCGGCTCTGAACGAACTCAATAGCCCTGATTACAACATCGTAACGGTGGAGGACCCGGTGGAGTTCCAGGTTCCCGGCATCAACCAAGTGCCGGTGCGAAAGGAAATCGGACTATCGTTCGCCAACGCTCTGCGGTCGATTCTGCGTCAGGATCCCGATATCGTGATGATCGGCGAGATTCGCGACGAGGAGACGGCCGAGATCGCCGTCGAGGCAGCGCTTACCGGCCATCAGGTGCTCAGCACGATGCACTGCAATGATGCGCCCGGTGCGATCGCGCGTCTGGACGACATGGGAATCGCTCCCTTCCTCATCTCTTCGTCGGTCATCCTCGCTTGCGCCCAACGCCTCATGAGGCGGATCTGCTCCAGTTGCAAGGAGCAGGTTACTTACCCTGCCAAGATGTATGCCGACCTGGGCATCGACCCCCATTTCTTTGACGGCGCCACTTTGTTCAAGGGCCGGGGCTGTGAACGCTGCAAAAACTCAGGGTATTCCGGCCGGGCTGCCATCATCGAGGCGATGACCGTGACCGACGAAATCCGGAAAATGGTGATCGAGCGCAAAAGCGCGATGGAGATCGGGAAGTTGGCGGTTTCTCAGGGAATGAAGACGCTGCGGGTCGTTGCACTCGAGAAAGCCAGGGAAGGCATGTCCACTCTCGAACAGGTGCTGCTGCTCACCTCCAGCCACTGACGGGCGCTAATGCCCAAAGTCCTCTTCGTCGATCACGTCAGCCGGATTCTGGGCGGCGCCGAGGTCAACCTCATCGAGCTCTTGCCCGCTCTGGCTGCAGACCAGGCCTGGGTTTTGGCTTGCGCCTGTAGCCAAGAGAGTCCGTTGGCCTCCGCCCTCAAGGGGCAGGGTGTCACCCAGTTTGGATATAGTTTGCCGGCGCAACTCAACCAACTGCGTTTGGTGGGCCGCAGCTTCTCACTGCTGGCCAAGTGGCAGGGGTGGCGGGCACTTCAATCCGCGCGAGCCGGTCTGAACCACATTATTGAGCAGTGGCGGCCCGATGCTGTAGTTTCGTGCACTAATAAGGACCATTTCTGTGCGGGTCCAGTCTGCAAACGCACCGGCTTGCCTTCGATCTGGTGGATCAATGACATTCTCTCTCCAGCGTTCTTTCCCTGGTCCGTTAGACGCCTGTTTCGCAGCCAGGCACGGCGATCCGGTGCGTGGCTGGTGGCGGTGTCCGAGTTTGTTCGCCAGGCGCTCATCGCCGAAGGAGTAAGCTCTGATCGCGTCGTGACCATCCGCAACGGGATCCCTCTGGCTCGTTATGCCCGGCGAGACCGTGGTCTGTTGCGCGCGCGGTTCGCAATTCCACCCGATGCTCTGTTAGTGGGTCTGGTGGGCCGATTCACCCCGTGGAAAGGCCAGGAATTCTTTTTGCGGATAGCGAACCTCTGGAGTCAGAAAAGTGAACTGATCCACTTCGTTCTCATCGGCCAGGCGTTCAACGAAGACCATGCCTACGAGGCCGGGCTTAAAAGGTTCGTTGTCGACCACAACCTGGAGCGCAGTGTGCATTTCGTGCCTTTCCAGTCGGACATTGCCGCAGTCTTAAGCGACTTGGACGTGCTCATGCATACCTCCACCAAGCCGGAGCCTTTTGGGCGAGTGCTAATCGAGGCGATGGCGGTTGGCGTACCGGTGATTGCTGCTCAAGCCGGGGGAGTGGGCGAGATTCTCGTCCACGGGAAAGAAGGCTTGCTGGCCGAGCCTGGGGATCTCGGAGCCTACGCCGGAGCGCTGGGAGAGTTGCTGGAATCCTCTGCGGCTAGGCAAACCATGGCTCAAGCAGCAAGGCGGCGAGTGGAGCAGGAGTTCACCATCGAGCGGGTCCGGAAGCAGTTCGAGCAGCTGCTGAGTTCGGTTTGTCCGGCTCCCAGCTAGCCGCATAGGCTTGAATTCTTCGATCGAGCGCCTGCGGGTCCGGGTCTGGTGACCGAGTCCGGGGGGGCTTTCGATCTTATTTCGGTGCCTGTGGCGCCGAGCCAACACGGCGGCTGAGCATTTCCAAGTAGGAATCCGCCACCGTGTTCGACCACCACTTGATGCGTTTGGACTTTAGGAACCACTCGCGCGCAGTGCTGTAGTCCGCGGTCTGCATGCTGTGCCAGCCCTGCAAAGCAGTGATATAATAATTATTCGGATCGAGCTCCAGCGCCCTTCGGAAGAAGACACCGGCCTGCGCGTGGCGATCCAGCCAATCCAAACACATGCCATAACGCAGAAAATTGTAGGGATCGAGGCGGTTGAGCACCATGCCATCTTCGTAGCAAGCCATCGCGCGATGGGCGAAGTCCTTGTAGGATTCGCCGCCGCCCCAACTCAACAGCCGCCAATCCTCTCCCAGATGATAGACTGTGTCCGGGTTTGAAGGTTCCACACTCCTCGCGCCAGTGAGGGCAACGATATCGGCCGAATAGGTGCGAGTGCCCTCTGATTGTGACAAGAACCTCTGCTCTCGCCATCCTCGCACCCACTCGCCGCCCAGGCAGGCGACTGCTACGGCCCCGACTACTGTTGCCAGGATCCGCCCCAGCAGTTTGGGAGTCACCCAGTAATTGTCCGTCGCAAAGCGCAAATGGCTGGTCAAATTGGCCATCAGGGCAATGGCCACCAGCGCGTTCGCGGGTATCTGCATGTCGAAATCGACCCAGGAATGGCATAACAGCGCCACCAGCCCAACGGCGATGCCGCAGACGTTGGCAGCACGGTCGCTCCGCTTGGCAACGAGGTCGTTATGGGCACGGTGCACGAACTTCCAAGTCTTTATAGCCCCGGCGTAGAGACAAACCATTGACGCCGCGATCAAGCCGCTGCCTACCAAGCCCCAGTCCGCCAGCGTGTTGATGTAATCGTTGTGCGCCCACACGGCCCGGCTCTGCAGGTTGGGGGGGCGATGCGCTGGAAAATGAATGTCGAATTGTGCTGGCCCGACGCCGAACCAGACATCCTCCTTCCAAACCGCCAACGCCGCCTTCCAGAGCCCCGGTCGAAAGCTGGAATCCTCATTTTGCCCCGGAGTCAGCATCAACGAAAAACGTTTCTGAGGCTGCCGAGCTTCTCGGACGAAGATGTAAGCTCCTGCGGTCATCACCAGGAGTGTGATCAGCGCCGCCCGGCGGTAGGCCGGATAGCGTACCAAAATGCAGAAGAAAACGAGCAAGGCGATCCCGGTCGAGACATAAGCGCCCCGGGAAACCGAGACCGCTATGCCGGCAAGCAGAACGAGGGTCAGGTAGCCATAGAACACGCGGGTCACGTGGCTGGATTTACTCAGAAAAAGCCCTGCCAAGGAAATCGGCACCAGCATCTCCAGGAACCCCGCCATGCTATCCGGCGAAATATAGGTTCCGGACCCTCTCCCGAGGTATCCCGGAGGCTTTTCGAACCACAAAACGTGCTTGGAATTGCCGAGGAACTGGAAGACCGCGTAGCTGGCGATCAGCGCGCCCACTCCGAGCAAAACCCAGAGGAGCAGCTGGGTTGTCTCTTGACGATGAAGGTTATTGAGAATGAGGAAAAAGACCGCCGCATAGACTCCCACCCTGATGAGCTCTTGGCGGGCCACGTACTCGACCTCCGCCTGTGAATAGCGCAAAACGGCGTAGATGACAAATCCGATGACCGCCCAGCAGATTGGCGGCCACTGGATCCGGTGGCCTGGATTAACCCAGAACCTCACCATCCAAACACCCAAGGCAAGAATCGCGAGCGCCTGGACAACCAGGAATTCCGTGGGTTTGGTCGTTCCCGTCGCGATTGGCGCGTAAACCAGGATGCTCAAAACAAGGCCGACAATGCCTCGCTCGCACCAGAGATCCAATTGTTCACGATCCATCTCCAATAAATGCTAGAACAGCGAACTGTCCCTGGTCACGCTAATTCGCAGCGCGGATCGACCCAACGCTCTATTTCCCAGAGCGTTGCGTCCGAGGGGTTGGTGCGCAGCAGCTCAACTCGGATGGCCGATCACCCTTGCTGAGTTGGGCGCGTTTGGCCGACCGTGGTGAGAGTCAACTCAGATAGTCGCGAGGATCGGCGACTCGACCGGCTATGGCGCTGGCGGCGACGGTCATCGGTGATGCCAGGAAGACCTGAGATTCCTTGTGGCCCATGCGCCCGGGAAAATTACGGTTGGTGGCGCTAATGCACTTCAGCGGAGTGTTCATCCGGCCGAAAGTGTCTACCGGACCTCCCAGACAGGCCGCGCAACCCGCGTTCTCGGTCATCTGAACGCCCGCATCGACGAGGATTTGCCAGATCGTCTGGTTGCCCCAACGCGAAGTCTGAAGATCATGGACGATCTCTGGCGTTGCCGGCACCCCGAAAGTGTCAATAGTCACTTTTCGCCCCCGGACAATTCGCGCAAAGTCGAGAAAGTCGCTCGTCTTCCCGCCGGTGCATGAGCCTATATAGGCTCGGTCAAGCTTGACCTCGGAGAGTTCCCTGGCCTTTTTGCGTTGGCCTGGATCTGGATGGCAGGCCACCGTCGGCTCCAGGAGAGACAAGTCCACCGTCAGGTCATACGAAAACTTCTGTGCCCCATCAGGCTGCACCGGCTCGTAGGTTGCTCGTGTGCCGTTGAGCTTGGTGCGGTAGTTTACGTGCTCCTGCGTTTTGGCATCGAACTCAAAAATGGCGTTCTTGCCGCCCGCCTCGATCGCCATGTTCGCGATCGTCATGCGGTCGTCCATCGACAAACCCTGAGCACCCGGACCGTCGAACTGCATGGCCCGGTAGGTGGCCCCGTCAAATCCGATTTCTCCGATGATGTGCAGAATCACGTCCTTGGCCATCACCCCGGCCTGCAGTTGGCCTTCTAGCCTGAAGTGCATCGTCTCGGGCACTTTGAGCAGGAGCTTGCCGGTTCCCATGACGAAGCCGGCATCCGTGTTGCCGATACCGGTCGCAAACTGGTTGAATGCGCCGGCCATGCAAGTGTGTGAATCGGTGCCAAAGAGGACTTCGCCCGGCCGTGTGTGGCCTTTCTGAGGGAGCGCGGTGTGGCATACCCCCGCGTAATTCGAGCCGTATTGGCGCTGAAGCGATCCTTTGCTCGGATCAAAGACCCAATGGCCCTTCGGATCATCGATCACGTCGTAGAAATAGGTGATCCCTTGTTCTGCGACAAAATCGCGCAGGATATCGACGTTCCGATTCGATTTGCTGTCGGCGGTAAAGATGTAGTGGTCCGGAATGATCACGACACGCTCACGGTCCCACACCTTCGCGTTCTGGCCGAATTCGCGTTTGAAAACCCCGATCGTGCCGGGCCCGCAGACGTCGTGCGTCATGAGCACGTCTGCCTTGACCCAAACGTTGTCGCCGGCGGACACCTGTGCCTTGCCCGACGCGCGAGCCAGAATCTTCTCAGTTAACGTCATAAATCAGATCAGAAGACTAAGGCAAAACTCCGTACGGCGCAACAGGTCAAACGCCCTCGAATTCGGGCGTCATCCTTAGACCGGACCCATCAACCTAGCGCGTGGCCTCGAACCTAAGTTCCTTGCTCCCAAAGGCGCGTCGCCCGTCCAACCACTGCGCCTCAGCTTCAATCCACGCCGCCCCGGCGACCTGCGGAGTGAAGGAGATTTGGGAGCCAAAAGCGGGTTCTTCGTTCGAGACTTCCCACACCACCCGCGCCAATCCTGGGTCCATGCCTTCAACTCGGAGCGAGGCTCTGGCTGCGGTCCCGACCGCCAAATTAGAGCCGATACCTTCGATGCGGGCGGGGGCGGCTTTCCACTGCTGGCTCCTCAGCGGCGTTTGCGCCATCAGCCATGCGGTGCACGCCAGGCAACGCGCTTGGTCGACTATGACGAACTCGGTTTGGAGGTTGAAGCTGTCACCCCAGCGATCATAAAAGGGATAGGGCGATTCTGGGGCGCCATCGGCAGGATAACTCAGCGCGCCCAATTCCCGTTTATAGCGGTCCATCCAGCCGAAGCCACCCTGCACACTGCCCAGGGGAATCCCCGAAGGGGGCAGCAACCGACGATTGTTCTGTGCATATTGATGGACGATCTCTCGCTGACGCTTCCAACCCAGTCCAGTCACATAACAGAGGTTCACGGGATTGCATCCGGCTTCATAGGCCAGGTTGCTCATGACCGCCGCTCTAAACTTCGGCCTCGGATCGTTCATAAGCGGGTAGTCCAGTTGGCAGGCGACGACCAGGTCAAAGGCTTGGTCCAAAGAGAAATACCAGCCGGCGCTCCGGCTGCGTTTGGTCTCTGCTGGCAGACTCGTCCCATAGGCGCTGTCCTCGGCCCTATGGAGCTGTTCCTGCCCGGCGGCGACGATTTCGTCCTCGCAACTCTTGAGTAATCGTTGGTCGAGAGCTTGGCGCTCCACCCGGCGCGTAACCCCGGCAAAGGCATAGCTCCGAATCGCGCAGCCGTAAGCCTCGTAAAGCCGCCACCAGGTCCACTTCCGAGTGGCCGGATCCCCCGGACTTAGCCACTGTATCAATTGTTGATGCGCACCAGCATCGCCCGTGGCAAGAAACATTTCGCAGGCGGCCCAGGCTAGCTCGTCGTCATGCATGAACTGATCGCCGTAGTGGGTGATCTTTTGATAAGCTCCGTCCTTGCCGTGCGCCTCAATCGCTCGTTGGAGGAACGCCCAGCCCAGCTTCGCCTTCGCCAAGTAACGCTGGGCTTCCTCGGGGAACTGTTTCTTGAACAACGGCGATGATGCGCACTGCGCGAGCGCGGCCACGGCGGCGGCAGTTCCCGCAGTGTTTTTCGGCCAAACTACCTGTGGGTCACCTTTATCCGGCGTCACGTCGGACTCGTATTTCCGATCCCTTGGATAGACCAGGAAATAGAACCCACCATCGGCATCCTGCATTTTGACTAGAAAGTCTGCCTCCCATTTGGCTTCCTCAAGAACGTCACTTTTCCCGTCCCCGCTCTCCGGCAGCCCCAGGTTATCCAGTTCTCCAACGCCGGCCAGCGCATCGGCGGCGAACACCAAATGATGGATCAGCGCCGCGCTGTTGATGGTGTACTTGCTGTAATCCCCCGCGTCGTGATGGCCCCCCGAGACATCCACTTCACCCTGGTTGACGAATGGGTAGAGGCTGGCATCGATATCCTTAAGCGGCGGAGCGGTGCGACGGGAGTCCTTTGGAGACTCGCTGGCTAGTTCCGCCAGGAACCGTTGGAGCGTTTGGTCCTTGGCCGTTGGAACGTTAGCCGCTGCTAGATGGCAAGCGTCGTGCATAAAGCGAGTATATGGCAGCCCAAGAGCAGTCCCGCAGCGTTGGTGGTAAAGCCCCAAAGCGTACGTTCGTGCAAACGCGCCCGCTGTTCCCTCATCAATCACGAAAGGAAAGGACATACCTAGTCCTGGAACGCGCAACCGATACTCCCCGGGCGTCCGGAACTCGCTGAAATCGGCCTCGACGACCTCCGTATAGGTCCTAAACGTGAAACCGTGGTCAGGGCGTGGGTGGAGTTGGCCAGTGAACACCTCTCGCCCGGTTCTCATGTCGACTAGTTGGAACACCGACGTGGGCGGTTTGAGTTCGCCTAGGCTACCCAGAAACCAGCCTATCATCGCCTGTTTTGGCAGCGTGGGTTGATAGCCAACTTGATTGACGTGGATCACCGGACTCCATCTATCGGACTCCATGGCTGCGGCGAAACAGAGGTTTGTGGGCCATATCGAGGGGCTGGTTGCGCGCACCTCGACGGTTTCATGCGGCCGCAATTCGTCGTCTAACTCCAGATACACGTAATTGCCGATCCGGAGGTCGCGGCTCTTAAGTGGCGCATAGCAAACCCGCCGTTTGAAACCGATTGCTCGGATTCCGTGCGCGCCCCGGCTCGAGCTGACCGTGAAGGCGTTCGTGGCCGGCAGATGCAAAGACCCGTCGTCGGCCACAAAGTCGCAGGTTTCTACCCGGGCGGGGTCAGGCGATTTCGTGTTGATCCAGGTGACCTCAAGCATCGAGGGCGTTAGGACTCGGAGTTCCCCTGTCCCGACGACCGGAAGCCGCAGGGACAGCTCCCCTCCACCCAACACGGTCGGGCCCATGCCAAGGCAAAGCAGCCACAGCGCCACGCCTGGGCCCCGTCCGCTTGTCACCTCAGCGATCAACGCCCCTAAGACGGCGTTGTTTGTGCCCCAGTTGGTTTCGTGCGCTACTGTGCACTCGGGTCTCCCGGCATTGAGAAGCATACAATCGTTGGAGCCTAATCCTCGGGCTCCGGTCGCGTCATGGGGCGTGACATTGGTAGTTGCTTGGGTGAACACCCACTAGGTTCCTTGGTTCCATGCCATATGATGCCAGAAACCATGGACCAATGAAACAGACCCGACCAGCCAAGACATTGGCCAGCAACCGTGGCCGCTGACCGCAACAGGGCGGTCGCCAGGCACCACCTTAAGGCTTCCCGGGGCCAAGGTAGGGTTATACCCTATGGACCCTCGGTGGGGGGTGCCGGGAGACTGAAGCCCTCAAGGCTTAGCCGCCCAAGCGCCGGGGACGCGGAAAGCACCGTATGCCTCGGGCTGGGTTAATAAGGGACAGGTTCATGAAACGAAAAAACGACAAAACGGCCACTCACGACTTGACGGGACCGACCGATTCCAATGCGGCGCTTCTGCGAGAGTTGGTGGCGCATCTAAGACAGAACCGCACACAGCTCAGGGAGGAATGGGCGCGGCGGATCACCGACGCCCAGTTGCTCACCGCCATGAGCAAAGAGGAAATCTTCTCCGAGGCAACCTCCGTCTACGACAATTACGTCGAGGTTCTGGAAACCGGGAGCGTCGAGGCATTGCAGGCGTATGCTCGCAACTTGTCTGAACGCATCATTCCACGCGGCGTTGAGACGGACGAAGTGGTCGGGATCGTCCTCCTGCTGCGCGACGTCCTGGCGCGCTCGTTGTTCAAAAAGTACCAGGCCGATTTCGACTTGCTGAACCAGGTCTTGGACGCCTACGAACCTGCCTCCAACCGGATCGCGAACACCGTGGCGGTGAGCTTCGTGCAGGAGCGCGAACGCATCATTCGCCAGCAGCAGGAGGCTATCCGGGAGCTTTCCACGCCCGTGCTGCAAGTCCGCGAGCGCTTGCTCATCCTGCCGATCATTGGCGTGATCGATGGCCAGCGGGCTCGGCAGTTGACCGAACAACTGCTGCGAGGCATCCGACAGAACCGCGCCAAGGTCGTGGTGGTGGACATCACTGGCGTCCCGACGATTGATTCGACTGTTGCCAACCACTTGGTGCAGACCGTGGAGGCCTCGCGTTTGATGGGCGCCAGCGTCATCATCACCGGCCTATCCTCGGAGATCGCCCAGACCCTGGTGACGATTGGAGTAGACCTAAGCAAGGTGAACGCGGTTGGCGATCTCCAAGGTGGCATCGAAGAGGCCGAACGGCTGCTAGGCTACAAGGTGATTAGCACCTCGGATGCCCCCGCCGAGGCGGGAGCGTGAGTTCTGGACCAATGCACGTACCGATTCTCAAGCAGGGCGGTTACCTGATCGCATCGGTCCAGTCCGTGCTCTCCGATGCCGACCTGCTTCAACTGCGCGACGATTTGGCTGACCGTGTCGGCCAATTCCGCTCACGCGGTGTGATCATCGACGTCACGGTATTGGACGTCATCGATTCGTTCGCGACCCGGACCTTGCGAGCAATTGCCCACATGCTCAAACTGCGTGGAGCCGAAACCGTGATTGTGGGCATTCAGCCCGATGTGGCGTTTGCGATGGTGCAGCTCGGGTTGACCCTCGAGGGCGTGGGCACGGCTTTGGATTTGGAGGAAGGCTTGGCCTTCCTGGGGCGGCAGGGCGAGAGGAAAGTCCAGCATGGGCGGTGAGATTCGAGTTCCCATTGGCTCGGCCATCGACATCGTAACCGCACGGCAACAGGGCCGTGCGCTGGCGCAAAAGCTAGGCTTTGAAGGCGGGGATCTCACTTTGATCGCGGCGGCGATTTCCGAGGTGGCTCGGAACATCGTCGACCATGCCAAATGCGGTGAGATCGTGCTCGATGCCTTCCAGAACGGCAGCAAGCATGGAATCCGGATTGTCGCCCGAGACGAGGGCCCAGGCATCCCTGACCTGGCACGCGCAATGCAATACGGCTACTCCACCGGCCGTGGATTGGGCGTGGGCCTCCCGGGCGCTAAATGGTTGATGGATGATTTCGAAATCGTCTCGAAGGTTGGCCGTGGCACAACCGTCACCCTGAAGAAATGGCTCCGCTAACATGGTGACGATCGTCGACTCTCATCCTGAAGTCCCGGTTTTGGACTGGGCGGTTGCTTCCCGCACGCTTCCCGGACAAAACGTTTCAGGCGACTTGCATCTCATTCAGCCCTGTGAACATGGCGTGCTCGTTGCTGTTGTGGACGGTGTGGGCCACGGCGACGAAGCCACCTTTGCTGCCAGGACCGCGGTCAATGCCCTGGCCGAGTCTCCAACCGAGCCCGTGGTTTCCCTGGTGAGACACTGCCACCCCTTGCTGGCCAAGACTCGAGGTGTCGTTATGACCCTCGCGTGGATCGACTCCCGCGAAGCCAGTGTTACCTGGCTGGGCGTGGGGAATGTGCAAGGGCTGCTGCTTAGGGCCGATACCCGAACGCGGCCGGTGGTCGAACGCGTTCTGCTCCGGGGCGGTTTGGTTGGCTACCAGCTCCCAGTCCTCCAGGCCAGTGTATTGCCCATCAACCCCGGTGATTTGCTGGTTTTCGCCAGCGACGGGATCCAGGGCGACTTTTCGGAGCGCCTAACCTACACCGCGCAGGCCCCACAGCGTATTGCCGACCAGATCCTGAGCCGGTCCGCCAAGGAAACGGATGATGCCCTGGTCTTGGTCGGGCGGTTCCGCGGGGGTCAGCCGTGAGCAACCTCTGGAAAAGCCTGGCCGGCCGATATAAGAAGGCGTTGCGGAGCTATTTGGTCGAGGAGCATGAGGCCGCCCTGCAGCAGGCCTATGAGATCGGGCGCCGTGCCGTTTCCCGGCGCATGGGAGTACTGGACATGGCCAAACTCCACCACGCCGTCCTGAGAGATTTGCTCCGCGGGTCTTCGGACGAGGCCTGCAACGCGCGCGTCTTGGGAGCGGCGGAGACGTTCTACCTGGAGCTGGTGTCACCCTTTGAGGTCATCCATCGTGGCTTTGGAGAAGCGAACGTGCGGCTCCGCCACTTGATCGCGGAACTGGAAAAGCAAAACACCCGCCTCCGTTGTGCGAACCAAGACTTGGAGAACGAGATCGCCGAACGCAAGCGGGCGGAAGAGGCCCTTCGCCTAAGCGAAGAGAAGGTCCGTCTGTTCATCAGCAATGTGCGCGATTACGCGATGATCATCGTCACCCCCAAAGGGCGGGTGGCCACCTGGAATCCTGGGGCCGAACGGATCATGGGCTATCGCGAGGAACAGGTCGTCGGCGAATCTATCTCCATCTTTTATCCGCCCGAGGAGGTCAAGCCCGGCAAGGTACCTCCCGCTCTTAAGCTTGCGGCTCGTGACGGCCGCGTGGAGGACGAGGGCTGGCGCCTCAGGAAGGACGGCTCGCGCTTTTGGGCCAACACTGTCCTGACCGCCATTCGCGATGAGAAGGGGCGGCTCCGGGGCTTTGGCAAAATCACCCGTGATATGACCGAGCGTAAAGCCGCCGAGGAAGCCTTGCGCCAAAGCGAGGAGCATCACCGTCGGCTCTTTCACGAAGCGCAAATCATGGAGCAGAACCTGCGCAACCTCTCCAACCAGATCCTCCACGTCCAGGAGGAGGAGCGCAAACGCATGAGCCGCGAACTGCACGACGAGGTGGGCCAGGCGCTCACCGCGATTAATGTCAATCTTGCTGTCCTCAATGGGGAGGCGGGCGCCCTTGGCGCGGGCTTCAAACAGCGTCTGGCCGATACCCAACGGCTGGTGAGTGGCACCGCCGAAACCGTGCATCGGTTCGCGCGCGAACTGCGTCCCGCCATGCTCGACGATCTTGGCCTCATCCCGGCTCTCCGTTCATTCAGCAAAGGCTTCCAAGAACGCACTGGCATCACCGTGACCTTGCGCGCTGAGCTCGATGAGAGCCTGTTGGATGGCGAAAAGAAAACCGCTTTATACCGCGTCCTCCAGGAAAGCCTTACCAATGTGGCCAAGCATGCCCGCGCTAGCCGCGCCGAGGTGGCGATCTGGGGGGCGGAGAGGAAAGTCTGCCTCGAGGTTCGCGACAACGGCGCAGCTTTTGCCGTCGGCTCGCAAGCCGCGGCCGCTCGCGGCAAACGGCTCGGCTTGCTGGGCATGGAGGAGCGGGTGCGTTTGGTCAAGGGCGAGTTCGACATCCAATCCCAACCCGGCCAGGGCACTACCGTAAGAGTGCGCATCCCATTTTCTTCGGACTAACCGGCAATCTATCATTCAATCGGCCCGGATCGCCTATCGCGCCCGGGTCATCACTCAACCCCAACAAAACCTATGGCAAAGATCAGTGTTCTTCTCGTTGACGATCATACGATAGTCCGTCAGGGCCTGCGTGCCCTTCTTTCAGCCGAGCCTGATCTTGAGGTGGTGGGCGAGGCCGACACCGGAAGACAGGGAGTGCAGCTGGCTCAAAAACTCGCGCCTGATGTCATCGTCATGGATATCGCCATGCCCAACCTCAATGGCCTCGAGGCAACCCGCCAGATCGCACGGGAAGCCCCTTCCAGCAAGGTCCTCATCCTCTCCTCGTATGGGGACGATGAATATGTCGAACAGCTAACCGAGGCCGGCGCGGCTGGGTACTTGGTCAAGCAGACCGCGGCGAACGATCTCATCAAGGCCATCCATGAGGTTCAGCAAGGCAACGTTTTCTTTAGCCCTTCCATCTCTCGGCGCCTGATGGATCATTACCGCCGGGCCTTCCTCAGCGGCCGGCCGGTTCGGATGAAGGGCGAGCACCTCACCTCCCGCGAGTTGGAGGTGCTCCAGCTCATTGCCGAAGGCAGGCCTAATAAACAGATCGCTGGAGAGCTCTCGATCAGCATCAAGACGGTCGAGAAACACCGCCAGCGCGTGATGAACAAGTTAAATGTCCACGACGTCGCCGGTCTGACCCGCTACGCCATCTCCAAGGGCATCATCGAGCGCAACGTCGTTCATCCCCTGGGCTAAAGAGCCACTGCGATGGCGGGGGTGTTCTCTACGTCCCGCTACGGTCTTCACCCACCCTGTGCAGGCAGGCGACCTGCTCGAGTATTAAGGTGGATAGTTTGAGAATCTAATCAAACGGCCGTAACGAGAGGAACCGATATGAGAACACAACGATGGGAACAGTGGAAGGTCGGAGTGGGAATGGGGGCCTTCATGTGCGTGGCCCTGGTTGGACGCATACAGGCCTCGGGTGTGCTTGAGGGTGAAAGCCTGGGGAGCCATGCCGTTGCCTTGGCAGTTTCACAGCATGGAGAGCCGGTTCAGTTTCCGATTGTGGTCGCCGACACCGGTGCCCTGCCGTCCGGCGGCGGAAGGCGTTCGATCGATGCGGGGAAGACCAATTTCGAGGACGGAGCGATATCGGTTGGTCGCTCCGGGGCAATGGCCGAGGGGACTCGGGACGTTGCTGGCTCGACGGCCTATGTGAACAACATCGTGTTGCGTTTCCTCTCCGCCGGGGGAATAACCAACGTCGTTTCCGCTGAAAACGTCCGAGTGCTGGCCTTGGCTGAATCTACTGAACTTGCGCCGAATACGAAGTCTCTCAACGGCGTAGCCCGGGCCCCGCTCACCACCAGCAGCCACGTTTATGGCTTGCGAATCAATGGGGAGAAGATTGAGGTGGGCGACGGCGCAAACCAGGTGTTTCAATACAATGGATGGAAACTCGTGGTCAATCAGCGCACGGCAAACGCCCCGGGACAGGACCCATCCGTGACCATGATCGGGATGCACGTGCTGACTGACGACGGCTTCGACGCAGTCGTCTGCGGCACCCGCTCGGGAATCAGCGATGTTCAGCAGGTCTCCTCGGCCGAATGCGATGAGGTCGCCGGCGGCGGCTGGTTTCCCAACACTTCATGCCCGCGGAATACTACCTTCAATCTGGCTGCGGGCACGTACCAGGGCAAGGGCTGGGGCCATTTAGGCTACAAGGACCCGTGCGCCGGCCTCGACCTTAAGACCATGGCCATGATCGAATATTCGGTGGTGGACGATGCCACTCGACAAATCAAGTACCGGGTCGAGCTTGGCGACCAGGCTGGGGTTGCCACCGTACTCGTCTCTGACCGCGGAGGGAGCGGACAGCCCGAGGTTTTCGCCATTTCGCTGTCTAACGGCTACGGGGCCGGCGGCGAAATCGGTGGTGGCTTGATTCAAATCCACCGGTTCGTTCCCTCTTGGGGGAACGATAGAACCTAGCTGGAGACCGCGGCACGCTCGGTTTAGCGCCCGCAGCCTCTGATCGCCCGGGCTTGCCGCTCAGATCTGCTAACTGGTCCGGCGGCATGGGGCAGGGGAGCCCGCAAATCGGGAGCGTCGCCCTAGCCGACACATCGGCCGGGGAATGGCATTTTAGCGACGTAGGCCTCATGGAAGCTCGCATCTTCATTGAGGGCAACATGCTCGACTCGCTGGAGGAACTGCGCGTACGGAGAAACGGCACCCGAGGGCGAAAACAGCGCCATTTTCGCTCCGAGGAGTGCGGTGTTGCCACAGGGGTGGATCTTCTCCAGCGGCGCCTGTAGGAGGCCAATCCGCCTGGCGCTAGCACGGCTGATGTAATTGCCGAAGGCACCTGCCAGGTACAAGCCATCAAGCTCCTCTGAGTGCGCCCCCATGCGCGAGAGCAGTAGCTCGAGGCCCGCGGCGATCGCGCCTTTTGCAAGTTGCAGTTCCCGGATGTCCCCTTGGTTTATTGTCACTGAGCCATCCAGCCGGATCGGGATACGGTCCACCAGTTTGCCCGACGCGAGCACCAATCCCAGATCAAGCCCTACCGCCACCGCGTCCACCAGTCCGCTGCCGCAAACCCCTCGGGCGCAACCATCCCCCAGCACTTGGCAGGTCAACCGTCCGTCTGCATGCGTGACCCTGGAGATCGCCCCGGTCGCCGCGCGCATGCCCATGCTGATTCGGGCCCCCTCAAACGCCGGGCCGGCCGCAGTTGAAGCGCACAACATCCGCTTGCCGTTGCCCACCACGATTTCGCCGTTGGTCCCGAGATCGACCAGGGCCACAAGGCCGGTCGCGTGATCAAGCCCGGTGGCCAGGATTCCTGCCAGGATGTCGCTCCCAACGAACCCTCCCAAACACGGCAGGAACTGGACCAAGGTTGGCGGATCCAGCTTCCATCCTAAATCGCGTGACTCGAATTGGATTTCTCCGAGCCGGCTTGGCTGGAACGGGTGGTGCGAAAGCGGCTCAACGTTCACCCCGCAAAACAGATGGTGCATCACCGTGTTTCCCACGACAACGACACGGACCAAGCCTCTTTCCAACCGAGCCTCTTGGACCATCTCCTCCACCATGCCGCCGATTTGCCCCCGCACCGTTGCCTGCAGTTTCGTCTGCCCGCCGTCTCTCAATGAAAACTCGATGCGACTCATCACGTCTCCGCCGTGCTGAGCTTGCGCGTTGAGCGCCGAGCGAACCGCCCGGACGCCGCCGGTCGAGAGGTCAAGGAGCTGGGCAACGATCGTTGTCGTCCCCAAATCCACCGCCACGCCAAAACCCGGCTGCGGGGAGAACGGGAAGGCTGTGTTGTCGGCCAGAATCGACGGCTCCCATTGGGCCACCTCGATCACCGAGTCCTCAACCGTAGTGGCCCGGCAGGCCAGCCGCCATCCGCTGGCGATTTCCTGCTCATCCAGCAATCGGTGGTCCTCGGCGCTGGCGGCCCACCCGCCTTCGATCACTCGAACCCGGCAGCCCTTGCAGCGGCCTTGCCCTCCACAGGGAAACTCCACGCCCTGGTTGAAGAGCACCTGCTGCAGGGATCCGCCCGGTTCCACCCAGACACTCTTGCCCAACGGCTGAAGCTGGATCTGGATTCGGTTTGCCATCTTTCCCATTACAGCATCTTGGCAACCCGACGAAAATGATAGCCGATGATCGCCAGTTCCACCGCGTGGCGGAATTGGCGGGGGCGGCTAAACGCCGTGGCGACGCACAGACGCCAATAATCGAGCCGGCCTCGATGGCAGACGCCCAGCCACCAGAATGACTTCACGAAAGCCTGCAGATCCGAACGCGAAAGTCGGGTGGCCGGGCCTTGCGGGCGATGGTGTTTTAGGAAGGTCCGAATCCGGCGGTAGTAGGTTCGGGGCTCGTAAAGCCTTCTCATCAGGTCCCGGTAACCATTGAGGAGAAACTCCCGGTTGAGCTTGGGCAGAAAGTTGAGCGTGGCTGAAGTGTTGTTCCCCTGGGTCGCATGCAGAATGCGGCCTTCCCCCGATAGTCGCTGGTAGAGCCGGGTCTTGGGTAGTGCGGTCAATAGCCCAACCATTGCCGTCGCCACGCCCGAGCGTTGGATGAAATCGAACTGCCGGCGAAAGATGTCGTTCTGATCGCTGTCGAACCCCACGATAAATCCCCCCATCACCTCCAGCCCGGCCCGCTGGAGGGTTTTGACCGACTCCACCAAATCCCGGTTGGTATTCTGGACCTTGTGGCATTCCTGAAGGGCATCGCTTGACGGAGTCTCGAGCCCCACGAAGACTTTCTTGAACCCCGCCCGAACCATCAAAGCGCAAAGCTCCGGATCGTCCGCCAGGTTGACCGACGCTTCCGTGAGAAATCCCATCGCAGTCCCCGTGTTCTGCCGCCAGCGAATGATCTCTCGCAGCAGCGCCCTTGTCTGCGCTTTCGTGCCGATGAAATTGTCGTCCACCACGAACACCATATCTTTCCAGCCATGGCTCCTCAGAGCCTCCAGCTCGGCGATCAATTGTCCGGGGGTTTTCGTGCGGGGCACGCGGCCGCTCATCACAATGATATCGCAGAAATCGCAGTTGAATGGGCACCCTCGCGAGAATTGCACGGCCATCGTCGAATAGTGCTTCAGTTCAACCAGGTCCCAGCGTGGGACCGGCACTTGCCTGAGGTCGGGATGATCGCTCGCCTGGTAGCAGCGTTGCACTGTGCCGTGTTCCATGTCGCTGATCAGTTTGGGCATCACGCTTTCGGCCTCGCCGAGCACGAAGTGGGGGATTTCAGGAAATGCCTCGTGGCCGGTGGTGAACAGCGGCCCCCCGGCGATCACCGGCTTGCCGCGCTCCCGGCAACGCATGGCTACACTTCGCACAGCGTCCTGCTGGACGATCATCGCGCTCACGAACACGTAATCCGCCCAGGCGATATCCGTGTCACGAATGCGCTGCACGTTCATATCCACCAGTTTGAGCTGCCAATGGTGGGGCAGCTGGCCGGCGATGGTCACCAATCCCAAAGGCGGGAAGGCGGCCTTTTTCGAAACAAAGCGCATCACGTATTGGAAACTCCAGAACGTGTCCGGCGTAGGCGGATAGACGAGCAAAACTTTCATCGATGCTTTTCTATCATGCGCCGGAGCACGCTTAAATCAATGCGAACTTTTTCCCGGCCTTTTCCGAAACCTGAACCAGAATCCCTCCACGCCGCAGAGTGCAGCCTCAATCGCGTAGCGATCTCCCGACCCGAGCCCTGGACGTCGTCCCCGTCGCTTGATTGAGGTCAATGCGCCGGGCATTCTCAACCGCTGAGCTTGACCGCGCGGCAACACTCTGACGCTGAACATGAATACGACCCAATCCTCCAATTCAAACCCTCCTGACCGCCGCTGCATCAGCATCGGCCTGTTTGGGATCGGTCTGGACACCTATTGGCCGCAGTTTCCTGGCCTCCGGTCGCGCTTGGAGGGTTACCAGCGCGGCATCCACGGACGGCTCAGCCGCGCCGGGATCAGGGTGGTTGACGCCGGCTTGGTGGACTCGCCAGCTCGGGCCCGCGACGTTGCGCTCCAGTTCAAGCGCGAAGACGTCCAGATCATCTTTCTCTACGTGTCCACTTATGCCCTAAGTTCCACCGTGCTGCCGGTAGTGCAACAGGTCAAGGTGCCCGTCGTCGTGCTTAATCTCCAGCCTGTCCGCGCCATTGACTACTCGGCCTTCAACCGCCTGGGTGACCGCGGTACGATGACCGGAGAATGGCTGGCCCATTGCCAGGCTTGCTCGGCGCCGGAAATCGCCTCGGTGTTCAATCGCGCTGCCATCGGCTACCACTTGGTGACCGGCGTGCTCGATGACCTCGAGACGTGGAAGGAGATTGACGCATGGGTCGATGCGGCGCGCGTGGCGGCGATCATGCAGTCCAACCGCGTGGGCATCCTTGGCCATTACTACTGCGGAATGCTGGACGTTTATAGCGACATGACCCAGCAGTCCGCCGCCTTTGGCTGTCATTTCGAACTGCTGGAGATGTGCGAACTGCACCGGCTCCGCCAGGCGGTTGATCCCAGCCAGATCGAGGACAAACTAAAGCAGTTCAACCAGGAATTCGAAGTCGCTGCGGAATGTTCCAAGTCCGAGTTGCATCGCGCGGCGCAGACCTCCTGCGCCTTGGACCAGTTGGTCGTCGCCCATGACTTGGGCTCCCTGGCTTATTACTACGAAGGCTCTCCTGGCAACGATTACGAGAACATCGTGACCTCGATTATCGCCGGTAACTCGCTGCTCACCGCTCATGGTGTGCCCGTGGCGGGGGAATGCGAGATCAAGAACGTCCAGGCCATGAAGATCCTCGACGCCTTTGGCGTGGGCGGATCGTTCTCGGAATTCTACGCCATGGATTTCGACGACGACATTGTGCTCTTGGGCCACGATGGTCCCGGCCACATGGCCATCGCCGAAGGGCCCGTGAAACTGGTGCCTCTCCCGGTTTACCACGGGAAGCCCGGCCTCGGGCTCTCCATTGAAATGCGCGTCAAAAACGGGCCCGTGACCCTGCTTTCTGTGGCCCAGGATCGTGAGGGGAAACTGAAATTCATTGTCGCCGAAGGCGAATCGGTGCCCGGCCCAATCCTGCTCATCGGCAACACCAATAGCCGGTACCGTTTCACGATTGGTGCCAAGGAGTTCGTCAACCGATGGTCTCAGGCCGGCCCTTCCCATCACTGCGCCATCGGGGTCGGCCACATAGCCCACAAGCTCGAACGGCTCGCATCCCTGTTGAACCTGGAATCTCTCCGAGTGGCCTAGGCCATCCTACTCATATCGCAGCGCCACCATCGGATCCACCTTCGTTGCGCGCCGCGCTGGCAGCCAGCTCGCTAGCAGCGCCACGATCACCAAGAGAAACGCCACCCCAACAAACGTCGCCGGATCACTCGAGCTGACGCCGTAGAGAAAACGTGCCACTAGTCGCGTCACCCCCAGCGCGCCCACCAGACCGAGCACGGACCCAATCACCGTGAGCTTCAGACCCTTGCGGACGACCAGCCAGAGCACGTCCCGACTTTCCGCACCCAAGGCCGTCCGGACGCCAATCTCGCGCGTCGCCTTCGCCACGGTAAATGAGAGAGTTCCATAGAGTCCCAGGCACGCCAGAGCTAGGGCCGTGAGACCAAAGCTCCCGCCCACGTTGGCGATGATCCGCTCCAATCGTAATGAGTTGTTCACCACCTGGTCCATGGTCCTGATGCCACGGATCTGCAGCATCGGATCAGCCTCATGCACCGCGCGGCGGAGTCCGTCTATGTAAGCGCCCGGCCGGCCTGAGGTCCTTACCAGGAACGTCATGTCCCAATCCCTCGTCTCGTCAAAATAAAAAACGTAAAACGTGGAGGGCGCTGGCTCGCGTAGAGAACGGTACTTTGCGTCCTTCACCACACCCACCACTTCCAGTTTGCGCCCGGGGCTGCCGAACAAGCTGAAACGCCGGTGCAAGGCATTGGCGCTCCCAAAGTATCTCCGTGCCATGGTCTCATTGATGATGGCCACGCCGGGCGCATTGGTCGCCGCCGGCATCTCGGGTCGCTCGTCCTGCGGGCCAAAATCCCGCCCGCTCAGGAACGGCGTGCCCATGGTTTCAAAGTAATGACTAGCCACGGCCATTCCGCTGCAGCGTACTTTCTCTTCCGGGGCCGGCACATACCCCTCGATCTCCAACTGCTGCCCCCAGGTGTTTTCCGTAAGCGGCGTCATGCGAGACAGGGACGCCGTCTGCACCCCGGGTGTCTCCTCTAGACGGCCGAGCAACTGCCGGTAAACCGACAGGCGGCGTGTTGGGTCCACTGGCTGATCAAAACGAACATCCAACAGGGCAACTCGCTCACGCGCGAAGCCCATATCCATTCCCTTGAGTTGCTGGAGCGTGCGCACAAACAACCCTGCCCCCACCAATAGGACGAGAGACATGGCCACCTGCGCCACCACGAGCGACTGCTGGAGCAAACGCCGGTTTCTCCCAATGCTCGGACTCGCTCCTCTCATCGTCATGGCCACGTTGAATCGGCTGCTGTGAAGCGCCGGCACCAGCCCAAATACAACCCCGCATGCAAGCGACAGCCCCATCGTAAACCATAGCACTCGCGCATCGGGAGCGAGATTGAATGAGACCGGATCGGGCTCAATCCCCACGAAGGAAACCAGCAATCGGGCGCCCCAGTGCGCCACCACCAGCCCTGCCAGGCCACCGAGCCCCGCCAACAGCAGGCTCTCGGTCAGGAGTTGTCGAATCAACCGCAGCCGGTGCGCTCCCAGCGCCGCCCGAATCGAAAATTCCCTTGTCCGTGCTGCCGCCCGGGCGAGCATCAAGCTCGCGAAGTTCGCGCAGGCAACCAACAGCACCAAGGCCACAATTGCCGTCAGGATCGTTAACGGCAGACGAAACTGATCACGGAGGCGTGTCCATCCGGCTCCCGCCGCCCGGAGTTCCAGCCTGTCTTGTGACCCGCGCTGCTGACCCCCAGAACCCTCCGCCGCAGCGCCCTCCGCCCGATACTGCTGAAAAGCGGACGCAAGCTCCGATTCCGCTTTGCGGATATCCGTGCCGCCGCGCACCCGCCCGATCAAGCCAAGCCAATCGTAACCCTCTCCCAACGCCTGCGGCTGCAACACGGGCATCAAATTGAGGGGCAGCCACAAATCGGGATTCTCACCCGGTTGAACTCCGAAAAATCCCGGGGGCGTCACGCCCAGGATCGTCACCGGGACGCCATATAAACTGATGCCTTTGCCGACGACTGAAGGGTCCTTCCCAAACCGCCTCTGCCAGAATCCGTGGCTGATCACTACGGCCCGTTCGGCGTTGTTCGGCAAGTCATCGGCGGCGGTAAGCAGGCGGCCGGCGAGCGGTTTTACGTCGAGCACGCCAAAGAAGTTCCCGCTGACCGGCTGCAACCGGACCAGCTCCGCTTCGGTTCCGCCCATGCCAGAGGCGATGATTTGGTTCTGGCTGACAATGCCCGCGGCGAATAGCCCGGAAAGGCTCTTGGCCCCGTCCCGAAGTCGTTCGTATCCGGGATAGGTGAACGTGTAATTGCGACCGTTCACGCCGACTATCGAGGCCTGAACCAGTTCCTGCGGCTCTCGCACCGGCAAGGATAAAGACCGGAGCATGAGCGCATTGGTCACTGTGAATATGGAGGTGTTCGCGCCGATGCCCAGCGCGAGCGTCACCACCGTAACGCTCGTAAAGCCTGGATTCTTCCTCAGCATCCGCGCCCCGTAGTGAATGTCTCGGAAGAGCGTCTCGATCAGGGGCAGCCCACGCTGATCTCGATACGCTTCCTTCGTAGCATCTACCCCTCCCAACTGGATCATCGCCTGGCGCCGCGCCTCCTCCAGCCCCATCCCCGATCGAAGATTGTCCTCCGTATGCATCTGGAGATGGCTCTCCACCTCCTCGTCCAGTTCTCGGTCCTTCCTCTGTCTGTCGAACAGGCCCAACACGCCAAGCACCCATCCTCGGAGTCTTCTCATACTGGCCTCTCTTTTGGTTCCACTAAAACCGCCGGCTCCGCGGTCCTCTGAACGACATCAGGTTTATTAGCCACGAACCGGACAATACTGCCAGGTCCTATTGGAAAGCAATAGGAAAACTTCCCTCACGCCCCGCTCAGAAACAACACCGGATATTGCAGCCCCTCAGGATCTGTACCGACTCGTTTTCAATCCTGTCTCAGCGCCGTCATCGGATCAAGTCGAGCCGCTCGTCGGGCCGGCAGATAGCAGGCCAACACGCTGATCCCCGCCAGAAACACGCTTGCCGCAGCAAATGTCCACGGATCGAAGGGACGCACTCCCCAGAGAAGGCTCGAAAGAAACCGAGTCAGCCAGCTCCCAGCCAGCAGGCCGAAGAACACACCGGCCAGCGTCAGTTTGAGGCCCTGGACGATGACCAGCCTCAGGACATCCGCAGTCTGCGCCCCTAACGCTATTCGGACGCCGATTTCGTGCGTGCGCTCGGCTACCGAGAACGACAGAACCCCGTATATCCCGACCGCAACCAAGCCAAGCGCCAGCGTCCCCAGCACCCCTGAAAGCATCATGTTCACCCGTTGCGTCGCCATCGTTTCTCCCAGGCGCTGCTCCATCGTCGCCAAGCCGTGAATCGGTTGATCCTTGTCGAGGCTCACGATTTGAGCGCGAATGGCTCCCGCCAATTTCATCGGATTCGTCTTGGTGCGGATCGCCAAACTCATGCTCTCGCCGCCGGACTGGAGGTACGAGAAGTAAGCGAGCGGGCTCGGCGGCTCCGACGGTCCGCCCTGCCGGACGTCTCCGACCACTCCGACGACCGTGGCGCCCAACACTTGTTTTCCCAATGCGTCCTCGTCCGCAAAACGGCTTCGCGCGAAGCTCTCGTTGACCAGCGCCACTTTCGGCATGCCAATGCGATCCCCTTCGCTGAACAGCCTCCCTTTTTTCAACACGATACCCATCGTTCGAAAGTATTCCGCGTTCACGATACTGGCGCTAACCATTTCAGGGTGGTTCTCTTTGTCGCTGCTCTGGGATATCATCATCCCATAACCGCTCAATGGCAGCGCCGCATCCAGCCCAACGGTCTCGACTCCTGGCAGTTTTCGAATCTCCTCAATGACCCGCTCAAAATAGGCCGCCTGCGCTCGCGCATCCGGGTACCTGGCTTTGCTCAAATCGATCCGCAGGCTCAGCATGCGGTCTGAGCGGAACCCTAAGTCCACCCCTCGCAGCCGGACGAAGGTCTTGACCAGTAATCCTGCTCCGAGCAAAAGCACTAGCGCCAGGGTCACCTCCGAAATCACCAGCAGCCCACTCAATCGGCGTTGCCGCGGACCTCCGCCTCCGCCGCTTCGGCTTCCGTCCTTGAGCGCGTCGTTAGGCGACAGCCGCGATGATTCCAATGCGGGTGCCAGGCCAAAGAGCAGCCCCGTCAAAATCGTGAGTGCCAGCGTAAAGGCCAGCACCCGGAAATCAATCCGCGCGGGTTGCAGATCGGGTCGATTCCCGATCAACGGCCCGAGCACCCCTTTGGCCCAGAATCCGACCAGCAGTCCAAGCAGCCCGCCCGGCAGTGCCAGCAAGACGCTCTCGCTTAAGAGCTGCCTCAGGATCCGCAGCCGCCCCGCCCCGAGCGCAATCCTGACCGCGATCTCTTTGTGTCGTCGTGCTCCGCGCGCCAGTAAAAGATTCGCGATGTTCGCGCAGGCGATGAGCAGCACGAAACCCACCGCGCCGAGATAACACAACAGGCTCAGCTTCACGTGTCCGACCACTACCTCGCGCAGGTCCGTCAGCACCACTCGACCCGGCTCCTTCGGGTCGCGCGCTCCTTGGTAGATCACGTCCAGTCCTGCGCGCGCTTGATCGAGGGGCACGCCGGGTTTGAGCCGTCCGATCACTTGGGCAAACCCGGGTGTGCCCCGGCTCAGCGCAAGGGGGACCAACACATCAATCGGCTCGAGAAACTTGAAGGTCGACGATAGCACGCCGATGATCGTGTAGGACTTTTCATTGAGCCGGATCGCTTGGCCCACAGCACCAGCATCTCCGCCAAACCGTCGTTGCCAAAGGCCATGGCTAAGGATGACTACCGGCGGACCGCCCTGGCGGTCCTCTTCGGGCAGAAAACCCCTTCCCAGCATTGGTACCACTCCCAATGTGGAGAGGAATGATGCGCTGACCTTTTCGCACTTCACTAATTCTGCTTCGCCACTGCCGGTTAAGGTCGCCCCCTCCGTCAAATAGCCCGCCAGGTGCGAAAGCACCTGGTTCTGTTCCTGCCACGTCAGGACCTCTCCCGCCTGCGCGTAGGCGCTTACCTCCCCCTGGGGCGCCCAGTAGGGCTTCCAATCCTTTCGGACCACCACCAGTTCCTCGGGGGCAGGGAAGGGCAGGGGACATAGCAGAATCCCATTTGCGATGCTGAAAATCGCCGTGTTCGCTCCAATCCCCAAGCCTAAGGTGATGAAGATTACTAAACTGAATCCCGGACTCTTGACCAGCATCCGGGCTGCGAAACGAACATCCTGCCATGCCGTTTCCAGTGCCGGCAAGCCGCGCTGATCTCGATAGGCTTCCTTCGTCGACTCGATCCCCCCCAGTTTGATCAGCGCTTCGCGCCGCGCTTCCTCCGGTTCCATCCCTGCTCGAAGATTGTCGTCGATGTGCATCTGGAGATGGCTCGCGACCTCCTCGTCGAGTTCCCGATCCTTGCGCCGCTTGTTGAGTAAGCCTCCTACGCCCACAATCCAACCGCGAAGTCTTCTCATACCGCCTCCACCTTCGGATCAGCCCGTAACATCAGTGCCAACGTGCCCTGCCAGGCAACATCTTTGTTAGCCATGTACACGAGGATACACCCTTGACATATTGGAAAGCAATAGGAAAAAGCGCTGACCAACGCGTCCGCTGCGCGGCATTCACGCCGCTTCAACTACCGCGACCTTCTGCGGAACTCAACGCGCCAAACCCTTCCAACCGTTGCGCGCCCGCCTTTGGAGCGCGGCTCTATGAGCCGCAGCAACTTGGCAACCCCAAGACGCCTCGCTTCACTCCCCACGCCTCTCGACCACCCATTCGCTGCCAATCCCAGACTCGTGCCCACCTCTTGAGCGCGTCTCTGAGAGCCCCAATTTGAAACCCGCGCCTCACCCCACCCAGTCGGTCGGTCCATCCCGTCCACCAGGTCCTTTCCCTCTCCCCCAAGGGCTGAAAGCCCGCGATGTGATAGCCCAGGCCGGAAGCCGCCGAGGCGGGCCCGTCCGCCGTAGCCCTTTGGCGAAGGGGGAAGGCCTGGGTAGACATCCCGTCAAGAGCATCCCGAGCCCTGTAAGGGCGTCACTCCCCCGATCGCATTAGAGGTTCACCCCCGGACCGCGGCTCTAAGAGCCGCAGCAACTTGGCAACCCCAAGACGCCTCGCTTCACTCCCCACGCGCCTCAACCACCCCATCCGCTGCGAGTCGCAGACTCGCGCCCGCGGCCGGACCGCGGCTCTAAGAGCCGCAGCAACGTTGGAATCTCACGACGCCTCGCTTCACTCCCCACGTGTCTCGCCCACCCATTCGCTGCCAGTCCCAGACTCGCGCCCGTCTTCGGAGATGCGGCCCTAAAAGCCGGAGCCACCTGGCAACCTCCAAACGGGCCGCCTGGTATCCGGAACCTCCTGGGACTCCCATCGCCTCGGGCTTCCTGGGGTTGCCGCCCCGGGGACGGCCACGCTCCTCCAGAACCGCCTCAGTCAGTCTTCCCGCCCCGCGGCAGCGGAATGCACACTTCGACTTGCGTGCCCGCATGCCGCACCGATTTGATCTCGAAGGTGCCATCCACATAGGCTGCTCGCTCGCGCATGCCGAGCAGGCCTAGGCAGCCCTTTCCTGTGCGCGTGCCCGGAGGATGATTCGGGTCGAAACCGACCCCGTCGTCCTTCACCACCAACTGAACAAAGCCAGTCCGCCGCCTCAGCGACACCGTAACGCGAGCGGCGCGGGCGTGCTTCTCCACGTTCTTCAATGTCTCCTGGAGAATGCGGTAGAGCGTCAACTCGGTGTGGACTGGTAGCCTCCACTCAAACCCGTCGCAGTCCATCTTGAGTGAGACGCCAGTCCGCTCCCCAAACTGGTTGCAGGTGTCGCGGAGCACCGCTACCAAACCCATCTGATCCAGCACGCTGGGCCGTAAGTTACGCGAGATCCTCTCGACCTCGTGGACGGTCTGGCCGAGCATCGCCTGGATCCTTGCCGACTCTCCCTCCGCCGGTCTGTGGCAACTTGAAGCCTTATTCGCCAGCACTTGGAGGCGGACCAGGATGGCACAGAGAGGCTGCGTGATATTGTCGTGTAATTCGAGGGCCACACGCCCTCGCTCAGCCTCTTGCACTTGCACCACTCGATGCGCCAATGCCCTCAGCATTTTCTCCGTCCGGAGCGCCTCGGTCATGTCGGTTACCACCACGCCCATCGTCGCCCTTCGGGTGCCTTTCCTGGCCAGGGGACGGATCGAGACCTGCACCGGCATCCGGGAGCCGTCATCGGCGTTCAGAAACACTTGGATCTTAGAGGCCGCCCGGTTGTTGCGTTTCACCAACTTCAGCGTCGCCTTTCGGTCTTCGGGGGAGAGAAAGCAGCAAAAGGAATTACCCATCACCCGCTCCAGGGGCCGCTTGACCATCCTCGCGAAACGCTGATTCGCATAAAGGATCACCTTATCTGCCGTCAAGGCTAGCGCCCCTTCGTTCATCGACTCGATCAGCACGCGGTACGCTCGCTCGGCGCCTTCCAACGTGAACACTTGCGGACCTCCTATCCCCGATACCATCACCGCATCCACTTTGCCGCGGCGGATGGCGCACAGCGTTTCCTCCGCTTCGCTTAACCGCGTGCGGAGTTCAGTAAGTTCCCGCAGCGTCGCGCGGCATGAGGACTCTTTCCCCACTACCGTCTTCAAAACGACGCCTTCCCCTTGGTGTCCAAGTTCAACCCGACAAACAGGCTGGCGCTGTTCGACAGGTCGCCAATCAGGCGTCGTACCGGTCGCGGAAATTCCCTTACCAGCGTTGGGGTCGCGACAATTTGGCCGTCGCGCGCCAGGATCGGCTGCTGATAGACGTCGATCACTTCCAGTTCGAAATCTCCCTTGAGTTCACTCTCACACAGTTGACGGGCGCGTAGGATGGCTGCGCGCGATCTTTCGGTGGCTCCCGCCACAAATAGCCGCAAAACGCATTTGGGCTTGCGCCCCCTGGCCGGGGCCTTCTTAACAGCCTCGGCCGAGCCGTCTGTCTTGCGCGTTTTAGTCAACTTCTGTCTCCCTTAATTGGCGGGGCACAAATCTAATCCGACCAGCACCCGCTGAGTGTCGGACAGGTCTCCAATGATCTTCCGCATCGGCTGCGGTAGCTTGCGGACCAATGTGGGGATGGCCAGGATTTGGTCGCTCTTTGAACGGTGCGGCTGCTCCACCAAGTCAACCACTTCAAGCCGATAACGGCCCTTGAGGTGGCTTTCACAAATCTTTCTGAGATTCGAGCACGCGGTCAGCGATTTGGGCGTCTGTCCCGCTACATAGAGACGCAATTCCCAGATTTTTGGGGTGCCAATTTCGGAGCCCGCTGCGCGCCGTTTTTCCGTTCTGCCCTTCACGTTTTATTCCTTGGTTTAAGGTTCCTGCGCGCCCTTCTGGCTACTTGAGCATCCGCCTGGCGCAAGCGCGCCAATTCGGTCCGCTCGGCGCTTAGCGCTCGCGTCCGCTTCCCGCCCTGTTCCTCCATCCGCCGTAGTTCCGCTTCCTCGGTTGCGTATTGGGAGCGCAAGCCGGCGATCTGCTGTTCCAGCATCGTGCGCCTGCCTTCCAGTTCGTGCTTGCGCTGCGCGGCTTCCTGCTGGGTGGCCAGCGCTTGCGCTCTTTCCCGTGCCGCCTGCGCCACCCGTGAGGTGCCCGTCAGCACCCCGTTGGGGCCGATGTAGGCGTCCACCAGGTCGATCCCTCGGTTGGAAATCAGGAATTCCCGGACTTGGTTGGAATGGGCCATCCCACGCGCCTTGAGCACGTAGAGAAGACGGTTCCGTTCGCCGTTACCTTCGAAGTCCTGCAACAACAGCCACGAGTCCATCAGCGAAGACATCACGATTTCACTCTGCTGCAACGCATGACCGCCCTGCGTCAGACTGGTAAACAGCGAGGTAACCTGTCCCGCCTTCAGAAAATCAATCAGCCGCGTTACCATCCCCTTGGTTTCGTAGTCCGTTCCCGCCGCCAGCAGGCTGGTAATTGGGTCCACGATCACCACCGCTGGTTGAAACGACTCGATCTCCCTGAACATCGTTGTCAGATGCATCTCCAGGCCGTAGAGCGTGGGCCGCGCCGAATGAAACCGCAGCACCCCGCGCTTAACCAATGGCCCCAGCCGCAACCCGATCGAGCGCATGTTTTGGAGGATCTGGTTGGGCGACTCCTCGAACGAAAAGAAGAGTGTCCTCTGCCCTCGCCGGGCCGCCGATTCCGCAAAACACGCACAAATACTTGTCTTCCCGACGCCAGCCGTCCCCGTTAGCAGGATGCTGCTGCCACGAAAGAAACCCCGCCCGCTCAACATCGCGTCGAGCCTCGGGATCCCGGTGGAAACCCGCTCGCTCGACACCTCGTGGTTCAAAGCCAGGGACGTAATCGGCAAGACGCTGATGCCTTGGCTGCCGATGTGGAATGGGAACTCGTTGGTGCCGTGCAGCGCACCGCGGTACTTCACCACTCGCAGATGTCGTGTGGCAATCTGCTCATAAACCCGATGATCCAGCAGGATCACGCAGTCGGACACGTACTCCTCCAGCCCATGGCGCGTTAGCTGCTCGCGGCCCCGCTCGGCCGTGATGACCGCCGTCACCCCTTTATCTTTGAGCCAGCGGAAGAGCCGTCGCAGCTCCGCGCGCAGGATGGCCTCGTTGGGCAGCCCGGCGAACAGCGCTTCGAGCGTGTCGAGCACGATGCGCTTGGCGCCGATGGAATCAATCGCGTGATTGAGCCGGACGAATAAGCCTTCCAGGTCATACTCCCCGGTCTCTGTAATCTCGCTGCGCTCGACGTGCACGTGATCCAGCACCAGTTGCTTGCGCTGCACCAGGCGCTCCAAATCGAAGCCGAGCGATGCGACATTGGCCTTTAACTCCTCCTCCGTCTCCTCGAAGGAAATGAACACCCCTCGCTCACTGAATTGCACCGCGCCGCGCACCAGGAATTCCACGGCCAAGAGCGTCTTTCCGCAACCCGCCCCGCCGCATACCAGGGTGGGCCGCCCGCGCGGTAACCCTCCGTCCGTGATCTCATCGAGACCCTGGATCCCGGTGGGACACTTGGCCAAACCCGTGGCCGAAGACGCCGATTTATGACCGTTATTCTTCATTCAAAAGCAAACCTGTCGGAACGCGCTTGGCGCCCAAAACCTATTGGGCCTGGAGGAACGCTCGCGGGCGACGTATCGAACTCGAGATCGGCTTCGGCTTTAGAGTGAACCCTCGGAGCTGCTCCGGGCGCGTCGTATCCGACACCCGCAGGTTCCTGAACCCAGCCATAAGTCAATCCTGGGACAGGATCAGATTATGGCTTCCTTCGCCTATTGTCCATCCACCGCCCGTCGGGGATTTCCCCGATGCGGCTTTGGCACCTTCCACCCGGCCCCTGCTTCGCTCTCACCTGCCGTGCAACCGGACCTGGTTACGGTTTGCTCAATCGGAAGAACCCGCTGGAATTGGTGGGGCTTAACGTGACTGCGTTGGTGCCGGTCGTGAACGCCGTCCAATTCGACGATGAAAGTGACGCCGACGCTTGGAGTGTGTAACCGCTGTAATTGGTTCCATAGACCACTCGGAGAACAGAGCCCGCGCTCTGGACGAAGACCCGCGGCTCAATGTGCGTTGCCACCAGCCGCACGGCCTGCAGTCCATCAGGCCGGGTGACGAGGCCCCCCTTGAAAAACAGTCCGTCACCCCAAACTGGCCCGCGTAGATGAACAGCGTTGGCCACAATGTTGCTGGCCACCACCACGTCAAATGTCGCCCCATCCGCCGGCTGGAAAACATTCGCGCGGTTCGTCTGGTCGTCGGGACTAAACAGCTCAAAGGCAATGGTTCCGCCCAGAAGATTCGCCTGCCCGCTGACGACCAGTTGATCGAACTGCTGCGCGCCGTCACTCAAGGTGTTTGCTCCGGCAATTCCGATCATCAGCGTTGTTCCAGGAAACTGGCTGTAATTCCCATTGATGGTCATCTGTCCCGTGAAATCCGGCTGGACAGGATTGCCCAGCGATCTGAAGGCTCCGCTCTTCTTTGGGGAATCGGATGAAACTCCATGCGTAAGCCCGCTGCCATCCTGGCTGATGAGTCCACTTCCGTCCTGGCTTATAAGCGCGCCGCCATCCTGACTGATGAGCCCGCTCCCGTCCTGACTGATCAGGCCGCTGCCATCCTGACCGATCAGCCCGCTGCCGTCCTGACCAATGAGTTTGGCTGTTTGGGCGTCGTGTGTGAGCGCCCCGCCTGCGTTACCGATCAGGGCGCCACCTGCGTTCCCAATCAGTGCCCCGCCCGCATTGCCGATCAGGGCGGCATCCCCGAGAATTGCCCCCTTCAGAATCAGCGTGGAGTTTTGCCCCATATTCGCCGCCAGAATCGGCACGTGTTGGCTCGCTTCAATTTGTAGTACCGTGGCGGCATATTGTTGTCCCGCCAGATTCACCGCCGAAGTGTACTGCACCGTGTCTGTGCACCCGAATCTCACCACCGCATTCGACACCGCCTCGAAGTACAGCATTTGAGGGTTCGGTCCCACGATGCTATCCAGCGTGTAGGTTCCGCCCGTCGAAGAGCTCTTCTTAACCACCGGAAGCGACGCCTCTATGGTGAATGGACCCAGCGCTGCCGAAGTCCGGTCAACATAAGTTAGCGCCGCACCAATTACTCGAAAGGAAACGCTGCCCGTCGGGACATTCGTCGTATTCAACGCCCACGTCGAGCCGAAGCGCGTCATTTGTCCGTCGACCAAATCATTCCAACCATTCCCGTCGGCGTTCGACTGCACGCGCAGAGTCAGGCCGGAAATCACCGACGATTCGTCGATGTTGAAAACCCACAGCGTACCGGTCTGATTCGGATAGGTCGTCTCCCATTTGAAAAACCCGAACGGCGCGATGCCATCCAGCACATCCTCTGGCCCGGCAGCCGCTGAGGCCGTGTCGCCGTAACCGGGGGCCGAGGCAATCACCCGGAAATAACGCGTCCCAGCCGTCACATCCGTCGTGTTCAAGCTCCAGTTTGCGTCTTGATGTGTCATCTTCCCGCCATCGGGCAAATCTGTCCAACTTGCTTCGATGTTCGTTGTAGTTGTCGACTGCACCCGCAGCCGCAAATCCGAAACCAAATTGGTATAATACGCCGTGAATTGCCACGGGTTGTTCGAACGGACCGGCGCGACTCCCGCCGACTCACTGAACGACCCTATCGGTGACAGGGCCGGGGGCACTCCTTTCAATACCGTATATTCCCCTCCATCCACCACATACACGCTGCCGAACGGATCCACGGCAATGCCTTGCGGGAGGCTAAAAAAGGCCGCAGCCCCCACGCCATCATTGCTCCCCGGGTAGGGAAACCGGTTGATACTCCCAGCCACCGTGGTCACCACCCCGGCGGAGGTTACGTAACGGATGGTGCCGACGTTGCTGTCGGCCACGTACAGGCCACCGGAGTGGTCCACCGCAATGGAATAGGCCCCGGCAAACCCCGCGCTCGCCCCTATACCGTCCCGGTCGGTGTGATCGCTCCCCGCAAAAGTGCTCACCGTGCCATCCAGGGTCACCTTGCGGATGAACCAGGCCATGGCCACGTAAATCGTTCCGTCCACCTTGGCGGCCAGGAAGAAGGGTGAGATGAACTTCGCCTTGGCTCCAGTGCCATCGTCAAATCCCGGGGATTGGGTCCCAGCCAGCGTGCTGACCACCCCGGCCGCACTGATCTTTCGAAGCGTCGTATAGTCCGCCACATATAGGTTTCCAGCCGAATCCAGAGCGACGCTGTTTGGACCTTGGAATTTCGGTGTCCCCGCGGCGCTGTCCACGTAGCCGTAGGTGCCGTCCCCGGCCACCGTGCTGACGGTCCCCGTGGGCGAGATCTTGCGGATGGCATAGTTCCCCTGATCGGCGACGTACACATTCCCATCGGCGTCAGCGGCAATTCCGGCGGGCGACGAGAAGAGGGCATTGGTGCCGACGGCATCTACGTAGCCCGGCTGCGTCGGACTCCCGGCCAACGTCACCACCAGGAGATCGGGGCTGATCCTCCGGATCGCGTTGCCGTCCACCACGTAGAGGAACCCGTTGCCGTCCGCCGCCAGATCGGAGAAATTGTTGAGCCCGTGAAACTGCGCGTTGGTCCCCACGCCGTTCACATAGCCGTTGTGGTGGAACTTGCCCGCAACGGTCGTCACCGTCAGCGGCTGCGCCCAAATGGGGTTTGCCGACGCCATGCAAAATGCAAACGTCGCAAGGGTTGATGCCGATATAATTCTCATACGAAACTGATAAATGATTGGTTTTCCGAACCGCTGCCCCCTCCTTCGAGAGTGCGTGGACTCTGGGCGCTCGAGCGCTTCCTAAATGGGGGCGGCGAATCCCTCCTTGGTAGCCGTGATGACGAAGACGATTGAAAGGACAACTGTCTAACGTAGCGTCCGTTCCCACCGTACCTGCGATCCGCCGAAAAGCAAAAATTGTTTCCAGAAATCGCACGACCCTGTCCCATCGCGCTAAACTTCAATCCGATAGGGGTTGCGCCCTCCAGCCCACGGTCGCACCCACAGCTCCACCCTGGGTGTGACCTCGAACTCAGAATGAGTTCCGTCCCCAAAGCCCGAATCGAAGATTCGGAACGTCCCGTCGGGAAGACCACGGTTGGCCCTAACCCGGCCAGCCACTCAATATCATGGGCGTCCATCCCCGTTCGGAGTTCCGCCTTCGGACGGCCACCTTCGTTCGGAGTTCCGCCTTCAGGCGGCCCCCCGGCCCAGTCCAGCTTCGCCGTCCCGCATAAACGCGGAACTCCAAATTCCTTCCGACACCGGCTCCGGTTCCTCAGGAAGGCACGCGCACTGGTTCGGAGTTCCGCCTTCAGGCGGCCCCCCGGCTCAGTTCATCCGCTCACATCTCCGGATTGTCCCATCCCTCGCCGTAATCCCGAATCGGGTAATCACGCCAGATGCGTTTCGCTTCCTCGGGGTCCGTGCTCGCCAGGTACTCCGGCGCACTGCTCCAGAGCCAGTCTGTCCAGCGTTGGGCGTAGCCGTGATGCACGGGGTTGTGATGAACGTAATTCAGCGTCGCCCAGAAGTGCCGATCGGATCGCATCGCGCGCTCGATCGCGCGAAAGAACACCTTGCGCCCCCGCAAGTGTTCCTCGCCGTTCCACGCGTGCGATGTTCGTCCATGTAACAATCCCAACTCACGCAGCACGCTCAGGATGTTCGGGGCCTCGATCAGCGCGTGATAGTGATTGGGCAGGACGCACCAAGCGAAGGTCTGCCGGGCGTGGGCGGCGAACACGGCCAGCAAATCGCGAACGAAAGCGTCCATTCGCTCCGGACACCGCCCGATATAGGGCTGATGCTCGTAGCAGGCTGCGGTGATGTGGAAACGAAGGTGGCCGAAGTTCGGACGATGCGGAGGCGAGTGCCAGGGATACCCGCGCGCCTGTCTCCAAGCGAGCAGCGCCGCGCGCTGCTCCGGCGTGAGCTGACGCCAGCGGTATTCCGGCTGGGACATATGGCGGGAGTGTACCAGAACCGCCTGAAGCAGGAACCCCAAACTTGCCGCCCGCCACGCATCTCTGGAGTGCCATCCGTTTGGAGTTCCGTCTCGGTTGGAACAGCGCGTCCAGGCGCCCTCATCGGTTTGGAGTTCCGCCTTCAGGCGGTCCCCCGGCTCGGTCCAGCCTCGCCGTCCCGCATAAACGCGGAACTCCAAATTCCCTTCGGCACCAGCTCCGGTTCCTCAGGAACGGCGCCTTCAGGCGTCCATCCCCGTTCGGAGTTCCGCCTTCAGGCACGCACACTGGTTCGGAGTTCCGCCTTCAGGCGGTCCCGCGGCTCGGCCGTGCCTTGCCCCGCTTCTTAAACGAGGAACTCCAAGCCCCCCGAATCCGTCCCCTTCAGGGTTCCCCTGCGGTTTGTAACCCGGCCTCAGCAAACCCCACCAGTGGGGCAACGCGTGGGGCCAAAACCAGTCCGAGGCCTGGTTAGAGGTCATAACGGCTTGTTCCCCAATGTCTTCAAGATGCGTCTAAACCCCAGGCCCACCCGGTGCTTGACGAGGTACACTTCACCCCGGTTGGTTCGGATGGTCGCCGCGACTTCCGCCGCCGGTTTGCCTAGGATTACGCTCAAGTAGAACAGTTGGAAGTGCTTCGCAGTCACGCGGCGCTTCAGGCGCTCCAGGGCCATATCCGTCAATCGCCGGTGCCACTCGCCCTCCCAAAAAGCGCCTCATCGGCTGGAGCTGGGGCCGAGACACGGTCAATCAGTGGGGTCCCAGTGCTATTGTCCTCGCCCGGGGACCCGAGGGCTTCGTCATATTGTCATATCGCACGACCCACAACCAGGAACACCGGAGCCTCAGAGCTCTCTTTTCAAGATTCTCTCTCCCGCGCCCTCAGGGAGAAGGTTGCGGTGAGGGGGAACCACGCGTAATCACCGCCCCTGAAACGGCCACTCCAAAAGTTGACAAAGCAGGGTTACTCCTGAGGAGCAACGCCGATTCATCCGCTTCCTCAACCAGCCCGGGCCGCTATCCCTCACTCTGTTCTCCTCTAGGCAACTTGCCGCCGATCCTGGCCACACCTATAGTCCCCAACATGCCACCCCGACCGTCCACGAGCCTCGCAGCAATCGCCTCCGCGATACCGAGCCCCGCGGTTGACTGCCCTGGGTCGGCGCCTGAGTGGCATAGCGCCGAATTTCGAATGAACTACACTCTCCAGAATGGTTTTTGGAACGCGATCACGGGGCCCAACGGCTTAGCGTTCCATTAGTCGCCGCCGTCTTTCCATCCCGCCATGAACGAGCGCAAGCCTGCTAACCGATTGCGGATCCTGGCCTTGGTTCTCTTGCTCCTAGGCTTGGTGCTTTGGTGCGTGCGGCTGTTCGAGACGCGGAGTTCGGAACGGCGAGGGGACCAGAACGCCAACGAGCAAGCAGCGGCCTCGATCATCAAAGGGGGCGGTGGAAAGGGACGCCAGGCCGTCACCAACGCCCTTGCCTCGTCGGCCGAAGCCCCGAGCCTAGGGACAAAGCTCACGAGTGAAGCCGAGCGCTACCGCTGTCTCGATCACGTTCCGCTCGACTTCTACGGCAAAGTGCTGGACCAGTACGACCAGCCGGTGGTGGGAGCGGAAATTACCGCGATGACCATCTACCGAACCGGCCTGCAGTCCGGAATGGAGAAACTCAATGCCGTCACGGACCTTGTCGCCGGCCTACGGGTGGACTAGGGAGGGGATCTCCGAGTGACGATTAACCGTCCGGATGGCGAGGTTTCTTACCAGCATCACCAGGATTGGTCGTTTCGAATTGAAACGCCGACTGGAGGATTGATAGAAACTGATTTTCCCACCTGCCGCTTGACCTATGAGGCGCCAGCGGCAGGCTATGTGCCGATTTGCCAGGCCGAGATATCCGCTGCGGGCTTCTGGCAAGCCGGGGTTCACAAAGTTGTGTTCCTCACGAGCCGGGCTGGTCAGGTCTATGCCAAGCTCGACATCGGCCTGTTTGTCAGCCGCGAACCAGCAACGTTGAACGGTCCGTACCTCTCGTCTTACTCCGCCGTGCATCCCGCCCATTCAAATAACCGCAAGTCGCAGACTCGCCCTGCGAGTCTTTTCGCAGCGCGTCTGCGATCCGCAGCGCGTTGCCGATTCACCGACCCACTCACCCCACGCGCCACCATGATCCAGCCATTCGCACCTTCCCCTGGCTTCGTTCCCTTCGTTCTCCGCCCTTTGTTCCCTCCGTGTTAAACCTCCCTCACCCCCCGCGCCTCCGCCGGACCGCGGGGCTCTTCGGCGGGCTCAACGGCATGGGGAGCGGTGACCCAGACCACGGTTCAGCGGGACAATTTCCGCTAATCATTGAACAAGAACAGAGCAGTGGTCCCCGTCGGCTGAACCGATAATTGGTTGTCGCTCGGCTGCGGAACGCCCAAGATCCGGGGCTCTCCACATCAGGATCTTTCCGCGAACGGGCGAACTTGGCCATACTGCCACTGGTAGCAACCGCTCGTGCCGTATCGGGCCCGGGACACGATCAATGAAGTCCATTTCGCGATGGTTTCGGATCGGCCATACCCTCCTGGCCGGGGCCAAGGTTGCGGCCATCGAGGCGGCCAGTGGGCGGACAGATCGCGGAAAACCCCAAAGCCCATGACCTGTCTGCGTCCAGCCTTTTGGTCTTTACTAGCGCTTATCACTACCTTCGGGTTGAGCCGTGCGGCAACCCTTAGCGTGACGTCTACCGACGACGACGGCCTCGGTTCATTACGCCAAGCCTTGGCCACGGCCGAAGTGTCCCCCGAGGCCGATTCCATCGTATTCGATATTCCTGGAGCCGGCCCGCATACGCTTCGACCGCTTACTCCTCTCCCCGCAATTCACTATCCGGTCACAATCGACGCCAGCACGCAATCAGGCTACGCCGGGAAGCCGGTGATCGAACTCGATGGAAGCCTCGCGGGTCTGGGCGCCTGGGGATTTGAAGTTCGCGGTGGCCCTTGCACGGTCAGAGGTTTTGCGATTAACCGATTCAGCGGTGGTGGCATCCTGCTGGCGTCGGCGGGGGGTGATGTGGTGCAAGCGAACTTTATTGGAACCGACCTTCTCGGCACCAACGCTTCGCCCAACGGAGTCGGCATTCTGGTCTCGATTACTCAAGGCGAATTGATCGGTGGCAACACCCCCCAGGCACGGAACGTCATTTCAGGAAACCAGCAGGCGGGTATCGCATTAGGGGGGAGCACCAATTGGGTTCTCGGCAACTTCATCGGAACGGATGCGAGTGGAACTTCCCCCGTGGGAAATCAGGATGGGATTAATATGGGAGGTGCTGGTAACCAAATCGGAGGCACCGACCCAAGCGCGGGCAATCTCATCTCGGGTAACCGAGGCTATGGCGTGGTAACAGGTGCGGAGGGCAACTCGGTTCGCGGAAACTACCTTGGCACGGATGTGACCGGCACGATTGCCCTTGGCGGGGCCTCAGGCCCAGGCACAGGAGTGGGCGTCTTCCTGTGGGGTGGGCACGACAACCAAATCGGCGACACAACTCACGGCGGACGAAACATAATCAGTGGCTACGAAGCTGGCGTCGATATCCGGGGAAACCGCAATGTGGTTGAGGGCAACTTCATCGGAGTCGATGTCTCCGGTACCCTTGCGCTGCCAAACCAGAACGGCATCCGACTTGCAGACATCGCCGACGATAATTGGATTGGGGGCATCCTCCCGGGCGCGGGCAACCTTATTTCGGGCAATGCTGGCGCGGGGATCCAAGTGGGCCATGTAACGGTATCCAGGACCCACATTCTCGGAAATTGGATCGGGGTCGATTCCCTAGGGGCCGGCCCTTTGCGCAACGCAATCGGAGTTGAGATCGATGACGCCGTCGACACCACTATCGGTGGGACCGAGGCAGGCGCCGGGAACACGATCGCCTACAACAGTGCCCAAGGCATCCTGATCCGTAACAACGACGCCACCGGAAACAGCATCCGGGGCAATTCCATTTACTCCAACGGCGCTCCCGGCAGTGCGCTGGGCATCGATCTGGCCGGAAATGGCGTTTCGCTAAACGATTCGGAAGATGCCGACATCGGGCCGAACCAGCTTCAGAACTTCCCCGACCTGTCCGAGGCCCTGACCTCATTATCAACCGTCACCATCTCGGGAAGACTCTCCAGCACTCCGAGCCACGATTTCGAACTCGATTTCTTTGCGTCTCCCTCACGACATGCCTCTGGGTATGGCGAGGGCCACGACTATCTCGGTTCTCTAGCAGTTACCACCGACGCAGCAGGCGAAGCTGCGTTTACTGTCTCGATGCCACGGAACGTCCCTGTCGGCTGGTTCGCCACAGCGACAGCAACGGACGGCAACGGGAACACGTCGGAGTTTTCGCGCTCAGTCGAGGTTGGTCCTGCTTGGCCCGTGCTGATCTCAGCTCAGACTCTGGGAAATCTCAATGGCGTGACTTTGGAATTCAGTCTGCCACCCGACCAAACCTCAGCCCTTGATCCGGCGAATTACACAATTACCGGCGGGGTGGTTGTAAAGAGCGTCACCCTGATCACCTCGCATAAAGTTCGTCTCGAGACATCCTTGATTGCCGAAGGCCAGATTTACACCCTCGCGGTTAGCAATGTGCGGTCACTTGATGGTGCGATTATTCCGAAGGGGAGTGTGATAAAGTTTGTTCAAAGCCAGGGAATAATTACACGCCGGGAATTTGATAACGTCGCCGGCACCTCGGTTTCCGATTTGACCAACAGCATAAAATTTCCAAGCCAGCCAGATGGCGTCAGTTATCTCACGAGTCTGGAAGCACCCAGCAACGTTGGTGACAACTACGGTCAGCAGATTCTCGGCTTCGTGACTGCTCCGCTCACCGGCGACTATACCTTCTATATAGCCTCCGATGATCAAAGTGAACTTCGCCTAAGCACAGACAACAATCCTGCGAACAAACAATTGATCGCGGAGGAGCCCGGTTGGAACGCTTCGCGTCTGTGGATTGGTTACCTGAATGGCCGCCTGCAAATTCCAACCAACTTTGTTGCGGGCGATTTTTTTATTGAGGCGGAGGATTTTGATTTTGCCGGCGGCCACCATCAACCGTCGAGTGACACGATGCCGTACGGAGGTGGGGCCTACGCTGACCTTTCCGCGAGCGCCGACGTCGACTACCACGATCCCGGGGCCAACGAGAACGTCGCATATCGAGCGGCGGACCAAGGAGTGGCTATTCGGTCCAACACTGACCTAAGCCGCGGCTCCTATACAGTTGGCGCAAACTTTCAGGTGGGATGGAATGAAGCTGGTGACTGGTATAACTATACACGTGTGTTCCCAACACCGGGGCAGGATTATTACGTAATGGCACGGGTGGCATCGGGAGGGGCAGACATGCGGGCTCAACTTGATGCCGTGACGGCCGGTGTCGGAACCACGATCCAAACAACAGCTAAGCTGGGGGAGTTTGGCGCTCCTGCCACCGGTAGTTGGGATTTGTTTACCCTTGTGCCGTTGAGAGACGATGCCGGCAACTTGGCCATTGTTCATTTGGAAGGTGAAACCACACTCCGCTTCACCGTGCTGCCGGGGGCCTTGGACTTCGATTACTTGGCCTTCAAGTCGGTCGCAACCGGAATTCCCGACTTGAGCCAGCTCAGGCCGCGGAATGCCTCCGGCCCAATTCACCTCGAAGCCGGCTCAAAATACTACCTCGAGATCTTGATGAAGGACGGGAGCGGTGATGACCATGTGGCGGTCACCTGGCGGCAGCCTGGCGATCCCGAGCCTACGAATGGCGCGCCGCCTATACCCGGGCAGTTTCTGTCAAGCGTGGACCCGTCATTGCCTGCATCCATTGTCCAACAACCGGCGAGTCAGGCCGTCAACGAATTTGGGTCAGCCACGTTCACCACCGCTCTTCGCGGCACTCCGCCGTTTGACTACCAGTGGTTTCGTGATGGAGTGATGATCCCAGGGGCCCATGATGCTGCGTATACGGTTGGACCCTTGGCCGCGGCCGACACGGGCGCTACCTTTTCTGTGCGTGCAGGCAACGGGCTTAATACCCTGGTTAGCTCGAATGCGTTGTTGACCGTGATACCCGATACCACGCCGCCGATGCTGATTTCCGCAGTGGGGAGTTCGACCATGGATCAGATCAACGTGCGATTTTCAGAACCGATCGATCCTATTGAGGCCATTGACCCGCTGCGATACCACGTTACCGGAGGCATATCGGTTAATGCTGTCGAACTTGGTCGAGATGGGAGAAGTGTTCTGTTGGATACAACGGCCCAGGCAGCAGGCGTAAATTACACGGTGACCGTGGAGGGCATACACGATGTGTCAGCCGCCCGGAACGAGATTGCGACGAACAGCCAAGTTGCCTTCACCGCTTTTGTCCTTTCACGCGGATTTCTACGGCGCGAAGTGTTTCTCAATTTACCGGGTGGCGCTCTGACAGATCTAACCAACAGCTCGGTTTTTCCCAGCCGGCCGGATGCTGTAAACTACGTTTCGGCATTCGAGAGTCCAAGCGGGTTGGGAATGAACTACGGCGCCCGTTTGTCCGGATATCTCCTGCCTCCAACCACAGGGGATTACGTTTTTTACATCGCTTCGGACGATCAAGGAGCCCTCTTTCTGAGCGTCGATGACCAGCCGGTCCACCTGGCCCCGATCGCGTTGGAACCGCAGTGGAACCCGCAACGGCAGTGGACCAATGCGGTAAACCAGGCTTCGCGAGGTGAACCGGCGACGAACGTCTCGGCGGCCATCCATCTTGAGGCGGGCCGGCAATACTACGTGGAAGCTTTGATGAAGCAGGCCAATGGAGGCGACCATCTGGCAGTTGCATGGCAGATGCCTGGCGAATCTCCTCCCGAGAATTTCACGGGCCCGATCCCGGGTACGTATCTTGCCGCTTACGCCGAGTCAACCGGGTCGAGTGTTCAGATCGTTGAGTCGCCACATGATTTGACGGTGCAGGATCAGCAGATGGCAACCTTCAGCGTCCAGGCCAGCGGTTCCTCCCGGGACCGATTTTACCAGTGGCAAGCCAATGGGGTGGACATTCCCGGTGCAACGGGCCGGCGCTATACCACTCTCCCTTTGAAGTTGGCTGACAGTGGAACTCGCCTCAGTTGCATCGTGAGCGTCCCTGGCGCGGCGGCGGTCAGCGCGCAAGCCGTGCTTACAGTAGTGCCTGACGCTCAACCTCCCCGACTAATCGGGGCCGAGAGTGCGGTGAGTCTGGACCAGGTGACGCTGACCTTCTCGGAGCCAGTTAATGCCACTGATGCTGCGCAAGTGAGCCATTTTGCGATGGACGGCGACGTAAACATCTTGAGTGCCCGGCTCCTCTCCGATCAGACCAATGTAGTGCTGACGACCAGTCCGCAGACGGAAGGCCAACACTACACACTGACGGTAACAGGTTTGCGGGACAGATCTGCGGCGAGCAACGCAACTGGCCAGGATACTCAGATCGATTTCTTCGCCTGGGAGAACGAGGAGTTTGTGGGACCCTTCTCCAGTTGGGCGGACGCGAAGCGCGATTTCGGCGCAGTGGGCGATGGCGTTACTGATGACACTGATGCACTTCAACGTGCGCTGGATAACTTCGGCGCAAATGGGCGCCCGGATGGCGATGGCCGACCCCATGTGTTGTGGATTCCGGCTGGCAAATATCGCATTACGAGACGGCTGGACTATTTCACGCGCATCGGCGCATCCGTCGTAGGCGAGGATCCTGCAACCACCATCATCAAGTGGGACGGCCCCGCAAATGGGGTGATGCTCTGGGCCAACGGCGTGAGTATGTCCCGAATGGGACGGCTGACATTCGATGGTTCAGGGGTGGCCCTATCCGGCATCGACCAGAAGTATGACCAGCAGCGGAACTTCTCGACCTCGGGCAACGAATACGCCGACATGGTGTTCATGGATCTCGCCTTCGGAATCCGGGCTGGCATCGCGGTCATGGACTCCGAGGTCGAGGTGCGCCGGTGCCGATTCAAAAGGTGTTCTCAGGCCGGGATCAGCATGGAAAGCTTCAACGCACTGGATTGGTGGATATGGCACTGCCAGTTCGAGGACTGTCACTACGGCGTCTCAAATACCTATGGCGCGGGGCACTATCACGTTTACGAGAGCCTGTTCTTGCGGTCGACCGAAGCCGATTGCGGCCACGGGATGACCTCCTACTTCTCCATTCGACGCAACGTCTCCATAGGTTCAAAGGCGTTCTTCACCGCTGGCTTCACCGGGAACCCATCTGGTGTGACGCTCCAGGGTAATACCATCATTGATCCTCTGGACGACACTCCCATTCGCATTCAATTCCTCGGCCCACTTCTGTTGTTCGACAACATTATTCGCAGCCGGCCGGGCTTGTCGAACGGACCAGTGGTGAGCGCGAGCGACAATCTGGTGGCCATCGGAAACACTTTCACCCTGCCTAACGCACTGCAGAGCTACGGTCGCACCATCGCTTTCGATAATCAGGTTATCTCGGGGGACCAGATCGACGCGACGGCCCCGAAAATCCCGGGAACGCTCCCCAACCGCCATCGCGCGATCGTCGATGTTCCGCCACATGCCTCCGCTGCGCAAATCCAAGCGGCTATCACCCAGGCCGACCAATTCCGGGGAAACCGCCCCGTGGTCCACCTGCCCTATGGCAGCTACTCGGTGACCGAAACATTGGTGATACCCTCTGGTTCGGACTTGCAGTTGGTGGGGGATGGATTTGTCAACAGTACCGACTTGCGATGGGAAGCCGCGGGTGAGGGTACAGTCCTTCGAGTGGCGGGACCGACTCGCGCTTCCTTAAGGGAGTTCTCGATCTCAGGAAACCGTCGAGCCCTGGGATTGGGGATTGATGATTGCGATCAACCTTCAGCACGAGTCTTCATGGACCAAGCGAGCCTAAGCGATATGGATGATTACAACCTGCTGGCCGACCGAGTGGAGGACACGGATATAAGCCTCGTCGCCTTGGGCCATTCGGGCAGCCGTGGCCCGAGTTTACGCGTGGTAGGTAGCCCTAAGCGAGCGGTTGGCGGCTCTACGGCGGGGCGCGTCGTGATCTTCGGCGGGGCCTCCAGCGATAATAATTACACATATGATATTACCCACGGCGGAAGCCTGTTGGTGCAAGACTGCTGGTACGAGGCTCGCTACGTAGCGCCGTTCGCCAGATTTAGCGGCCTCGGGGAGTGCACTTTGCACGGTGCTAACGTTGCCCCCGACCACACCGATGGACTACCCACTGTCGAGTTCGACGATTTCCACGGGAAGGCGACATTTCTGACAACCTATTTTGTGTTTAACGAGGAACGTGTTCTGGTTGACCCTCAGAATCCGGATTTGGAACTGCTCCTGATGGGAGTAGGTGGCAGCCGGCCTGATTACCTCCAAGACGAGTCACTTGATGCTGAGGTCGGCCTGTTTTCCAGTCACCAAAACGACGCAATCACTCCGTGGATTAACCAGCCTGACACGGGCTCGGCCGATCCGGCGTTTCTCAAAGAAATGCTCGCACAAACTCGACGGGAGAAGCCGCACCTACTTGCGCGCAAGCCCGACGGCGTGACTGATTGTCGGCTATTTCGCGTCTGCGTGACCCAATGCAAGCGAGGTGTTCTGATAACAGGCACGAATACCGCACCGTTCTTCGTGACGCCAATACCTGACCAGGTGGTGACGGAGGGTGCTACCATAATAATCACCAACGTGGCTAGCGATCTGGACGTCCCATTCAACACACTCACCTACTCGCTCGGTCCAGGGATCCCGGCCGGGGCCTGGGTCGATCCAACCAACGGTGTTTTCACCTGGACGCCGACGCACTCCCAGGCGCCTTCGACCAACCGGATTGACGTTGTTGTGCGTGATGACGGTTCGCCGGAGTTGAGCGCAACCAATTCCGTTACGGTCATCGTCACGGCGATCCATTCGACTCCGTTTGTTGGGGATGTGGTGGTCGATCCTCAGTCCTTGCCGGCAGTTCAGTCCTACCAGGTTGATGCATTGTCGGGCGACTGGCAAAATAGCGCGGGCCAGATAGTGGAGCAGAACATCTGGACCAGCGCACCGGCCCGTTATTTAGTCGCTGCCGAGGAGCGTAACTTTATCGTCAAGAGCCGGGATAAATCGAGAGACCAGGAAGTAGATACATGGATGAGGGTGGGGCGGACGTTTCTGCGGCTGACTGAGTCGGGCAAGGCGATCGTTTTTCAGTTATATTTGGAAAATGGCGTGGGCCAATTGATGGTTGGGATTGCAACGGGAGTTGGCGAAGACACCTACGATGGCACCGCCAGCCGTTATCATTGGCTGAAGATAGTGCCCAGTTTGGCCGACCTCCTGCCGGAGTACCGGGATAGGCCCACTGATGGCGACTTCTTCACCTTCGGAGTTGATGGTTTCGACATTTACGCCCGATTCAACGGACATGAATTCCTGCGCTTCCAGGAATATCGGCACATGGAGAGTGGGGCGGTTGCTTTTAAGGCACCCCAAGGCTACGGGTTACGGACGACGATAGCCAGATTTCGACCCGACGCCTTGATCTTCTCCGACTCGGCGAACCAAGTGCTTGATCTGCGCGATTTCGGCCTTCGCGACGTAGCTGTTAGAGGCTCCATCGACGCCGGAAGCACAGTGCTCAGATTGAGCGAATCGCCTGATCCGCCTTTCAGGCCTGGGGATTGGATCATTTTGGAAACCGGTGGCGAGGGGGGGCAAGGTCAACGTGGCACCATTGGCGTGGGTGGTGTTTGGCCGGCCTTACATTATCCGAACGCCGCTAGCCGTGACGCGGACGTTGGGCAATCCGCCGGCGTTTTCTGCTGGCTGGACTCCGACGGGAGCGTTTGGCAATGGGATGGCACGGGATGGCGCGATCGCGCGCACTTCCAGAACGAGGTAGGCACGGTAAGCGAGGATTATTATGTGGCGAAGGCGGTGCCCATGGCGCTACGCGCTGTGGTTCAGACCGTATCGTCGGATGGGCTCACATTGACTCTTGATGAAGCGGCCCAGGCCGCCGGGACCAACGAGACCGTTCATTATGATAACTCACCTATTCTGAATCTCCTCGCCACTGATCCGAGATGGCAGCCAGGCGGACCGAACAACGATATCACACCTGCTGGCATTACCTTGAAGGTGCCTGCGGGGCGATTCGCTGTAGGCGATGAGGTGGATGTAGTCGGTTACACTGCGCCTAAAATTGTTGGCGATGGTGAGTCCCAAAGTTGCTTGTTTAGCCCCAAAGGCTGTCCGTCATCCACGCTCGTGTTTTACGGTTCGCCTGCCGCTTCTGTGAGGTCACTGCGAGTGGAAGGCAATGCCCTGGAAAAGGGTTTCGGCCTGGCCATCCGCAATCCGCGCTTAGAGAATCTCGGAAGGCGGGTGACCGAGACTAACGTTGACGGCTACGGCGGACCGGGGGCTATTGATTTCGGCTATCAATGCGACCAAGGGAGTATTCGCGATGTCAGCATTTTGGAGGCTTTCTCCCCTGCAATCGAAGTCAACTACTCCACCAATGTGTCGTTGGAGAATGTCCGTATCGTCCGCAGCGGCCTCAAACGAGGCAACTCGCCTTCCTGGCGAGCGACCTACCTCGTTTCGTGGGATTCCGATAGCGCCGGAGGAAGCGTTACCAACCTGAGCATCGACAGCGCCGCCATGATCCTCGGGTTCGGGGTGAACGGTGGCCCGGACATACAGATTAGCGGTCTCCAGGCTCGCAATGCAGTCTTCCTTTTTCGCAGCTCAGGCAGCCTGAAGATGAGTGACGCTCAATTTGGGTTCGATTCAGGCGCGCAAGAAGGTCTGGATGGGTGGGCAATGGCCTATCACCCCGTAGTCTGGGTAGACGCTCGACAAGGCCCAGGGGATAGAATCTCCATTACCAATTTGCGAATGGAGCAGGAGGGCTTTGCCAACTCCCGCCACGATATTCTTTCGGGATTGGTGCTCCAGGGTACGTTCGACGTGGCAACGGTACTTGGGGGGCAAGCCCGAACTCCCGACGATTATGGCCCCCCAGCGCAGAGCCCGGAACAGATTCACATCGAGGGTGGATACGCATGGGTTCAAGGTTTTCGAGTCTCAGGGAAAGCAAGAGACCGGAACATCTACGCAAACAATGGGGTGATCACCAATTGTTGGGCAGATGTTATTCGGGCGGATCCCCCCGCCTTAGCCATTGACTGTTGGCCCGATTCAAATGTGCCCCCGGTGTTGGCCCTACCGGCTATACAAACGATCCGCGAAGGTCAACCGCTGAGCATCTCGCTCCTTGCCACCGACCGGAACTTCCCCGCCCAAGACCTTTCCTACCATTTGGTTGATGCCCCATCAGGCGCAGTCATCGACCCCGTCACTGGCCTCTTCACCTGGACTCCTGTTGAGGGTCAGGGGCCAAGCACAAACCGGATTACAGTCTTGGTGAGCGACAGTGGCTTGCCGCCGCTAACTACGACCAACACCTTGAGTGTGGTCGTTCAGGAGATAAACGTGGTTCCTGTCCTTCCTACGATTGCCACTCAGATTGTCAATGAACTGAACTCCATCATCGTGACCAATGCTGCCGTGGAACCGGACATCCATGCAACCATGAGCTATGCCTTGCTGAATCCTCCCGCCGGCGCCCATATCAGCAGTAAGGGAGTCATTACCTGGATTCCGTCGCAAGTTCAAAGCCCAAGCACGAATATACTGACCACAGTCGCCATCAGCACCGATCCACAGGACACCCTCACGTCTCAACTGAGGGCAACCAATAGTTTTGTCGTCGTGGTGGTAGAAGTAAACCAGGCCCCCGTGCTGCCAGCATTGGCCAACCAAAGCTTCCCTGAGCAGGCGCTATTGCGGGTCACCAATACAGCAACGGTAGCGAACATCCATTCGGTGCTGAGCTACGAGCTGGTAAACGCCCCCGTCGGAGCCACCATCGATTCCAACGGCGTCATCACTTGGACACCGGATGAAACCCAGGGGCCCGGAACCAATGTTATCACAACGGTGGCGACGAGCGCCGACCTGTTCGACCTTGTGAATCCGGTTTTGAGCGCCACCAACAGCTTCACCGTCGTCGTGCGTGAGGTGAACACAGCGCCAGTGCTGGCGACGATGCCGGATCAGGTCATCGAGGAGTTGACGACCATGACGGCAACCAACGTGGCCATCGACGTGGATCTCCCACCAAACAGGCTGACCTTCGCGCTGGTGTCTGCACCCAACGGAGTGAACCTGAACTCGGCGAGTGGTGTGTTGACCTGGACGCCCACGGAAGCGCAGGGACCGAGCACGAACCAGATCGTGGTTAAGGTGACCGATGACGGCGTGCCGCCGCTCAGCGCCACCAACAGCTTCACCGTCGTCGTGCGTGAGGTGAACACGGCTCCCTCGTTGGCGCCTGTGCCGGATCAGGTTATCGACGAGTTGACGACCCTGACCATGACCAACGTGGCCAACGACATAGATCTCCCCGCGAACAAACTGACCTTCGCGCTGGTGTCGGCACCGAACGGAGTGAACCTGAACACTGCGAGTGGTGTATTGACCTGGACGCCCACCGAGGCCCAAGGGCCGAGCACGAACCAAATCACGGTGAAAGTGACCGATGATGGCGTGCCGCCCTTGAGCGCCACTAACAGTTTCAAGGTAATGGTGAATGAAGTAAACACGGCGCCGGTGCTGGCAACGGTTCCGGATCAGACGATCAATGAGTTGGCGACCCTCTCGGTGACCAACCTGGCGACGGACGTGGACATCCCGGCCAACACCCTGACCTTCGGGTTGGTGTCGGCACCGAGCGGGGTGAACTTGAACTTAAGCAATGGCGTGCTGACTTGGATTCCGACCGAGGCACAAGGGCCGAGCACGAACCAGATTGTGGTCAAGGTGAGCGATAACGGGGTGCCGCCCTTGAGCGCCACTAACAGCTTCAAGGTGGTGGTGAATGAAGTGAGCCTAGCCGGGACGGTACGGTTCTGGCACGAGAACGCGGGTGTGCCCGGGGTGGCGCTGACCCTGGCGGGGGACTCGGTTCATTCGACCATCAGTCCGGCGAGTGGGGCCTACGCAGTCAGCGGCGCGGGGGCCGGCAACTGCGTTCTCACACCCAGTAAACCGGATGGCGTCAACGGCATCACGGCCTTCGACGCCGCGCTGGTGCTTCAGCACGCGGCGGGATTGACCAACCTGACGGGCTACGCCGCCCAGGCAGCGGATGTGGACAAGAGCGGGGCTATCACCGCGATGGACGCCTTCTACATACTCCAGCAAGCCGTGGGTCTGAGCAGCCTGCCGTTCCCAGGCGCGGGTGTGGTTTGGGATTTCAACCCCACCAACCGGACGTTCAACAATCTCAACTCGAGTCAGTCCGGCCAGGATTTCACCGGCATCCTGATTGGAGATGTCTCGGGCAACTGGGACAGCACGGCCAGCCAGATGAAACTGGATTCAGGCGGAGTCGCCCTCAAATCAAGCATGGCCGGGCAAGCGGCTACGTTTCATGCGACCGCCGGAAAGAAAAGGACCTCGGGTGCACCGGTAGTTTTGGCCTTGCGCCAGCAAGCGCCGGCCACATTGGGCGACACCCAGACCTGGCTGTTAGTGAGAAGCCCCGAGCCTGGCATCGTGAGCCTGGACCTCGTACTGGGATACGACGCAACGAAGGCGACCGTTGGACAGGTGCAACTGGCCGGGCTTGGGAGCACGCTGGTTCTGGCCAGCAGCACCAATGAGCCCGGCACTCTCCGGGCCGCCCTCGCAGGGGCCGTACCGCTCCGGGGAGTGGGCGCCTTGCTGAGATTTGCCCTGTCGGGTCCGGGCGTGGCGGGGCTGCGAGTGGTCCAAGCCAGCGTCAACGAAGGGGCTGTAGCCGTTGAGGTGGACACGACGGGAATTACCTTCGACACCGATGGCGACGGAGATGGCCAGTCAGATTGGCAGGAGATCCAGGCCGGAACTGACCCCAACGACAAGAACTCGTCATTCGGACTCAGTGCGGTAGTGTTTAACGCCGACGGGAGCGCCGTGGTGACGCTGAGGTCAGTCCCCGGCAAAACCTACCGCCTGCAGTTCACGAGCCGGCTGACGGATTCCGAATGGATCGACCTGGGGGTTGATGTGTTGGCGCAAGGGGACACGCTTTCATTTAAAGACGAAACCTTGAGCAAGAGCGGCGAGCGCTATTACCGGGTCCGATTGGTGCAGTAAAGCATATCGCGCCGCACCGATTCTGCGAGTCGAAGGTGGTCGGCCTATTAGTAAAACGTTCCACTCAAATGGCACGCGCAGCGGCGATGGGGACAGCGACCGGGATCACGGTGGTGATATTCAACTCATTCCTGGCGACGCCCACCACATCTATCTCCGAGCGGAGCGTTCGGACGCTCGGAAAGGCCGTGTTTATACCATCAAGATCACTTGTACTGACATCCATGGCAACACCACGACTCAGTCAGCAACCGTGAGCGTGCCTCACAACCAGGGCAAGAAGTAGCGATTACAGCGGGCTCAGACGCATGGGAGACTTAGGGCGGCGCTGAAGATGCCCCTCACCGCCGCCCGATGATCCAGATGGGTAGCCGGTACTCGATGCGAATCCGGCTTCCCTCGGCCCGTGGTGCCACTGAGAAGACCAGCTCCAGCCGGTCGCCTGCCAGCCCTGGTCTAAGGAAGCTCCGAGGGGCTGGCGCCAGCCAGCCTCGCGGGCCCCCCTTCGCGCTCTTCGTGGTGGACCCTCCATCGCCCCAGCCTCCGTTCCCAATCTTAATCGTAATCCTGCTCCTAATCTCCTCCTCAGGCTTTCCTTCCCCCCCTTTATTCATCCTTTCCGCCCTCGCGTCCGTCTCCTCCTCCGTGAGAGCGCTCCGGCGTAATTAACTAAAGAATATATACAATTGACAATGAATCAACCCCGCGCTATCTTGAAAGTCATGAACAGCGACTACGCTCAACCGCCGCTTCGCGGCACGGTCGGACCCAGCTCCGCCTCTCCGGCGAGTCGCGGGACTCGCGCCGCTGCCCGCCTGGGCCCAGGCTCAGTGTCAGCGCCCGCCCAGCCCATCGCTCCCGCCCGCCGTTCCTTCAGCCTTTCCCCCGTAACTCCCCTGAATATCGGCTCTTGCGCGCGGTGTTATCGCCTCATCCCCCTCCTTCAGCCTTTTGCCTTTAACCTTCAGCCTTTCCTTCCACCCCTTCGAAATCCTGAATTACCCTCTCCAAATCCTGAATTACCTTCTCCAAATCCTGAATTATCCGCTCCAAAAGCTGGAATATCCGCTCCAACCCCCGCGTCCGCACTGCCGTCCATGGACGCACTCAACACCTTCATCCCGAGTAAGATATGCGACGCCGATCTCCACCCGAGGCTCGATCGTGTCTGGATTCTGGACGACTTCTGCTCGCCCGGCATGCGCAGCCGCGCCAAGCGAGGCAAAGCGCATCTTGCGCAGCTCATGGAGACCTTCTTGTCGCCACCCAACGCTCGGCCTTCCTTACAAATCTGTAATTCTCGGGAAAGGTTCCGGTCATGCTGGTCCGGTCTATTCCTTCAGAACGTTTAAAACACGAGAACAACATTTAAGAGCTATGAGCACGATATCGAACCGAATTATGAAACGGACCAGCACCCTGGCCTTGGCCGGGGTAATCCTGGCCGCGGCTGCAGCCCTCGGCTTCAGCCAAAAACTGGAGATCGGCACCAACGCACCCGCCGGTCCCGTCAGGCTATCCATCGACAACCGCCCCGTGGAACGGAGTGGCAAGTTCACCACCAGCTTCGCGCCGGTGGTCAAAAAGGTGGCTCCTAGCGTCGTCAAGGTTTCCACCACCAGCAAGGTTGACACTTCGATGGGCGATCCATCGCAGTTCGATGATTCATTCCTGCGCCGGTTTTTTGGAGACCAGATGCCCGGGCGCGGGTTCCATCATAACGCACCGTCCATGCGCCAGCACGGCGTAGGGTCCGGCGTCATCGTGAGCGAGGACGGCTACATCCTGACCAACAACCACGTCGTCGACGGCGCGCAGGACCTTAAGGTCACGCTCACGGACGGACGGGAGTTTACCGCCAAAGTCATCGGCAGGGACCCCAAGACCGACCTGGCCGTAATTAAGATCAGTGCAAAAGGTCTGCCGGCCATTGAGGTAGCCGACAGCGAGAAAATTGAAGTGGGTGACTTGGTCCTGGCGGTCGGCAACCCCTTTGGCATCGGCCAGACCGTTACCATGGGCATGGTCAGCGCGAAGGGCCGCGGAAACATGGGCTTGGATTACGAGGACTTCATCCAAACCGATGCGGCCATCAATCCGGGCAACTCCGGCGGCGCCTTGGTTGATGCTGAGGGCCGGTTGGTCGGAATCAACACCATGATCCTGAGCCGTTCGGGTGGGAGCCAGGGAATCGGCTTCGCGATCCCTAGCAGCATGGCACGCTATGTCATGGACGGCCTCGTCACCAACGGTCACATCACCCGTGGCTACCTTGGCGTCTATATCCAAGACATCTCTCCCGCTCTCGCCTCGGAGTTCAAACTCAAAGAGGGCCAGGGCGCGCTGGTCAGCGACGTTACCCCCAAGAGCCCAGCCGAGAAGGCCGGACTCAAGAGCGGTGATGTGGTAACCGAGTTCCAAGGCAAGGCCGTGCGCGACAGCCGCCAACTCAAGTTAGAAGTGGCGGAGACCAAGCCGGGTTCCAAAGTGACCCTGAAAGTTCTGCGTGACGGTTCCCCCGTGACTCTGCAGCCAGTCCTGCAAACCCTTCCCGGTGAGGAACAGCTCGCCAAAGGCGCCTCTCCGAGCGCAGAGGACAACGGCACCCTCAACGGCGTCACGGTGAGTGACATCGACGGGCGGGCCCGCCAGGAACTCGACATCCCGGAACATTTGCACGGGGCGGTCGTGACCGAGGTAGAGCCGGATTCGGCGGCCTCGGAAGCGGGTCTGAAGCCCGGCGATGTGATCCTCGAGATCAACCGTCATCCAGTGAAGACTGCCGATGAGGCGGTGAGACTCACCGAGAATCCGAAAGACAAAAAGACTCTCCTCCGGGTCTGGAGCAAGGGCGCTAGCCACTACGTAGTGGTTGATGAAGAGAAAGCCGGATAACCAGCTTGACCGGAGTTCGGGTTGCTCTCCGGTCATCAACGGCGCCTGCTGCCTCTCCAACTGGCGGCAGGCGTCCTGCTGTACAGGCCAGCAGACCAACGGGTTGTGCTTGGCGAAAGACCGGAGCCCAGAGCATCATGAGCGCCGAGATGAGAATCCTGGTGGTTGAAGACGACCCGAAGATCGCTTCATTTGTGGTCAAAGGTTTGCGTCAGAACGGCTACGCGGTGGACCACTGCTCCGACGGCGAGACCTCGCTGGCGCAGGCTCTGAACGTCAACTACGACGCAGCCGTGGTGGATATCATGCTCCCTAAGCTCGACGGACTGAGCCTGGTCAAAGACCTGAGAACTCGGAAGGTCCGCACACCCGTCATCTTTCTGAGCGCCAAGGCGACCGTGGACGATCGTGTCAGCGGACTGCAGGCCGGTGGAGACGATTACCTGACCAAGCCGTTTTCGTTCTCAGAGCTGCTCGCGCGGATTCAGGCGCTTATCCGCCGGTCAAGCCAGGCCCCCGAACCAACCCGATTGACCGTCGGCGATCTGAGCCTGGATTTGCTCAACCGCCAGGCGTCGCGAGCGGGCGAGAACATTGAGCTGCAAAGCCGCGAGTTCGCCCTGTTGGAATACCTCATGCGTCATGCCGGGCGCGTCGTGACCAAGACCATGGTCCTGGAACACGTCTGGGATTATAGCTTCGATCCCCAAACCAACGTGGTCGACGTCCTGGTCCACCGTCTCCGGGCCAAGGTCGATAAAGACCGAAACTTGATCCAGACCATCCGCGGCGTGGGCTATGTCCTCAAGCCAGCCCCATCTCTTTAGCCGCAGCCTGGGGCTGCGACTCAACCTCTGGTACGCCTTCATCTTCGGGCTTAGCAGCCTCGCGCTCTTCGCTATGCTTTACTACTTCCTGTCCGCGGCCATCAAGCGCGGCGACCAGGAGGTCATCGAGGCGCGTCTCAAGGAATACTCAGCCATCTATCAGGCTGGCGGAACGCGGGCGCTTGAGCGGGCCCTCTACCGCGACCAGGAATCGACCAAGCAAAAGTCGTTCTGGGTTCGGCTCGTCTCCCTGGCGGATGAAATCAACCTGCTTTGGGCGCCGCCGGATTGGATCAGCTTCCAGGACGTGGGCCGGGATTGGACGGGATATCGCCACCAAGTCGGCGTTTTGCGCATCCCCAAGGACGCAGAGAAGGATTTTATCATTGTCTCAACGGTGCTGCCCGACGGCGCCTTGCTCCAGGTCGGACGCAGCACCAATAACTTGGAGATCCTCCTCAAGCCATTCCGGCGCACTTTCCTGGGCGTGCTTGGGGCAGTCGTGCTGCTCGGATTCTTGGCTGGCGCGCTCTTTGCCCAACGGGCTCTGCTGCCGATCCGCCACATGGTCGGCACGGCTCGATCGATCATCGATACCGGCAGGCTCGATGCCCGCGTCCCGGCCCGAAAGTCGAATGACGAACTGGACGAACTGGCACAACTGTTCAACCGCGTATTGGACAAGAACCATGCCCTGATCAAAGGAATGCGCGAGGCTCTCGACAACGTCGCGCACGATCTGCGGACTCCGCTTACCCGGCTGCGGGGCAACGCCGAGCTCGCCTTGCGAGGAGCCGACGACCCCGTGGTGGCGCGCGAAGCCCTCGCCGAATGTGTCGAGGAGTCGGACCGGGTGCTGAGCATCCTCAATACCTTCATGGACGTGGCCGAGGCTGAGGCAGGCGTGATGCGGCTCGCCCGAGAAGAGGCTGATGCGCGGCAATTGCTGGATGATGTTGTCGAGGTCTATCAGGACGTGGCCGAGGAAAAGCAGCTCACGATTCGCAAAGAATACCCCGAGCCCTGCTTTGCAGAGGTCGACGCGAGCCGCGTGAGGCAAGCCTTCGCCAACCTCCTGGACAACTCGATCAAGTACACACCCGAGGGCGGTTCAGTCACGATCCGTGCCGGACGCGATGGAGAGTGGGTTAAAGTCGAGTTTGCGGACACCGGCATCGGTATCTCACCTGAGGATCTCCCCCGAATTTGGGAACGACTCTATCGCGGAGACAAGAGCCGCTCACAGCGCGGGCTGGGGCTTGGACTGAGCTTGGTGAAAGCCATTATTGAAGCCCATGGCGGCCAAGTCTCGGTTCTCACCAAGCCAGGAGAAGGTTCAACCTTCACCGTTCGGCTGCCCCGACGCCAGCCAGCGGCGCCGCAGAACCTCAAGGCGTAGCGGACGGAAACAGCCGACGGCGTTAAGATCTGGAACGAGGTGTTCCCGAACTCAGGTTCGAGCCTCGTGAACGCCGGTTCTGCAAATCTCGACGCGCCCGGCCAACCGGACGCGTCAGGGCACAACCACCCGATAGAACCGGACCCGGCGGCTGGGACCATCGGTGTCCTGCACGGTGACCGTTTGGTCCGCTTGGACCGCAGGCACGTCCGTGAGTTTGGCCCATGTCGTTTGGCCCAGGCCATCAAGGTACTCCACGCTGTAGCTGTGGTTCGCCGTCGCGTTGAACTGAAGGGTGATGACGCCCCCGCCAATCGAGGTTAAGGCCAGACGTAAGTGGTTGCCAGGGTCCATCGGATCCGTGCCGGCCTGGTATTCCTGCAGGTTGGTTAGTCCGTCCCCGTCTGGGTCGCCATCGGCACCGTTTACGCCGGTGGCGTCGGTCGGAGACAGACCGTAAATCAACTCCCACTGGTCGGGAAGGCCGTCACCGTCCGTATCCTTGGGATCGTTGAGGGGATTCGGGCCGCCTGCGGTGGGATCGGCCCCCCACCAGTTGATCGGGTCGTCCCCGAACGAGTTCGAGGCCAGGCGCTGCAGGCTTTTCCCCGTTCCACTCGCCTCTGATGGCCATGGAGGCGGGTCGGAGTAGCTCACCTCGTCTACCAGGATGTAGGCAACCAATCCGGGGTGGGGGTCGCCTGTGCCTTCCGGAACGTCGGGGCGCAAGAGGTGGAGAGGCTGACCGGATTGGTCAAGGCTGCCTTGGACTGGGCCCAGAATCAGCGCATTGGTCGGGGTTCCGTACAACCGCTCGAACGCCTGAAGATTCGCCAGTTCCACTAGCGGGTCGAACATGACCAACAGAACGTATTCATCCGCTGCCAGAGTCAGGTTCGTTGGAAAATCAAAATCCACGGCCCCCCTGAGGTGCCAGACGTTCGTCGGATGATCGGTATCGTAGAGAGCGACCGGAGTCGACGAGATGTTCCTCAGTTCGATGTATTGGGCCGCCCGATTGGTGGCGGGCGGGGCGGGGCGATACATGATCTCGTTGATCACCACCGGACCGACCTGCGGCCCGGCATTCGGATTGCCCAGGCTGCGACGGACCTGCAACACAAAATGTTCCTTGCCTTCGCTCGTAACGTAACGGCCGAAGGTGGCGTCTTGCGGCGATGCTCCAAAGCTGAAGTGATGCGAAAACCCGGTCAGGTTGGTTCCGTCCCCGGAAAACAACTGGATCTGGTCACCCTGCGCACTGAGGCCGAAGCTGCCCGGCCCTCCGGCATCGAACTCCTTCGCGGTGAAGACCAGGAACCCTTGCCCTGGAATGCTCACCGAGTCGGGCACCCGAAACTTGCGCGGTTGCTGCGGGTCATCGGTCAAGAACCACCCGCCTATAAGAGCCGGATCAGCGGCCCGGTTGAAGAGTTCAACCGCGTCTGGCTCTGACGGCTGGGTGTGGGCCAGAACTTCGTTGATCAGGACGGTTGGAATCCTAGGAGGCTGAGGGTCTGCGGTGCCCGGGGAGCCGTTGAGGGCGGCACTGACGCGCCAACCGGCCGGATCACCCCACTGACTCAACGGGATCGACGGATCCACGGTGACTAACGAAAATCCAGCGCCATCGGTCGCCGGGTACCAATTATTTGAGTAGGCGAAGTCCAGGATCGGTTCGCCGACCGAGCCCACCAGAGTCAACCTCTCGCCCCCGTTGTTGAGCGAACCGGAGTATTCGCCGGCAACGTTCGTGACGCCCGGGTAGCGGGAGGCGAAAGCCGCGGAGTTCTTGACCAAAACTACAAAGGCGCCGGGAGCCAGCGTCGTGACCGCGCTAGTGTTCCCAAACGTGTAGGAGATACCACCCACAAACCCGAACCCGAAAAGGTCCAGCGCATGCGTGGTGACGTTCTGGAGTTCTATGAACTCGAAGTCACCGGGTGTATTGGTGCTGCCGATCGGGGCAGGCCCAGGATGATACATGATCTCAGTGATCACCAAGCCAGGCGTTGCTACCACGAAGGTGCCCTCCACCGGCCCCGACCAAGGGCTCGACAGGGTAGGGTTTGAGGATGTTCCCGTCAGGTTCTTGTGGGCCGAATCCCAGGCGCGGGCCACCAAGTGGGCATTGGCTTGGATGGCTATGGGGCTATTATAGAGTTGCGCGGTAGGGGCAACGCTCCCGCCGGAGAGGCGCGGGTCCGATCCGTCAAGTGTGTAATAAATCGAGGCCCCGACCGGAGCGCTCAAGGAAACCGTAGTGCCTTGGGGAACCACGCCTCCGGCCAGGCTCATCACGGGCGCCGTCAGGAAATTAGTGTCGATGAAGTTAACCCGGTTCGAGAGCCAATTCTTCATGAAGTTGATCTCGCCCTGGTAGCTTCCGCCTCGTGGAGTGGTGAATCCCGGCCATTTCACAATCTCACGGCGTTCGGCCTCTCGAAGTTGACCGGTGAGATTATCCACCAGCCCCCACAGGTTCGTTAACGCGAATTGATTGGTCCGAAGTTGCTGCCATCGGTCAATCCAGCTTTGCCAGAAGTCCGGATCTGTGAACATCTGATCCCACCATGGGTAGTGGAACATGTCGGTGCCAAAGTCGGGAACGCGTGACTGCCAAACTCGCGGGTTGGAATCGCGGCCGTCGGTCGAGTCCAAGGAGCGGTCAAAGTCCCAGAGGGGGCCAAAGGTGAGTTTTCCCTCTCGCGGCTTATAGAAGTAGGCGCTCAACCGAAGGGCATCCACATTGAAGGCGAGCGTGTTCAGGATGTGGTGGTCAATCCAGGCGTCCACGTCTACGTAGGCGCGGTAGCCGGTGGTTGGATTCAGATAGTCGGGCCCGTAGAGAGCATTGCCGAACTGGTTCAGGTAATCATTAATGTACCCCCACTGATCGGCGCGCTGGGGAAGTTGCAGGTCGTCCCATTTTGGATCCAGGGCATTGATGCCTTGCCCCGCCGCGTAAATCTGGCCTTCGCCGGGTATGTATCGGTCGATGCTCATGAGGTACCCGCCAGTGTCGGCGGGCGGGGTATTGTTCTCCGGTTCGAGGTGGTCGATGTCGACTCGGTCTTTCGAGATTTTGATCTTCTCCTCGAGCACGTAGACGCCGAAATAATTGCCCGAAGCGATCGGTCCACCAGCCGTATTCAAAAAGACCTCGACCAGGCGGGTTCGCGAGGAATAGCGCCCGATGCGCCGGCTTAACTCATGCATGAATGGGTTGTGAATGAGCACGGGTTCGTAGTTATCCGGCGCGTACAGGATCCAATCATTGTCTGAAGGCAGTCCCAGGAACGGCGCGTTCTGCGGATCGTCAAACTCGTCCCAAAACTCGACTCGAAGGTTCGACTTGGCTTGCCCTTGGGTGCTCGAGCCTCGGATGTTGATGCCCGCCCGGGTCATGAAGGTAGGCTGGTTGGTCAGCGAGGTGCGGCCCAGTCCGGGCTCAAACACAGAGAGGCTTGCGAACTGCCGCGTGCTAACCGGAATCGATCGCTGGCCAAAATTATGGATGACCACTACCGGTAAATCCGAACTCCAGCTGAGCGTGTTTCCCGCCAAGGCGAGGTAGGTTTCGCTGTGAGGCGGCCCGGGGAGCAAGCCGGGAACGAACGACGCAGCGCGCACCTCGACCGTGTTGGAAATCTGGAGAGAATTGGTGTAGGTCGGGGAACTGGCCGTTGGCGCAGTTCGATCCAGAGTGTAGTGGATTACCGCGTTGGTATCTGACGTAATCAGGGTTAGCGCGAAGGGCGTTCTGAAGGTGCCCCCCGGGATCGAGAAGCTCACCTGGGGCGCAAAGCCGGGCCCGCCGGTCGTGTTCGGAGCTCCGGGAGTGGGCGTTGGAAAGTAAGCCAGCAGGGTAGGATCGGATCGGTCCCGTCCGTAGGAGACGTCGGTATATTGAGCCAGATAAGGAGCAAAGGCTGAAACGACGTTGGTTGCAGGGTCCACCAGCGCCAGATAACCGCCCTCTTTCGCCAGTTTGAAGCTGGTGTGGAGCGGAGCCGCCGGGTTTGTCCGGTCTTTCTGCGAGGCGAAAACGATCATGTAAGTTCCGGGCAGGAGCGACACCCGGGGAAACCGCCAAAGAGTGAGGTTAGCGCTGTCGTCGGTCAGGAACCATCCCTCCAGATTCACGCTCGTGGCGCCCGCGTTCAGCAGTTCAATCCAATCCGAGCTCGCGCCATCCTCGTCGTGAAGCGTCTTATGATTGTCGGCCATGAACTCCGAGATCATCACGCCGGGAGGCCGGGCCTGAGGATCGAGGTTATAGCTCCAATTGCCGCCAGCGAACGCGTTGGGGCTCGCGGCTAAGTCGGTGATCCCGTTGTTCGGCGCCCACGCTACCTGGACCTGGCCCGTCGCCGGCTGAGGGAATTCGAAGATGTAGCGGCTGGAGGTGACTGCGGTGAGGCGGGTCGCCGGCTGATTGTTGATCAGCAAGTCGGAGGCATCCACCCCCGTGACGTCTTCGCTAAACCCGACCTCGATCTGAGTCAGTGCCTGAACTACCTGCCCCGGCGCGGGGATGAGGTCGGTGACTGTCGGGGGGGTCTCATCAACCTGGCTGGAAAGTTGAGCCCAGATTAAGAAATCCGAACTTCCCGAGAGCGAAGAGTTGAATGCCTGGATGGCCAATACGTTCGTGCCGCTTATCAAAATCGCCCCCGGGTTGCTCACCAGATTGGTCTGGACTGGGACCGGTTCGTCCAGGGCGCCCGAGGCCACTCCATCGAATGGAATATCACCCACGGGCATGTTGAATCGGGCTACCTCGACGCCATTGATCCAGGCGATAAAGCCATCATCGCTCTCCGCGTCCAGCTCGAGTGCGCCGACGGCTTGGGGGTCGGTGACGGCGAACGTCTGGCGCATGAAGATACAGGTGTAGCCGCCGTACATGTCGGTAAGGTCGGTGTTTCCCGTGTATTCGGTGGGATTGCCCGGACTGTTCTCGTAATAGAACGGGGCTTGGGACAGCGCCCACGAGGAGTCGTCAAAACTGAGTGATCGCCACGTGCTCGGATCGGGTGCCGAAGCTTCGGTCAGCCCTTTGAGGAACCTCCAGGAATTGTCAGGAGAAACAAGGACTCCCGCCTGGGCGGTGAAGAATGCGACCAGGACGATCGCGCTGCGGAAGCATCGGAACAGCATTAGTTGATAGCCCGCAGGGAAGCATAATCTCAGCCATTTGTCACTAACAAGGGGGTTGGGGACCGGAAGGGACCACAGCGCCCCTGTCCAGGACGCCCTCCTTGCGATCGCAGCATTGTCCAGGTTACCGCCAACCGCCCCGTACCCGGACACGCCGACTTCCACGATCGACGTAGCGGTGCCTGTCCCAAGGATCGGTGCAGATTGGCGGCTGCGTCTCCTCGATGGGGCATGGCGGTGCAGGCTGCGGAGGACTCCCAAGCGCTGTCTACGGCGCTCGGAGACGGAAGAACTGATTGGACTCTGAACTGATGGGCAGTGTCCTCCGCCAGAACCCGCTCGAGAGCGTCCCGTTTTGGGGAAGGGATGACCACGAAACGGGTGGGTCCAGGTTGGTGGTAGAGTCCAGCGCATAATCGGTGGAACTGAGCGGCCACGTCAGTTGCACAGAACCGGTCGTTGACTTCAAATCGAGCGTAGGAGCCGAGGCATCGCGGTCTGCATAGCCCGCCAGCCAGGCAAATGCGGCGTTCCAATAGACGCCTGGCTCGGTCATGTCGGCGTCCTGGGTGTTGATGAAGCGTTTCCACGGATGTTCAACGACCGGGGCGGCTGAACCGTCAACGTCGATATTTCCCCCCAAATAGCCCGGCGGTTGATGAAGCAGGTTAGTCCAAAAGTGCGAATAGAAATCCGAGCCGTGTAGGTAATCGCCGTAGCCGCTGACGAAGACGCGATTGACCGGGTTGGCGCCGCAGATGAAATGCAGGGCCTGCATGGCGGCCTCGTGGTAGCTGCGGTCCCCCGTCCACTCGAAGGCGCGCCGCAGCACCATCGCCGAGGGCGCCAATACCCCCCCGTTGGAACCCCAGTAGAGATGGCCAGGGTAGAGCAGGGGAATGTGGTAGCCTGACAGACCGGTGTAATTGGTGAGGATGTTCGCTTGGTGGATGAAGGTGTTCCTGAGCAGCGCCTGCACTCCTTTATCAACCGCTTGGCTACTGCGCGCATAGTCCATTAACCCAAAATTAAACATCCGGCTGAGGTAGGTGATGACTTGATCCGTTTCATACCCCGTCTTGTTGAAGCCAAAAAGCGGCCCATCCAGAGGAGTGCCTCCGTTCCGGCGGAATTGGGTCAGAAAATAGTCGTTGAAGACGGCTTCTCCGGTGGCTTCGAAAAGTTCAATGGCTGCGTAGGCGCGGTAGCGCTGGTCGGTGGGGAGGTCCCCCCAGTAAGGATTCGTGTCATCGGCGCCGGGGTCTTTGCCGTTCTGGAGGGCCAAACGGGGTTGAACCATGTTCGTGTTGAGCAACAGCCACGACCACGAAAGACGCGCTCGCGCCAGCAAATCCGCGGCCTGCTCCGGCGCCAGCGACGGCCGCAACTGAGCGTAGGCCTTGGCGAATGTCCCCGCCGCAGCAGCAGCGGCGAAGGAACTGATATCGGAGACCCTCTGAGGCTGGCTGGCTGTGTCCGGGTCGCCCATCACGTAGTGGTGCACACTGCCATCTGGATTCTGCATCCGCTTCAGCCACTCAAGCGCAGTGGAGACCAGCGGGACGAGATCGTTGGTTCTTGGGTCGGATTCCGGTAGGTTCAGCCTCGATGCCGCGGCGCTTCCGCCGAAGTCCCTGAGAGTCTCCAGCAAAAACCAGCAAGCGGTGGCGGTACCGACCACATCGATGTGCGTGTCACCGGCATCAAACCAGCACCCATGCACGTCTCGGGTGAGGTTGGTGCCAAAGTTGAAGTGGCCGAAATGAGGGTCATAGTTGTATGCGGCATGCGTTGTTTCAGTGTGCAAGGCCCCTCGGGTGTAGCCTTCGGCAAACGGTTCGGTGATCGCCTCTCCCGAACGGGAATAGTAGAAGAAACGCAGGCTGTCACGGACGAGTTGGTGATACGCGTTGGTCGCAACCGCGAACGGGGCGGAACGCGCAGCCAACTCTGGCACCTCGACCTGATAGACCCCCGGCGTTCGCCAGGGCCCAAAATCTCCCTGGCACACTTCATCCCCATCGGCCGCCCAATCTGGCCGGGACGGGTTTCGTACGAACAGCGTCAAGGGTCCAGTGAACACCACTTGGTTGTTCGTGACATTGACGAGCTGAAAGGTTTTTGGCGGCTGCGCCAACGTCCCCGACTCCCAACTAACCAAGACGAGTTTTGACGCCATGTTGGGCGAATAGCCTACTTGGTCGAGCTTGATAAACTCGGTATAGTCGAGCGAGGTGGCGGAGGGTACCAAATCCAGCGCAGCGATTCGCAACAGGCAATGGTCACGGTAGCTCTTTACCGGCGAAACGGTGATGCCCCAAACGCGCGTCAGATCGACGCTTGGCTTGGACGCTTTCAAAGCCGAGACCGGGATGTAAACGTCCTGCCACGAATTGGTGGAAGCCGTGAGGTAGTTCGAAAGCGTGACGCTCGCGCCCTCGACAAGGACAGAGATGTTCCACGCGCCGTTGGTTGGAATCGCACCCCACTTGAGCTTTAGGTGGATCGCGGGGTTGGTTCCCACACGCAAGAAGTTCAACTGGTTGCCACTGACCTTGAAACCTACGTTCCACCATCCCCCCGGCGGATTGACCGAGTCCAAGACGATTGCTGGCACGCCGTCCGCGTAGTCCACGGGCAACGTCCCGTTGACGTTCCTCACCGACGCGCCTCCGCCGACGTAGACGGCAGAGCCCCACCCGCCCCAGTTGGTCGGGTGCTGGTAGGCGTTGAAATAGCGCACCGAGGCCAGCGGCAATTGTGCGGCTAGAGAAGTGCCGCAAGCGAACATCGCCCCCAGGACGCCAAGTCGGAGCAGGGTCAGCACAGCGTTCCGCCAAGCAAAAAGGGGCGCCGTTGGAACGACGCCCCGTGCGTTGGACATTTACAGTCTTGAGGGCTTATTGGGCCGGTTTCAGCAGCCGGAAGAACCCTTGGTTGGCCGAGGGCACATTGGTACTGTTGATGAGTGCTCGCATTTGGGTTCCGATCAACGTAGGTGTTGCCGCGATATCAACCCAATTGGTTGGGCTGCTCAGTGAGGGACTAGCCTGCAGGCCAAAATTCGAGGCAGGGGTCGTCCAGGACACCCAGAACGGATCAGCCGGCGTCACCACTTGAACGTCGGCGGCATTGTTCGCGTTGACCACCCAATTGTCGGTGCTCAACGGAGCAGTAGTGAAATGGTCCTCCACCGTCGTCGAGCCTTGAGTGATTTTGACTCCACTCAGGATGACAGCTTGGCCGATGTTTGCCAACTGGTTGGGCTGAACCCCGGTATAGAAGAGGATGTTGCCGCTGAATTGGGCCGCATCCGCTGCCGGCATGACCAAGTTGGTCGTCGCGCCGCCGGGAGCGGTGAGGGTGATCGTCGTATCCGTATTCAACTTTACAGTCCACGTGCCGATCGGGGTTGGCGAGCTAACGGAGCCGAGGGTACCGACTGGCCCTACGCTCGGGTCGCTATTGAAGTACTGGCTGCCGCCGGTGGTGGTGGGCGCCCCGTTGCTATTCGGATAGTTGGTCTTATAGCGGAAGGTCATGGTGGCTGTGCCGTCGGTGCCCACCGCAGTCTGAATCAGCATGACGCTCGGTTCATTCCAGTCTGGGGAGTTCTCAGTGCCCGGGGCGGTAATGCCGTCAGGGACGAGATAGATGTGGTTATCGATCCCGGCATAGTTGGTTCCCGGGAAGTCAGCGATGGTAACTGAGAAGGAGACAGGGTCGGTCGCACCGACCCAGGTTACTGAGGGCGCGGTGCTGGCGACGGCGATGTTCTGCCGGTCATACTGCCCGCCGGTGCCGGCCAGCAAATTGAGGCCCGGTTTGGAACGTTGAATGCTCATCGTGGGTGGCGCAACCGGGTTGGTGTTCTCGATCCAGCGCAGGTTGTCGATGTTCAGGATGACCGTGTTGGTCAAGTTGTTCTCGCCTAGTTTCAAGGTGATGCGATGGACAGCATCGGCGGGTGCCTTGATCGGGAAGCTCAAATGGGTCCAGTTGGTGTTAACCGAGGTCAACTGGATGGTCCCTACCTGGGTCCAGTCCCAGTTCGGTCCGTTTCGGAGGTTGATTTCGAACTGGCCGTAGTGCACGCCATCAATCCGTGGATAAGAGGCCGGATCCAACCGCAGATCACACTCGATGGCGCTGTACAGCGACTCGGCATCGACAGTGTAGCCGAGGACGCCGGTGATCACGCATTGGCTGTAGCCGCCGGGGTTATTAGGGAACTCGCAGAGCATCTTGAGGGAACCGATCCCGGTGCTCCCGCCGGCATCCAGGGTATCATCAGCCTCGATTTCCGTGGTGTTCGACCAGTTTTCCCAGGACCAATTGTTGCTGACTGAGGTGTCTGCATCGTCAAAGTTGTCGATAACCACTTCGCCTGCCCGCGCTGCGGACAGACCCATTGCCAAGCCGCTTGCCACGGCTATGGTTGCTCCAAGTAACAGTTTAGCTTTCATAATCATTCTATCCTTAAGTGCTTTGAGGGTCTTGTGCCGCTTTCTTGAGTCGATGCGTGGCTCCAGTTGACGAGGATAACGAGGGGGTCCGTGTCCAATGCCGAGGGACTTGCACCCCACTTGCAGGAGGACGACACAAGTGTGTCTTTCCCGTCCCAGGATTTGTCTGGTTTAAATGCCACGCCGTCTCTAACAAACTTCACAATTCACTCCGGTGATTGCAGTCTTCTTATTCCTATTATCCCGGCATAGCAAGCGCTTTTTGTCCCTGATGGAGGAGGCATTGTCCACGAGGCGCTACTGGGCTTGACGCGAACGCGAGGGCGGACCGCTTGGATCGCTGGCGCGACGGATGTTGATGTACGTCAAACGATTCGCGGTCAACACCTTATGGCGAAGACCCCCAATCAAACGACTCCAAAGGCCGCGCCTGTTGGCCAGCTAGGGTCTCGATCCGACTGCCACCAGGTGGTCGCGAGTGCGGAAAAAGATCCTGCCGGCCGAGAGAGCTGGGCTGGCCATGCAGGTCTCGGCCAACCGATTAGTTGCCAGGATGGAAAACTTACTGCCTGCGGCCACCACAAACACGTTCCCTACCTCGCTGCTGAGGTAGAGTTTAGAATCGGAGGCCACCGGGGAGGCGGTGAAGCCCTGGTCGCCATTGCCCAACCTCTCGGAGTAGTGGGGCTTGCCCGAACGAGCATCCCAACAGGAAAGCACGCCCGAGTCGGTGCAGCCGTAGAGCTCGCTGCCGACGACGATTGGCGTTTGCATATAGTTACCCTGGCGCGCGTAGGCCCAGGCGATGGCAGCGTTGGTATCGCCGATTTCCGGGGGGGTGATATCCCCCTGGGCGTCGAGTCGGATCGCTCGCATCGGGCGCGAGTTGCCATGGGCGCTGGTCAGGAACGCCAAACCGTAGGCAATCACCGGGGTGGGGACGGGGATATCGCCACCGCCGTTAAGCTTCCATAATTCCTTGCCTGTGTCCCAATCGTAGCCTCCGATATGGTGCCAGCCATTGACGATGATTTGTTTGCGACCGGGGCTCTCCGCGACGGCGGGTGTTCCCCAAGTGGGCACATCATTTCGTTTCACGCGCCAAACTTCATGGCCGTTTTCGACATCAAAGGCCGCCAGAAAGGAATCCTTCTCGACATCGCAGAGAACAATCACACGGCCGTCACGAATGATGGGTGAGCTGGCGAACCCCCACTGGGCCGAGGGAACCACGTAAAAACCGGAATCCATCGGGCCCAGATCTTTTTTCCAAAGCAGCTTGCCCTTCATATCGAAACAAAAGAGGCCTTCCGAGGCGAAGATTGCGGCGATGTGGCGACCATCGGTGGCAGGCGTGCAGTTGCAGTGGGAGGACTTTGGGTGGCGTTTGAGTCGCGGGTTCCCTTCGTACCCGAGGGCATCGAAGAGGGGTTTGCCGTCGGTTTTGCTGAAGGCCAGCAAACGCCACTGAACCGGCCCAGCTTCCTCCAGCGGGGTGATATCACCGTAAAGCCCCACCTTAAGGTCGGCTTTTTCCGAGGTGACGGCGGTAGCCACATAGACGATATCGTCCCAGATGATCGGCGAAGCGTGCGAGAGTCCAGGCACTGCGGCCTTCCAGGCTATATTCTCTCCGGTGTCCGCGTTCCAGGAAGCAGGGGTGGGGAATCCTTCCTCGACACCGCTTGCGGCTGGGCCTCGAAATTGAGGCCAATTGGAAGCCTCCGCGAGAGCCAATCGCGCGGCGAGTGCCAGGCTGATGGAGATCAGGTATCTAGGCCGCATATCGGGCAGGGTTGAGCTTGCGTCTATCGCTGTCCAGCAGCATTTTTGGGTTCGGAAGCCCAGACAAGTTATATGGACCTGAAGATTCATCCGGCGCTGCCTCACCGGTGCGATTTCCGGATTGGCATTATCGGCAGCGGATTCATCGTCAATGACTGCCATTTGGTCGCATACCGCAAGGCAGGCTTTAATCCCGTCGCAATCGCCTCGCGGCACCGGGAGAGGGCCGAGGCGGTGGCACGGCGGCATGGCCTGGCTCGGGTATATGATACCGCCGACCAGCTTCTAAATGATCCGCAAATTGAAGTGCTGGATATCGCTGTCCCACCGAACGCCCAGCTCGAGCTGATCAAGCGCGCCTGCGAACGCCGGACGGTGAAGGGCATTCTGGCGCAAAAGCCCTTGGGCATGAATTACCGGCAGGGGGTGGAGGCGGTCGAGGCCTGCGAGGCAGCTGGGATCGTCTTGGCGGTGAACCAGAACATGCGGTATGATCAATCGGTGCGTGCCGCCCAGGCACTGCTGCTGAGCGGAACGCTAGGAGAACCCGTCTTTGCCACGATCGATATGCGCGGGATTCCGCATTGGATGCCATGGCAGAAAGACATGGGTTGGCTCACTTTGCGCATCATGTCGATCCATCATCTGGACACCTTCCGGTACTGGTTCGGCGATCCGGAACGGGTTTACTGCAGCACCCGGACGGATCCGCGCACCGGTTTTGCTCATACGGATGGGATTTGCACCTATATCCTTGAGTACTCGAGTGGAATGCGATGTGTGGGTGTGGATGATGCCTGGACGGGGCCCGCAAAAGAGGGATGCCCCGCCGACGTTAGGATCCAGTGGCGGATCGAGGGTTTGGAAGGATTGGCCATTGGCGATATCGGATGGTGTAAGGATCCATACACCACGCCATCCACCATTCGCTACGCGGCCAAGGGCTACCGCGGGTTCCAGAGCCCGGCCTGGACCGATAGCTGGTTTCCGGATGCCTTCGTTGGCACCATGGCTCAGCTGCTGGTGGCGTTGGAAAGCGGGCAGCAGCCCGAAATCAGCGGGCGCGACAATCTCAAGACTCTGGCGCTGGTTGAGGCAGCCTATCAGAGCGCATCGTGCCATCGAGCCGTGGCCGTGTCGGAGATTTGTCCACCGACCCGGGAGCAGGTCTCGGGGCGGGCCGGCAGTTGACCTTAGAGGCTCCAGGTCGTAACCTCATTTCCAATGGAAAGATTATGATTGCAGTCGCCCCCAAGACCGCCAGCCACGCCCCGGGTTATCGAACCGGTGACGAACGGTTGATTCGCGTTTCAGCGAGCGCCGCCGAGAAGGTACGGTCCCTGTTGAGCAGGCAGGGCCGGCCCAATGGAGTTCTCCGCGTTGCCGTGGTGGGCGGTGGCTGCTCGGGACTGCAATACAAGATGGATTTGCAGGACCAACCGGCCAACCGGGACATTCTGGTGGAAAGCAGTGGGATCAAGGTGGTGGTGGATCCTAAGAGCGCCCTCTATGTTACTGGCTCGGAATTGGACTATCTCGATGCGTTGCAGAACGGAGGGTTCAAGGTGAAGAACCCCAACGCGGCCAGCAGTTGTTCCTGCGGGGAGAGTTTCAGCGCATAGGTTGATGCGTGGCCGACCCAGTGCCCGATTACTTTCAGATGCTCGATCTACCACGCCTACCTTGGCTCGAGCCCGAGGAGGTTAGGGCCCAATTCCTAAAGCGTTCCGCCATCGTCCATCCGGACCGAGTTCACGGCGGGACTGAGGCCGACAGGCAGGCTGCGAACCAGGAGTTTGCGGCTCTGAATGCGGCCTACAATTGCCTGCGCGACCCCAAGGAACGAGTTTTCCACCTTCTGGGTCTGGAGAGAGGGGAGCGGCCAAGAGATGTGCAGCGAATTCCATCGGGAACGATGGATTTGTTTCTTGAGGTTGGCCAATTATGCCGGGAAGTTGATGGCTTCCTCGCGGAACGGGCTCGGGCTAGCTCTCCCATGGTCAAGGTGGCGGTGTTCTCCAGAGGTCTCGAATGGACGGAGAAGATTCAGGCACTGAGCCGGAAAGTGGGCCAGAGGAGGGACGAACTTCATGGCGAATTGGAGCGGTTGAACCTGGTATGGGGTGCGGCGCTTCCGGTGGGGAGCATGGGACGCGCGGCTGGTCTTCCGCTGGATCGGATGGAACAGCTGTATCGAGTTTTGAGCTACACAAGCCGTTGGACCGAACAACTCCAAGAGCGCTTGGTGCTTTTGGCATTTTAATCAGCCCTATGAACACAAATCTTGCCCGGTTGGCCGTCGTCCTGGGGATCATGGGCACGGGAGCGTGGACTGCCGGCTCAGGATTGAGCGCGGCCGAAACCCAAACCCAAACCGAATCCCGGACCGACAAAGCTGCGGACTCGTTTGGGTCAGGACAGGCGGCCACGGCGGATGATGCCGCCAAAGCCTGGAAGGAAGTCTTGAAAGCCTTGCGGCCACCAGCACCGCCGGAGGCGTGGCAGACCCGGCCGCACACCGAGCAGGAGGTTCAGGATTATCACAAACGCATGGCGGAAGCCTCGGAGCAGGCAGCCGCCAAGGCCAAGGACTTCTATACACGGTTCCCAAACCACCCACGCGCCGCCGAGGCCAAGCGCAAGGAAGCGGAGATGCTTAGGACGGCCGAACGCATGGGCAATACAGAGGTAACCGCGCGCTTAGCAGTTATCGATGCGGCGCGAGCGAAAGACCCTAGCGTACCCGAAGAGGAACGCCTCAGGCTTCGGGCAGCTCAGATCGAAGAGCAAGCCAGGGCGAAGGCAGCGGGTGGCCAGGAGGCGGTGGCGCTGGAGATGGAGCAGGGTGCCCGGACGTTGATTGCGGAATTCCCTAAGCAAACTTTGCCTTACCAGCTTCTCCTGTCCGCCGCCCGAGATCTGCCAGGGGAGCGCGGCACCAAAATCATTGAAGAGACCCGAGACAACCCCGCGGCGCCCGAACACGTTAGGGAATCAGCCAAGGCATTGCTCCACAGCCACGAGATTCTCGGCCGCCCCTTGGCGCTCAAATTCACTGCGCTCGACGGCCGTTCGGTGGACGTGGAAAAGATGCGTGGAAAGGTGGTGTTGGTGGATTTCTGGGCCACCTGGTGTGGACCGTGCGTCGGAGAACTTCCCCACGTACGTGATGCTTACGAAAAACTCCATCCACGCGGGTTCGAGATCGTGGGCATCAGCTTCGATCAAAACAAGGAAGCGTTGAGCAGTTTCGTGGAGAAAGAGCATATGCCGTGGCCACAGTTCTTCGACGGCGCCGGATGGGGCAATCAGTTCGGTCGGGAGTTTGGGATCAACGCGATTCCCACTATGTGGCTGGTCGATAAGAAGGGGCTGTTACGCGACCAAGAAGCGCGGGGTGGGTTGGAGCAGAAAGTGGAAAAGCTTCTGGCTGAGCCGACACCTTAGGCGCCGGTACGTATCAACGCGACGCACGGCCGAAAGAGGCGCGAGCTCTCGGGGCAGTCAAGCTGATGGCTAGCGTCGTGACCTGACCGGTCCGAATCCGGACCAGTCGGGAGGCGCGGTTGGTCCAATCTCGTAGTCCGCTGGGCGCAACGGTACCCCATCTTTGTGCTCTGGAGGTTAGGCCAGTTTCTCCAGATCCCCCAGTAGCTTCGTTAACCCTTGATAGCAAAGTTCTTGGCTAGCGCTTTTCTGGACTCAATTCACTCATCGGTGCGCACTGCCGCTGATCGTCGAGAATGTCTCCTGGCTCGCGCTGGTTGGCAGGCTTGATGCCTCCATGGTTGAAATCCGCCCATGGCCACCACCTTAAACTGGAGAACCTATCTGACTCCGTTCGTAAGGATTCTGTTGATCGCTGCAGCGTACTTTCTGAGCGGTTTCCTCGGGTGCCGGGCTGGACTGGGCGGCGGAGATGAGCGGTTGGTCTGGCCGCCATTCGGAATCGCCCTGGCCGCGATCCTGCTGTTTGGCTACAACTACTGGCCGGCGGTTGCGCTCGGTTCGCTTCTGTTCGCATTTTTCGATGGCCTGCCCTTAGGAGCGTTCACTTTCGGAATTGTGGTGGGCAACACGGTGAGCGCCGTTCTGTGCGCTTACCTGCTAGAGCGATTCGTCCAGTTTCGCAATTCCTTAGAGCGAGTTCGTGACGTGGCTGGATTGGTGACTTTGGCGGCGGTCCTTGGGACTGCGGTGTGTGCGACATTCGATGTCGTCACGCTCGCCTATAGCACCGGCAAAATCGTAGGCGAGTCGGATTTGCTGCCCGAGCTGATCCGCTCGTGGGTACCCAATGCCATGGCGGTAATGGTGGTCACTCCCGTGCTGCTGACGTGGGGAACCGTCCAGAGTGGGAGTGGGCCGAAAGGACGGGTTATTGAGCGCGTCCTTTGCTGGATTGGACTGCTAATTGCCGTGAATATTTCACTCAGTTCCTGGTTCACCTATGGAGTCGCCAGCTACCCGATGGCCTTTCTACCCTACCCGTTCCTGGTCTGGATAGCCCTGCGCTTTGGCCAACGCGGAGCGACGGTGGGCACCTTACTTATCGCCGCCGCGGCCATCTACGGTTTGCAGCACGGGAAAGGCCCGTTTATGGCGGATAAGGAAGAGCAAAGGCTGGTGCTGATCATCAGCTACATGGGCGTTCTCTCGATCACTAATCTGACGCTGGCCGCGGGAGCCAGCGAGCGTCGTTGGGTTGAGGATACACTACGTCGACGGTTGGACGAGTTGACGGCGGCGCTTGGTCGGTAATGCGTGCGGAAAGTGACGGTGCGGCCGGCGCTGCGGCAAAGGCGTTCAGCTCTGTGACCAGGCTGCGACCGTCACGGGGCACTGTGGAGTGGATGCGACGCGATAGGACTCCATCTGCAGGGGCACTGACCGGTGGCTGAATCTGGTTGATCATCTGGGGTCCTGGGGGGCATTGTAGGGATCATGCAGTCCGTTTTCAGTGGACCGGTGTATGTAGTGCGGGACAACATCGATACCGACCAGATTATCCCCGCACAGTATCTCACGCTGGTGCCAACGATGCCCGACGAGTATGAGAAGTTGGGAAGCTACGCAATGTGCGGGTTGCCCGATTCTCTTTATCCGGAGCGCTTTGTCGATCCCGGCCAGCTGGACTCGAAGTATCCGATCGTGGTCGCCGGGCGGAACTTTGGCTGTGGCAGTTCGCGCGAGCACGCGCCGATTGCCCTAGGCTCCGCGGGATGTCGCGTCGTGCTGGCAGAGGGGTTTGCGCGCATTTTTTTCCGCAACTCGGTTGCGACCGGCGAGCTGTATCCCTGTGAGACCAAGGAACGGCTTTGCGACTTGCTTAAAACAGGGGACCGGGTCACTGTGGATCTGGACAAATCGACGGTAGTAGTTGAAGGGACAGGTCAACGGTTCGAGTTCAAACCGTTGGGCGAAGTCAGGCCGGTAGTCGATGCGGGTGGCCTGTTCAACTACGCTCGCAAGAGCGGGATGATGCCTGCGTAAGGCGCCACTCTTTCCGACGAGAGCAGCCTACGGCAGCGGCAGATGTAAACGAGAGCCGGCGACGCCTCGCATTCGAGTCGGGAACCGAGTGTTTTGAAGACTGGAAAGCCACCTAGTTGGCCGCCCTGTGGCGGGACTGGACGGGCCGAAATGAACCCATGAAGCTAATCCTAAACGGACAATCGAGCCTTAGCCCAGTTGGACGAACCGTTATTCTTGCGGCTGCGTACTTCCTCGGCGGCATGCTCGGGCGACAGGCCGGTCTGAGCGGCGGAGACGAGAGGTTGGTCTGGCCGCCGTTTGGAATCGCCCTGGCAGCGATCCTGTTGTTCGGTTACAGCTACTGGCCGGGCGTTGCGCTGGGGTCGCTTTTTTTCGCCTTCCTCGACGGTCTGCCCTTGGGAGCATTCACTTTCGGAATTGTCGTCGGGAATACCGTGAGCGCGGTACTTTGTGCTTACCTGCTGGAGCGATTTGTTCAGTTTCGAAGCTCTTTAGAGCGAGTCCGCGACGTGGCGGGCCTGGTCAGTTTAGCCGCAGTGCTTGGCACCGCTATGTGTGCCATGTTCGACGTAGTCACGCTGGCCTACAGCACGGGCAAGATCGTCGGCGAGTCGGATTTGCTCCCCGAACTGATCCGCTCCTGGGTTCCTAACGCCATGGCTGCCCTGGTGGTTACTCCGGTGCTCCTGAGTTGGGGCACCCCACAGCGCGGGAGTTGGCAAAAGGAGCGTGTCATCGAAGGGGTGGTTTGCTGGACGGGCCTGCTGGCCGCGACGAACATTTCGCTGAACTCTTGGTTCGCATATGGGATAGCCAGTTACCCGATGGCCTTCCTGCCTTATCCGTTCCTAGTCTGGTCGGCTTTGCGTTTTGGCCAGCGCGGGGCCACGGTCGGGACTTTGCTGATTGCCACGGTAGCGATCTACGGCTTACAGCACGGCAAGGGGCCGTTCATGGCGGATAAAGAAGAGCAAAGGCTGGTGCTGATCATCAGCTACATGGGAGTCCTTTCGATCACCAACATGATGCTGGCGGCGGCTGCAATCGAGCGCCGTTGGGCCGAGGAAGCCCTGCGCAAGAGCGAGCAGATGTTTACCCTGATTTCCGAGAACGTCAGCGATCTGATCGCGGTGAGCGAGGAAGATGGGCGGACGGTTTATCACAGCCCCTCCTATCAGCGCGTGCTCGGTGAAACTTCGATAGCGCCTGGGAATGATACGTTGGAGAGCGTGCATCCCGACGACCGCGACCGGGTTCGAGCGACACTCCGGTCTGCGGCGCAGATCGGCAGCGCGCAGCGCGCGGAGTTCAGGTTCCAGCTTAGAGACGGCAAGGAGCGGCACATCGAGCTACTAGCGAATTATGTGAAGGGCGATGGGCATCAGGGGGGCAAGGTGGTTTCGGTGGCGCGAGATATCACCGAGCGCAAGCAGTTCGAAGCCGATTTGGCGAACGCACGCGACGCGGCCTTGGTATCAGCGCGGCTGAAGGCGGAATTCCTGGCGAATATGAGCCACGAGATCCGCACGCCGATGAACGGGGTGATTGGCCTGAGCAACCTGCTGCTGCAGACCGAGCTCACAGGAACGCAACGGGATTACGCGGTCAACATTCGCCGTAGCGCGGATTCCTTGCTGACGATTATTAACGACATTCTGGACTTTTCGAAGATCGAGGCGGGCAAGCTCCAGTTTGAGACAATCGATTTTGACCTAAGGGAATGCGTCGAGGGTTGCTTGGACCTCTTAGCGCACACGGCCCAAGCCAAAGGTGTCGAGTTGCTTGGCGATCTGGCGCCGGATTTGCCTGTCCGGTTGCGCGGCGATCCCGGCCGGTTACGCCAGATCCTCAGCAATCTGACCAGCAACGCCGTCAAGTTCACCGATCGCGGGGAGGTGGTGGTGACGGTAACTCGAATCTCCGAGACCGACAAAGAAGCGGTGTTGCGGTTCGAAGTGAGCGACACCGGGGTGGGGGTCCCTCCCGAGGCTCAATCGAGGCTTTTTCAGGCATTCTCGCAAGCGGACGGGTCCACGACGCGGAAATATGGAGGCACAGGCCTGGGCTTGGCGATTTCCAAACAACTGGTTACCCTGCTCGAAGGGCGCATCGGCATGGAAAGCAGTGTTGGTCGTGGTTCCACGTTCTGGTTCACGGTTCCCCTTGAAAAACAGGCGGGACCGGCTGCTCCTGCGTCTCCCTTGGGAGTGGAGTTTGGCCGTTATCGGGCCTTGTTGGTGGACGATAACAACAAGGCGCTGGACGTTCTTGGCCGTCAATTGACGGCGTGGGGTTTGCCCTACGAGAGCGCCTGCGGCGGGACTGAAGCGCTGGACCGGTTGCATTCGCCGAACGCACCTGGCTTCAATGTGGTCCTGATCGATCACCAAATGCCGGTGGTGGATGGTTTGGCCATGGCGAAGTTGATCAAGAACGACCCGACCGTGGGATCGCCGCGTTTGATTCTGCTGAACAATTTAGGCCAGCCATTGCGCGAGGATCAGTTGCGGGCAGTTGGCGTCGAAGTGGCTTTGTCCAAACCTCTCAAACAGAACCGGCTCCTGGAGGCCCTCAAGTTCACTCTCGGAGACCAAGCGGACCGCCGGGCGCACATCCCCGCTGTCGTGTCGCAGCCGACGGCAAGCGGCTTCAATCTGCCTAAAGGTGTCCGGATTCTTCTCGCAGAGGACAACGTGATCAACCAAATGGTCGCGTTAGCGCAATTGGAACAGGCTGGGGCCACCGCCGATGTTGTGGCGGACGGCAAGCAGGTGTTGGACGCGATCAACGCCCGGGACTATAACATCCTGTTACTAGACTGCCAGATGCCGGAGATGGACGGGTTCGAAGTAGCCCGACGCATTCGGGATTTGGAGCATGGACCTTCAGCGGCGCGGCGGCCAGGGCCGCCGATGTACATGATTGCTATGACTGCGAGCGTCATGACGGGGGATCGTGAGAAGTGCATCGAGGCGGGCATGAACGATTATGTCAGCAAGCCAGTGGATATGGATGAACTAACGGCCGCGCTCCAGCGTGCCGTCGCCACCCTGCCTCAAACCGTGACTCCCCCGGCACCGGAGAAGGCTCCAGAGGCACCGGCGGTGATACCTGCTAGACCGGCCCCGACCAAAGACGCGTCCCTGGTGGATTTGCGTCGCCTCAAGCGAGTGACGTTCGACGACCCGGTCAAGTTGAAGGAATTGGTCAAACTTTATCTGACTCAGGGAGAGGACCTTATGAAAGGCCTCGAAGCGGCAATCCAGAATCGGTCGGCTCAGCAATTGGAGCACTGCGCTCACAAGCTCTGTGGTGCAAGTTCCAATTGTGGAATCACCTCGGTAGTTCATCCATTAAGGGAGCTAGAACGTTGCGGGCGTGAACAAACCCTTGATGAAGCTGGGCCCCCGCACGCCGAGCTTGTCAAACAATATGCGTTAGTGCGAGAGTTCCTCAGCAAGCTGATTGCGTCGACTTGATTGTCCAAGCTTTGGTGGTTTTAGCTAGAAGAGGCTGTTTGTGCAAAGAATCTTGATGGTGGAAGATGATCCGCTCGCCATGCGGGTCTATCGGGAGGCCTTAGAGCGGGCTGGGCTGACGGTCCGCACTGCTGCCGACGGCGAGCTCGCGCTCGCATGTTTGGAGTCCTTTACCCCCGATCTGGCGGTGGTGGACCTGATGCTTCCCAAGGTGCATGGCATTGAAGTTATCAAACGGATCCGGGCCCGTCCGGATTCGGCTTCTATCCCTGTGATCGTGCTTAGTAACAATTTCCTCTTGACCATGGTGAAGCTTGCTCGCGACGCAGGAGCCACACACTGCTTGACCAAGGCAGACTGTTCCGCGGAACAGTTAGTAGATTTGGTGTTGCGGACATTGGGGGTGGAGCCGCGCGCGGCGACCTCGAGGGTGCACAAAGGCATCCAATTCGGCCCGAGCACAAGCGGGGCGCGCGCCCCGGCTCCCGCGACGGAGAGTGCTCATGTTCCCGAGCGGGTTCTGGATAAGACCGAACGAGTGATCGAAGGGGGGAGGCGCTTGGCGGCGTCGTTGCTCGCCCTGCCGCCAATGGTTGCTCCGGAGACACTCGACCGCGACATCTTTCCCGCATTGGCGGAGTTTCATATTTGGCTTAGGGATCTTTCGGCGAGTTCCTACACCGTTCCTGGCGCTGGCACTAAACAGATGCTGGCGGGGATCGATGCCTTGCTGAATGAACTTTTCGAGAACACCGAGGAGCTGCGGATACCCAGTTTGCGCAGTCTCGCTCATGGAATTGACACTGCGCTGCAGATGCTCGCCTCCCCAAATCATCCCACCTCTGAGCCGGAGAACCCTCGGGTGATGGTGGTGGACGACGAGGCCATCAGCCAACGGATGGTGGAGGCCGCCCTGCGCTCGGTGAAGCTCCGGCCGCTCTGCCTTTCAGATTCAACCCTGGCCTTGAGAGTGCTCGAGGAGAATTCGTTCGAGCTGGTGTTTTTGGACGGTGAAATGCCCGGACTTAGTGGGTTCGACCTCTGTGCGAGGCTGCGGTCGACGCCTTTACACAAGCTCACGCCGGTGGTTTTCGTCACTGCGCTTGGGCAAGCCGAGACCCGCGCGCGTTCCCTCCTGAGCGGCGCGAACGACATGATTCTCAAACCGTTCATGTTCTCGGAGCTCTCTCTCAAGGCCTTGACCTGTTTGAATCGGGCGCAGCGCTCCAGTGTCAAATAGTGGCTGGCGGTTAATTGGCCAGTGGCGCTTTTCTGGCACACAGGCTTGCCTACGGCGGGCCCTGCCGCTCATCGGGCTTAGTGGGGCATCGGGTTCTGCGGCGGTCGTTCCTGGTTGCAGGCACGGTTTGACGGGGTGGATGAAAGGCACAAATGTTCGAGGCTGCTGAATTGGGCCAGCGCGTTTCCAAGCGGACCTATACCGCTGCAGTTCCAAAACTACGATCCGAGGTTCTCCAAGCCCATTTCGCGTTGCGCGAGGCCCGCGTTCCCGTGATCATCATCGCGTCAGGTGTGGATGGGGCGGGTAAAGGGGAGGTCATCCATCGTTTGAACGAATGGCTCGATCCCAGGGGCGTGGACACGTACGCGTTTTGGAAAAATTCGGACGAGGAAACCGAGCGTCCCTATTATTGGCGCTTTTGGAAAGCTCTGCCCGCCCGGGGCCGCATCGCCATCCTCTTCGGTTCCTGGTACTCGAGCCCAACGGTGCGACGGGTTTACGGCAAACTGAGCGCCGGCGGCTTCAATCGAGCCATGGACCGAATAGCATTTTTCGAGAGAATGCTTGTGGATGACGGAGCTCTGATCATAAAGCTTTGGTACCACCTCAATCGACGAGAACAACGAAAGCGCATCCAGCAGCTTGAGGCGGACCCTGAGAGCCGTTGGCGAATCCTTCCAACCGACAAGAAGCATCTCAAACGGTATGATACCTTCATCAAGGTGACCGCTCAGGTTATCAGGCGTACCGATGTGGCGTATGCGCCCTGGCACATCATTGAAGCGACGGATCGGCGCTACCGCGAGTTGACAACGGGCAGAATCATCCTACGGGCGATCCGTGAGCGTCTCAAGCGGGATTCCCTTCGCAGCAGCGAACTGGCTCGACATCGACGTTTACCTCCTGCCCCGCGGCCGCCTGCAAAGCTCGATCGAGTCAATCTCGAAGCGCGTCTCGCGCCGACCGAGTACCGCGAAGAGCTGAAGCGCTACCAAGCCCGGCTGGGGCGCATGATGTGGGAAGCATACCGCAAGGGTGTTTCCAACGTGTTGCTCTTCGAAGGGTGGGACGCCGCGGGCAAGGGCAGCGCGATCCGACGGGTCACGCAGGCTATCGATCCCCGGCTTTATCGGACAGTTTCAATCGCAGCGCCGACCGAGGAGGAGAAGGCGCGTCACTATCTATGGCGGTTTTGGCGCCATTTGCCCCGGGCTGGGACGAGCACGATTTACGACCGATCCTGGTATGGGCGCGTTTTGGTGGAGCGGATCGAGGGCTACGCCGAGGCTCATGAATGGCGACGGGCCTATGCAGAGATCAACGACTTCGAAGAGCAGTTATCCGAGGGCGGCATCGTGCTGAGCAAGTTCTGGATTCACATCACCAAGGAAGAACAGTTGAAGCGTTTCCGCCAGCGTCAAGAGGTGCCGTTCAAGCAGCACAAGATCACTGACGAGGATTGGCGCAACCGCGAGAAATGGGAATCATACGCTCTGGCAGTCGACGAGATGGTGGCGCGCACCAGTACTGAGAGCGCGTCATGGACTTTGGTGGCTGGCAACGATAAGAGATACGCACGGGTGCAGATTCTCAAGACGCTCTGCCGGAGGTTGGAAAAGGCACTCTGAGTAATTAGCCCGCTCGAACGGACGCGTTGGCTGTTTGGACTTTGAAGGCAGGCATGCTTGATGTGGGGGCGAGGCACACATCCCTTTCCTCTAGTGCCTCTCCGCGAGGAGCGCTTTGCGGGCGGCTTGGAGTTCCTTTTTCCGGCCCTCGTCCACTTTTGGATAAGCCAAATCCAGGTTTTCGAGGGTGTCGATGACAGCCGTGGAGACTACCAGTCGGGTGAACCACTTATGGTCTGCGGGAACGACGTACCACGGCGCCTCCGGGGTGCTAGTATGCCGAATCATGTCTTCATAGGCCTTCTGGTATTCATCCCAGTGTTGCCGCTCTTGGGCGTCCCCCAAAGAAAACTTCCAATTCTTCTGTGGTTCCTCCAGGCGGCATAGGAAACGGCGGCGCTGTTCAGCCTTGGAGACGTGCAGAAAGAATTTACGGATCACGACCCCGTTGCGTGTCAAATGGCGCTCGAAATCGTTGATGCTTTCGAATCGTTCCTGCCAGATCTGGTCGGTCACCAGCGCTTCAGGCAGCTGTTGCCGGAGAAGGATTTGGGGGTGGACACGAACAACCAACACTTCTTCGTAATAAGAGCGATTGAAGATGCCGATGTGACCACGCTCCGGCAGGGAACAGGTAGTGCGCCAAAGAAAATCGTGATCCAGCTCCTTGTTGGAGGGTGCCTTGAATGAAAAAACCTGGCAACCTTGTGGGTTCACCCCAGACATGACGTGGTTGATCGTTCCGTCCTTGCCGGCGGCGTCCATGGCCTGGAAGATCAAGAGTAGGGACCATCGGTCTTGGGCATAAAGCTTGTCCTGCAATCCTCGCAGTCGATCAACACCCTTTGCGAGGGCTGCCTCGGCGTCCTCCTTGTGACGCACCTTACCAGTGTCAGCGGGGTCGATATCCTTGAGACGGAAGTTTTTGCCGTGAGCAACGCGGAACGGTTTGAGCAATCGGGCAGCTTTCATGGGCATGAGGCTTCCGCGTCGGAGCATCTGGGTCAACGGCAAAAGCGACGTAGCTGGCGCGTGACAGGCTGGACACCAGCCGGGTTGGTGGTTCTGGGCGACAAGTACAGTTCCATTTGAGACCCTGACTCGGCAGGCCTTGCCGCTAACGTTCAGGTTAGATCCGCATTTGCGGACGCTTGTGCGGTGGGCCGGTTTACCCTTTAATCCGCCAGTGAACTATCGTTGCTCCCTCATTTGCCTGTGCGCTGGGGCGGTTGCGTTTGGGGCTCTGACATTTGGTTCCGACGACAGCCGCATTCCGCCAGTGCCTCGTTTCAGCATATCGAACATGGACCCTTCGGTCCCGCCCGGGACCGATTTCTACCGCTTTGCTGCGGGCGGTTGGATCAAATCCAACCCGGTACCGGCCGACAAATCGCGCTGGAGCGGTTTCGAGGAATTGCAGGAGCGCAACTGGGCGTTGATCCGAGACATCCTAGAGTCGAGCGCGGCGACTGCTGGGGCGTCTTCCAAGACCCCTGTGGGGGAGGTCGGGACGTTTTTTCGTTCGGCAATGGACACCAACCGTTTAGAGCAGCTTGGGTTCACCCCCATCATCTCCGATCTCAAGAAGGTCGATCGGCTGGAATCCTTGACCGCACTCTTCGGGCTGGTCGAAGATTTCCACGAACGCGGGATCAGCGCACTCTTCAATGAGTCGGTCCCCCCGGATGCCAAGAACAGCAGCATCTACTCTTTCAAGTTGTCGCAAGGCGGGCTGGGCTTGCCGGACCGCGATTATTATCTGAAGGATAGTTTCGCCAAACAGCGCGAACATTACCTTGAGCATATTGCCAAAATGTTCTCCATGCTGGGGGACAAGACCGCCGCCGCCACCTCTAACGCGGCTACAATCCTCGAGATCGGAAACTTCGTTAGCCAAAGCCAGCCGCAGCCGGACCGATCTGCGCGATGCCAACGCGAACTACAACAAGTTCGCCGTCAGCGAGTTTGTCGCCACTAACTCAGCCTGCCCGTGGCCAGCGTATCTGCAGGCCTGCAAGCTGGGGAGCCTTAAGGAGCTAATCATCGGCCAGCCAGAGTTTTTCAGCTACCTCAATGAAGCGCTCGCGCGGCGCCCCTTGGGGGATTGGAAGGTTTACTTGCGCTGGCACCTGCTCACCAGCACTGCACCCTATCTGCACCAGACGGCTGAAGACGCAGATTTTGCGTTCTTTAGCACCGAACTACGCGGCCAACCGGCGCAGGAGCCTCGATGGCAGCGGGCTGCTCACACAATCGACGCCGGAATTGGGGAAGCTCTTGGAAAACTGTACGTGGACAAATACTTTCCTCCTACCGCACGGGACCGGATGAACGAGCTGGTCCTCAACTTGCGCCAGGTTTTCCGTTCCAGACTGCAGCGGCTCGATTGGATGTCCGATGAGACACGGGCGAAAGCGCTGGCGAAGCTGGATCGATTCACGCAGAAGATCGGCTACCCAGAGAAACTCCGCGACTACTCGCAAGTCCGACTTCGGCCGGACGATTTCCTCGGAAATGTCCAACGAGCGCGCCGGTTCGAGAGCCGCCGGCAGCTGGCGCGAGTCGGCCAGCCGGTGGACAAGAGCGAGTGGCGGATGACTCCACAAACAGTGAATGCCTACTTCAATCCGCTGCAGAACGAAATCGTGTTTCCAGCGGGCATCCTTCAGCCCCCGTTCTTTGATCTGGAGGCGGACGATGCGGTGAACTATGGCGCTATCGGCGTTGTCATTGGGCACGAAATGACCCATGGTTATGATGATCAGGGCCGCCACTACGATGCCGATGGCAATCTCAATGATTGGTGGACCGAAAAGGATGCCAAGGAATTTGAGGCCCGAGCCCAAATGGTAATCAATCAGTACGACGGATATGAGGCGCTGCCCGGCTTGAAGGTGAACGGCAAACTGACGCAAGGTGAAAACATTGCTGACCTGGGAGGGGCCAATATCGCCTATGAAGCGCTGCAACTGGCGCTCCAGAAGCACCCTGAAAAACGAAAAACCATCGGCGGCTTTGAACCGGAGCAGCGTTTTTTTCTCTCGTTAGCTCAATTGTGGAGAACCAATTGGCGCGAGGCTGAGTTGCGGCGCCGAATCACAGTCGATCCGCATTCGCCTGGACAGTTTCGTGCTATCGGACCCCACGTCAACATGTCGGAATTCTATGGCGCGTTTGGAATAAAGGAGGGGTCTCCGATGTGGCGTGCCCCCGACCTCCGCGCCAAGATCTGGTAGGTCGCCTTCGAACTCGACCTGTGACCCTGATTCCACCTGAAGGCTGCCATTTGCTCAGTTCGAGCGGCGTGGTTCGCTGCGTTCCTCATCGTGCATCCCTGGCGCTTCGTTCAAGACGAGGCTGAGCCAGCGGAGTGAAGAACATGGCTCCCCGGTGGTTCTGAGCGAGGCAAAGCCGAGGGGTTGGCGACGCCTGAACTAAGTCCCCCGGCAGGAGCCCGAAGGGCGCATTGACGGGCCGGTCTCTGGAGGCTAGCGTGGCAGGCATTCATGAAAGCTCTCTCCTGGTTGTGCTCTGCGGTGGGTGGCATGGTGGTCCTGGGCTTGGTGGCGTGTGTTGACGCCCGAGCACAAGGTAATGCGCGGATGAAAGTGATTCTCGATACCGACATCGGGGGTGACATCGACGATGCCTGGGCGTTGGGATTCATCCTCTCGCACGAGGAGTTTGAGCTGTTGGGGGTTACGATCTGCGATGGGAACACCCCTGAGCGCGCCAAAGTGGCCTGCAAAATCCTCCATCTCACAGGCAAGACACAGATCCCGGTGTCCGTTGGCCGCAAAACCCACGACCATCGCGATTACCAGTTCTCCTGGGCCGAGGATTTTGTCGCCTACAAACCGATCGCCCAGCCCGCTGCTGATTTCCTCGTGGATAACATCAAACGTCACTCAGGGGACGTTACACTCATTGCGGTGGGACCTCTCCAGAATGTCGCAGATGCCTTACGGAAGGAGCCCGATCTTGGCAGGCATCTTAAACGTGTCGTGCTCATGAGCGGCAATGTTTATAAGAGCGCTTGGAACCCGCAGCCGATTGCTGAATGGAACGTCGTGTCATCCACCCGGGATTCCCAGCTGGTTTATGGAGCCGGCTTGCCGCTCACGATAGTTCCCTTGGACTCTACAACTTTGGTTACTTTGAAAGAAGAAGAGCGCGATCGAGTACGCAAGCACGATTCCCTGCTCACTCATTCGCTGGAGTGTCTCTATCGGCTATGGCTGGACAGTCCTAACAATAGGATGACTTTGCACGATCAAATGGCGGTGGCGGAGACCGCGCGGCCGGGGGAGTTTTTCGCCCGGCGAGAAACTCTACCGATTCTGGTCGATGACCAGGGGTTCACCAGGATAGATAAGGAAAAAGGAAAACCAGTGCAGGTCTGCCTGGAGCCAAAGCGCGACGCCTTCATGGAGTTTTACGTTGGAAAACTCGTGAGTCAGCATTTGGGCCGCTAGGCCTGCGATCAGGTAGGTGGCCTCGATGCGGCTGCCACGGACTAGGTTGCGTTCTCGCAGGCTGCGGCTGCGAGGATCTGGGGACGTCGCAGAATTAGGGGGGGGAACATTGCGTTGAGAAAGAGGTTAATTTCTAATAGAATTCGTGTGACAACCTACTGCTGTGATGCTACGCTTCGGTGAGTTGGGTGTGGACTGCCCGGCTGCTATGGGAACTCAAGCAACGTGCATGGGAGAGGTCGAGGCTTCGCTGTCGGCCTGTGGGGCGGGCGTGAATCCACCCTCGAGCAGCGACAGCAGCCTCCCGTTTGGCATGGGGACGCCATTCGCCCAGCAGGGCTCTGAAAGCTGGCCCATCCGGCCATAGGGAAGGCCTGGAAGGGACCCGCACTGCAGCATGCGTATCCGAACCATCCGAGGTTGGTTTGAATGCCGGCTGGCGATTTGGTTTGTGGGCGGGGCGCTTACGCTCGCTCCATCGACTCTCCAAGCTCAGTCTAATCCGCCAAAAGAGTACCAAATCAAGGCTGCATTTCTGTTGAATTTCGCACAGTTTGTGGACTGGCCGGCTGCAGTTTTCACGAATGCGGAAGCGCCGTTAACGATCGGAGTGGTGGGTGACGACCCGTTTGGGGCAGCGTTAGAGAAAACGGTTGAGGGCGAAACCGTTCACAATAGGAGGCTGACGATCCAGCGCTCGCGAACCATCGAAAACGTGAAGGATTGCCATTTGATCTTTATTGCCAAATCGGAGGAGGGCCGAGTCGGCGACATCCTTTCCAGAGTCCGGACTCAGCCTGCTTTGACGGTGGGTGAGGTCCGCGGCTTTGCGCGATTGGGAGGTGTGATTAATTTCTATCTCGAAGGAAACAAGGTCCGTTTCGAGATCAATCCGATCGCGGCCCGCGAAAACGGCCTGAAGATCAGTTCGCAACTGCTCAGGCTCGGCAGGATAGTGGAGGCTCCACCACCGAAGGAGGCGAAGTAGTATGGCATGGCTTACAAACCTGCCGATCAAACGCAAGCTGACGTTGGTCATCTTGTCGACTTGTTCGGTGGTGCTATGCCTGGCGTGCGGCGTTTTGGCGATTTACGAGGTTCTGGAGTTCCGCCGGACAATGGTGCGTGACACCACGGTACTGGCCGACGTACTTGCCAAGAACACAGGTGCGGCACTCGCCTTCTCGGATGAGGAAGCAGCCGAGGAGACGCTACTGGCTTTGCAGGCGGAGCCGTACGTGTCCGAAGCTTGCCTCTACGACTCGGACGGCCATGCATTCGTGCAATACGCACGAGGGAGCTCGCCAGCCTTCCCAGCGAACCCGGGAAACGACGGTCCGAGGTTCGAAGGCGGTTATCTATCGTTGTTCCGGCCGGTTGTGCTGCACAACAAGCGAATAGGCACGATCTACCTTAGGGCTGATCTGCAGGGGGTCTATGATCGCCTGGGGCTCTTCGCGGGCGTTGGCAGCTTGGTGCTATGCTGTTCGCTGGCGTTAGCGACGGTTTTGTCGTCCCGGTTTCAGCGGCCGATCTCCCAACCGATCCTCGCCTTGGCGGACACCGCACGGAGAGTCGCCGAGAGGAGGGACTATTCGGTGCGGGCCGCGGTTGCTCAAGGTACGGAGGAGGCGGGTTTGCTGGCCGCCGCGTTCAATCAGATGCTTGATGGGATCGAGGAGCGAGAGAGGGCGCTGCGAACGGCCAACGAAGCTTTGCTAGGGGAGAACGTTGAGCGCAAGAGCGCGGAGGGCCGAGTCCATTCGCAACTCATGCGACTGGAGCTGTTGAATCGCACCACTCGGGCGATCGGTGAGCGACAAGATTTAAAGAGCATCTTCCAAGTGGTGATTCGAACCCTGGAAGACGATTTGCCTTTGGATTTCGGCTGCGTCGGTCTTTATGTCCCCGAGGACGGCACATTGACCGTGACGTGCGTAGGTCTGCGAGGAGACCCGTTGGCCAGCGAACTCGCGGTGCGTGAGCAAGCAAGGATTGCCATCGATAAGAACGGCCTCTCGAGGTGCGTCAACGGACAATTGGTCTATGAACCGGACATAAGCCAGTCCGAGTGTGTTTTCCCGAAGATGCTGACACGGTCCGGAATGCGCTCCCTCGTCCTTGCTCCGCTCTTGGTGGAGAGCAAAGTGTTTGGAGTGCTGGTCAGCGCTCGGCGAGCGCCGGAGGGCTTTAGCAGCGGGGAGTGCGAGTTTCTGCGTCAGCTCAGTGAGCATGTGGGCTTAGCCGCCCATCAGACTCAGTTGTACACTGCGCTCCAACAGGCATACGATGATTTGCGCCAGACCCAACAAGCAGTGATGCAGCAGGAGCGACTACGAGCGTTGGGACAAATGGCCAGCGGCATCGCACATGATATCAACAATGCGATCTCCCCGGTCGCGCTCTACACGGAGTCGCTGCTTGAGAATGAGCCAACGCTGAGCCCGCGAGCGCGCGACTATTTGGCAACCATCCAGCGGGCCGTGGATGACGTGGCGCAGACTGTGGCGCGCATGCGAGAGTTTTACCGCCAACGTGAGCCGCAACTGCTTCTCGCGCCGGTTCAAGTAAACGCTCTGGTGGAGCAGGTAATTGGGCTTTCTCGCGCGAGATGGAGCGACATGCCGCAGCAGCGTGGGATCGTGGTCCGAGTGGTGACGGAACTCGAGGCTGATCTGCCAGACGTGATGGGAGTGGAAAGCGAAATCCGCGAGGCGCTGGTTAACCTAGTGTTCAATGCCGTCGATGCTATGCCGGAGGGAGGGGTCTTGACTCTCCGCACGTACGCCCGTCCACGCCCCAATGGCTCGGCCCCCGGTGCAGGAGCCAATCAGGTTAGCATCGAGGTGTGTGACACGGGTATCGGGATGAGTGATGATACGCGTCGACGCTGTCTAGAGCCGTTCTTTACGACGAAAGGCGAGAGAGGGACCGGTCTCGGCTTGGCCATGGTGTACGGCGTGATGCAGCGACACAGCGGGGATGTGGAGGTTCAGAGCGCGTTGGGCAAGGGCACGACCGTACGCCTTGGATTCTCGGTTGCCGGCCGCGAGGAAGTCGAGCCAGCCGCACCAGATAGCGCACCTGCTGTTCTTTCCGGCTTGCGCATTCTAGTCATCGACGATGATCCGATGTTAACCAAGTCGCTGCGTGACATCCTACAAACCGACGGCCACACCGTCGTGATCACCCACGGGGGGCAGGAGGGCATTGACACGTTCAAGGCGTCGGAGACCGCCAACGAGCCCTTTTCCGTTGTAATTACGGATCTGGGCATGCCGCACGTGGATGGACGTCGCGTAGCTCGCTCGATCAAGAACGCCTCACCACATACCCCGGTGATCCTTCTGACCGGCTGGGGGCAACGACTCGTTGCGGAGGGTGACGTGCCGGAGCATGTCGATCGGGTACTGAACAAACCCCCCAAGCTCAGAGAATTGCGTGAAGCGCTCGCACATTGCCTTCGTCCAACCTCTTCCTAGAACACAGCCGCTTCACACCTGGAGTCAGTCATATGTCACCACCGCCAATAGCTCGAATACTGATCGTTGACGACGAAGCCCCGCTGATGACGGCGCTGTGTGAGACCCTGCGCGATCGGGGCTATGACACAGTCGGCTTTACCACGCCGGGAGGGGCTCTGGCGGCGTTGAAGCAGTCCAGGTTCGATCTCGTACTCACCGACCTCGCGATGTCCGAGATGGATGGCGTCGGGTTACTTCAGGCGGCTTTGGAACTTGACCCGAATTTGGTGGGGATCATCATGACTGGCGAGGGCACTATTGCCTCTGCTGTTCAGGCGATGAGAGTGGGGGCATTCGATTACATCCTAAAGCCGTTCAAAGTCAGCGTCATTCTCCCTGTGCTCTCTCGGGCGTTGGGCGTACGGCGGCTTCGGTTAGAGAACGCAGCCCTCCTGGAGCGCGTGCAGCAGCGGACCGCCGAATTGGAGGCTGCTAATAAGGAATTGGAGGCTTTTTCTTACTCGGTCTCCCACGACCTACGGGCGCCGCTGAGGGCGGTTAGCGCCTTCTCCGCCATCCTGGTAGAACAGTTTGCTACTGAGATGCCCGAAGAGGCGCGGCGTTTACTGGACTACATTCATGGTGGTGCGCGTAAAATGGACCAGCTGATCGATGACCTCTTGCGATTCTCCCACGTCGAGCGGCAGCCCTTGTCCAAGCGCCGGGTCAACATGCGAGAGCTTGCCGAGGAGGCACTTCTGCCTCTTCGGGCACAACCGCGAGACCGCCCCATCGAGGTCCGCATGGCGGACCTTCCCGAGTCGTTTGGCGACCCGGCGTTGCTGCGCTTGGTTTATTCGAATCTCCTGTCCAATGCCTTTAAGTTCACCGGGCGCACTGACAGGGCGGTGGTGGAGGTGGGCTGGGAGGAAGACGCGGGACGAATCGTGTACTTCGTCCGCGATAATGGGGCCGGCTTCGACATGCAGTACGCCGACAAGCTCTTCAGGGTGTTTCAGCGTTTGCATAGCACGGCACAATTCGAGGGAACCGGAGTCGGCCTCTCGTTGGTTCAGAGGATTGTGGATAGGCACGGAGGACGGGTCTGGGCCAAAGGCGAGCCTGATCGCGGTGCGACGTTTTTTTTCTGGCTCGGTGACCAGGCGAGCGAGGGGAGCTCCGCGCCGCTCGCCAGAACCGACCTCCAGCCGGGTTCCAGGACGGAATCATTCGCATCATGAAAAAGCCACTACGCGTATTGCTCGTTGAGGATAATCCCAGCGACGCCGAGTTGGTCAGGGTGCTCCTGGGTGCCGAGGATATTGCCCTGGAGATTGAGCGAGTGGAGACCAGACAACAATTCGAGGGCGCTATGGAGAAAGGGGAGTTCGACATGATCATTTCGGACTTTTCCTTGCCGACGTTCGACGGTCTCAGCGCGCTGGGTCTGGCTCGGACTCTTAGGCCAGACCTGCCCTTTTTGTTCTTCTCAGGCACAATTGGTGAAGAGGCAGCGGTGGATAGTCTGAAACGGGGAGCAACCGATTATGTGCTCAAACGGCGGTTCGAGAAGCTCCTGTCCGCGGTGAGGCGGGCGTTGCGCGAAGTTGAAGACCGACGCCTCCGGGAGCAAGCTGAGCAGGCGCTAGCCCGGCAGGAGCGGTGGCTGCGCGCAATCATTGAGAACTCGCTCGACGTGGTTGCCATCCTCGATGTCTCGGGGCGAGTCAAATACAGTACGCCTTCGCTCGAACCGGTGCTGGGTCTGTTGCCGAGCGAGTTCGCGGATCACAACGCCTTTGATTTCGTGCACCCGGCTGACCTTCCTCCCGTGACCAAGGCGTTTCTTCACGCCATTGACCACCCTCATGCCCCGGTCAGATTTGAATTTCGATTCCGCCACAAAACGGGGGGATGGCGTTACCTGGAGGCGATCGGACAGAGCCTGCTGGACGACCCTCAGATCGCGGGTGTCGTGATCAACTGCCGCGACATGACCGAGCGGCGTGTAGCCCAGGAGCGGATCCGTGTACAGGCCGCTTTGCTGGATGGCTCAGACGAGGCGATTTTCCTGACTGACCTGAACCGGCGGATTCTCTACTGGAACCACGGCGCCGCGCGACTCTATGGCTGGGAATCTGATGAAGTAGTTGGACATGATGTCTGTCAATTCTGCTGCAGGGAGAACCAGGCACAGTTGGCAGAGGCGGAAATGGCCCTCTCGACGCTAGCTCGCTGGGAAGGGGAGCTGGTTCACTTAGCCAAGAATGGCCGTCAAATCACGGTGAGCAGCCGCTGGAGTATGCAATGCGATGAGGAGGGCAAAGCCAAATCCTATCTGGTGATCAACAGCGATATCACGGAGAAGAAGCGCACCCAGGCACAGTTGCTTCGCAATCAGCGGATGGAGTGTATCGGGGCGCTGGCGGGGGGGATTGCCCACGACCTCAACAACATCCTTGCGCCCGTGCTGATGGTTTCAGAACTCCTCGAACGGGAAGTGAGTAGCCCACATGCGTTGCGAATGTTAGCGACCCTCAACACCAGCGCGCAGCGTGGAGCGGAGATGGTAAAACAGGTGCTATCCTTCGCTCGCGGCGCCGCTGGAGAACCGGCCCCGATGGGCTTGGGGGCGCTTGTGCGAGAGGTGGCGAAGCTTCTCTCTGAGACGTTTCCTCCGACTGTGCGGATTGAAACCAAGGTTGCCCGCGGTGCGCGCCCGGTCATAGGGCAGCCGACCCAACTGCACCAGGTCATCATGAACCTCTGCATCAATGCACGAGACGCAATGGCAGGAGGCGGCGTTTTGCGAATCGAGGTTAAGAACGCACTGCTCGAAAATAGGCAAACCGTTGCCAGTCCGGAGCCTGTATCTGGGGAGTTCGTCGAGTTGTCTGTGTCGGATACGGGCTGTGGCATCCCGCCAGAGACCATTGGTAAGGTGTTTGAACCTTTCTTCACTACGAAAGAAGCTGGCAGGGGTACCGGGCTTGGGTTGGCAACGGTGCTAAGTATCGTCAAGAGCCACCGAGGGTTCATAGAAATCGACAGCACGGTCGGCGTGGGGACGACCTTTCGGATCTACCTTCCGGCAACCGCCGCTCCTGAGCGCCCGGCTGCCCCTCCCGAAAATCAGAGTTCACGGACGGCTCAAGGTGAACTTGTTTTGGTGGTGGATGACGAAGCCGCTATCCTCGAGATCACGCGGATCACGCTCGAGCATTATAACTACCGCGTATTGACCGCCAGCAACGGGCTTGATGGTTTGCGCCTCTTCGAGTTGCACCGCGAGGAGATTCAGGTAATTCTGACCGACTTGATGATGCCGATTATGGGCGGGATCGAAATGATCAGAGAGATGCGTCAAATGCAGCCGGGGGTCAAGGTCATCTGCACTACTGGGGTTGGCTCGAATGCAAACCTCGCGGAGGCGGAATCACTGAGTCCGAACGGGTTCCTAACCAAGCCCTACTCGGCTGAGAGACTTGTTGATGCCTTGATCACGGCACAGAGGTCAAATCCATCGCTGACTGGCGTAGTAACTCAGGGAGTGATGGATAAGGAGAGGCCGTGAGTGGATGGTTACCGACTCATTGGCCAGTTTGCCGCGAGCATGCCTTTGTAGCCCCCAATCAGGGAGGAGACGCGCCCGTAGCCCATCTTTTGGGCCGCATCAGCACTTAGCGCTGAGCGGTAGCCACCGCCACAATACATAATGATCTCGGTGTCAGGATCGGGGAACATTTGCTCCAAGTCGCGCTCCAGGATTCCTTTGCCCAGATGGGCAGCCTGCGCGGCGTGGCCGTTGTGCCATTCATTGTCCTCTCGTACGTCTAACAACACGGCTTGAGGGTTCTGTGTTAGGCGCTCGCGGGCTTGGTCAATGGTAATTTCCGTCACGCGAGAGCGGGCTTCATTAACGAGCTTGAGAAAACCTGGAGAATGCTGCATAAAGAGATCCTACTCTATGCTCCAGACCAAATCCATCCAGATTGATCGACGCCGTTTTTTGCAGCGGTGCTTTGCGGCTGCCGCGGCCAGTGGCCTGCCAATGTGGTTCGTCGAGCGCGAACTAGCGGCTGGGGAAGCACGCCGCAAGCCTCTTGCTCCAAATGACCGCCCGGGCATTGCGTTGGTGGGTTGTGGGGGCATGGGCCGTGGCGACGCTGGCAATGCACGAAAGTTCGGCGACCTGATCGCAGTTTGCGACGTGGACCGAACTCACGCCGAGCAGGCGGCCAAACAATTCACCGCCGACGGCAAGGGACCAGCAATCTACAGCGACTTTCGCAAGCTGCTTGAGCGCGATGACGTGCACGTCGTGGTTACCGCCACGCCCGATCACTGGCACACGCTCGTCAATTTGGCTGCGATTCGGGCGGGCAAGGACGTCTATGGCGAGAAACCGCTAACGCTAACCATCGATGAAGGAAAACGGTTGGTACGCACTGTCAAGGAGCGCAAGGCGGTGCTGCAAACCGGTAGCCAGCAACGCAGCGACAAACGCTTCCGTATGGTGTGCGAGCTAGTCCGGAATGGACGCCTTGGCAAGTTAAAGGAAGTGACCGTTTGGCTACCGGCTGGCCTACGTGAAGGGCCGTTCAAGACCGTGCCGGTACCGCCGGGCCTGGATTGGGACTTCTGGCAGGGCCAGGCGCCCAGGGTCGATTACCTTCCCCAACGCTGCCACACGACTTTCCGCTATTGGTACGATTACTCGGGAGGAACGATGACGGACTGGGGCGCCCATCACAATGACATCGCCCGGTGGGCGATCGGGCTGGATGGACCGTCAGAAGTGGACGGTAGACCGCTGGCCGACCTGATCCCGGGCGGCTACACTGCTTATAGTGATTACGAGGTGAAGTTCACATACGCGAATGGCGTCATCCATACCGCTCGCACCACCAAGGACGACAACATCTTTGGCGGCATCACCAAGCAAGACGGCCAACGGAACGGGATTAGGTTTGAGGGGAGCAACGGTTGGCTTTGGGTAAACCGCGGCGAGTTGGACGCCAGCGACGAAGCGCTTTATAAGACGCCCCTGCCAGAGAACGCCGAGCGACTGTACGACAGCCCGAATCACATGGCCAATTTGTTCGATTGTGTGCGCTCGCGAAAGGCGCCGATCGCGGAAGCGGAAGTGGGCCATCGGTCGGCATCGGTTTGCCACATCGGCGTGATTGCCCTGCGGTTGGGTCAGAGACTAAAATGGGATCCCCGACGCGAGGAGTTTATCGGCGAGCATTCAAAGGAGGCCAACCGATGGCTGGCTCGTGAGATGCGCAAGCCGTACGACTACGGGTTCATCGGGTGAACTAGCGAAGCGTGGGAAGACGGCTGGCTTGAATTCGACTGTGAATTGGCAACGGGCCCTTGAGGATTGCCGACCTGGAATCGGTGTGACACGGCCTGCCCTCGTTAGGCGCTATGGACGTTAAGAACCTCGATGCTGTGCCCGCCTTTATCACCAAGGATGGGTCAGAGATCCGCGAGCTGCTGGCTTACCGCAACTCAATGGTGCGCAACCAGAGTCTGGCCGAGGCACGATTGCCGGCGGGTGGCAGTACTCAGGAGCATTTTCACGCTTGCGCCGAGGAGATTTATTTCATCACGTCCGGAACGGGCCGAATACGGATCGATGGTGAAATGCGCGAAGTGCGTGTTGGCGACGCGATTGCGATCCCTCCCGGAAGCCGTCACAAACTCTGGAACACCGGGACTGACACACTCAAGCTGCTATGCTGTTGTGCACCTGGCTATGAGGATAGTGACACCGTGCTCACTGAGGCCGATGACACCGAGGGGAACCGGCCATAAACGTATTCAGGCTCATCGGATTCTGGACAGTTGGATGGATCCGTATTCGTTTACCACCTGATCCTCTCTGCGCTACTCAGGGAGGGTACGGCCTTTGGTTTCTGGCGCCAGCCAGATCACGGCGATTCCCAGCAGGTAGATGAGCGTGACGACAGAGCCAGCCGAGGGGTAACTACCACCAAAGCTGGAGACCAGTTGGCCCTGAACCAACGCGCCGCCGGCGGCGAAAACACGACCTGTGTTGTAGCAAAGTCCCTGGCCTGTGGCGCGCACTCTGGTCGGAAACAGTTCGGGCAAGTAGAGCGGAAACCAGCCGTAGAACGAAGCAGTTGCGGTGCTGACCAGGAAGGCGCTCCCGAGGAAGAAGACCCCGTAGGCGTTAACATAATGGAACATGGACCAGCAAAGGGCGATGGAGGCCAAGCACAATATCAAGTAGGCTGCCCGTCGCCCCAAGCAATGCGCTATCCAGGGTGCAAGGAAGCACCCTGCGATAGCGCCAGCTCCCATGAGCATTTGGGTGATGGCCTTAGCGCCGGGATTTCCTTTTCCGGCCAACTGGTCCGCCCACAGGGGGAGCCACTGCACGGAGCCCCACGTGCCGATCAACGCAACGGAGGCAAAGACGATGCCAAAAGCGGTGTGCTTGCGCAGACGGGTGCTGAAAATCTCCTTGAGTGGGTGAGGAAGCTCGAGTCGGACTGAGCGTCGCCACTTCTCGGACTCTGGGACCGCCAGAATAATAAAGAACACCAGCAGGGCTGGCAGTGCGCCGACCAGAAACATCCATCGCCAGGAATGGGGGGTAATGGGATAGAGCCAACCGACTATCCCGGTGAGGACAAAGCCCACGTTGGCCGCGGCACCGATCATGCCAGCCAGTGCGGGACGCCATTTTTCCGGCCAGCATTCCATCACCAATGCCACTCCGAGCGACCACTCTCCTCCCATCCCTAGGGAGCCGAAGAACCGAAAGATTCCGAGGTGCCACGGGGTTGCCGCAAAGAAACTAAGCCCGGTAAACAAGGAGTAGGCGAGGATGCTTGCGCTTAACGCCCGAACGCGGCCAATCCGGTCCCCGAGCCAGCCGAAGGCCACCCCGCCTAGGGCAGCGCCCAGCGAGAAGCATGCCGTGATTCTCCCCATCCACAAACCGACTGTGCCATCGCCTGTACCGCCAAGGAGATCCTGGAGCGCAGGGCGAGCAACGATGGGAAATAGCCCAATCTCAAATCCATCGAACAGCCAGCCTAGGAACGCGGCGAGCAGCACCACCCACTGGGCTGAGGTTAGCCTTGGCGTCCCGGTGACCATCGGGCGCACAGATGGTCCCAGCTGCGCGATCGAGGCGGTCGTTTCACCCAAAGGTGGTTTCATTTCGCTTTTAGGCCGGACTGTAGGTAAGCGAACAAGTCGCGTGTCTGTTGCGCGGTAAACGCATCCAAAAGGCCTTCCGGCATGATCGACACGGAAAGCGCCCGGCGTTTTGCGATAGTTTGCTTAGCCAACGTGGCTTGGTTGCCCGCCGTATCTACAACCGTGAGGCTGTTCGGGCTGTCCTCCACGACAAAGCCGGTGATAACCTGGTCGTCGTCCTCAAGACCACCCTTTTGGGTCAGAGTGAACTGGAACGCAGTGTATTCAGGCTGGACCGTTGCGCTGGGATCAACAATGGATTCGATGAGTTTTGCGCGGTTTTGCCGTTCGATGCCGGTAAGCTCTGGCCCAACCTTTCGGCCTTCATTAAACAGGATGTGACATTTTGAGCAGGTTTGGGTGAAGACGGCTTTGCCGGTCGTGAGATTTCCGGGCCCCGAGTCCAAGATCTGCGCAACCTCGCCCATCCTCTTGCGCAACTCATCGGGGGAGCGCCTCACCGACCCGAAATGACGAGTGATCTGTTCCTGGAGGAGGCCGTCGGCGTGCGATTGCATGTCGAGGACGATATCGCCGGGAATCTGTTTGGGGTCGATCTGGTGGTTGTCGATTGCGGCGAGCAGGGCCAATGACCACGGCTTTCGTGTGGCGAGCACCGAGAGCGCCTTATCGCGCAGGGAGGTGTTCAGGTTGGGGAGGAGTTCGAGAATGGTCTGAGCAACCCGCTGGTCACCAAAATGTTGGAGGGCGCCTAGCGACTCCGCCTGCAGCTTCGGCGAGGCGGGCTCTCGGAGAACCTTGAGCAAAACCTCAAGTGCCGCGTTCTCGCCGCGCTCAGCCATGAGTCGGAGCAATTCAATTCGTTGAACCTCCGGCGTAGTTCCGTCTTCGATCGCATGGAGGGCAAGGGGCGTGGCTTCTTTATTGCCGAGGCGAACGGCGAAACGGATGAGATCCTGGTCAGGTGGTTCAGCGTTCCAGATGTGCTCCAGCCTTGCGTCCAGTTCAGGATGAGGATCCTCCACCTGGTTGCCCGCTAGGCCCTTTTCCATCCCTGAGATCAATCGCTTGATCGCCAGTGGGTTGGGGGCCAAGCCCAAGAGGAGGGCACAGGTTTTAAGGCTTTCCGTTGTTCTCTCAGTGGTGAAACGTTGTCCAAGGCGGGTAATGACTGTTCGCTTGAAAACCGGCGTCTCCCAGAGGCGCGAGTCCTCCAGCCACTTCAGTACTTCGGTCTGGGAGGTTCTCAGCTGGGCCTCGACGGCCCACCAGATCAACAGCGGCAAATGGAGGTCGCGGGCATCTGGCTCTCGGGAGGATAGTTCACGAATGATTGGGAGTGCGTCCGCCACCGGCAATCGGCGCGCCGTGGATGCCAATTGGCTGCGCACCTGTATTTCATCCTCGTCCCGCGCAAGTGCAATCAGGGTCTCGCGCACCGCGGAGCTGACCCGTCCTTCGTCGCCGAGCAGGCGTATTGTCCACAGCCTCACGAATGGATCGGCGTGCCGCAAGGCGCTGTCAGCAAATTCTTGCGTGAATCCACCGCTGGCGTGGACCGCCCAAAGAGCTTCAAGGGCGGTCTGGCCGGTCTCCTTTTCGACAACCCGTGCCGCCGACGCAATAGCGGAGCGATCGCGGCGATCCGCCAACAGCCGCAGAGCGGTATCGCGGTGCCATTGGTTGGTATGTCCAAGCAGTCTGACTAGCTGGGTCGAGGCCATCTCACCGTAATCGAAAGCAGGGGACATGGGCGCGCGTCCTGCCTTCAGTCGATAGATGCGGCCGGTGTCGCGCCGCACCCCGGCCCCTTCCGCGGTCACGTTCCAGGTAACGTTCGCCTCGTTCCAGTCGGCGATGTAGACCGCGCCGTCCGGGCCTTCCTTCAAGTCCACGGGCCGAAAGTACTGATCAGTGGAGGAACAGATTGGATGCAGTTCGTGAGCGGAGTAAGTCGAGCCCTCAGGACGAAGATCGCAGAGGTCGATTCGTTCCTGCAGCACTCGGGCGACTAGCAGTCGGTCATGGTATTCCGTGGGTAGTGGCCCCTCATCGTAGACCATCATCGCTTGCGAGAGTTTAGCGTGGCTGCTCTCGTCAGTCATGGCGTCGAAATACCCGAAGGCGTAGGGATTGGTCAGTGGACCGTGCTTTCCCCAAGTCTTCTGGTAATAACCGCCCTGGACGTAATGGACGCCGATCTTGCCGCCATTTGTCCCCGTGAACATTCGCCCCTTACGGTCCACAGCCAGCCCGAAGTTATTGTAACCACCCTCGGCGAACAATTCGAACCGCCGCGTGCCGGGATGGTATCGCCAAATGCACTGGCCTTTAAAGTTCAGGCCTTTCTCGTCCAAGCCCGGGCGAGTGATAGAGGCGGTGCAGGTGGAGCCCTGGAGGCCGTAAAGCCATCCGTCGGGCCCCCAAGTCAGGCTGTTGGCAACCGCGTGCATATCTTCCAGACCAAACCCGGCCAGGTGCACTACCGGTTCCGCATCGGGCACATCGTCTCTGTTGGCGTCAGGGTAGAAAAGCAAATAGGGCGGATTCATAACCCAAACCCCACCGCGTCCTGGCAAAGCCGCTGTGCAGATGTTCAGTCCGGTTAGGAAGTCTTTTTGCTTAACGAAGCGACCATCGCCGTTCGGAGCGAAAATCGTGATTCGATCTGCACCGGGAACGTGCTTTGGGGGTGGCGGAGGAGGAAAGTGATCATATTTGACGCGCCAATATTCGTCGTGACCGGTGACCTTGAGACCCTCCGGGAAGGGGTATTGAAGGTACTGCACAACCCACATTCGACCACGTTCGTCGAAGGTGAGGAAGATCGGCTGACCCAAATCGGGCTCCGATGCCACCAGTTCGAGCTCCAGGCCTGGGGCGAGGGTGAAGGTGCGCAACGCCTCAGCCGGCGAGAGAACCTGCGCCAAGCCGCGGCTGGTTAGAGCAGCGGCCAGCAGCAAGAGCGGCAGCCATCGGAGGGTCATCTGAGCTAATACTATCTTGAAGGTCCACGTCGAGTAAATGCCGATCACCGGCTGGAAGCCAAAGAAGATGGGCTCGGACTGGGTTCCTTGGGGACCCGATGGATCAAGGCCTACTGTCGAGCCCGCCAGAACATCATGGCCGCGCCGCTTAGCTCCACATTCTGTGGACTAGCCGCGCCGGTGACGTCCTGGTATGGACCTCTTGCGGAAGCTGCCACCTGCAAACTACCTGTGAACGTGATGACTGCACTACCGCCGCTTATCACAATGCCAATCGATGGAGCGGCTGGGCTAGTTGCACGAGCCCGGTAGGTTTTCAGGGCCGCGGGATTAGCGGTGTCATTAAGGAGAACTTTATTGCCGGCGGGCGTTACGGAGAACCATTCGAGACTCGCGGCGTCACTGCCCTGATCGTAAACGAGGCGGAAGGGATAGACGCCGGCTTGAGGCACAGTGAAGCCGAACACGGTGTCAGCGGAGGGGCGACTCCCGTTGTACTCTGCGACGGCGGGGGTGCGCCCAGGCGTAAGTGTGGCGATGGTGTTGAGGTCCAGGCCTGCCTCGATGGCGAGTCCTTGGGTGGTCGGGATCATGACCGCAGGGAGACTTGAAGAATTACCGGTCATGACTATCGGCCACTCGCCGTCGGGATTGTTGGTGATCCAAGATGGTCCCGGGAAACCGGTGTAAGGCGCACGGTTATTGATCACGACGGCAGCGATGGCCCCGGCGTTCTTAGCCGCCAGGAGCTTGTCGTCGAATGGGCAACCGCCCCGATGGATTAGGGCGATATTGCCTTTGAGGGCGTCCGCGTTGGTCAGGGAAGCGCAGGCATCCGGTGGAGCCGCCAAGACGAGTTTGCCGCTGATTGGTACGGTGATCTGGGGAGAGACCCCTAAAACCTCGGGACCGGCGCTTTGGGCGAAGTAGCTGCCCGCAATGGCTTGGGTCCCACTGACCACTAACGCACCGTTATTGGTTGGAGCGCGGTCGGAGGCAGCCAGGCGGAAACCGTCGTCGCAGTCCACACCCATTGCATAAAAGCCGGCGATCGGGAATTCGACGTAGGTCACCAATTCGGCGGCGAAATTATCGGTCTGATATCGCGGGTCACCCGAGCCCGGTATACCGGGGAAAGGTTGATCCGGGTAACCGTTGGCCCGGGTGAAGTTTCCTGCCTGTTGGTTTGGATCAGTGGTGATGTAGTTGAGGTTGATGGTGGTATCGAGATCGAAATGGCCTTGGTCGGCTGCGCCGGAGAGGTCCGCCACATTGGCTGAGGCAAGCCCAGCCAACAGTTGCTCGGCCGTGGCGCTATCATTGATCAATCCGACTCCCCCGATTTGGTCAAGTTGGTAGGTCCGTAGAAGGAAGCCGGGTTTGGCGGCGTCCCCTGTGCCGATGGCAGTGGCGATTCCCGGAGGCAACGGCAGATAAGGCAAAGCGACGAAGGTCCACGAACCTCCCAAGCTGCCACCCGCGTTATCGCGGTAGGATAGGCTGACGGTGTTCGTGCAGCCCGAGCCGAGCATTGGAAGGGAGATCGAGACCGTGGTTTGGTTGGTGCCGCTGGGAGTGCTGGAGTGCGCCGCTGGCTGGCCATTGAACGTGGCGGCGATCGAGTTTGTATCTACCCTGGTTGCGGCGTCAACCAAGGTGACCGTGGCAGTTCCGATGGAGGCTAGAACCGCTGTTTCGCCTGGTTGGGGAGACAACGAGGAGGCGAACGGCGGTGCTCCGGCAGCGGTGAAGTAGGCTTTGATCGCACCGTTGACCGTGGAATCGTTAATCAGAGTTTTCTGACCGTGCAGGATCGTGAACCACTCGAGGTTGCCCTCGCCGGACCCGTTTTCCCAGACCAGGCGAAAGGGATAGAGGCCGGGCCGGCTCACGATCAAGGAGAACAGGCTCTCGCCATCCCTCCCGCCGTTGAAGGAGCCGCCCACCGGATAGAGGCCCAAACGGTCGGCGGGGTTGTGGCCGACGGTCACCCGGAACCCATCGTCGCTGTTGATCCCCATCACGTACTCGCCGGCAGCAGGAAGCTGGAGATAGGTTAGTATCTCAACTGCAGAATTGTTAGCCGTGTCAGCGCCACCGCTTGGCAGACCCGGGAAAGGCTCGTCGGGATAGCCGTTGGTGGCGGTGAAGTTACCGTGCGGAGGATTGATATCGAAATTAATCACGTTGGTTACGACGGAAAAGCCAGCCGCGTCCGCGCCAGAGAGATCCGCAGCGTTGTCTCCATGGAGACCAAGCAATTGCTGTTCAGTCCAGACGAGGTCGTTGGGCTGGGTTTGGTCGGATTCGTAGGGGCGAAGCCGGAAACCAACCGCGCTTTCGTCGATGTTGTTAGCCGGCACGGCGTAATCAGCGGGCACGACCGAGTAATTCCCAACTACGAAACGGGTGGTGCCAATAACCGGCTTTCCGTTGGTGTCCTGGAAGGCCACCTCCACGATGTTGGTCGAGCCGATAGGCAGCGGGGGCAGTTGCGAGAAAACGAAAGTGGTTATCGCTCCCGTTTTGTTCAAGGCGCCGAGGATCCGGGTGCCGTTGAGCCGGACTACGATGGTATTCGTGTCCACAATGCTACCCCCCACGTCGTTCAAGCTGACGGTCACGCCTGTGGGCCCCCCGAAAACTCCAGAGATAAGCGCCGAGTCTGCTGGGGTGGTTTGGATGGAGACGTTGTCCAGGTCCATGTTTTCGTTGGCGACGCCAGTTCGTGCGGCAACGACTAACCGACCTGCGCTTGGAAAGAAACCAGTCGTTACGTGATCAACCAGCCGCGCCCCCTTGTAAATCACCGTCAATTCGCTGTCGGCGTCCAGCTGAACCTCCAGGGGTTGCCAGCACAAGGCGTCGGTGCTGCCTCCAGTGCCGGCGAGGTCGGCTTCCGAGTCGTACGGGCCGGTCTGGATGCTGTTGACGTCATTGCAGCCACCATTCAAATCAGGCATTGGGTGTTTGAGGATGGTCTGGTTATCGACTCGAATAATGATGCCGTTGAGATCCGGTCCATCAGGCAGGGAGTTGCCTGCCCAGGTGTCGAAGGAGATTGTCAGACCTGTCGAGGTCCCATTTTCCGGTTGGCCGGCCACCGCAAAGTTCGACGGATTCCCGTCGTCTGCCACGAGAATCGGATCACCATCCCGAGCGTAATTGATGCTGAAGCCGTCTGCGGGCCGGCCGCTATTGCCGGTGCCATTACCTACTCTAAGGTCGGCAGCGAACGTGAATGCTTGGACGATTGCTCCGTTGTCCAGATCCGGGAAAATCAGAACAGTCGTCTGGCCATTGACAGGCGGTGTGAGTTCGAGGAATCCGCCAGGATTGCCACCCCCGTTCTGCCAGACGCTGGCGCTAGTGCTGAAGATTTGCAGGCCGAGGAGGGTCGGGTCGGTCTCGAAGTCGAAAACGGCCGAACCGGCCTGGCCTAGCACAACCAATGCGAACCCGGCGAGAACCGACGCTTTCTGGATTAGGGCGGCTACCCGCGCTGAGTTCGCCGCGAACACGAACGGACTTTGGTTTGAGTGACCGGTGAATGGAATGTCACACTTATATCCTATACCGGATGAGGGGATTTTCCGCAAACCAAAACTCGGGTAAGGCCTTTTGCAGGCAGACCTCACGGGGAAGCCTTGATTCCACGTCGACGGCAGGTGCCAAGGGGTGACTGTCGGCCCGCGTTCTCCTCTCGGGATACTCCACACTTCTGATTCTGATCGAGTGGGGAGGGGTTCGTAGATCTGCATCTGCCAATGGCGCAATGAGTTATATCACGACATGGGTCTGGATCCGTTTCCCGAAAGCACGGGCATTCAGGCTCACTTGTGCTGCCCGGAGTTATTGAGTGAGACCGAGGCGTCAGACGGGAGCCGTTCCGCCCTGACGGCGCTTGAGGGGACCACATTCGTGTTGAACAACCGAGCGATAGGCGGCTCGGAGCAGCTGGGTTAGTGGTGAGGGTTGGAGGGGGCGCCCGTCGAGCGAGGTGGCTTCCTTGATCTCGAAGGAACTGGCCGTGAGGAAGATGCCTTTTTGCTGTGCCAGGTGAGCGGCAGTGATCGATGATTCCGCAGCAGCGACACCGAGGGCGGAGCAGAGCTCGAAGATGAGACTTCGCGTGATTCCCTCCAAGACCCCATCGTGAAGCGGCGGCGTCAAGACGCAGCCGTCGTTGATCCAGAAGAGGTTGGCCGAAGCGGCCTCAGTTACTTCGCCGGCAGTGTTAAGCAGGAGGGCTTCATCTGCCCCGGCCTGTTCGGCTTCCAGCCTAGCCAGGATCTGGGGCAGCTTGCTGGAGGTCTTGAAGCGGGCCAAGTCGTCGTTTTTGGGCACGCGAACCGAGGATGTGATCAGTCGCCACCCGCGTGGTGTGCCGCAGCGGGGTGGCGGCTCGTGGGTGGTCATCACGAGTGTTGGGTTGGCGGCGCCGCGTGGAGAATATCCTCTGGGGCCGCGGCCTCGCGAGATCATCAGGCGCAAGAGGCCCTCAGAGCAGTGGTTGCGGCAGATTAGGTCAGCGGCCCATTTACTGAGTCGCGCCTCATCAATGGGCAAGGTGATAGCTAGCCTTTGTGCCCCTTCGCTCATCCGCTCCAGATGCTGGTGCCAACGGAAGATCTGACCGTTATAGACGCGCATGGTTTCAAACAGCCCATCGCCATACAAAAAGCCACGATCAAAAACCGAGACGACCGCTTCTTCCTCGCGCACGATCCGACCATTCAGGAAGACCCAGCCGGTGTGGCCGAGCTTTGTCCTGGAGGGGGCCGAGCTGGGCACAAGCCTGGTTCGCTGGGATGCGGGCTTCATGGGGTCCGGACCGAGCAGCTCGGTTTTGGGTGCGGCACAGGATGGCGGCCTAGGGACAGGCCAGAGGAGCCCGTCTCAAATCCGTGGTAGCCGGCTGCCATCATTAAACCGCGGGCCTTAGCGACAGTCTCTTCATACTCTGCCTCCGGATCGGAATCGGCAACGATCCCGGCACCGGTCTGGAACCAGAGCCGGCCGGCTCGTTGCATGGCGGAGCGAATCACGATGCTTAGCTGGCTTTCGCGATTGAAGCCGAGATAGCCCAGACACCCCGTGTAAGGTCCCCGGGCCGCCGGCTCCAATTCGTCGATGATCTCCATTGCGCGGATCTTAGGAGCGCCAGTGATGCTTCCGCCTGGGAAGCAGGCGGCGAGGGCGTCCATATGGTTCATGCCTGGGCGCAGACGGCCCTCGACTGTGCTGACGAGGTGCTGGACTTGAGGGTAACGCTCCAGCCGCATCAGTTCAGGCACGTGGATGGAGCCAAATTCGCAAACCCGCCCCAGGTCGTTACGGAGCAGGTCGGTGATCATGACCAGCTCAGCCATTTCTTTTGGGCTGGTTTGAAGTTCGTAACTGAGTTGGGCGTCGCGGGTTGGATCATCCGAGCGCGGGCGGGTGCCTTTGATGGGGCGGGTGCGCACGTGATCTCCGCTGATCTTGAGAAAGAGCTCCGGGGACGAGGAGATAACTTGGAAGGAGCCGCACTGGAGGTAGGCTGAAAAGGGGGCAGGCGAGACCTCGGCTAGTTGTCGGAAGAGGTCCCAGCCCGAGCCGAGTGCGGGGGCGTTAAACCGTTGAGACAGATTGACTTGGTAGATATCTCCCGCCCTGATGTAGGCGAGGGCGCGTTCAACCAGTTGGAGAAATGCCGGGCGCGTCAGATTGGACTCCAAGGAGGGCGATCGAGCGTGGAGGCGACGCATGGCGGGATGTAACTCAGGCCTGGCTTGATTCAGATGGTGGCGCCAGCGGTCCAAGCGAGCTCGTGCGCGGGTCAAGGATCGGCTCCCGTCCGGCTCCATGCCGGAGGACAGTATCCAAGCGCGGCCCAGGTGGTGGTCGTAGGCCACCAGGCTTTCGTAAAAGCCGAGATGGCAATCCGGGCAATCGAGTTCGTGGGCGGCGTGGCGGGAGAGGCGAGGCTCCAAGGCTCGTCCGAGGTCATAACCCCAATAGCCGATGCACGCGCCTAGGGGGAAGGGGAAATCGAGTTGATCCAGGAGCTCGTAGCGATTGAGGAGCGAGCTGAGTATTTGCCAGGGATTGCCGAACAGACGAGAAGTGCCGGAGGAGGAGATCGTTTCGCAAACCGCGCCGCGGGAGCGAAAGGTAAGGAAAGGCCATGCGGCGAGGAAAGAATAGCGTGCCGAGTCGAAGCCGGGGCAGCTCCGCAGCAGCATGGTACCGGGAATGTTGGCCAGCCTTGCGGCGAGCGCTTCGGGAGAGGGCGGGTCGCTGATTTCCTGGACCAGCGCGCGCATGGGTCACCACTTCAGCGAGTTGGCCAAGCCGCGATCGGTCTTGAGGGGACTAACGAGCGCCAGATTAACGCGGTTGGGGCGGAAGAAGTCGGAGGCCACCTTTCGGATTTGGCCGGCGGTGACTTCAGTGAGCCGGCTCTTGATTTCGCGCGGGGAAATGACCTTGCCGTAACCGAGCATCTGCTCGCCGAGCCACATCATTTGGCTCTCGGTGTTCTCCAGGCTGAGGTCGATTTGCCCAATGGCGTAATCGCGCGCGCGGCGCAACTCAGTGCGCGTAGGAGGCACTGAGGCCAGACGCTTAAGTTCCTTGAAGATCAGCTTGAGGGCGGCAGGCAGATCATCGGTCTCGAGGCCGGCCGAAATCACCAGATCACCCACATCGTCAAAGAAGCTCAGAGAGCTGTAGATATTATAGGTAAGGGCATGGTCCTCGCGGAGGCTCTGGAACAGGCGGGAGCTCATGTTCTCGCCCAGGATCGTGTTGAGCAGGCGCAGAGCGAATCTGCGTTCGTCATGGCGAGAACAAGTGCGGACGCCGAGGGCAATCTGGGTCTGTTCGGTTTGTTTGGTGAACAGGCGGGTACGGGGAAGCTCCTGGCTGCAGGTGGCTGGAGAAAAGTGTGGGCGTCGTCCGATCTTGAAAGAGCGTGCCCTGCGGGCCACCGCCTGAACAGCACGGCGATGCGAGAGGTTGCCCGCCGCGGCGACCAGAACGTTCGAGCCGACGTAGTGCGCCGAATGAAAGGCAACCAGCTCACGGCGACCCATGGCGTCGAGAGTGCGCTCGGTGCCGGTGAGGGGGCGGCCCAGAGGTTGGTCGGGCCACTGGGTTTGGTTCAGGAGTTCCTGAACGTGCTGCTGAGGCTGGTCGAGATACATCGCCAGCTCATCTTTGATCACTCCGCGCTCTTTGTTGATCTCCACGGGGGAAAAGGTCGAGTGGAGCAACATATCCGTGAGCACGTCCAGCAATTCGTCGAAGCAGTCGTGGCGCGCTTTGGAATAGAAGCAGGTGCTTTCTTCGCTGGTAAAGGCATTGAGGTATCCACCGATGCCTTCGACGGCTTGGGAGATCTCCCGAGCGGAGCGTCGACGAGTGCCCTTGAAGAGGAGATGCTCGATAAAGTGGGATACACCGTTCAGATGAGCCGGTTCGAAGCGGCCACCGACGCCGACCCAGATGCCCAGGCTGACGCTGGACATGTGGGGCATCTCAGAGGTTACAACCGTGATGCCATTGGGCAAGAGGGCGTGCTGCTGCATACAAATCCGACCTGAGAGTTGGCTGCTAAGCGAACGCGGTGGGCACGGTGTCCGGTGGCCCAACGCGGCGCAGGTAATCGATAATCAACCCCACCGCCTCATCGACGTCGTCGGTGACTTTGACCAAGTCGAGGTCGCCCGGGCTGATGTAGGCGCCCTTTTCCACCGTGGTCTTGAGCCATCTCAGGAGGCCGGTCCAATACTGCTTACCAAAGAGGATCAAGGGGTAGCGCGGGATGCGCAATGTCTGGACCAGGGTGATCACCTCCATGAATTCGTCGAGCGTGCCGAATCCGCCTGGCATGAAGATGAAACCGACGCTGTATTTTACAAAACAGACTTTGCGGGAGAAGAAATAGTGAAAGTGCATTGGCACATTCGCGTATTTATTTCCGGCCTGCTCGAAGGGCAGCTCGATGTTGAGACCGACCGATTTCGTTTTGCCCTCGGCGGCACCCTTGTTGGCAGCTTCCATGATCCCTGGGCCACCGCCGGTAATGACTGCCAGCTGGTGTTTGGCCAGCTCACGGGCGAGGGCTTCGGTCTTCTGGTAGAAGGGATCTTCGGGCGGGGTGCGGGCGGAGCCAAAGATGGTTACCGCCTGGCCGAGCTTGGCCATGGTTTCAAACGAGTCCACGAATTCCGCCATGATGCGGAAGATGCGCCATGGATCTTCTTTGATGAAGCCGTAGGCCTGGTTGTTCATGGACTTGAGGTTAGGGGCGGAGAGCGGTGCAGACAAGTCCGGGATTGAGGACCGCCTTGGAGCGATGGCTCCGGGGCGACCGAGGCCCGTACTTTTCACGGTCGTGGAGGGGCGAAATGACATACCAGCGGCGAGGCGTTTTGCAGCCGGAGCGCGGGAGTGCACACACCGCCCACCGCAGTTCATGGTCGGGAATCCGCGCGTTGGAGGATGCTGCCCGGGGCCATGAAATGTGCGCAAAGTGTTCAGCGCGAATGGGGATGGATGTTGAACAGAGAATGCAAGGTGGGAAACGGGGCGGCGAGGCCGAGGCCGGATTTGGAGCGGATAATTCAGGTTTTGGAGAGGATAATTCAGGTTTTGGAGAGGGTAATTCAGGATTTGGAAGGGGTAATTCAGGATTTGGAAGGGGTAATTCAGGATTTGGAGAGGAGCGGCCTTCTGGAAGAGTTGAAGTAAAGGCTGCCACTTGAGGGTTTGAAGCCAAACCCGAAGTGGGGATGGGAGGTGGTGAAAGAATCGAAAACCAAGAAGAACCAACGTCGCAAGCCATTGATTACCAATGAGTGAATTCAGCGGGGTCGTGCTTTTTGACGATTCCCTCACGGTTTCGGGGCCCGGTTGCGTCGTGTCGAACTGAAGGCTGGGCCGGTCTTGGCGGGGGCGCTGGCGGGATGCGGCAGCCAGGCCTCGGCAGTTGCGTCGGCTCGCCAAATCGAATTTAAGCCGGGGACGGTTGGGCGAGCCCGTGGGCACGACGCAGGAATCAAGGCTCGACGGGAGCCTTGTCCTACCTTGTCGAGCTGCGGTCGGGGCGGGTGCGGATCGGATGGGCGGGCTGGATCTGGGGTCGGCGAGACGTCTGCTGTGGGACGCTTTGGACGTGGATTTGTGGACGGCCTTACTCTCGGCTGGTTTTCGATTCGAGTCTTTCATGTCGGCGGTCTGATGCATTTCTCATGGAGCAAGGTCGCATGGGAAGAGGGACGGGTGCAAAGACTGCGTGGACTATATGGACTGTATTACAGTTTTTTTGCATTTGATGGGGGGAGGCTGGCGCTGAGTGGATGAACCGCGGACTGAGTAAGTGCGGCGGAGGCGCGAAAAGGCTCACAGAAGCGAATGGAGGGAGCGAAGGCAGGGTGGGGGGTTAACAACGGATGACTCGGATTGGCACGGATGGGAAGAGGGGCGCGTGGGGAATGGGGAGTGGGGAGGGTTTCTACAGAAGGCAACAGAGGTAAGGAAGCGGGGATGAGCCAGAAGGGGCGGGGGCAGGGCTTATCACGGATGACTCGGATTGGCACGGATGGGAAGAGTGGCGAGCGGCGAGGGTTCCGGAGGGCTTTTTACAGAAGGCAACGAAGGTAAGGAAGTGGGGATGAGCCAGAAGGGGCGGGGGCAGGGCTTACCACGGATGACTTGGATTAGCCCGGATCGGAAGAGTGGCGAGTGGCTGTGCTCGAGCGGACGGGTTGGGTGACCCAATGCGCAACCAGGGGGCAGAAAAATCGGTGGGGGCCGCAACCTTACGCGTGCCAGACTCTTGGCACAGTATCCCTGTTCGACTTCTCTTTGCGATCGGTAAAAAGCATCACCGCAACTATGGAGCGGTGGCTGCAATTCCTGGTTCAGTTCGAGCCGCTAACGGTTCTGATCGGCCTCGATGAAAAGTCGTTGCCGGGAACCCTCGTGCGCTACCCCGGGAATCGCGATTGCACTCCGAAGACTTCTAAGAGCGTGTTTTAAAAATATCCCAGGCGGTCTTGCGGCGGGGCGGGGCGTCTGGCGTCGTTGCTCCTCAGTTACAGATTTCTAACGAATATGCGCCTTCGTCGCGTCTAGCCATCCGCCCCGCCGCGCTCGCAATCCCTGGCCGACCTATTTTTAAAACACGCTCTAAGCTCATCCCACAGCCTCCGGCACATCTGCGTATGGGGCCTGGCCAACCACGGAGTGGCCCCAAGAGCAAAGGCGCGCCAAACGAGCCTACCGAGGCGGATCAGGCAGGCCGGGACAATGACGTTCGATTGTCAACAGACGCGTTATCCCGGTCTTGCCTGTAGCCGGAGGGTTCGGTGCGGTCATGGCTGATGGTTTAGGAAGTCTTGCACTGAGGTGGAACAAATGACGGCAGTGCCCTTCCTCTTGTCTTCCTTCCAGCGGTCCAAGGCTTCGTAAAAGTGTTCAGGATACGCACCCTTAGCCTTCAGAGGACGAATGACGCTGCGTTTCAGCGCATCAGTAGTAATGGCAATGTGAGGGCAGACCCACTCAAGCTTCCAAACCGGGTCGCCCTGCTTTTGCCTAACCACGCTTACATGGGCGATGCCGTTGGTTCGGGCCTCTGGGCTATTATAAATCTCTACCCAAGTTACATACCCGGTCTTGCCTTCGACCTCCCAAAAGTTGGTGGAGTAAACCTCGGGCTTGGAACCCGCTTGAGCGGCGAGTCCTGTGAATGCGAGAACCAGGAAGGTTAGAAGGCGTTTCATCGCGCCGAACGTCGCTGATCAGTGGCGCGCCGCCGATGATGCACCATTGCAAACAGGGACGCAATCGGCGCGTCCACTGAAGCAGCCTCGTTATGCCGACGAAGAAACATGATCAGTTGGTAATCGGAATTGCCACCTTGCTGCCATCGGGATCGACCCAAATAA
>Ga0265314_10000139_pt1 | contig 108861 bp, 104 predicted proteins | sample 4126metaG_FD_203106 | JGI IMG/M metagenome (GOLD analysis project Ga0265314, IMG submission 203106) | Rhizosphere microbial communities from Carex aquatilis grown in University of Washington, Seatle, WA, United States - 4-1-26 metaG | ecosystem: Host-associated > Plants > Roots > Rhizosphere... | reverse complement strand
TCCAGTTCCGCATCTTGCTTTGCAAAACAGAAACGGAGCAGGTCTTCTCCGCGGCCGGGACGGAAGAATGCCGAGCCGGCTACTGCTGCCACGCCTGCGACAGATAACAGGTGCCGCGCTTTTTCTCGCGCGTTGTTCCCCTTGAGCCTGCTTGCTTTGGCCAGGATGTAATAAGCGCCGGGCGGAGTTGACGCTTCCATTCCTGCTGCCCGAAGTGCGCTCAATAACGTCTCGCGCTTTTTCTGGTGGTCCGTAGCAAGTTGCTTGTAGAAACTGGGCGGAAGCTGCTCGAGTCCTGCGGCTGCGCCGTGTTGAAGCGGAGCAGGCGGGCAAACATAGGTGAGATCGTGAAAGTGCGCCATGGTGGGCATCCATCGCGCATCGGCAACGGCGTATCCCAACCGCCAGCCAGTGATTGAGAAAGTCTTTGAGAATCCTGAGAGCACAATGGTGCGTTCTCTCATGCCTGGCAGTGTGGCTGGGGAAACATGCTCGGCGCCGTCGTAGACAAAGTATTCGTAGATTTCGTCGGTAATGAGAAACAGGTCGTGCTGAATGCAGAGGGCGGCGACGACTTCAAGTTCTGCACGGGTAAAAATTTTGCCGCTGGGATTGCCGGGGGTATTGAGCAGGATGGCGCGGGTGCGCGGTGTGACGGCGGCTCGCAGGGCGTCGGCGTCCAGAGACCAGTCAGGCTCATTGAGCGCAACCAGCACTGGGCGAATGCGCAACGATTGCATGGTAACGGCGTGGTATCCGTAGAAGGGCTCGAAGAGGATGACTTCGTCCTGTGGATTCAGGAGCGCCATAGCAGCCGCGTGCAATCCGCCGGTTGCCCCGGAAGCCACCATCACCTCGCTTTCAGGATCGTACGACATTCCGTAATCGCGGAGCTGCTTGTCTGCAATTGCCTTGCGCAGGCGGTCGATGCCGTCGCAGCGGGTATAGATGTTGTTGCCGTCGCGGATGGCCTGCATTGCTGTTGCTTCAACGACCGACGGAACCGGTGTGTCGCAGATGCCCTGGGCGAGATTGATGCCGCCGATGCGGTCGCACTCTACGGACATGGCGCGAATTTCAGACTGGAGCGCGCCGGATGCAAGTTGGCTGAGGGAGAGACGCGAGCTTGCTTGAGCTAATGGCATTGGGGAAGATCCTTACTTCAGAATCTTACAGTCTGTGAGCCGAAAAACTAGAGGCCGGGTTTCGATCGACCGTCTGGTCAATCGTCCCGGCCCGGAGCTACCTGCTGGATTTACTTGCCACGCGTTTCGGCGATGGCCTGATCGATGATTTGGAAGAGCTTGGAGCGGTCGACGATCTCGACGAATGGGGCTCCCTTGCTGTTGGCGGTAACCACCCAGATGGTTGGCGTATGTTCAATGCCGACTCGTTGTCCGAGTGCGTAATCTGCCTTGACGAGGGCTGCCAGTTTGCCTTGCGGGTCGATGGCAAAGGGCAGTGCGACGCCGTGGGCCTGCGCAAACTTGCTGGTGGTTTGTGTGAGCTGGAGCGGGGATTCAATGGAGCGCTGGTTGGCGAAGATGTAATCGCGATAGTCGTCGCCCATCTTTTTGCTCTTGGTGTCGAACCAGCGAGCGTTCACAGCAGCCTGGAAGCTCCAGTTATGCTGCGGCAGCGGGAAATCGTGACGCACCCACGGAATGTGGTATTTCTGCACCGCTTCCATCAACAGCGGATTCGCGTTGGCGCAGTCGGGGCATTCCATGTCTTCGAATTCGACAATGGCCACCTTGGCGCCGACGGGCGGGCGAAGCACGGTGGCGTCATGAACCTGGGTTGTAGCCGGCTCGGAGAATTGCGCTCGCGCGAGCGGCGCTGCCAGCAGCGCGAGGGCGGCAAGGCTGAGAAACAGAGCTGGACGAACACGGCGAGTGCGGGCGGAAGGGTCAAATACTGAAGATCGAGACATATCTGGTTGGACGACTCCCTTAAATCATTGTAACGGGCTAACGGAGAAGAAGTTGCTATTGGCGGTCGCGGCGGCGTTCGGCCATCCATTTGCGCCATTTGTAGTCAGCCAGGATTGAACCGGCGATTGCCGCAAGAACGAGAATGATGAGGACGATCTTCATGGTAGATGCACAGGCAGCAACTGAGACGATTGTCAGCTATATTACCCCTTGCTGCAAATCCCCCTGGGCGGCAAGACCTTACTGAGATTTGTGCATTACCCTCATAAATGCGGGCTTAGCCACCCTCATATTGCGGGCTTAGCCGCTCCGGAGATTAGATTGCGGATCGTTCTCTCGAACATTGGAACCCTGGGCGACATTAATCCTTTGATTGCGCTGGCGCTGGAATTAAAACGGCGCGGCCATGTGCCGGTAATGGCTTTGCCGGCGGTGTACGGTCCGCGGATCAAGCCGCTCGATCTCGAATTCCACCCGATTCGGCCTGATATTGACCCGACCAACAACCTTCTTATCGAGATGATTTATGACGTAAAGAAGGGCACCGAAACGGGTTTGCGCCAATTTCTTTTTCCAGTACTTCGACAGACTTATGACGATCTGCTGGATGCCGCAACGAAACCCGAACGCGCTGATCTGCTTTTGCTTGGCGAACTGAACTACGCGGGGCCGGTGGTTGCGGAAGTTACCGGAATTCCGTGGGCAAGTTATGTGCTGGCGCCGCTCTCGTTTTTTTCTGCATTTGATCCGCCGGTTTTGCCCATGTACCCACGGCTGGCGCGCGCCGATAAAACCGTTCCCGGCATGGGCCGCGCAATCAGGCGGCTGGCGCGGTTTGTGAGCCGGAAATGGCCGCAGCCGATCTACGATCTTCGCCGTGAGCTTGGGCTGGCGCAGGGCGAGAACCCGCTGTTTGACGCCAAGCATTCGCCACACCTTGTGCTGGCATTGTTTTCACGCGTGCTGGGCACCGAGCAAAAAGATTGGCCGCGGAACACGCTTATTACGGGATTCTGCTTTTACGATGCAGACGCCGGCAATGCCGCGTTGCCGAAGAATCTTGAGAAGTTTGTGGCAGAGGGCGATGCGCCGGTAGTGTTCACGCTCGGCTCGGCAGCGGTGCTGGCGGCGGGAAATTTCTACGAAAACTCCGCAAATGCCGCTATGGATCTGGGCGTGAGGGCCGTGTTGCTGATCGGCTCAGACCCGCGCAATCGGCCCAGCACAGCATTGCCTGAGTCGATTTGCGTTGCGGAATATGCGCCTTACTCGGGACTGTTTTCACGGGCCGCACTTGTTGTGCACCAGGGTGGCGTAGGCACAACGGCGCAGTGCCTGAGAGCGGGCAAGCCGATGCTGATTATGCCCTACTCGCACGACCAGCCCGACAATGCGCGGCGCATGCAGAGGCTGAAGGTGGCGCGGGTTATCCGGAAAAAGCAGTACACACCGAAGCGCGTAGCCAAGGTGCTGAAGTCGATGATCGGCAATTCCGGCTTTATTGAACAGGCAAAATTTGTCGCGCAGCAAGTGGCGCGCGAAGACGGCGTGCGCACAGCCTGCGACGCTCTTGAAGAGCTGTATAAGCGAACTCGCAAAACAACATAAGGGACGCTGCGGATTCGGTGGTCGATTATTGAGCGGCGGTCAGGCGCACTAGCATTTGGCTCCGGCCTTGGCCAGCGCTTCTTTCAGCCCCTTCATGCTGGCGCGTGTTGACGCTTCAGGAATTCCCATGCCGCTACCGGGCTCCGGCTTGCCGCCGTGCCAGTGCGTCTCAAGACTTACGGCGTAGTGATAACCGTCGCGTTGAAACGCCTTGAACTGTCCAACCCAATCGATGATGCCTCCGCCTACCGGCGCCCATTCAAACTTGCCATCGGGATTGCGGACGGTGTCTTTGACATGGCAATGGCCGATGCGGTGTTTCGGTAACTGGTTGTAGTCGTCCGGATAGGGCACATCGTCGGCAAAGGTGGCTGAATTGCCGGGATCCCAGTTGAGCTGGAAGTTGGGCTCGCGAATGGCCTTCATGGTGGCAATTGCCTCTTTGCCGCTGCCGGTATTGCAGGCCATTTCATTCTCAAGCAAGAGAACCAGATTCTGTTTGGCGCAGATGCGGGCCGCGGCGGTGAGTTTTTCATTGATGGCATCACGAAAGGGTTTCAGGTCCTCGATGCGCCAGAAATCGAAGCAGCGAATTCGATCTGTCTGAAACGCTTTGCAGAGTTCGATGCAGCGTTCCAGCACTTTGTCCTGCTGCTTGAATTCGAAGTCAGCGTGGAACTGGTCGCGGCGCGGACCTTCTTTCGATTGCGGCGCGCCCGGCCAGTTGACTTTGAAGAGCGGGCTGGCAATATCGGTGACGCGCAACTTGTACTTCTCAAGGATCTGGCGCGAGCGGTCAACTTCTTCAGCATTCAGCTCGGTAACGTTCTTGTTCCACATGCTGCGGAGCTCAATCCACTGCAGCGCGAAATCGTTGGCTGCAACGGAGCAGGCATGATCGAAGTCCGCGGAGATTTCGTCGTTGATGACGGAAAGACGGAAGGGACAACTCATGCTTGTACTCCGAATTTCTGGCGCAGATAGCGCAGACTGGAGGCGTTGGCATCTTTGGGCGAGAGCGTTTCGCCTTTGGGCACGCGATCAAGTTCAACAATGCCCCAGCCGCGGAAATTGACCGCATGGAGCGCCGCAAAGACGGCTGGAAAATCGACGCGGCCTTTGCCGAGCTCGACCCATTCGTAGCCTTCGTTGCCGGCTGGACCGCGCACGTCTTTGAAATGCATGAATAGTATTCTGCGGCCGTACTTGCGAATAGCAGCAGCGGGATCTCCGCCGCCCTGCAGGTAATGCGCAACGTCCAGCTCAAGGTGCAGGTAGTTGGGATCTGACTCGGCGAGAATTGCATCCACGGCCTGAGGGGGCTGGCCAACAGAACTCATGTGATTGTGGAAGCCTAGCTTGATGCCGAAGTCGGCAATGGCTTTTCCAATCTCAGTAAATATCTGGCCCTGAAGTTTTAGCTCGGCGGGCGTAAAGGTCTGCGTGGGCTTGGCTGAACTGGCGAGGATCTGCAGATACTGGCCGCCCGCTTCATGGACGTAATGCGCGTGCTTAACGTGCATCTCAAGCTGCGAGCTGCGGATGGCTGGATCGAGCGATCCCTGTCCACTGGACAATGCAACGAAGGTGAGCTTGTGCTCGGCGAGCAGATCGCGCAAAGCGTGCGGGTCGGGGATCTGATCAATTGTGGGCGCTCGCAGTTGAATACCGGCAAAGCCAGCGGCTGCAATGTCCTTGATCGCCACCCGCGCATCGTCGCCCCAGGTAATGGCGGAGCAGCCGGCACGCACAAACGGATCGCCCTTGTGCAGCGGCACATCGAAGGTCGACAGGTTGACCGGAGGATAGAGCGGGCCAGCAAGGTTTGCGTGCGCTCGATTGGGCATGGCCGCCAACACACCGGCACTCGCCAGGCCTGCCATGAAATCACGACGGGATGAGGACATAAAATTTGCCTCCGCATCCGGACCACCTGAGATTGGCAATCCTGACGCGGAAGCGATTATAGAGCTTTAGACGCGGAGCTTTCCCGGCCAATGCTGGGAAGTTGAAATTACTTGTGCGCGTACTCTTTGGTGTTGCCGGTGCGGGTATTCGTGACAGAAAAGCTGCCATTGCTGGATGCTACGACTTTGAAATATGCGCCGTCGGGCGTGCTGCTTTTCGGATTCGCGATCAGCGCTTCAGGGCTGTTATGCGCTGCGTCAGAACCCTCGGCCGTGTGCAGCATGTAAAGGTCTTCGATTCCGGGGCTGTCGTGCACCGTCTGCCACGCCTCAGGCATTCCGGCTTTGCGCGCGCCGTTGTTCATAATGGCTACGCGCGGGTGGATTGCATCGACGAGCGCGCGGGAGTTGGAAAGGTCCATTCCGTGATGATTGACGAGATACAGATCGACCTTGCCGATTGGGTTATTCGGGCACACCAGGTCAACTTCCTTGGCGCCGGTGAGATCGCCGAGATCGAGAAATTTAAATTTACCGTAGGTAAGAAGAATGCCCGTGGATCGCGCGTTTTCGGTGGTGTCGGTTTCCCACTTGCGCTCGGTGGCGCAATAGGAATTTGGCTGAGGCTTGATGCCGGGAACTGCCGAGATGTGTTCCCCATCCGCTGCCAAAACAACAATACTCAATCCGGGAATCTGAATGGTATCGCCGGGTTTAACAACGCGGTGCGGCTTTCCCTCAATCGCCTTGAGATAGGCAGCGTAACCCTGCTTGCCCATGTTGGTGTCTTCGCGGTTTTCTCCGTGATCGATGAACTCACCAACTTCAACATGCTTGAGCAGGTCGGGCACACCGCCCACATGATCGACATGGTAATGCGTAATCACGAGGTGATCGATGCGGGAAACACCGGCGTCTTTCATCGCGGTTTGAATCCGCGCAAAATAGTGGCCATCGCGATCGGGCCATCCGGTATCGACCATTAAGGAAGCGCCCGATGGCGAGACGATCAGTGTGCTCTGACCGCCGTCGACATCGATGGAATAGATTAAGAGTTTCTTTGCTGATTTGTCTTGCGCCTGGACTGAGGGCAGCGCAGCAATGCAAAGCAGCATTGCAAAAGCGGAAAGCATGGAGCGGAACCGCGCGGGAAAGCGAAGTGACTTGGGAGCTGAATCGGCAGGTATTCTCATTTGCAGAAAAGTTTACCGCTTGCGGCAGTGTGCGCGAAATGGGATTCTTTTGCGGTGTAGTAGCGCGCAATTTGATGTAAAAATGGACCGAAACTGTGGGTCCTTTAAAGTTCTTAATGCGTCTAATTTTGGGCCCGTATTGAGGGCCTTCGGCGTGCCTTGTACCATTCCTCAGCAACGCTACTGCTAAAATAAAGATTGCTGCGGAAGCGGCAGATTACCCATTTTGTCCCCAACCTGATGGCTGAGCGGCCGTGCCCGAGCGCAAGTCAGGGTTGCGGCATCCCAAATTCGATGTAATTCCAGTCGAAGGGGCATCCAAGCGAGAAAAGCAAAGGGTTTAACCAAGACACGCCCTGGGTTCCGCCAGAGAAGGAAGAGATTGCACCTGTGAGCCAAACGATTCGTAATATCGCCATCATTGCCCATGTGGACCATGGGAAGACCACGCTGGTAGATGCCATGCTGCGGCAATCCGGCACCTTTCGTGAAAACGAGCAGGTAGCCGACAGAGTGATGGACTCTAACGAACTTGAGCGGGAACGCGGCATCACGATTCTGGCCAAGAACACCGCCATCAATTACGCAGGCGGAAAGATCAATATCGTGGATACACCCGGCCACGCTGACTTTGGCGGCGAAGTGGAACGCGCGCTGGAGATGGTGGACGGCGTAATGCTGCTGGTGGATGCGGCCGAAGGTCCGCTGCCGCAAACTCGCTACGTGCTAGCCAAGGCGCTTGAGGCAAAGCTGCCGCCCATCGTGGTAATCAACAAAATTGACCGGCCTGATGCGCGGCCCCAGGAAGTTCTGAACGAAATTTACGATCTTTTCATCGATCTGGATGCCGACGAAGATCAGCTTGATTTTCCCGTGCTTTATACGGTATCGAAGGTGGGGACAGCAACAGTTGATCTGGCCAAGCCCGGCGTAGACTTGCAGCCGCTCTTCGAAACCATCGTGAAGACAATTCCGCAGGCCACCGGCGATGAGACTGGCACACTGCAGATTCTGGTAACGAATCTCGATTACTCCGAGTACTTTGGCCGTATCGCCATTTGCCGTGTTTTTCAGGGCACTTTGCATTCAGGCGACGAGGTTGCGATTTCAAAACGAGACGGCAGCCTGATGAAAACGCGCATCACCAAGCTCTTTACGTTTTCAGGTTTGAAACGCACGGAAACTGAAGAGACAACGATGGGCGATATCGTGGCTGTTGCAGGTGTTGAAGGCATCACCATCGGCGAGACCATCACAAACGTCGAGAATCCCGCACCGCTTCCGCTCATCGTGATTGACGAGCCAACCATTGCAATCCAATTCAGCGTGAACAACTCGCCATTTGCAGGCCGCGAAGGTCAATATGTGACCAGCCGCAATTTGCGCGAGCGCCTCGAAAAGGAGCTGCTCACGAACGTTTCCATACGCGTGGAAGAGACCGGTTCGCCGGATTCTTTCAAGGTGCTGGGACGCGGCGAGCTGCAGCTGGCAATCCTGATTGAAATGATGCGCCGCGAAGGCTTCGAGCTCATGGCAGGACGCCCTGAGATCGTAACCAAAATGGTCGATGGCGTGCGTATGGAGCCCGTGGAGCACTTGACCATCGATGTACCCGATGCCTATACCGGCGTGGTGATTGAGAAGCTGGGACCACGTAGGGGCGAGATGACCAAGATGCACAATCACGGGTCAGGCCGTGTCCGCTTGGAATTCCGCGTGCCCAGTCGTGGACTAATTGGTTTGCGCAGCCTCATGTTGACCGAGACTCGCGGCACCATTGTGATGAACGCGCTTTTCGATGGCTACATTCCCTACCAGGGAGAGATTCCGCAGCGCCCCACCGGTGCTCTGATCTCTGATCGGCAGGGAGCGACAACGACTTACTCTCTGAACGGATTGCAGGAACGCGGAATCTTATTCGTCGGGGCCGGCGTTGAAGTTTACGAAGGCATGATCGTAGGCGAGCACTCGCGTGACAACGATTTGGATGTGAACGTTGTGCGCGAAAAGAAGATGACCAACATGCGCGCATCCACAGCTGATGATGCGATTCGCCTGGTACCGCACACAACAATGAACCTGGAACAGGCTATCGAGTTCATTGCTGACGACGAGTTTGTCGAAGTGACGCCGAAATCGTTGCGACTCCGCAAGAAGATTTTGCAGCAGAATCGTCGCCCCAAGCGTTGGGAAAAGGTTGAGCAGGCGGGCTAGAGCCGTCGCTTGGCTTCGAGCACCCTGGCCAGCGCTTCTTCTGCGGTTGAACCTGTCGCAGAAAGGTGCCCCATCTTGCGTCCGGCGCGCGGCGTATGCTTTTCATAAAGATGAACGCGCACGCCCGGCACGGCCAGGGCAGCGGCAAAGTCGGGCTTGCCTTCGAGCCACACCTCACCGAGCAGATTCACGATTGCTGCAGGTGTCGTCAGCTCGGTAGATCCAAGCGGCAAATTGCAAGCTGCGCGCACTAGTTGTTCAAACTGGCTGGTAACGCAACCTCGCTCACTCTGGTGATAACTGTTGTGGGGTCTGGGCGCGAGTTCATTCACCAGCAATTCGCCTTTGCGAGTTACAAAAATCTCCACGCAAAGCAAACCTTCCAATCCAAGGCGCTCGATGATTCCCGCGGCAAGGGCCTCTGCGCGAGATTCAAGCTCTGGAGATACGCTGGCCGGTAACACGCTCCACGCAAGAATCTGATTCTCGTGGTGATTACGCGCGGCAGGGTAGCTTCGAACTTCGCCAGATGGGCTTCGAACAGCCATCACGCTGATTTCGCATTCAAGATCGAGGGCCTTTTCAGCTACTGCGGCATGACCGCCAAGGCTTTGCCAGGCTGCCGCAATCTTCTCTACTGTGGCGGCCTCGTCCAATCCAATCCGCACTTGGCCTCGGCCATCATATCCACCACGGCCAATTTTGAGAAACACACGACCGCCTAGGTCACGCACCGCTTCGTGCAATTCAACCTCATTGCGCACCACGCGGAACGGACCAACTGGAAACTGCTGCTCAGCCAGCCACGTTTTCTGCAGCGTCTTGTCCTGGATTATGCGGATCGGCTCCACGCCTGGCCGCAACGGCGCAATCTTCGCAACCTGGGCCAAAGCGTCAACGCCGATTTGCTCGATTTCAAGTGTGACAACATCTGCGCCCTGGGCCAGCCTCTGCGCTGCAGCCACATCGTCCCATGGGCCGACGATTGTTTCGTCCACGACGAAACTCGCCGGACACATCGGCTCGGGGTCCATTACGCGAACACGATAGCCCATGGTGCGCGCAGCCATCGCCGTCATGCGCCCCAGTTGTCCGCCGCCCAAAATAGCGATCAAGCTTCCCGGGAGGATCGCGTTAGGTATTTCCATTTTTTGGTTTGGGGAATCGAAACTCACTTCGCTTGTTCCTGCTCAAGAGACTGGTTACGTACCTCTTCGGTGCGCGCCGCCCTCCACTCCGAAAGTCTTTCAAACAATGACGCATCAGTTATCGCCAGAATCTCCGCAGCAAGCAATGCGGCGTTGGCAGCCCCTGGCTTTCCAATCGCCAAAGTGCCAACAGGAACACCCTTGGGCATTTGAACGATTGAGAGCAGAGAATCCATACCATTCAGCTGTGTCGCTGCAACGGGGACACCAAGCACCGGAACCAAAGTCTTCGCGGCCAGCATTCCGGGCAGGTGCGCGGCGCCTCCAGCCCCAGCAATAATCACACGAAGCCCGCGCGCCTTCGCCGTGGCAGCGTATTCAAAAAGCCAATCCGGTGTACGGTGCGCACTTACAATCCGCGCCTCGTGCGGAATTTCGAGTGATCGCAGAATCTCAACCGCCGCCGAGAGCGTTTCATAATCGCTCCGGCTGCCCATGACCACACCTACAAGTGGCTGCTCGTTCATAGAGTTGATTATACGAGTGGCATAAACTTCTGCAGTATTTGAATTCGGTGGGAATCTGCTGGTTGACTTCAATCCCCTTACCGGCGAAGCCAGGTCTCCATCGCAACTTCTATCACCGCATAGAGCACGCTTGCCGCCGCCATAAATCCTTTGGCGCGTTGCCAATTCTTTTCGTGGCCTTCAATTCGCCGCTCCAAATCTGCCAGACGGCCGCCGTTACCGTCACCCACCAGTCCGTTCATCTGGGTCTTGAGCACGCTTAAATCGCTAAGCACCTGTGCTTCAAACTCATTTATCATCCTCATTCCCCAGACTCCTCAAATCTATTTGCGGGTCGCCACAATTCACGATCCCAAAGGCAGGTTAATAAACAACGCCGTCGAGAATTCGGAATAATTTGGCGGCGTAGCGCCGTCATACATTCTGATATAGAACCGGTCGTTCGTAGATTCACGTGCGAATGTAATGTTCGGTAATGCCGTCCGGGTTACCAGTCCCGGATCCATACCGGGCATAAACTCAAAATCCCTGCGACGAACCTCGAATCCGCCGCCGGCAGGTGGTGAAATGCCGGTGTTGATCCCCACTGTTGTTCCGTTTAACGCAGTCACCGTAAGGCCGCTCACATTCGGCAATACCGTTGGTGATGCGGGTGCGGGCAACCAGGCATCGGTGGGCACCGTTGGGCTCCTCTTGATCGCCAAGTCTTCAGCCCAATCGTTCGCAAATGAGATTTCGTATTCCACTAAATCCGGCAAGCTGGCTCGGTAACTTATCTTCACCTCTCGAATAACAACTTTCGAATCGAGGTTTGCCGACGGAGCATTGAGCAGCAGAGCATCCCCAGGCCAAACATCGGCGGAAAACTCACAGTTTGTTCCCCGATAAATTCCGCGCAACACGCTCCTATCTTCTGCCGCCGTCTGTGCAGTCACTCGTGCTGCGCTTCGACAATCAGCAGAACAACGAGCCGGCGGTTCCAAGACCGAACCCGACCATGATGCAACCGATGGCATTCCAGCCTTTGCAAGCGAACTCTGATTGCCAACATTCACCGCTCGGCCAATTGCACGGCCACTCATACGGTACGAAACCGACACCAGTTCCCCAACCACTGGAACGTCACCCGTTTGAAACTGGAGTCTTCCGCTTAGAAGCTGACACTCGCCTGCTTCCACCGGAGAGCCGAGTCTCCGGGTGAATGCTCCGCCATTCGGAGGCTTGCTTGCAACCCAGCCTGAACCGAGATTCGACAGATGGAATGCTCGCATCGAACCAACCAGGTTCACACTACTCGCCGCAACAACCGTGCAGGTTCCAGGCAACGTGGCAATCACTCCGTCATAGAGTGTTACCGGCATCCCACCCACGCCGTTGACGAACTCCTGTGCCTCAAGCTGCAAATTGCCAGGACTCAGAGTCCAGTCGCCACCAGCGCTAACCACTCCGTCATCAGAGAAAGCATGGTAAGTTGCGAGCGCACGATTGCATTCCGAGCTATGTACTCTCAGGCGCAGCGTGTATTGATTTGATGGATTAACAGAAAGCACCGTTCCTGCCGGCACCCCCTGAACCACCGGCTGTAAGTGGAGGCTCCCGGTGCTCTGTTGGGCGGTAACTTGGAACCCTACCGTGCAACTGGATAGGTCACTCCCGCCCTCAAACAATCCCGCAAGGATACCTGCACTTCCGCTCTTAAGTGTTATGCCAGCAGCTTCCAGCAGGAGTGTGCCGCCCATCTCCACTGAATCGAGCCAGCTCAACACAGTTTGCCCATCAACCCCGTTCCCTCCGAGCATGTTCAACCCACCGCCGGCCAGTGTAAAGTACCCTGGACCTCCCGTAATGGCCCATACACGAGTGTCGATCTCGGACTCATCAAAAAGCTCTCGAATGAGTTTAGAGGTCGACGCCGGCGGAATGTAAGGCGCTTCGGCAAGATAGAAGCTAGATGTAACTCCGTCGCCATTGAAGTACTCCGTAACATAGGCTACCGGTTCACGCTCACCGCAAAGAGTTACATCATTAACTGGCAATCGATTCACGCTCGCCATTAGAGCGAGATTAGCCGGATTGAAGTTGCTATCTGTTTCATTCAGAGGGTGAACCACACTCTGCATCGGAACAAGCGCGAGAGTTCCGTCCAATGCACGGTACGTAACTCCAGCGGCGCTGGCTGCGGCACTTGCGCACTCGCTCCAATCAGCTCCGGGCTTGGGGACAACATTGCCCACCATCGAATCCATTTCAACACCACTAGCGGCCAGCGACCGCGACCCGGAGTGCGTCATAAAGGCGCCCATCAGCGAGCCAACCGTCTCACCGGTAATGCCTGCGCTTGCCGGCATCGGTAGCTGATCGAGCAACACTTCGTCACTGAGCGCGACAATCTGCAGCCCGTAGAGCGGCCCATCTAATCCGACCCCGATATATTCTGGAAGAGGATTCGCCGCGATATAGCCCGTGAAATAGAGCGTTCCATCATCTCCGGAAATTGCAATGAGCTGATTTCGGGCCGGCACCTCCAAACTTCCGTCCGTGCAGAGTGCCAGCAGAAAGCGGCACTCTGAAAGCTGATTAAGCTTGCGCTCGATTTGCAATGGCTGTGCCATGTCTAACGTCGATGTGTAATCCAGTCCGTGGATCGTTATCTTCATTGGCCTCTAACCTGTCGTACACAATACCGAATCGCGTTAAACCAGCGCCCTGGGTGCGGGAACGAAACTGCGATAGCATAGGATCCGCTCGCCATCAACTGGGTCTGTAACTGGCATTGCCATATAGTTTCCCTTGAGCAACACGCGAGAATGCCCGCTGCTATCATTCCCACTAAGTGGACTCGTAACCTCTTGGGCACTTGTGAGACTCTGTAATCTCGGATAGTGGAAGTAGATCCTCTCCCGCTGGCTCCCCTCAATCACAAACAAACCAGACCACTCTTGATAGAAGCTCCCTCCTTCGCGATCTACGAACCCGGTAATTGCCTGCAACTTGGTCCCCGCCATGGGAGCGCCTCCATGTAAAGCGGTGGCCAAAATGAGACCATTCGTACTAACTTCCGTTACGAGTCCTACGTTGAAAGTGACTCGTCGAACATAATCGACATCACTCAACGGCTTTCGCACGTATCCGCCCGCAATCCCCGTTCCCACAAATCCGGTTTGACCTGTGTAGTCACAATCAACTGCAACCATTGAGCCAGGGGCGAACAGCGCGGCGTCATTGTTCGCCAAAGCTATCGAAGTCGTCGTCGAACCGCTTTGGACAGTTACCGCGCTACCCGGCGTTGTCAGCAGGTTCATATGCTGCGATCCCGTCGCGAGCGCCATCGTTAGCTTCGTCCAGCTTAAGAATTCAAAGCTGACTTCTGCTGATAATGTCTCGCGGACTTGCTCAAGATTCGCAGCGGGAATTCCGGTTGAGACTGGAGAGGTTTTGCTCAAAGCCTTGCGCGAGAACTTCTGAATCCATCCAAGACTTACCCAGGGAGCCGGAGGGACATCGAGATCGAAGGCACCTTGTGACAATACGTCGAAGATCACGGGGGCCTGCGACAACCGATTGACTGGGGCGAAATATCCGCGGACTCGCTGCGTCGTAGGAGCGGGAGCCGAAAACCAGTTTGACGACATTATTCTCCTTCCTCAAGGTAGCAATGGACCCTGACTTTAACTGACCGGCTGATCCTGTCACGCAAAGATACAGCGGGCCCAAATACGGGCTGCTCCCAAAACACCTGCGTCAGTAACGCAACCGGAGGATTGGCTGCATAACAGAATTTGGATGTCTGTAATGGTGTGAGCAGCTTCAAGAGTTCCCCGTCCATCTCGCTCAAGGAGCGCCCCCGGTCTAATCCCCCGAAGGCTTGTGTGCCCATCGTCTGATAGGCGATCTCACATTCCGCGTCCATCATTGGCGTGTTGAGATCCGCATCGATCCCAATCCTCAACCAGCGCAACATAAATACATCGGCCGGGACCTCGCTGAAAGGTGATTCCGCCTCTTCCACCAGAATCCCCGGCCGGACGGCTCCGCGTTGCAACACTGTTCGCGCTGGATTCAGAACTGTAAGACGCGTACGCAGCGCCATGTAGAACGAGTCTTTCGTATTTTGCATCAATCACAACTCCCGATCCCCGCGCGCAAAGGCGATTCAACTGACGCCCCATGCTCGTTGCATTTCGTTCCACCTCACACAGCCTGCGTCTTCGCTTCACTCAAGAGCAGCCGATAAAGGTAGACCTGACCAAACGCCTCATTCGATGTAAACGACTCCACTAGGTAACTTTGCCCCGCAATCTTGACCGCGAGCGTCAGTTCAAAAAGAGACTTTGCCGAACCCAGCTCCAGTGCCCGCACTTGCTGCTCAACCGCTGTGGCAGATACAAGCAATTCCCATCGTAGTTCTCCAGTCGCTCGCCATTCCGGTCGCAGCTTCCGCATTACGGCTGGACTGATACTTATGTCCACAAACGTTGTTGCTACCAGGCCCAGTTCCGACTGGTTCGAAGTCATTGCGGTGATCGTGACACGAAAGAGAGCTGATGTGCCGGTCAAGGTCCGTAAGAGTGCGTCGGCCAGCAGTTGCGCAGCACTCATAGGTCCGCGCGCAGAGGTATCGCTCATTGTTCACCCCAACCTGTTCGCCACGTAAGGACGAAGCCACGTCTTCACCGTGTCATCCAATAGTGAGCTTGAGAAATACTCCATCTGCATTGTGTCGATCCTGGTCCTGCTGGCGTTCAAGGCCGGCGTTGCTTGTGCGTTCCTGACTATCTGTGCACACGCCGCCATCACGTCATCACCCAAAGGATTAAGACCGGCCGTGTAAGTCACTTTCACTTCGTTGTAAGTCAGTCCGAATAGATTCGAAGGAAGCGTCAGTTCACCAGTGTTCGGATCAGCATCAATCATGACCGCATCCATTTCTGACCATTGTCCTGGAATACCGAAGGCGCATGCTGCGTCCAGCAGTGATTCAATGACTACTTCGCCGCGACGCGGCGTTGTATATCGTCCCTCAATACTCACGATCGCCGACAAGGACGTTCCTAGCGGTGCCAACGGCAAGTAACTCAGGCGCACGGTTTGTGCGCCACTTGTTACCCGCATCCGTTCCGTGTACTGGATGACGTTCAGATCCGGCCGCCTGCAGTAGCTATTGATGAGGGCCGTTGCGGCTGTTACCCAATCCGCTGAAGTCCCCGCAGGTAATCCAAACTTCGGGTAATCCGCTGGCTGCAGATACGCCATAACTACCATCCCTTTCTTTTTGTTCGACAGACGAGCGGGAACGAAACTGTTTCCCGTTCCCGCTCACCCACTTCCACCGAATGTAACTCGGCATACACTTCAGCCTGTCACATCGCATCAAATTAGCGATCGACGAGGACCTGGTAATGAGCGTAGTTAGCGCCCTTCACTACCGGTGCACCGAACTTGACAGCGACATACTGATAAGCCAGCGATCCTGGTAATCCTAGTTGGAATACTCGCGGCGCTGGATCGCCAAGCCAGTGGTACTCGATCAGATCTTCAGTCACAATGTAAGCCGGCAGAACTGCGGAGCCTGAACCAGGCGTGCCCGTGTAACTCAGGCTCCAGTCCGGAATCAGTGGCAGATCGCCCGCCTGCGTCGAAAGCATCTTCACCCGGAATCCACCGGTAATGCTGTCCGTGTTCAACACAACATTGAACTCCGACTTCATTTCCCGGTCGATCAAATCAAGCAGAACCGGATTGGCGTAGATCGCTGTGGGCCGCACGTAGTAACCGTTGTTCGCGACCATCTGCGCAACCGCAGACTTGAGTCCGTCGACAATCGATGCGTTCGTCCCAATTGTGACCGTGTTGCCACCGGCTGCAATCTGCGCAACCGCACCCATGTATTGGGTCGTCGTAGGCGAGCTCAAGCTGCTGTCATTGCCGTTCCAAAGTGCCACGTCATGTGTCACCATCACGCCGCTCACCGTATCTACAAGATCCTTGGCCTGCAGATAGGCGAACTGTTTCTGCTGATCGCCAAGTTCCACATCGAACAGGTTGTAGTTGATCTGTGAAACGACGGCCTTCAACGGCACGCTGCGCTCCACACGTGTCGGGCTCACAACCGGTGCAACGATGCTGCGCGGATTCACGAATCCCGCCGCGCCTGGATTCGGAATTGCCGTCTCCTCAAAGTAGCGGGACGGGTGGCCAGTCGCCGGAACCTGTTTGATGCGCTGCCCGAATGGGCTCGAGCGACGGCAAATGTCAAAAATCTCGGTTTGATACAGCGGAACTTCGATTGCGCCCGGCCCGATAAAATCCGCTGCTGCGTGTATGTCTGCAAAGGTCGCGTTCATAGGCTCTTTCCGCCCCTCCATGGGGCCAGTCGTTTCTCGAGATGCAGCGCAATCAAAGCTACTGCTGCACTCACGAGTGGTATTTACTTCGAATTTCTAAAAGGAGTCATTCCGAGTTAGTCGTAATCTTCGGTCTGAAATCCAAGATGAATAACCCGGCCCGGTGGCCAGGCCGTCTAAACTTCCCCGCTCAAAGTGCAGCTGGAAGCCTGGCGCCACAATCACGCAATGGCGCCTGCGCGCAGTAGCTGCGTCTTCACTGCAATGCGCTGTTCCAGGCTAAGTCCAGTCAGAGCCGCGTCTAGCGTGCGAACATCCACTGGCCCCTCGCCAATTCCGTGTTTTGCAAGCATCTCCGACGTCGAAGCGGGAATGGTCCTCCGCAATGGATTTGTAATCGGCGTACCGGCTTCCGCTTTTAGTTCCGCCAGCTCGTGCTCCACTACCGCCAGTCGTTCGGCAAGCTCCGACTCACGTCGGCTCTGTTCAACGGTTGCCGAAATTCGCTCCACTTCTCCTGAGATAGCACCCTGTTCGGCTTCCAACCCATCTGGATTAATTTCAGGCGCGGCCAACGAATCGCATGAGATGTTCTCGTTGTTCTCCATGTGCTTCCTTTCCTGTTTCAGTCAGCCTCCGGGGCGAACCCAGATAGCGGTCTAACTCAGTCCTCTGAGATGAAACAACCCCGGACGGAGCCTGTCTTGATCTTCCAGCCAGCATGGCCTCTCTCTAACTCGCCATCCTGAAACTGGTTCCTTTGTATGCTGCCTTCTCTCTTAAGAGAATGGCTGCTCCCGTGAAGGTTATTCGAGTAAGTTTCCAAACGTCTGCACGCATATCTTCCACACGCGCATCGGCGAGCTCGTAACTCATTCCGAGCACTTCCGGTCCATGCGCCTTGATGGCTTTCGCCACTTCAGGAAAATCTCGTGCATAGAGATACCCTTTAACCACCAGCCTCTTGTCGCTCAGGTCAGCTTCAGTTACGATCCCAATCTTGCACCGGGCATCGTGACCGTCCCATCCAGGTCGATAATCAACTGCCATTCCCAGTAGAGAAGGCAGTGCATTTTCGACCGCTTCGCGAGTGAGCATCACCCTGTGTCCGCGCGCACCTGAAGGGGCTTTATCGCTCGCCGCATTAATTACCGTCAGGACACCTTCAAACGGCACCCGGTTCGGATGGTCATCCACATGAGGAATCGTTAATGCCATTGCCTCTAGTCGCATCTTCTATGTCCCGTCTTTGTTGTAAGTTTGACGTCGTCACATCTTCACCAATTCCGATGTCGCGACCGGAAAGACCTGCAACGCTCATTCCGCAAACCGACTCGTGCCGACGATTTCTGCCTGAAGAAGCGGTGCCAACCCGCGCATCGAGCGAACTTCATCCACTGTGAGAACTCCGGCCTTCAGCAGTTGAACCTGCACAGCGAGTTCGGTCTCTTCATCTCGGGCGCTTAGGTCGTTAAATGTGAATTCAAACTCGCGCCAGCCTATGCACTTGCCGAATAGATCGCGCGAAATATGCTCCGCAAGTAACATCGCCAACGGTGATATTGCGCCGCGAAATGCTTCATCAGCCATTTCGGATGCTGTCGATCGATTCACATCGGCTTCCAGACCTAGCATCATCGGAGGTAACCCAAATGCGTTAGCTACCATTCGAATCAAGAATCCCTGCCAGGCTAGTCGCAAATCGGCATCCGTGCCCTGGGCAAACCTCAGGACCTCCGGCCTCTGCTCCGACGTAATGAACGGCACCCGGCCCGTTCCTTCGACCTCATCCCGCCACCACCGTATCAACCGATCATGCTGCGTCGGCGTCGCTTCATTCAGCCAGATCGCATATTGCGCTACGCTATTGGCCGCAAGCTTTCCCGCAAAACGATGCGCGCTTAAGAACTCGTTGATCGTTTCAAATGCTACTTCCAGTGGCCCCAGGCCAAAAGGAGTAAAGCTGCGCGGATTCATGCGGATATACATTAATTGCCGATCGAGTAACTCGACACCGCTCGCTTCAAGCTGACCCGGCGTTACTTGTAAGTAGCGTGGGCTATCTACCTGCCCGTCCCAGCGTGCGTTCACCCGAATGGATGCTCCATCCACTGCCCACAACATTGCTGGTCGATTCTCGTCGCCAGTAGCGGCCATCTCTACCGCTCCAAAGCCCCCAGTGAGAGCGTCTTCAATCGCCTGCTCAATCAAGGTCCTGAAGCTATCCGCATCATTCGGCTCCTCGAGCATTCGTCGCAGCGCGCTCATTCTCTCGCCGAGCGCATCCACATCTCCCGCTTGCACCCCGCGTCGCACTCGCACCTGCCAGTCCATCGCCGCTATGCGATCTTTAATCACATTGATCGCGCGCCGCACCACCGGTGTTTCTGCAAAACGGCGCAGACTGCCAGGCGTCGCTTTTGGCAAATGCCGCACTGGATATTGAACCCTGCCTGCCAATGCCGGCAGCGCCAAAGTCACGCGTCCTGCCTCCGCATTCATTGCCCCAGCCAGTTTGTCTGTCGGCTTGCCGCCGCCGGTCGCCTGGCGCCACATCTCCCGCAACTGCTCGCCTACTTTCACCTGCACCTTCCTTCCGCGCAAAAGCAAAGGGCGCAACCCTTGTGGGTTACGCCCTAAGTTGGAAAATCCTAGCGAGTAACTCTTACCCGAGTCACTCACATCCGTTTGTTACTTACAAACCAATACTAGCTCAAAAGGGATAAACTATCTGCAAACTTCTAGAAGTTCCACGCATGCTGTCTTCTGAGGCTTCGACTCACACTCGAACCTAGACTCGTAACTCCCGTCGTGCGGTGTCCGCAACCCTGTTCATATCCGCTGTCGTCAAGACTCTGATCCGGTTCTCTTCCATTGTTTCCACGCCAAATCGATACATCGCCAACCGCTCGGGCTCTTCATCCGTCGCTCCCAGTTTCGAAGTGGGCTCGATAATCGCCGTCAATTCCAGTTCTGCTTTCTCTTTTCGCAGAACGCCATCGCGCAAGCCAGAGGCAGAAAACGCCAATACCTTCGCCATCTCCAAGCCAGGGTCAAGACTGACCGCATGAAACATCTTTATGACGCCGTTCGGTCGATAACCAACGTCAATCCTCAACGGATCTCCAGGACGTGTATAATCCGCCGCTGCAATTCTCTTGCGCAGCAAGTCCCACACACCTACTCGTTCGAACTCTGTCCTCATCCTCGCTTGGATTGCCGCGCGGCCACTCAGTCGCGGAATACGTTGGCGAGGTGGCGGTTCCACGTATAACCGCATCAATTCCTCAACCGCCGCCGGAATACTCTCTGCAAGATAAGCCTTCGTCTCGGTCATCTGTATATTCAGCGAAAGTGATTCGCTCAACAGTCGCATCAAATTCCCATCCGGCTCGGCCATAAATCGCCTGCGCAGTTCACCTTCCATGCCTTCCAAAAGATCGGTGTCGGCGTAGGGATCAAGGCAGCGCACACGACGCCAGTCGCGGGTAAATCGCACTTCAGCGGCTGCGCTGCTACCTTGTTCTCGCAGAATCACGCCAATGTTCACAAACTCGTTGCGGACCGCGTCCGGAACATACCGCAGCAGCCTGAATTCGCACGATCGTCTTTCGCTTCCCGCGCTCGTCATTCCCTAGTTCAATCTTTCCGTCATATTAATATTCCACCGATCAACTTCCCAGATTTCCCCAGAACTTTTTCCTACCTCTCCCCATTTCGGGAACGGTTTCCTATCCGACCGCCCGAAATCCTCCACGAATTCGCGAATGCGGCTGCGCCGCGTCAGCAATTTCTCCACCAGCGCTTCCATCTCGCTCAGGTCGCCTCCGTACCATTCCGGCGGCACCTGGCCCGCTGCTGCCCAAATTGTGTCCGCTTCCATCGTCTCCATGCGCGTCAGCCATGGTTCAAATGATTCCCAGCCGGTGATATGCCGATATACGTCATTGCGATAATAGACCCCGCGCAAAGGCGCGTCTTCAAAGTCCCAGGTCCCCGCATGGAAGCAGTATCCGAAATCGATGAATACTGCCCGGTACCTGCGCTCCCGTTGCTTGCGCGCAAAAACAGCCTGCCGCCCATTACTATTCCCGGTCCACTTGTCCAGTGCTAGAATTCCCGCAAATTCCGCAAGGTTTGTCACCTCTGCCAGTTTCTCTTCCGGCAGGTAGTCCACCACTTGTCCCGGCATTAATCCGCCCACAAACCGCGAACCAAACTGCAGCCCAGGTTGGCATTTCACCCTGTTCTTGCCCAGGTCAATCTCAAGTTCCGACGTGTTGTCGACCAGCCACTTTGTAACTTCAACCAATTCCACCTCGGGCGCGGTTAAGCCAGCCGCCTTGGCAATCCTCGAGGCGAGAAACTCATTTGCAAGCACTCGCAAGTGCTGCGGGTTGTTTTGAAACTTCACAACGTAAGGGTTCCCGTCCGCTCCCAGCATCAAGTGGCCTTGCGCGCCACCCTGCATTCGCCGTATCTGCTGTACCGCAAGAATCGCCAAACCCTGACCCCGTTCGCTTCAATGCTCTTCTTCGCATTCTAAGTGCTCGGTCCCAACACCATCTTCTGCATAAATCCTGTTCCGCATTCAAATCAGCGATTCGCCTTCCCAGTCATCAGGTCTGCGCGCGCCGCCAACCCAATAGCCATCGCCATCACTCGATCGTCATGAGTCCCAATCCTGGCTCCCGTTCTGCCGTTCAACAAGCGAACAAAGCTTCGGCACTCACTCAAAAGCCGCCTGCTCATAAATCTCCATGGCTCTTCAACAAGCACTGCATCCAGCTTTCCAAGCATCGTCGGACGACTCAGTGACGTGGTTAGCCAGCCGGCTTGCCCACTCTGCATGTACAACCGTTCGTATCCGCAACTGCTCTCCAGGTGCGCCAGCACCCCGCTGCCATGATTGTTCCGCTCCACGACAACCCATGCCTGTCGGTATTCAGTCGCCAGGTTAACCACCAGCCGCGCAAGTTCCAAGCCGCCTACATGTCCTGCGAACTCTGCGCACTGCATACCCGTCTCCATCTCCAGAACTTCTATCGCGGAGTAGTCTCCCTCGCTTCCGCCACCTGCTGGATCTACCGCCACCAGGTACTGCTTTCCGGCGACAGGGGGCAGCCACAATTCCAGCTCCCCGTTTCGGCGCCGCTCCACTGGATCCGGAGCAGTCAACAGCCGGGCTTCCATAGCCTCAAGTTCAAATACTGAATCGCCGCTGGCCTTGAAGCAGCTTTCTTCATCCTCGGCGTACTCTTGGCGCGCCAGCCCTCGAAAATTCGCTTTGATCTTGCGCCGGAATCCGATCTGCTCAAGGTCCAGATTATGCTTCAACCTGAGTTCGTATTCTTCATCCGTCAAACTGCTTTCAGCCACTGCTTCCGCTCGGTACGCGGGTTCCATCCACCATGGAAAGAAATGCCGCACCATGTCAGTCTCGTGCGCCGCTTGCCACTCCCCATGAAAGCAATCTCCCACACCCTCCGGAGTCGATTCGATAATGAGTTCCGATCCTGGAGTCATCGCTGCTCGCAATCCGGCAAGCGTCTCTGCAGGATTCCCCGGCCACCGCGCCAGTTCGGAACAATGCAGATTCTGCACCGTTAATCCGCGCCCCGCATTCCGGTCGCCCGCAGTCACTACCTTGTACTGAGAATCGAGCATCGGAAAAATCAGCTGCCTCGCATTGGCTCGCGAAGTCTGAAGCGGCCCTTCTCGCAAGCCCTGCGGCAGGAAATCTACAAAGCGGTGAACAATCCGAAAAATCTCTTCGGCTGCTTCACGCGTGTGCGCCACCTGCAGAGTCAATGTCCCCGGTTGCGTGATCGTCTTTATAAAGAAGCGCGCTGCCGTCCATGTCGTTATCCCCATCTGGCGCGCCTTCAGGACAATATTCCGGCTTCCTCGACGATCTTCAAATGCTCGCTGCGCCCGGTTGGCTCTCAAGGGTGCTGCCAAGCCATCGCGCCCCCTCACCAGCAGTAGACGCTCGGCAAGCATCATCGCGACCGTTCTCCCCATCAGCCTCGCCGGGCGCCGGTCAAGGATGCGCCCAAGCCTTTCTAGCTCACAACTGTCCAGGTTTCCGGGACTAAATTCTTCAAGTTCCGCATCTGACTGATTTCTCATTTCCTCTACGCTTTTATCCGGCACACATTCCTTCTCGTTCAAATGGCCTCCGCGACCGGGCCCTTTCGTTGCAATCCCGGCAATAGCTGATCCACACATTGGCCGCATCCAGGCCCATCGAGACGCCGTACCGCTGCGCGCGGCTCGTACCCATCAACGAATTGCTTTCACGGCATGTACCGGCATGGATGCACGCTTGCGTGCTGTACACGTCAGCCACGGTTGACGCAACATTAACGCTGTGCGCCACCCAAAACCACGAATTCAAAGCCAGCCACAGCCAGAGGGTATTCATGGCTGCCTCAATGGAATGACGCGATTGAGCAAGCCGGGTTGGAAGCCGCTGGGTGGGTCCAGGTAGGCTGCACCGATGACCCAGAAGCTTGTATAAGATAGGCTTCCGTTAGCGTCCAACCAACACCGCCGCTAGGTTCTGGTGTACCTAGCACGGTGAAGCCGCTGTCTGGAGTTGCAGCGCCCTCGTTGCCGGGGGTGACTGCGGAAATAATCGTGTGTGACCCCGCCCCCGGATTGATTGCGGTCCCTATTTGGCAAGTTGTACTTACGCCCGTGCCGCCTTGGTCCGTCCCCGCGTCAAATACGGTTGGGCCAAATAATAGAGTTATGCAAGCACTAGCGTAGTAGTTGGACCCTCCGGTACTTGAGATGGTGAACGTGTGGCCCGGTCCTACAGTTGGCAAAAGGTAATAGAGAAGTTGAGAACCTTCACCGCCATTCGTGTGAACCGTTAGTGCGACAGCGGGACCATTTGCTTTGTTGTCGGTAACTGTAATTCCGGTCGCGCCTCCTAGAGCATAAAACGATGTTCCGAAAACAATCGCAGTTGCCCCGGTCGTATCAATCGCCGAAGTAGTCACCGGAGAAGCTGGGGCAAGTACGGCACACGCGGTTGTGGGTGGTGTAGCGGGAGCGGAGATGCTTCTAGGCAAAGCACCCATAGGGACACTCTGGCCGCCGAAGCCAAGAGTGCAAGCAAGCGGAAGAATCAGCAAAAGTGAAAACGCAATCCGCCTCATCGCGTCACCTTCCAATTCAGCGTGACTGCGCCCGGTGTGATGCTCGATGCGCTCCAGTTGCACACGTCAAAGTTGACATACCCGGATGTTGGATACGCGGTGACCGCCAACCCGCCCGTGGTGCCCGGAGTATATCCGGTGACCGCCTTGATGCTCCCATTTGGCGTGAAGCTAACGGTGTCGGTAGTCAGCACGCCAGCCGCCGCCGCTGAGTTAATACTGCCTGCCGTTACAGCTTGACACGCCCCTGACGCGATCGCGCTCGTGGCAAGGGTTAGTGTTCCACTTGCAACTACGGCTAGCGGAATTCCATAACCTCTGCCATCTGCCTTAGCGTAGCTGCCCGCTGGGGCACTTGGAATAGTCAGAGTTGGCACAGTCAAGTTGCCTGCAAGCTGCATCGAGTTACTCCCGGGAGAACCCGGCGATGTCAGCCGGGGGACCACGATGACAGTCCCCGTGAATCCAAACTCTCCACTTCCCGTGCTCGATGTCCCGTAGAAGTGTCCATTGGAATCCAAGCCAAACGTGACTGTTTGCGAAGCGAACGTAATGCTGTTGGCTACGTCGGTCAGTTCCAAATAGGTTGGTACGTTAACTCCATCTGGAAATGTGTAGTAATACCAATTGCCAATGAAAATGGCCTTCCACGACTTACTGCCAACAAACTTTGTTGTGGTTATGTTCTGATGCGCACTGCTGAATCTCCACATCCCCATGACGTGCACAACCGCTTGCGCTTCGTTGTTACTCACCCAGTCCGGTGAGCTTTCCTGCATGGTAGGCAAGCTCCACCGTAGTGTGCCGGAATTCCAATCGTAGTTGTGTGAGAAGTGCGCTGAATTGGAGTTGTCCGTGATACTCGCGGGGCTGAGCATGGAGTCAGTGAACGATGTATTTATAGCCGTGCTCTGAATCAGAATTGCTCCGCCCGGAAACAAGGAAGAAGTGAAGCTGTTATTAGGTCCCGATATGGTGACGCCCGTTCCTGTGAACTGCGTACCCACGAAGACGTTATTTTCTCCCGCGATAATCTCCGGTGTGACTCCAGCCTCCAACAGGTCACCAATAAATGTGACCCCGGTGGTTGATCCGGTCACGTTTAGATTCACGTTGTTGACTGACACCTGTGCGTCTGCCAACGTCGCACCCATTACGCCATTAAACGTGATGCCCGTGCCCGTCGCGTTGGTCACCCACGGTGATTGAATCTTCATTGGGATCGTACCGCCGCCTGCACTACCATCAAAGTACATGCCATTCACAAGTGATGGTGTGCCAAAGGCTGTGGAGGTCACACAGCCTGTGTCACTGAAGGTAGTTTGTACGCTTGTCACGTTGTAAAAGCAGCCATCGAGTCCGGGTCCAACCCTGAGGTTGGACGTTTGGTAGTTGGCTGGAAACATGATCGACAATCCCCAGGCTGAATGCTTGTTACCGTAAACAGCCAGATCATGCATCGATCCATTCATAGAGCCTGCACCTGTACGCAGTGGGCTGCAGGCTGCACCCGTGCACTGTCCTATTTCCGGGTGATTATTCACAGTCGGGTCCATGTAAAACCCGTTCGCTCTAAGCCAGTGCTGAGTTGTATCCGGGGAAACCTCGACCGCCGCGTCCACCGAAGAAGCGCCCATGTACACGACAACCGCGCAGTTTGGCGACTCTCCTTGTATTGAAATTCCACCAGGAATGGAGAGCTGTGAACTTACCCCGTAATATCCGCAAGGAACGTATAAAGCCCCGCCATCCTCCCGCGTTCCACCGTTGCCAACGGCCTGGTTCTTTACTGCGGTGATTGCTGAATTTAGCGCGGCCAAATCGTCAGTTGCCCACAACGCTTGCTCTCCAAATTGCCCGGTGCCGTCAAAGGTGTAAGTCGGAGCCGTTGTCACCGTGACGTGCGTGCTGTCCACGTAACCAGAGATTGTTGTGTACAGCGTTCCGTGATCCGAATCCACCATCGGCAACAAAATCAGCTTACCCACATCTGCGGCGGTAAACCCGATGCCTCCAAACACATCGACAAGTTGAATCGTATGTGATCCGGCTGTAGCCTCGAAATCGGAGAACATGCCGTCGCCCTTAGCACCGAACTCCTTCACCGATCGTGGCGCTACATCATGTACATTCTGCGCAGTCGCGGCCTGATTCAGATTCGTCGTGCTCGAGTCATAGGATCCCGATAGATTTAACGGCCCGGACATCGTCTGCGGTGAAAGTGCTGTCAATGAAATCCCGCCCAGGTTTTCAAGTGCACCGGCACTCGTCGCAGATCCAGTTCCGCCGGCAGTTACAGGCACTGTATTCACGCCTTTGAGCGATGTACCGTTGTCTGAGTAATACGCAATTTGCCCGGGGCTCGCAGGATCGACATGATTGCTCCCCGACTGACCGACTACCAAATCGACATAATGCTTGTCAGCCGCCTGCAATGGCTGTGTAGGGTCGGCATTCAGGTAAAGCTGCCCGGTCAGCGTTCCACCTGATCCCGTCAGCACACTCTGGCTGAGCTGCGCAATTGCTTGGTCCACGTAAACCTTGCTCACGGCCTGGACTGCTTGCGCGGCCGGCATCACCTGTGCCTGCACCTGCGCGAGTGTCGCCTGGGCCGCCGCGGGAACTACCCAGTACTGCGTGCTCACTGAGCCGTCGCTCATATAGAAAACCGCCGTGTAAAAAAGGCCAGCCGGCATCGCCCCCTGGTTCGGTGCCAGGTTCACACTTAGAAACCCATCCCCGCCAACCGCAACGTCGACACTGTCGGCAACAATTGCTTGCCCATTCGCCGAGGTAAATCCCGGCCAGCTCACATGCAGCATTCCGGAACCCGGCTGCCCATTTGCCAGGTAAATAGTCCCTTGAACTGTAGTCGTGGTCACCACTGCGTTCGCACGCTCCGTCCGCGTAATCCAAAGCACTCCTGTCAACAAGAGCAGGACCATCAGCTTTCGTCCCGTTCGATCGCCGGCATTGCACAACCATCCGCTATGAGTCAGTTCCATCCGTCTCTTCCTTCTTCTTCCATAACGAGACCCTCATTCCAGTCCCGGTTCAATCTCGTCGCATCCGCGATATACGGTTTTCTCCGCGCAATTAAAAAAGGGGAAGCCGCATGCGCCTTCCCCCAACGTCAATATAGTTTTCGTATGAGTATTCTTAGCTTAACCAATCCCCATGCAATTCATCGCAACTGCATATCCGCGTCCGTGCGTTTTGTTTTCATCCATTTAGCCTGAGGCGACTCTGCGAAATCTTTGACAGACACTCAAAAAGTCAAACCGCCTCTCCAGCCGCTACTCCAGAAGCCCACGCCCATTGAAAATTAAATCCACCTAACCAACCAGTCACATCCACCACTTCACCAATAAAAAATAAACCCGGCAATTTCCGCGCTTCCATCGTCCTTGCATTCAGTCCGTCCGTATCCACTCCGCCCGCGGTCACTTCCGCTTTCTCAAATCCTTCCGTCTTCACCGGATGAAACGCCCAGCCATGCAGCCTTTTCTCACACGCTTCAAGCGCAGCATTCGACCACCCTTCCGGGCCTCCTTCATCCGCCACAAAGCCCGCCATTCTCTGCGGCAAAATCTCCCTCAATGCCTGCCTGAACACTGCCTCCGTCCGGCGTGCTTGGGGCAACGTCAACTTGCCAAGCACGTCGCAACCTGGCGCAAAATCTACTACAAGTTCTTCTCCCCGACGCCAATACGATGACGCTTGCAAAATCGCCGGCCCGCTCAGCCCCCTGTGCGTCACCAGCATCTTCTCTCTGAACTTCGCAGCACCACCCAAGCCCTCAGTCCTCACCTCGACATCCGCAGACACACCCGCCAACTCCGTCCACCGCGCCTCATCACCGCCCAGCACCAACGGCACAAGCGCCGGCCTCGGCTCAATCACCTTCATTCCGAATTGCCGCGCCAGTGCGTATCCAAACCCGGTCGCTCCCATCTTCGGTATCGATAGCCCGCCCGTCGCCACCACCAGCGCTTCCGCGGCAAATTCACCCTCATTGCACGCAATCCGGAATCCGCCCCTTCCTGCCTCCACTTCAATTCCGTCTGCATTGGTCACAATCTCTACATCTCCGCGTGTGCACTCCTCCAGCAACAGATCCACAATCGCCCGCGCCGAGTGATCGCAAAACAGCTGCCCGAGCTTCTTCTCATGCCACGCAATTCCGTATCGATTGACAAGGTCTAGAAAATTCCGCGGCTCATAGCGCGCAAGCGCCGACTTCGAAAAATGCTCATTCTCTGAAATAAAATTTTCCGGCCCGCAATGCAGATTCGTAAAATTGCACCGCCCGCCGCCGGAAATCAGAATCTTCCGCCCTACCTGCCCGTTATGTTCCAGCAGAACAACTCGCCGCCCACGCAGCCCGGCACTCGCGGCACACATCAATCCCGCCGCCCCTCCACCCAGAACAATCACATCGAACTTGCGCATCTCACTCGTCGTCGTTCCCGTTAAGAATAGCGTCCCAACGAGTTACCGCATCCTTAAAACGCTCATCCCCACGTTCCTTCACTTGTGATGCCCGTCCTATTTTCTTCATTTTCATTAGTGCTATCGTTCTCATCCACAGGGAGGGCCATTCCATGTCCGACCACTGCCAAAAATGCGGAGCTGTACTTTCATCGCCGTGGACCTTCTGTCCCACTTGCGGAACAAAGGTCCAGCCACAGCAGCAATCTGCTCCACCCGAACATGAAAAAGCGCCGGTAAAGTACGCCTTCAGCGGACTTATGTTCGGCCTCATCGTAGCGCCCATGTGCCTCATTGTGGGGGGTATGCTCTGCTGCACAGGCTTGGGAGCAGTTCTCGGAATACCCGTGATCATCGCCGGCGTCCTGGCGCCTCTCATCGGCCCGATGGTCAGCATGGGCGAACCGAGAGGCAAGTGCCCCTGGTGCGGCACTGAGTTGACTGACATCGTCAACTCACCAGCTTTCGAGTGTCACGTGTGCAAAGGGAAAGTCCTGCTCCAAGACAGAAAATTCGTCAAAGCAGCCTGACCCAAGGCACCCGGAAACAGTAAATTCGCACAGCGCCTAGGTGCCCCATTCATGCGCGTTCTTTGCGCATGAGTGGGATACCACGAACCTCAACAAGCCGCCCTTCAATCAGCCGGCCTGGATCCAAACCTCGCCCGCACAAGCCGCATGGCCTCATCTGCGGTCGCGATCTTTCCTTCCAGTTGCGCATCCTCAACTTCGCTCAGCATTTCCTTGAATCCCGGCCCCGGCCTATATCCCGCCGCAATCAATTCCTTCCCAGTGATCAGTGGCTTCGGGCTCACCGTCTCCAAAGGCAGCGTCCGCATCTTCTCCCGCATGAACACCCAGTTCTCCAGGAATCCGCTTCCCGCCATGCAGTCCATCTTGTGCAGCGCCAGGTGCTCATCAAACTGCGGCAGCCGCAAAAATCTCTTCAGCGTCGATTCCTTCATGCGCCCCGAATCCATAAAGCGCATGTGATTCTCAATCAGCGCCAGAATCTGCCGGGTCTCTTCATTCGAAAACCGCAACCGGCTGCAAATCTCCGCCGCCATCGTCACGCCCATCTCCACGTGTCCGTCAAAGCGAATCCGATCCGTTGCTCTGCGAAAAGTCGGCGGTTTTCCCACGTCGTGCAGCAGAGCGCCCCATGCCAGCGTCGCGCTGCATCCCGGCTCCAGTTGCTCTAGCAACATCAGCGTATGCACCCAGACATCGCCTTCAGGATGAAACTGCGGCGGCTGCTCCACGCCCTTCATCCGCGCGATCTCTGGCAGCACCTCCTTCAGCAATCCGGCTTCATCCAGCAGCTCGAAAGCCCTGCGAGCCCTGCCCTCAGTCAACATCTTCGTCAGCTCATCGCGCACCCGCTCGCGGCTCACCCCGTTCACCTTCGCCGCCAATAAGCGAATGGCTTTCTTCGTCCCCGGCTCAATTTCAAATCCAAATCGCGCCGCAAACCGCACCGCGCGCAGCATCCTCAGGTGATCTTCTTCAAAGCGCAATTCCGCACGCCCAATTGCACGTACTACTCCCGCATCCAGATCCCCGATCCCGCCAACACAATCCATTACAGCCGTGCGAAGTTGCGCTCGATTCTCCAAAATCCCGCTGGCGCGCTGCGGATCCAGCAACAGCCCATTGATCGTGAAATCCCGTCGTTGCACATCTTCTTCAGCGCTCTGCGAGTAGCGCACCGCATCCGGCCTTCGCCCATCGCTATACGCACCATCCGACCGGAACGTCGCCACCTCGGTAACGAATCCCGCATCTTCTGGAGCTACCAGCACCACACCGAACTTCGCTCCCACCGCAAACGTCCGCTCGAACAGATCAAGCACCACTTCAGGAGTTGCACTGGTCGCCACGTCATAATCAGCCGGCTCTCGCCCCAGCAGCAGATCCCGCACGCAACCACCGGCCAGAAAAGCCTCAAACCCAGCAGCGCGCAACTTTTCCACCACCCTCAACGCCTCACCGTATTTGCGCCCGCCCGTCAACATAGCTGCATTCATTCTCGCCCCACCGCTTCAAGGAGCCAAATCCCCCCACCCGGCACGAACCGCCAACCTGCTAACTCGCGACCTCGCCGCGAAAGCGGCGTGCTAACTCGCTAAACTAAATACATGCCCGGTAACGGCCTCATCCTCGCCATCGAGTCCTCCTGCGACGAGACCGCAGCCGCCATCGTCCAGCGTGGCTCCCGCACGCGGCGCTCAGCTTCTAATCCCCAAAATCCTCAACCCGGCACGAACCGCTAACCTGCTAACTCGCGACCTCGCCGCGTGAGCGGCGTGCTAACTCGCTAAACTAAATACATGCCTGGTAACGGCCTCATCCTCGCCATCGAGTCCTCCTGCGACGAGACCGCAGCAGCTGTCGTCCAGCGTGGCTCCCGTACTCTTTCGTCCGTCGTCGCGTCGCAAATCGCCACCCACGCCCGCTATGGTGGAGTCGTCCCCGAACTGGCCAGTCGCGAGCATCTTCGCGCCATCGTTCCCGTAGTCCGAGCCGCACTCGAACAGGCTAAGATCGCACTCTCCGATCTCGATGCCGTCGCCGTCACCTCCGGCCCCGGCCTCGCCGGCGCCTTGCTCGTCGGCATCACCTACGCCAAAGCCCTGGCCTACGCGCAAAACATTCCCCTCATCGCCGTCAACCATCTTGAAGGACACATCCATGCCGTCCTTCTCAACGAGCGCGAACAGCATCATTCCCTTAACGAAAACACCGCGAACCAACCCAGCTCCGACGAGCAAGCCCTCGCTTTAGTCGTCTCCGGCGGCCACACCCATCTCTACCTGGCCCGCCCATCCCACGGTGCATGGAACTACACCCTCATCGGCCGCACCGTCGACGACGCCGCAGGAGAAGCCTACGACAAAGTCGCCAAGCTCCTCGGCCTCGGATACCCCGGCGGCCCGTGGATCGATGCGCTCGCGCAACACGGAAACCCGCGCGCCGTCCCGTTTGCTTTCTCTCAGATCAAAACGAAAATCCATCTTGGCGGCAAACCTCCGCGCACCAAAGCTGCCAAAACCGCGCCCATCGCCAATCTCGACCCTCGTTTTCTCTTCTCGTTTTCGGGCATCAAGACCGCGGTCCTTCGCTATGTTGAACTGCACAACCTGCGCCCTGAAGCCGAAGCCCGCCGCGAAGCACTCTTCACCGGTCCCGACGCGCCCGCCAAACCCACCATTGAGAATGCTCTCGCCGCTGCCGACCCGCAGACTCTCGACCTGATCGCCAGCTTTCAATACGCCGTCGTCAGCGACCTGCTCCGCAAGACCTTTGCGGCCCAGGAAGCCCTCGGCGCCACTCGTATCCTGGTCACCGGCGGAGTGGCCGCCAATCGCGAGTTGCGTGCGCGCTTCACCGCGGAAGCCGCTCGCCGCAACCTGCACGTCGGCTTCCCTACCCTCTCGCTCTCTACCGATAACGCGGCAATGATCGCTGCCGCCGCGTGGCCGCGTCTTCAAGCCGGTGAGTTTGCATCTTCCAGCCTCAGCGCCGACTCATCGCTAGCCCTCGGCATGTAGTGCCGGTGATCGGCTTCCCCGCGTCAAACCGCTTCAATGGCGTGAATGCCGTTAGCGATCTCCGTCCCCAACGACTGGCGATCCAGACAAAAGCGACCTCGATCCGCCTCTGGAACCTTACCCATCAGCGCTTCAAACTCCACCTTCTCGCACCCGGGAAACGCAGGAAATCCCAGCACATCGGCCATCCCGCAGCTCACATTCACAAGCTCGCCCATGCCCCAGCCTCCGCCGTCTCCAACCGCTTCGTGATGCTGTGAAACCACCGCGTCTAGATCTTCCGGCAACTTCCAGTCACCAATCAATCGCCGCCCCGTCTCGCAATGATCCCAGCCAAACAACTGCCTCTCGCCTTCAAGAATGCTCTCTGGCGTTCCCTTGTGCTTCGTCAGCAAACTGCAGTATTCCTTGGGCTGAATCACTGCTAAAGCTACACGGCCAATATCGTGCAGAATTCCAGCAGTATACGCGGCGTCTTTATCCAGAAATCCCGCCATCGCAAGCCGTTCCGCTATCAACGCACATGCAAGATTGTGTCGCCACAAATCCCGCATCGCCGGGTAGCTCATTGACTTACCCAGGTATGCCCTCACCCCTACAGTGATGCACATGCCCTGCAGCGTGTTCGCGCCCAGCACTGCGATCGCCTGCATAATGCTGTTCGATGGATAGCGCGGCGAATACAGCACAGAATTCGCAACCGTCAACACTTCGCTCGCAAACGCCGGGTCGGAGGAAATCAAATCGCAAAGCTGGTGCAGCTGCACATTCTCGTTCTGCGCCAACTGCAGCACACGCATCGCCACCTGCGGAAACGGCGGCAACCGCAGTTGCGCCCATGGAAGCCTCGCTATATTCTCATTTCTGCTGTCCGGCTTCAATACTGTCCCCCCATCCCGTCACGCAATCTGTCGCCACGCCGAATCTTCCACGCGCTCAATTACGACCGTCCCAAACGCGTGCATTGCGGAGGAACAGTACTTAGGTTTTCGGCAGGAGAGGGGTTTTCTACAGTTGGATTTCTCGATAGGAATCTCGAGCACTGCTTTCGTTGTCCCGCAATTACAAATGTGTCTTCAAATGAAGCACTCGTGACCTGACACGACTCGAAATCGCATTGAACAGCTCTAATTTTTTATTTAGCTTTCCAGAACATCCCTTAACGAGTCACTGGCCTCATGCGGAAACGGCCGCCCCGCTGCCCCAGCCGCGCCACCCGCGGAACCACAATCAGCGTTATCGCAAAAATAAAAATAGATGCCGCAATGAACGCCAGCTGCCCATGCCGCAGATCTTCTACCACCAGCTTCACCGCCAGTAGAGCCAGAGTCCCGTAACCAATCTTAGTCAGCTCCGCTCGACCCCATCGCGCCCCGCCGAACGCCAGCCCAATCGCTGCCGTACAAATCGTTAGTGTACGAATAAACGCCAGGTGGTGCGCACCCGGTATCACCCTGAGCGCAACCAGCGCCGTCAATCCCTGTACCAGCAGGGCCGTCACGGCGCCTGTCGCCACCGCCGCGAACACGATTGCCAATGCTTGCTGTTGCCAGCCTTCACTGCCGCCTCGCACGGCGATCACATAGCAGGCAATCGCACAAAAGATCACGAGATACATCACCAGTTCGGCTGTACCAGGCGACGTACCTACCATCTCGCTCATCATCCAGTTCAACAATCCTGACACTCCGGCCGCTGCCAACAGAAAGATCAGGCCGTGCAATTCCAGGTGCAGTCTCAGCATTCGCGCGCCGGTCCAACTCGCCGCCACCGCCCACGTTCCCAGCCAGGGTGACTCCGCCTTCACCGGCAAACACATCATGCTCCCGGCCAGCATCAGAGCGCCGCTCCAGCTTGCAAATACCAGAAAATTGCGCCGGTCTTCGACACCATTGAAGCGCATCAGGGTCAACGCATATCCCGCGAATGCCAGCCCCATGCACGTAGCCCCGAAGATCACCGCACTCGCAGACGGCCCAAAATAAATCAGGCTGCAAGCCGCCAGCAGAAACGCGCCCATCGTCTGCACCGTGTCAAACACCGTGATTTGTTTCCGCGCTGCAACCGTCTTCAACACAGCGCCAACGCCCGCGATCAGGAACAAAATAATTCCCGGCGCAATCAACATCGCGGTTCCAAGTTGCGGATAACTGGGTCTTGTGCTTTCTGCGCTTGAATAAATAAAAATCAGCGCCCAAATCGCCACATCCGCAGCCAGCAACACCATCACCCGCACGCCGCTTGCCCGACCCCGCAGCGCTCCGTACTCGCCGATCAGCGCCATCGCCAGCAGCACACAGATAAACGGGACCATCTGGTGCGATGCAATCGCCAATGCCAGCGCAAGCGACGACGCTGTCAGATTCGCCACCCACAACACCGCAGCCAAGTCGCGCTTCCAGGCCAACAGCGATCCCGCAACCGCAAATCCCGCCACCACTGCAGCAGCAACCGGCGCAGTCAACACGTTAAAGCGCAACATCAACTCCCAGAGCATGGGAGCAAGAATCAATGCAGATGTACAGGCGTAAATTGTGCCGCTAAGCCAGTCGCCGCTCTTCGCGCGCGATGCCAAAACCAGCCAGGCCAGTGCATAAGCAATCGCCACTGCAGCGACCACAGCACTCGGCAACACATTCGACTCGGCCACGGCACGCAGCAAATACGCACCGGCAATGCCCAGCATCGCTTTGCCCAGTAATGGAAATGCACCCACCGTGGTCGAAGCAGACAGGCCGCCGTCGCTCGCAGCTGTCTTGCCCGGCTCCTGCGCCGCGAACGCAACCATCGCCTCTGCAGGATGCTCGAGAGCATATACCCGCTGCTCCAGCGCCTCAAGCCTGGTCGCCAGCCGATTCAATCCGTCGGGAAGATCTTCCATACATCCCACCCGAACCCGTCCGAAACGCTCAGTCCGCTGCCGCAGTCCCGTGCAGATCCTTGTCTTGCCACGGAGGCAGCAGCTTGATCAACACGAACAAAAAGATAAACGGCAAAATCGTCAACGCGATCGCCGGCAGCAATCCTTCACGCGTACCAAGCGTCATTTTGTACGTCGTGTATCCCAGAAAGCTCTTTGAAAAAATCTGTCCGCCGATCACCACGTTCCATCGCATTGCAAAAATGCCCACCAAGGCCAGCGAACCGGAAATCGCATACATCCGCTTGCGCACAATCTCCGGCAGCTTTACCACCTGCGTCAAGAACAGAAGCACCAGCGGCACCAGCGTTCCCAGGCATATCTGCAGAACGATCTGCGAGAGGAACAGCTTCGTATGCACCATAAAGTCCAGGCTGCGGAACGATTCATCCGCCTCATAAATACGGTGAATCAAATCCAGCATCTCAAGACTGAAGTCGATGATGAAAATGTAGAAGAGATACATCGCAATCGAATCCACGCAGCGAATATCGATCATCTTCTTGCGCAGCTTCGTTACTCCCATGTACAGCAGCATCACTGCCGCAATGCCTGAAACCATCGCCGAGAAAATAAACACCACCGGCATCAGCGGCGAATTCCACCACGGATTTGCCTTGATCGATCCAAAGATGAATCCCACATACCCGTGCAGCAAAAACGCTGAAGGAATACCGATCAGCGTCACAATCCAGCCCACGCGCTCGTCAATCGCAAGCGACCGCTCGCTGATGTTGCTCGAGCCCAGCGTCATGATCTTGTAGATCACGCGCAACAAGCCCTTCGACTGCTGCGACCACAGCACGATATCGCGCCGATAATCAAGCCATATCTCCAACACCAGCACGGCCATCAGGTACCACAAATACACATACCCGAACATCGCCATCGCCGACGTCGCATGAGGAGTAAAGTACATCTCTGGCGAACGTTCCGGATGCCCAAGATGCAACTGCAACGGCAGCGGGGCATCCAGCAAAAACGCCAGTGCTGTAAGCAGAGCCAGCCGATACGTCGGCTTCACTGCCTCCACCCGGAACACCCGCTCCAGCGATGCAAGAATGAACGCGCCCGCCACCAGGCCCGTAATAAATGGATACAAAACGATCAGCACGCTCCACTGCAGCGCGATCTCATTCGGATACATGAACCCTTCAACACCACTCATAACTTAGCTCCTGGCTACTAACCCCTAGCGTTGTCTCGCCACATCCGGCCACATCTGCTTCGAGCTGCAATACCAAGCTGAAAGCTGGAGGCTGGAAGCTGTCTCACCTACCGCACCGAGCCATCCAGCTCGTTATAGAAAGCCTTCGCACCCGTTGCCATCTGCGGCTTCAACACCTGCACCGCGTGCGTCTTCAAAAACTCGTGTATCGGATCATTCGGATTCTTCAGATCCACAAGCTGCCGTGCGCCCGTCGGGCAGTTCTCGCAACATGCGGTCGTCAGTCCCTTGGTGATGCGGTGATAGCAAAGCGTGCACTTGTCCGCCACCTTCTTCTCCGGATGGATATAACGGCAGCCATACGGGCACGCCTGCACGCAATACGCGCAACCCAGGCAATACTTCTGATCCACCAGCACCACGCCGTCAGGTGTTACAAATGTCGCGCCCACCGGGCAAACCTGCGTACACGGAGAATCTGAACAGTGGTTGCACATCTTCGGCACAAAAGAATATTTTCCGGCATCTTCCTGCACCACCGGAAATCCATCTTTGCCGCCGTTCGGAGAAATCACTTCAGGATTCGTCATATTCCCGTCTGTCACGTGATATCGCTCAACCCATGTCCTGAAGTGTCCTTCCGGTACGTCGTTCTCCGCCTCGCAAGCCCTCACGCAGTTGCCGCAGCCAATGCACTTGGGAATATCGATCAGCATTCCCCACCAGTGCTCAGCCTGGTTGTAATTCGGAGCTTCTTCGGGCGTTCCAGCCAAAATAGCCTTCCATGCCACCGCAGCTGCCGGTACCAACACTAAAAAATGTCGCCGCGATAAATTCACTTCGCACCTCCCGCATCCATCGCCGGACTGTGTGGGTTATGGCAGGTCTGGCAAGGCATTCCATTCGAGTGTTCGGCCGGCGCCACCTGCGGAAACTTCTTTGGCTTGGCCGCGCTCGCCGTGTGGCAACGTGCGCAAAGCACCGTCGTATCGGGCTTCACCGGAGTCACCGCAGCCGGATCGTTCGCGTGATTCGCCAACGGTCCGTGGCACGCTTCGCAGTTCACATGCGCGTGCTCGCCCGCTTTTTTCTCATCCGCTTTATCCGTATGGCAGGCCTCGCACGCCTCGTGCCCGGCAAACTCCACGGGCTTGGACGCAATTTCACCAATTGACGCCCCGCGGTAATGTCCATACTGCCCAAACGTCTTCGGAACTACCCAGTGGCGCACCACCAGAAACACTACAAACGCGAGTACGAATAAACCCGCAAATCTAAAAAGATGCCCTGCGTCCTTGAAGCTGCTCATCGAAGCCTGTCTCCGAACCGACCTCTTCAGGTCTCGCTACCGCGCCCTGTGATTTAGAACACTTTGCGTTAGGCCAAATTTATAGATTTCAAGGCAGGATGGTATGTGAGGCAAATCACGAACGTCTGTGATGGCTGTCTTTTTGTATGTTCTGGATCACATCTGATAGTCCCTGCCCGCCGCCCCACAACTCCGCAATCCCACTCCCGCCCGAAAGCGATACGATGATTCTGGGAGACTTGAATGCCGAAAATTCTCGACGGCGCCGTCATCGCCGCTGAAATCAAACAGGAAGTTGCTGAAGAGGTTAAAGCCCTTGCCGCGCGCGGCATTCGCCCCGGACTTGTCGTTGTTCAGGTCGGGCATGTCCCGGCATCTGACATTTACGTCCGTAACAAGGTCCAGACGTCCCTCGATCTCGGCCTCGCGAGCGAGCACATCACTCCCCCGGATACCGTCTCCACCGGGGAGATGCTCGATCTCATCGCGCAGCTCAATGCCCGCGACGACGTCGACGGCATTCTTGTGCAGTTGCCACTACCCAGCCAAGTCGATACCAAGCGCCTGCTTGAGGCCGTCTCGCCTGAGAAAGATGTTGACGGCTTTCACCCGATAAACGCCGGTCGCCTGCAGGCGGGCCGTCCGGCATTGGCGCCGTGCACGCCCGCCGGGATCATCGAAATCCTCAAGCGTTCCGGCATCCCCATCGCCGGTAAACACGCCGTAGTCGTCGGCCGTAGCGACATCGTCGGCAAGCCTGCAGCCCTCTTGCTACTGCACGAAAACGCTACCGTAACCATCTGTCACTCCAAAACTAAGAACCTTGGTCAAATCACGCGGCAAGCCGACATTCTCGTAGCCGCTATCGGGCGCCCCGGCTTCATCACCGCGGATATGGTCACACCCGGCGCAACTCTCATCGACGTAGGTATGAACCGCATCGACACCCGCGAAGAATTCGATCGCTTCTTCGCCGGCAATGCCAAACGCGAAGCTACATTTGCCAAGCGCGGTTCCACCATCATCGGCGACATTCACCCTGCAGCCTTTGAGGTCTCCGGCGCCTACACGCCTGTTCCGGGCGGCGTCGGCCTTCTCACCATCGCCATGCTCATGGCCAACACACTGCGCGCCGCCAAACTGCGCCGCGGACTTTGATCGTGAACTCAAATCATCAATCGCCCAACGACCAAAACGCAGGTACGAAGGGTACGGGCTTTAGCCCGTACGTATTTTCTGCAAGAATCAATTGGGCTTTAGCCCCTGAGGGACTGCGATTACCTCACGCGGACTTTCTTCCGGAGGCGCTCTAACCATGCTTCGCGTCGGCCTCACAGGCGGTCTAGGCAGCGGCAAATCCACCGTCGCCGCCTTCCTGCGCGAACTCGGCGCCCATGTCATTGAGGCCGACGTCCTCGGCCGCCAAATGATGGAACCCGGCCACGATGTCTACCACCAGATTGTCCGCACCTTCGGCCCTGACGTCGTCTCATCGGATGGCCGCCTCAACCGTCCCAAACTCGCGGAACTCGCATTTCGCGGCGGCCGCCTGCCTCAGTTGAACGCCATCGTCCATCCCGCCGTCATCGCCGCTCAACAAAAATGGATGGAAGAAATATTCGAACAGGATCCAGCCGCCATTGCCGTCATTGAGTCGGCCCTGATTTTTGAAGTGGTTCGCGACGCCCTGTCCCGCGGCGAAAAGGAAGGTGTCCTCGCAGATTGGCGTCGCCGCATTGATTACGTGGTTCTCGTCATCGCGCCTGACGATCTCAAAATCGCCCGCTACGTCGCCCGCATCAGCCCTTCGGGCCCCCCTCGCGAAGCCGCCGAAGCCGATGCACGCCTCCGCCTCGCCCAACAGATTCCCGACGTCGAAAAAGCCGCGCTTTCCGATTACGTCATTGACAACAGTGGCGATAAAGCTGCCCTTTACGACCAGGTCGCCGACCTCTGGCAACACCTCAGGTCACGCAGCAACAATTCTCCCGAAGAGTTGTCTCTAAAATAGAAGATAGGGACTGACCCGGCCCCGTGGAACCTCCGCAGCCGGTCGCCGTATCTGCTTTCAGGAAGGTTTTCAGGTCTACAAACCATGAGATTGCGCAGGATTATCTTGGTAGTTTTGCTGGTAGGTGGGTTTGTGTACATCACCACTCATCTATCCAATCCTTTGGGGCCCCTGTCCTTTTTCAACAGGGCCGTCTCGACCTCGCCTCTCGAGCTTACTGAGGCCCATGCGGCGCCCGAGTACGACGGCGAAGAGCAAAACAACATCGGCGTCTACAAAAAAGTGCTGCCCTCGGTCGTGAACATCACGTCCACGACACTGGTCTTTAACTTCTTCTACGGAACAGTTCCGCAGCAGGGTCAGGGCTCAGGCTTCATCCTCGATCACGCCGGCCACATCCTCACTAACTTTCACGTTGTCGATGGAGCCAACCGCGGCATCGAGGTGCAGCTCTCCAATAAAAGCCACTATCAGGCGCGCGTCGTCGGAACTGACAAGGTGCACGACCTCGCTCTACTGCAAATCGATGCACCCAATCTGCAGCCCATCACGCTCGCTGCTTCCGCCGGCCTCAACGTCGGACAGAAGGTCTACGCCATCGGCAATCCCTTCGGCCTGAGCGGAACCATGACCACCGGCATCATCTCCGCAATTCGCCCCATTCGCAGCGAAAGCGGCGCACCGATTGAAGACGCTATCCAGACCGACGCGGCCATCAATCCCGGCAACTCCGGAGGTCCGCTGCTCAACTCGCACGGCGAAGTCATCGGCATCAACACCATGATTGCTTCCAATGGCGCCGATCAGAGCTCAGGCATCGGCTTCGCCATCCCAATCGACACAGCGAAAGCCGTCCTCGCCGACCTCACAAAATATGGAAAGGTTCGCCGCCCGTCACTCGGAATTGAGTCCTACGCCATTGGCCCCGACCTCGCCTCGCAGATGGGCCTCGATGCCGATTCAGGAGTCCTCATCCAGCGCGTCCTTCCCGGCGGAGCAGCCGAGCGCGCCGGCCTGCGCGGCGGCACTCAGCAAGCCTACGTCGGCAACACGCCCATCAAACTCGGCGGCGACCTCATCATCGCCATCGACGGTCAGCAGATCACCGATCCGCAGGACATCAGCGTCATCATGGACAAGCATCAGGCCGGCGACGTAGTCAGCGTAACCATTCTGCGCGGCCACCGCCAAATGACACTGAAACTGCAACTAGGCGAAGCCCGCACCGACAACAGCTAATAAAATCCAAATCAACCTGAAACAAAAAAATGGGGCCGCTCCAAATGGAGCGGCCCCTTCGCTTCTGCGAAAAAACTGTCAGTTCCTGTTAATAGGTTTGAATTCTAGTTTTCCAAATACGCCGGGTGCCCCATGTCTCGATTCTGAGACATGGGATACCACCACCCTCAACTCACAATCAGAATCCAGCACCAATCTCCACCCGTTCCACCTGCGCAACCTGTATCTCCGCCGCCACAATCGGCTCTCCATAGTGTGCAGCCACCAGCTCCGCGGCCTGCCGCTCATCCACCCAGGGCAACACATCCGATATTTTCACGGTCGACGCCGCGGCCATCTGCGCCACCGCTGCCTTGCTTGATACCGACTGCACCAGCGACAGCATCACCGTCACAACCGTCCCTACCGCCGCAATCGCCGCAATCGCATGTTGCTGACTTGCCGGATTAACAATCCTCGCCGCCCGCAGCATTGCCGTATTCACCTGCTGCTGCAATACCACTACCTGCACCTGCATCTGCGCCAGCGTCCCTGCTGAAGGATTCGCAACATACGCCTTCGCCTGCGTAATCAGCAATTGTGCCGCTGCATCGAACCCCGCTGTCGCCGCTGCATACACAGGCGCATCAGCCGGCGACAAAACAGCACCCGCCGAATCAACCGATGCCACCGCACTTTGCAGCGCCGGAGTCCAGTCCACAATGTTCTGCGCAACGGTCGACCCAGAGCATCCACCCATGAACGGCAACGGCATCAACAGCGCAATCAGCGCCCACGCACCAAGCTTCCCTTGAACCCCGCTCCCCGGCTGACTCGTTGACCCGCCGGGATCTTTCGCCAGCAACCCAAGTAACGCTGCGGCAATTGCGCCCACCAGCGAAACCACCGTCCCCGTTCCAGCGCCGCCCAGCGTGATGCCCTGCTGCGACAACACGCCCGCCATCGTAACAATCGCAATCAGCAACCCAGCCGCCGAAGTCCGAGGATGTTCCCAAACATTCCGCAAAAATTCCATAACGCTCCCTTGACTCGCTACGTGCCGCACCAGCGGCACGCTAACTTGCCAACTCGCCGCGGTAGCGGCGTGCTAACCCGCTGCATTCGTCTCCAACCATCACATCTTCACGCCAAGACTCTTCATGAACGCCTTCACCTCAGGCCACGCAGCCTTCAGGTCTTGCGCCGTCTGAATGTCCAGCGGAATATTCAACGGATTGGCTGCCGCGCCGGCCAATTCCGCCAGCGGTTTCTCCAGCGCAGCAGCCAATGTCGCCAATGCGGCAATCGCCGCTGGAGCTGCATGCAGAGCTTTGCCGGCGCCCACCAGCCACTTCAAAACGTCCTCTGCCGCAACTTCGATGCCCTTTTCAATGTTCACCAGGATGTTTGCCATTGCATTTGTCCTCTCTCGCAATTACTTGCCAAAGCAGCAAAAGCCGCTCTCACCCCTGAATGGCACCGTGGTTCCGGTCAGGCATTCAGTTGAGAGCGGCTTCGCGCAGCCATAAACAGCCCTGCACTCTGTTGCCATCCAGACATGCGCTTCCTGCCGCTTGCCCCAGGCCGACCTTCTTTTGTGGGGTGCCCATCTTCGACTAAATGCGCGTCGCGCATTGTCTGAAGTAGGACGCATCGGAGAAACGCATCGTGGGAGAGGGCACACTTCTCTACCCGGTGCATCTGTTTATCTTTGGCTATGTTTCAATTTTAGGGAATTCGCAGTATATTCTGCGCACAAGCGAGCGCCATCAATTGCGCTCCAGCATAATGACTTACTCCGTCAATCTAATTTAGGTTGCTTGACGCACTCCCGCTTCACAAATTTGCGGCCCTTGATCTCATAGTCGCCGCTGGCCACCAATGCAATGGCTTCGCTGTACGCTACGTGTTCTTCCTTCAGAATTCTCTTCGCCAGCGTGTGCGCGTCATCGTCTTCCAGCACTGGAACAACATGCTGCACCACGATTGCTCCATGATCCAATTCCTCGTCTACAAAGTGAACCGTGCATCCAGCCACCTTCACGCCGTAGGCAAACGCCTGCTCTTGCGCCTCCAGCCCCGGAAACGCCGGCAGCAGCGACGGATGAATATTTAAAATGTGATTCGGAAACGCAGCAATAAACCCCGGTGTCAGTAGCCGCATATAACCAGCCAGGCACACAAGATCTACCTTGTATTCCTTCAGGCACGCCACCATCGCCTGGTCATGCTCTTCGCGCTTGCGCCCCTTCGAGACCAGGGCCTCATGCGCAATTCCCATTTCCCGCGCGGCCTTCAGGCCAGGAGCATCCGCCACATTCGAAATCACCACCGCGATCTCAACGCCCTGTAGCCGCCCCGACCCGATCGACTCGGCGATCGCCACAAAATTCGACCCTCGCCCCGACAATAAAATCCCCAGGCGCAAAGGATTCTCCGGTCGCACTTTGCTCATGTATATTGCACCCGGTGCTCGCCCTTCACTACGCGCCCAATCACATAGAATTTTTCTTCGGCGCGATCCAGCAAATTCTTCGCGCGCGTAAACTTCGCCGCCGGAATCGCCGCTATCAGTCCCACGCCCATATTGAACGTGCGCATCATCTCTTCTTCAGAAACCTTCCCAAGATCGCGCAAATGTTCAAAGATCGGAAGCACCGGCCATGATCCCGTCTCGATCTGCGCTCCCGTATTCTTCGGCAAAATCCGCGGCAGATTTTCCGTAATCCCACCGCCTGTAATGTGCGCCATCCCCGTCGTCAATCCCGCCGTCACCAGCTTTTGAATCACACTCAGATAGCTGCGATGAGTCTTCATCAACGCAGCCCCGGCCTTCTCCTTGATTGCCGTCACATACTGCGTCGGTTTGTAGCCCGCCACCTCAAACAGCAGCTTCCGCGCCAGGGAATAGCCATTCGTATGCAGCCCTGTCGAAGGCAGACCAATCAGCACGTCGCCTGGCTTAATGCCCGCTCCCGTCACCACCTTGTCCCGGTCTACCGCGCCCACAATAAATCCGGCCAGGTCATACTCGCCATCCGCATAGAAACCCGGCATTTGCGCTGTCTCGCCGCCAATCAGCGCGCAACCATTCGCCTTGCACGCATCGGCCAGCCCAGAAACTACGTCCTCCGTCACCTCGGGGTCCAGCTTGCCGGTCGCCAGGTAATCCAGAAAAAAAAGCGGAGTCGCCCCCTGCACCGCAATATCGTTCACGCAGTGGTTCACCAGGTCCGCGCCCACCGTGTGGTGCTGCCCCAGTTCAAACGCGATCTTCAGCTTCGTCCCCACTCCGTCTGCCGAGCTCACCAGGATCGGATTCTTCCACTTCTGCATATCCAATCGATACAACGCACCAAATCCGCCAATCCCACCCAGCACATTGCGATTAAACGTCTTCTGCGCCAGAAACTTGATGCGCTCCTTGGCGCGGTCACCGCGGCTGATGTCAACCCCGGCGTCTGCATACGTCACGGATTTTTTCTCGGATACGTTAGGCACAATAAGGGCTTCCTTTTCATGGGAGATAAGCCGGTGCGGATGCCCGGAAAGACCGATTCTAGCAGGGTTCCTGGGCATAAAATTGCACCGCCAGTTCCTCCCTTTCTCTCCCATCCCCACATCCAAAACCTAAATGGAAAGCCCACTCGACATTATGCACTTGACAAACCCACGAGTTAAGTCTATTGTTTAGATATGGAACACGGTGAAATCAACCTAATCGAACTGGCTCAACACTTTAGCAATGAGGGCGCAGCGCGGGAATATATTGAAAAGCTGCGCTGGCCTGATGGCCCGGTTTGCCCTCATTGCGGCGAAGTGAATAATGCCTACCGCTTGACGCCCAAACCCTCCAAGAAGGACATGCACGTTCGCGCTGGCGTGTGGAAGTGTGGCGGATGCCGAGAGCAGTTTACCGTGACCGTTGGCACGATCTTTGAAGACAGCCATATTCCCTTGAGCAAGTGGTTGCTGGCCTATCACCTTCTTTGCTCCAGCAAGAAGGGCATGAGTGCCCATCAGCTTCACAGAATGCTCAAAGTGACGTACAGGAGTGCATGGTTCATGGCTCATCGGATTCGTTACACGATGACCCAGGAACCGTTGTCATCGAAGCTCGACGGCATTATTGAAATCGACGAAACGTGGATCGGTGGCAAGCTCCGCAAGGCACGCACGAAGGAAGAGGCCAAAGAGAATCGCCGCAACAAGACTGCGAACAAGGCCCCTGTGGTTGCCGTATTGCAGCGGGGTGGACGCGTCCAGTCTATGCACGTTCCGCGTGTGACAGCCGAAAACCTGAAGCCAATCGTGGAACAGATGGTATCTGAGGATGCGCATGTGATGACGGACAGCGCGACGACGCTAGTTGGTCTTCTGAGGCCTCGAAAGCATGATCAGGTGAACCACTTCGCCAAGGAATACGCTCGGCAAGAGAATGGCATCTGCATCAGCACGAATAGTGTTGAGGGATACTTTGGGATATTGAAGCGCGGCATCAACGGTGTTTACCACCACGTAGGCCAGCAGCATCTACATCGGTATTTGACGGAGTTTGACTACAGGTACAACTCTCGGAAAGAGACGGACTCTATGAGGACCGTACACGCATTGAAGAGCACGACTGGGAAGCGGTTGATGCTGCGGGACTCAAAAGTGACGCAATAAGGATTCACTCGCCAGACACGGGCTCTGAATCGACGTGAGGCAGAAGCGCTTCTCCAGCGTCAAGTACCCCCTTTAGGCGCGCTTCGTTTTCGAACAGCCACGTTCGGATAATGAAGAGCGAAACGGCTGGCGGCGAATCGCCGAAACGTCCATAGCAAGCAAGCGCCTCGATCATTCGATATGTCGCAGGATCGACCCCCATCGTAACCGGACGAACGGAGAGGGAACGCGGAGGGCGTCCCGGTCCTCGTTTTGATTCCTGTGCCATTTAAATACCCTTGAAATCCTATTTAAATGGGATTATAAATAGTGAGAAAGGTCAATCACTCTTTTGTGGCCTTTTCTTTGGCCCAGATTTTGAGAGATGATTGGGCGCATTGGGTGCCTTAGTGGGAGGCTTAATCTTGAGAACATCCGAGACTACTTCTTCGAAAGGTAACGGAATATGCGGGATCGGTTTGGCATTTCCGGTTGGTTCCCATTTGGATGACCGTTTCATATGTGGTTCCCTTTTGCTGATTACTGTGGAAATTAAAGGGCAACTGCGGTAAAATTTGAAGGCGCCTATGACGGCGCACCGTTAATAATGCTCACGGTGACCGCCAAGGCAACGGAGTAGCCAGTTACTCCGCGTACAACGGAGGACAGCATTTTGAGCATGCTGGACTCCTTCTATTCCGGCTCTCACTTCGGTCCCGCCTCCAACGGTGCCGATTGTGTAGACGGAATTTCAATGGGTGTGGCGGCGGTGGGACTTGAACCCACAAATCCCGGCTAGGAGATGGCGGTTTTAAAGACCGCTGTGTTTACCAGTTTCACCACGCCGCCATGCTTTATTTACTTTCCTCCGATCTCGAATTTTCATACCCAATTACGTAATAGTGTCCAGTACCGAGCCTTCCAAAATTCTTGTTATGAATGATTGTGTTCCGCACGATATTGTTCCTGTTCGTGCTCGCAATCACCCTGCCGGTACGCTCCAGCGCCGCCACAGCTTGAGGCACCGTGAAATCACCCTTATTGCCGTTTAGTGCGTTAATGATCGCTTTCCAGAGCGGTGGCTGATCAGACGACATATTCGAAGTCGTAATAGGGGAAACATCGAGCAAGCTAAATTGGGAACTATCCTCAGTCGAATTGACTGAAGTGAATGCCTCCAGTTGGGTAACAATGGACTCAAGCTGAGACACACGTAACTGCAGCGTCTTTAGTTCCTTTTGCGCTGTTGAAAGTTCGCGGCGTCCCTGTTCGAGGGCGAGTTGATAGGCGTTCATAGTTGCCATTGTAGCACGCCGTTGGAATGAATTACCGGTAATGGCTGCTACCTTTCCTTGTTTGACTTGAAGTTTTTCGCACACATTACCCCGGTTTTCCACAGGATACGGCTATAAGTGGGTTTGCGAAAGGCATAATGTCGAGCCCACTTGACATTCCCCTCAATCCGTCCTACTCTATATGGAAAGTCAGCTTTACATGCCGCACACCATCACAAATCGCGTTAAGGAACTCCGCGCAGCCCGCGGCTGGACACAGGAACAGCTCGCCCACGCCGTTGGCGTCTCCCGCCAGAGCATCAACTCCATCGAACGTGACCGCTACGTCCCCAGCCTCGAGCTCGCCCTCACCTTCGCGCGCGTTTTTGAGTGTCCCACCGACCACATCTTCCAGTTGGAGAAGCAGCCATGACCCATCCCGTCCTCAGCCGCATTCCCATCCTCAACAAGTTCGTCGACGAGCGTTTCCTCAATCACCGCCGTCGCTCCTCCTCCATCGCGGGAATTCTCTCCGCAATCCTCGCCGTTGTGCTCTTCGAATACCGCTTCTTCGTCGATCACATTTGGAGCTGGGATCTGCTCGCGCTCGTACTCACCTTCGTCATCGTCAAGATGTCGCTCTTCACCTGGTTCCGATTCAACGACTGAACCTTCAACGGAGAATCGCAATGTGTCTGGCCAATCGAAAGCCCTCTCGCAAATCCCGCATCTTCCTTGCCCTCGGCAATCTCTGCATGTTCACCGGGCTCATAATGTCCCGCATTGGAAACAACTCAAATCAGCACCAGACAAATTGGACCCACTTCGCCACCGGATACCTGTTAGGCCTGGCCATTACATTCCTCTTCGCCGCCATGTACAAAGCGCGCCGCAACTCAAACAACACCTAAACCGCAAAGCGGCGTGCTAACTTGCTGACACGCGCGCAGCGCGGCTAACTCGCTAACCTGCTGCTTTAAACTGAACACACCATGACCGCCGACAATTCCGCACCCGACCGTACCCGTTCCAAGGCCCTTCAGCAGCGCGCCGAGCGCTTCTTCCCCGGCGGAGTCAACTCGCCGGTGCGGGCCTTTCGAGCAGTTGGCGGCGCGCCTCCTTTTATCGAGCGTGCTGAGGGTGCCTACCTCTACGACGCGGACGGCAATCGCTACATCGACTACTTCGGATCATGGGGACCGATGATCCTCGGCCACGCCTTCCCGCCTGTCGTTGAAGCCATTCAGCGCGCCGCGCGCAACTCCGCCAGCTTCGGAGCCTCCACCGCCGCTGAGGCCGATCTTGCCGAGCGCATCATCGCCTGCTACCCCGCCGTTGAAAAAATGCGCTTCGTAAGCTCCGGCACTGAGGCCACCATGTCGGCCATTCGCCTCGCCCGCGCCGTCACCGGCCGCCACATCATCATCAAGTTTGAAGGTTGTTATCACGGCCACGCCGACGGACTGCTCGTCAAAGCCGGCTCAGGCGTCGCCACCTTGGGCATCCCCGGCTCTGCTGGAGTTCCAGAAGCCATCGCGCACCTCACGATAGCACTCCCCTATAACGATCTCGCTGCGGTCGAAGCTGCCTTCGCCGCGCATCCCCACGCCATCGCCGGCGTCATTATCGAACCCATCGTCGGCAACGCCGGCTGTATCCTTCCCGTCAAGGGTTATCTCGAAGGCCTTCGCGCCATCACCGCCCGCTACGGGTCGCTGCTCATCGTCGATGAAGTAATGACCGGCTTCCGCGTAGCGCTCGGTGGAGCGTGCCAGCTCTACTCGCTCGATCCCGATCTAGTCACCCTCGGCAAAATTGTTGGCGGCGGGCTCCCCGTCGGCGTCTTTGGCGGCAAGCGCGCACTCATGGATCTGCTGGCCCCGCTTGGCCCTGTCTACCAGGCCGGAACCCTCAGCGGAAATCCACTGGCGATGGCAGCCGGTCTCGCCACCGTCGAACATCTGCAAGCCAACGCAGCAATAATCTATCCGCAGCTCGAAGCAACTTCAAAAGCGGTTGCCGAAGGTGTAGCCGCTGAAGCCGCAAAAGCCGGAGTCCCAGTCACCACCAACCGCGCAGGCGCCATGTGGACATGGTTCTTCACATCGAATGCGGTTACCAATTACGACCAGGCAACAAAATCCGACACCGCCGCCTTTGGCCGTTTCCATCGCGCCATGTTGGATCAGGGAATCTGGCTGCCGCCCAGCCAGTTTGAAGCAGCCTTCCTGAGCACCGCCCACGGCCAAGCAGAAGTGGAAGCCACCATCGCCGCCGCCAGGAGAGCACTAGCCAACTAGTTAGCCCGGTGGCCACATCTCATCAGTTTAAGAACAATGGGTGTCCCATTTCTCGATTCTGAGACATGGGATACCACGAACCCTAATACAGCAACAATCAGCCAACCTGCTAACTTGCTAAACCGTCACCACTGATCCAGCGTCACAAACGTGTGCGTTCGATCGTACCGCTCCGCCAACTTCCCAGCCGCAGCCACTGAAGCGCCCCGCGCCGCCGCAGGCTCCCGATGCCCACCATCATGCAGCACGATATTCGTCGCATATCCGCGCTGTTCCAATCCATCGATCTTCTTCATCAGCGCCGCGGCAATCCGATCCCCCGAAGGCTCGCTCCAGTCGCTGGTCATCGCATTCCACGTCACGACAGTCATCCCAAGTTCTCGCGCAATCTTGAAAACCACCGGCCGTCGCGCTCCAAACGGCGGACGAAAATACTTCACTGGCTTGCCCGAATTTTGTTCCAGCACATCCTTGGTTCGCGTCAATTCCTCACGCACTTTGCTCGTCGCGGTGCGCGCCAGGTTTGGGTGACTCCACGAATGATTTCCAACCACGTGTCCCGCTTCCACCACCCGCTTCACAAGCGCAGGCTGCGCCTGTGCCCGCCCCCCAAGCATAAAAAACGTGGCACGAATTTCGTGCTCTGCCAGCACATCCAGCAGTTTCGGCGTCCACGCAGGATTAGGTCCATCATCAAACGTCAACGCCAACTCGCCCGCACGCCGCGGAGCCGTCATCGTCCGGCCGAAAATCGCAGACCCTGGCCAAAGCGAGGCATACGCATACCCGCCCGCCGCCAGACCAACCGCTCCGGCCACGCCCAACACCGCGCAAGTCCCTTCCGCAATAGGGGAAAGCATCCTTTTGTAAGTGTGCGGCTCCTCACCCCTCCTCCGCAAACGGTCCTTGGCTCCGTCTCGCATTTCAGTGCGAACCCAGCCAGCCCAACCCATCATCCAATACCCAGAGCGGTATACTTGTCTTGTTCGGGTCGCATCCTGAGTCTTCGGAGCGGCACTGGAGCCAAAAATGTCCATCACCAATATCGGCCAAGCCGCCGACCCATCTCGTTTCTCCTCTTCGCAGACCAAAGTCACCGTCCCAGCGCTTACTGAAATGAAGCGACAGGGCAAGCTCATCTCTGCACTCACCGCATACGACTACTCAAGCGCACGTCTTGCCGACGAGGCCGGCATTGACCTCCTGCTGGTCGGAGACTCACTCGCCATGGTCGTCCTCGGCCACGAGAACACTCTCGCCGTAACCGTCGACGAGATGTTGCACCACGCCCGCGCCGTGCGTCGTGCCGTGCGCCGTTCTCTAGTCGTCGTCGACATGCCCTTTGGCAGCTACCACGGATCAATTGCCGAGGGCCTCGCCAACGCCGTTCGCTTCGTCAAAGAAGCTGGTGCGGAAGCCGTCAAAATCGAAGGCCCCCGCGTCGAACTCGTTCGCGCTCTCGCCCTGGCTGAAATTCCCGTCATCGGCCACCTCGGCCTTACGCCGCAAAGTCTGCATCGCATGGGCGGCTACCGCGTCCAGGCGCGCACTGCTGAAACCGTAAAGCAGCTTCGCACCGATGCCCTCGCCCTAGCCCGCGCCGGAGCAGGCGCACTGGTCCTTGAAGGCGTTCCCCGCGAAGTTGCCGCAGAAATCACGGCAACCCTTCCCATTCCCACCATCGGCATCGGCGCAGGCCCCGACTGCGACGGCCAGATCCTCGTCTATCACGATCTGCTGAACCTTACCTTCGCTCCTTCAGCAAAATTTGTCCGCCAATACGCTGATGCAGGCTCGCTCATTCGCTCCGCCATCGAGCACTACCGCGAAGATGTGGAGCACCGCGCCTTTCCTTCCGACGAAGAAAGCTACCACCTGCCGAAAGCCGCCGTCAGATCGGCTGCTCTTGATTACGAAGGCGAAAACGCAATCGTGAACCGCGACGCATGGGAAGAGCTCAACCAGCAGTCCAAACCATTCTGATGAAAATGTTCAGCACGGCTGACGAACTTCGTCAGTGGTCTCGTAACGCCAGGCTCATCTCCGGTAATACAGTCGGCCTCGTGCCTACAATGGGTGCGTTGCACCAGGGCCACGCCTCGCTCATCCGCGCTGCCGCAGCATCGTGTACTCATGTTGCAGTCAGCATCTTCGTCAACCCCACCCAGTTCGGTCCCAATGAGGACTTCTCGCGCTATCCGCGCACATTCGACGCCGACTGCGCACTGGCCTCCGCCAATGGTGCAACCGCAATCTATGCACCCGAAGTTCAAGACCTCTACCCGCAGGGCGCATCAACATTCGTCGACGTAGAAAACCTGAGCAATCGTCTCGATGGCCTTTCGCGCCCCGGCCACTTTCGCGGAGTCGCCACCGTGGTCACCAAGCTGCTCATCGCCGCCGAAGCTGATCGCGCCTACTTTGGCCAGAAAGATGCCGCCCAGGTCGCAGTCATCCGCCGCATGGTCACCGATCTCCGTATCGGAACCGAAATCGTGGTTTGCCCCATCGTCCGCGACGCGGACGGACTCGCCCTGAGTTCGCGCAATGCCTATCTCAGCCCAGCAGAACGCGCACAAGCCCTCACATTAAGCCGCGCAATCCGCCAGGTCGAGTCGCTGGTCTCCAACGGCGAACGCAACCCGCGCGAGCTCATCGCAGCCGCCCGAAGCATCCTCGCATCCCAACCCGCCGTCCGCATCGACTACATCGAGTGTGTCAACTGGTCCACCCTCGAGCAAGTCGAATTAGCCATCCCCGGCACGCTCTTCGCCGTAGCTGCATACGTAGGCACAACCCGCCTGATCGACAACGCGATCATCCCTTAGCCTCTAAACGTGCGGTAATGCTTCCGAAAATGAAACGCGTATCAAAAAACGCGCTGTCATCCTGAGCGCAGCGAAGGATCTGCGGTTGCTCTTTTTCCCTCTCACCGCGAACTCCCGGGTGCCCCATCCATCGAGCTCCTCTTGCTCGATGGGTGGGATACCAAAGATCTCGACTCACCATACAAACCCAGCACTGAACCCCGGGGATCCGAAAATCCAAACACGGCAAATCACCCGCTAACCTGCTAACTCGCGAAACACCAATTCTCCCGTTGCGAACCCATCGACACACCTGCAATCTTGGTATCAATGCCGGAGCTTCCTGACATCTCCGCCTACATCTCCGCGCTGGAGCCGCGCATCCTCGGCCAGCCGCTGCAGCAAGTCCGAATCAACAGTCCATTCCTCCTCCGCACCGTCGACCCACCGCTCACCAGCGTGCACAACCGCACCGTGCAAGCCCTTCGCCGCATCGGCAAGCGCATCGCAATTGGCGTCGACGGTGACCTCTGGTTAGTGCTCCACCTCATGATCGCGGGCCGTCTCCACTGGCGTCCGCTGCAAGTCAAACTCGGCGGACGCCAGAATCTCGCCGCCTTCGATTTCCCTTCCGGCTCCCTCGTCCTTACTGAAGCAGGCAGCAAGCGCCGAGCTTCTCTTCACCTCTTCCGCGGAGAAGCAGCTCTGGCCGACATCGATCCCGGCGGCATCGAAATCTTCTCGACCGATCTCGAAGGCTTCCGCAAAGCTCTCACGCTCGAAAATCGAACCCTCAAGCGTGCACTCACTGATCCGCGACTGGTCAGCGGAATCGGCAACGCATACTCGGACGAGATCCTTCACGCCGCGCAGCTCTCGCCCATCGCGCTTACGCACAAGCTTCTACCAGAAGATTGGGTAAAACTGTACGTATCCACCCGCACAATCATGACTCTCTGGATCGACCGCCTCCGCGCCGAAGCACTAATTAAATTTCCTGAAAAGGTCACCGCCTTCCGGCCTGAAATGGCCGTCCATGGCCGCTTTAATCTACCCTGTCCGCGCTGCGGACAGAAGATCCAGCGCATTCGCTATGCTGACAATGAAACCAACTACTGTGCTCAGTGCCAGACCGGAGGAAGGGTCCTCGCCGACCGCAGCCTGTCGCGCCTTCTCGGTTCCGACTGGCCGCGCACTCTCGATGAACTGGAAGCTCTAAAACGACGTTAATTACGGATTTCATTTGCCTTACGCCTGTTACCAATTCTGAGCCTGCCCCCGCATTTATCTTGACTTTGACCTTCCCCGTACCGCAGAGTGGTTCCGCGACTCCTTGCAGCCTATCTGATGGTCTTCCCAATGTCCTTGGAGTGTTAGGCCCACGGGTGTCGGACATTAACGAAACTCGGAGGGTTCTCCATGTACTTTTATCACGCGAATGTACTGGCCGTGCTCGCAGCGGCTGTGCTTCAGTGGTTGGTCGGCTGGCTCTGGTATGGAGTCATCTTCAGCAAATCCTACAGAGCGCTCGTAGGCGCACCCGAGGGTCAAAAGCAAAGCAATGCGGGCGGAGTCATGGCCCTCATCTTCATCACCAACCTCATCCTCGCATTTGCCCTTGCGCAAATCGTCGATCTTTCCCACGTGGCTACTCTCACGTTGGGGATGTTCGTTGGTGTTGTATGCGGGCTTGGCTTTGTGGTTCCCCCCCTGCTTGCGCAGCATGTGAGTGAAGGAAAGCCGTTCAAGCTCTTTGGCATTCACGCCATCTATTGGCTCATCGCCATGGCTCTTAGCGGCAGCTTGCTGGCCTGCTGGCATTAGACCTCACTGGCATCCCAGGTCTCGCACGGGACCTGGGATGCCACCGCTCTACCTGCCCGCCTCGGACCGACCCCATTACAATCGATCCATGAGCAAAACGGTTATCGCAACTGATAAAGCGCCTGCGGCCATCGGCCCATATTCGCAAGGCATGCGCTGTGGCAATCTCATCTTCACAGCCGGCCAAATCCCACTCGATCCAACAACACAGCAAGTTGTCGCTGGCGGCATCACCGAACAGACAACGCGGGTGATTGAGAATCTGAAGGCCGTGCTCGAGGCCGCCGGCAGCAATCTCGATAGCGTCGTTAAAGCAACAGTGTTTCTCAAGAATTTTGACGATTTCGCAGCCATGAACGAGGTCTACGGCAAGTATCTCGGCCTGCACGGCGCACCGCCCGTACGAACCACCATTGAGGTCTCGCGCCTTCCCCGCAATGTGCTGATCGAAATCGAATTCATCGCCGAAGTGTAACCGGCGCATTCCCCTAAGCCGCAATCAAGAACATCGATGCGACTCGACACCGTCATTCGGAATCGAATAGAAGGAGGTTATCATGAGCAACTCACCCGAAAAGGTCGAGCGCAGCGACGCCGAATGGCGCGAGCTACTCACGCCGGAGCAGTACAAGGTTCTTCGCGAAAAAGGAACTGAGCGGCCATTCACCGGCGCCCTTACGCAGAACCACGAAACAGGCAACTATCACTGTGCGGGGTGCGGTGCGCTGCTGTTCATGAGCGGAGCGAAATTTGATTCGGGATGCGGCTGGCCCAGCTTCATGCTGCCCGCCGATTCAGACGCAATCAACGAACATGAAGACTCGAGCTTCGGCATGCGTCGCGTCGAAGTCACTTGCGCCCGTTGCGGCGGACATCTCGGCCACGTCTTTCCCGACGGCCCACGCCCCACCGGCCTTCGCTATTGCATCAACTCAGCCTCGCTCACCTTCACAAAGCAAGAGGAATAATTCTAGCCAGCTGACTTGCTAGCTCGCGAACTCTCTGCACGGCGGCGTGCTAACCGGCTACCTGCAAGCACAACAAAACCCCGTCATTCTTGCTGACGGGGTTTTGTTGTGATCCTTAATCTGTTGACTAGCCTGTTACGCGGTTTTCGCAGCCACCGGGCCGGCTTTGCTTACCTTGCCGCTCTTGATGCAGTTGGTGCAAACGCGAATGCGCTTTGGAGCGCCGTTCACCAGCGCCTTCACGGCCTGCAGATTCACGTTCCAGCGCCGCTTGGTTACGTTGTGCGCGTGAGAAATGTTGTTACCGAATTGCGGGCCTTTACCGCAAATATCGCATACCTGTGCCATCGTTCAACTCCTGACTCTCAAATGCTTTACGGCTGCCAGAAATGTTGGGAGATGCACAACGCGCGACTTCCCTTGAGGCTTGCCGAATCTTCAGTATACAGGGACTTCAGGGCTTGGCAAAGCTCCACGGCTTCAGCATTCATCCCGGAGCTGTCAGCGCAAACCGCTCGCGAGCCAGATATTCTGCGCCTTCCGGCCTAGTACGGCTCTCGTATAGAACAAACTCTTTCGCCCTAAACCCTGCAAATCTTGTCGGTTGACTAGGTTGACCCGATAACAGCCCGCTGCCACCGATCCCGATTTCCGAACTTGGGAAACCGCTGAACTTGCCCCGCCCGTCGCCCTTTGCCCGCGCCAGCGTTATGTGAGGATGATACGGACGCGCTTCCGCAACAAATCCGCATTTTCCCGTCGCTTTCTCCACTCTCTGAGCCAACGCGATCAGCTCCGGCGTAGGAACCACATCCACAAACAATACCTTCGCCCGGTCGAAGAACCCCAATTCGCCCAACCGCACGTGAATCGGCGCTTCATGAATTTCGGCAAGGCGCAGCATTAAGCAATCGAAGTGCTGTTCATCCGTGTTGCCCAGGAACTGCAGAGTGATGTGCCACGAATCCGGCGATGTCCACCGCAATCCGTCTTGCGGAGACCTCAAACGCGCCACGGCCTCCGAAAGCTCATACATCACTTCGGAGGCCAGTGGAAGACCGACAAACAGTCGCATCGCGGAAAAAATAATCCCTATTTGAACAACTTCAGATCAATACTGTCGCCCATCGCCTTGTATCCGGCATCGGCCGGGTGCAGGTGATCTCCTGAGTCAAACGCTGGATTGAAATGACCAGGATTCTGCGGATCAGTAGTCGCCTTCTCGAAGTCGATAAAACCGTCGAAGATATTGCTTGTGCGCATCCAGTTGTTGTATTCCTGACGCACCTGTTCGCCCTTTTCGGAGTAGTATCCCGCACCACCATAAGGCGTCAGTGTGGCTGCGTACACCTTGATGCCATGCTCATGCGCGCGATCGGCGATCTGCGTAAGCGCATGCTCCAGATTCTGCGCGGTGATGTCATCTTCCGGCGCCAGGAAGCGCGTATTGGCCAGACGCCCTATATCGTTGATGCCTTCCAATATCAGAAGGTACTTCACGCCGTTCTGCCCAAGCACGTCGCGGTCGAAACGCGAAAGTGCGCTCGGGCCGGACTGCTCATTCAGCACGCGATTGCCGCCAATGCCCTCATCCAGCACGGCAACATCCTCAAGCCCATGCTCCTGCTTCAGCCTCTCCGCAAGCACGTTCGGCCAGCGGCGATTTGCGTTCCGGGTTGACGCAGTGCCATCTGTAATCGAGTCGCCAAGCGTCACAATCGCGCGCGCGCCATTGGTCGCCGGCACGTCCACTCCGCTAAAGAAATACCACGACATCACAGTCCTTGGCTGAGTGAGCGATACCGCGGAAGTCTGATCGCCGTCCGCAATGAAATTGTCTTGATCGGCAGCCAGGTGCGCGGTTTCGGCGCGCATGTTTTGCGCCGGAACAAAAAAGCTCACCGCCAGATCCGAAAGCGGCGCCACATTAAGGTCCACCGGATCGGAGTAGATAACGCCACCGGGCGCAATGCGCACACCGTTGGCTCCCCCAAAAGTTACAGCGTGATCTGTTCCCGTCTTGATGTCCGAACCGCTCGCGCTTGCCGCTACATGCGCATTCGCGATTGTCAGCGGATCGATGCCAAATTCATTCGTGAAACGCAGCCGCACCTGGGCGCCGCCATTCGACACGTGCACAATCTCACGCAGCGTCATATTCGCGATCGGACGCATCCATCGTCCATCGGCCAACATGGGTGACGCAGCCCAAGTGCCTACCCACTTCGGCTTCTCTTGCGCGTGAGAAACACCAGCCGCATTGGCGGCAACAAGAAGAACAGCACCGGAAACAAAAGCAAGCCATCGCCTGGACATCGAGAGACAAACCTCCGTAAACAAAAGGGTTCGAAATGCAACCGAAGTCTATCACGCGATAACAATGAGCGCCCACCTTCGAGCAGTCACTCCAATGCACTTGGATTCTGCATCAAAGACTCCGAGGTGAAGTTGATGAGAACAATGAGGATTGCGGGTTGCGCACTGGTATCGGCAATTGCGCTGTTAGCCGGCTGCCGCCACAACGCTTTCGATAAGGAAGCATTCAAGTCTGCACTCAATGGCTATTACCGCGGCCGCCAGGTGTGCCTGTGGGACGGCTCAATAAAATTGCCGGCGCAGGCCGACACTTCCGACGACAACGAGACGAGACGATTTGACGCCCTCACTGACGCCGGCCTGCTTACGCGCATGCCCACTGAGAAGAAACGTTTCCTCATCGGATCAAAGAGCGTCAACAACTACGATCTGTCGGCGAACGGCCGCACCTACTGGACAGCAGAAACAGCTCAGCCCGGCTACGGAAACTTCTGCCTCGGAACTCGCAAAGTCGATTCCATCCTCGCCTATTCCCCTGCCGATTCCGATGCCCCACAATACACCGTCAACTTCCACTACTCGGTCAGCGCACCGGATTGGGCAAACAACCCGGAAATAAAAACTGCATTTCCGCAAATCGGCCGCGACATCGCTGGCGAAAACGCATCAGCGACACTGGTGAAAACTGAAAGTGGCTGGAACGTTCAGAACGTCTCGCAGTAATACGGTCCGATTTAAGCATGCGGAGACGGCTTGCCCGTCTCCCGCTGGTCCGCGTATAGTTTTGCGCATGGTCATACCATCCGCAAAGCGCTGCACGATCGCCATTCTCCTGCTCTCGTCATGCATCCTGCTGGCCCAGAGAAAACAAGGTAGCCCCATCGACGCGCTGCCCTCGAACATTGAAGTCCTCACGCATTTTGGCGAGCGCGCTGACTTCTCTCCCGATAACCAGCACATCGCTTTCATGGACAAGAGTTTTGGCGATGCCTTCGAACTTGACCTGAAGAGCCGCAATATTCGCTGCCTGACCTGCAACGTCCCAGGCGCCGCATTTCTGCGCGTCATGCACCTTTCTAACGGCGACTACATCCTGATAGGTCCGGAGAAATTCACCGACATCCACGTCAGCCGGGGACGCGACAACGAACTGTGGTACCTCGGCAGCAAACCCGGATCGAAGCCCGTCAAACTCGGCGCGCATATGCACGAAGGCGCCGCCATCTCCAAGCACAGCATGTTGATCTCGTACTCGCAAAACCATGAGGACCACCCCGAATTCCCTGAGCATTACTCGCGTCTCATGGTGGCCCAGGTCGATCTGTCCGGTCCGGCTCCAAAGCTCATCAACGAAAAGAAAGTCTACGAGAGCTCCAGCGAGAACTGCGATCTTGAGGCACAGGACTTCTATGACAACGACAAGAAGATGACCTTCACCTGCTATGAGCCACATGGGCTGGCCAGCGTGATGGGAATCGACATGGCGACCGGCAACGTGACCAACTTCTCAAAAGCACCCGGCACCTACAATGAGTGTGAGGGCATTTTCCCTGACGGCGAACACACCGCCGTCGAAGGCGACCGGCAAGTTGCGGAATACGACAACAAGCACGGCTCTCAGTACATCGATCTCTACAAATTAAAACTCGATGGCACTGGCAAGGACTTCGTCCGCATGACCCACTTCAACGACTACGAAGGATGGAAGGCTTCAAACCCGGTCATCTCAACCGACGGCAAATTGATGGCTTTTCAGGTAGCGCGCAGCTCTGATCCGGCGGGCGTAGGATATGGCTTGCTCCTCTATCACTTCTAAAGACGTGCGCGGAGACTGGTGAAAGGGCACAAGTCTACGCGTGCCTTGAATCTCAAAAACCATCTAACTCTTGTTGTGCAACGTTCTGAATCCATGCACTGGACGAAGCCCACGCGGAACGTGCTTCGCGCCCCGTTCAGTGCGATATAGCATGTAGATAATCATTCCCGTGCCCATCACTAGAACGCCGGCAATGACGCATAGAAACAGCATGAAGAACTGGAGAGACTGCATTTCGTCCATGGCCGTGCTCCTGTTCTCAGGCTCGCGAGCGGGGGGTAACCCGGAGCTCGATCGTGCCGCTGGTATAGCACGAAAAAATATCAACAAGCAAGCACCTTTCTTCACGTAGTTCCCCACCAGTCAGCAATTTAGCCCAACCCCGTAACACTTCAGTGGGTTGGCTTCCGAGGTTCTGCGCTCGGACCTAAGTGGTATTGTCCAGCTCGACAGCCGAACCTAGACTTAGGGCTCGTAGTCCTTGAATCAGGTGCAAAAGCCTGCCATGAACCTTCGCAAACTGGCCATCCCGCTCTTCGTGCTGCTCCTTGCAGGAGCGGGATTGTCTATTTATCGGGTCATGAACCAACCCACACAGCAGGTGGACGACTTTCGTGCCATCCTCTACCTGACGCCCGGCGACCTGCTCATGAATTGCGGCCAGCCGTTCCTCAACACCATCGGCGTAGTTGGAGACAGTGCCGGCGTGCAAGACCTGCATTACCACCCCTCAGAGACAGATGAGATTGTCTTCCGCTTCATTACGGAGGATGACAAGCATTGGCAGAGCCTGGGCGCCTGGGAGCGCGTCAGCGCCATCGATGCCCTCGGCACCCCTATGAGCGCAACCTCCGCTGTGCACCGCCTACCATGTGCGGGAAAGGCCACCGACAATGCCTACCGCAGGCCTGATTCCAGCGCGCAATCTGGCCGCTGGTCGGCTGCTCTTGCCACCGTACTCAACCCCGTCGGCATGCAAGAGATCCTAGCCCTTGCCCAGGAGCCGCCAAATCCTTGGGTAGTTCAGGCGCCAAGCGAGGGTTTTCTGCCTCCGCCGCCTCACGCCAATCCGTACTTCGACCCTGGCGACTCCGGTGTTGTGCACGTGTCTACGCCCTGCCCGCCAAACGCTCAACCCTGCCTGGTCGTTTCCTACGCTGAGTTCAACGACGGCATGAGCCGCGTGATCCGCTCTGAGCAAGAAGACGACTTTCAGGCAGCCATCGACCGCCTGACACGCCACGGAACCGTCGTTGTGCGCCTCCCCGCCGAGAGTGGTGAACACGCCGCCGCCATCAATGGCGTTGTCCGGCTTGAGGTCAAGGCCATCAACATCGTCGCCATACGCTTGCGTAACGACATCGTAAAGCTCTCGCCAACGGACCACGATTCCGGCGAGATGAAGACAAAAAAGCTGACAGCGCTGCTGCACAACGAGCAGGTCCGCCGCGTGCTCTGGAAAGAGGCCGTTGCAACGAATCGCCCCTCGCCCGGCGTACTCTCCGGTGCCGGCAACACCCTCGCCTTCAACACCAAGGCCCTCGAGCGCATGGCCCAGATACACGAATCCGGCACCTGGCCATAAACAAAACCAGCCGACGGCAATCGGCGCTCAGCGTGAAAACCTGCGCTACTTCACGCCTTTTGCCGGATCCCACTCGCCTTGCAGCTTGCGCACATAGAGAATCTGCCCGATGTGGTACGCGTTATGCGAGGCAATTGTCGCTACGAGCGAGGCATTCTTGGCCAGTTTCGCGTCGTCAGCCGACTCTACTGCCGTCTCCCAATCAGCGAGAACCTTATTCAGCTTCTTCACCAGTTCGTCCCATTGCGCCGGCGTGAAATTGTCGAAAGTCTCGTTGTTGTTGCCGTCGTAGGGGCCCAGTTTTTCGCCCTTGAACTGCTGCAGCATGCGCGCATCCCAATACCAAAGGTGGTAGGCGAGCTGGCCAACCGAATGGTTGCCGGGTCCGGCCGTCCATTTAGCCTGCTCGGCCGTAAGGCCCGCCACGGCGGTGTTGGCCGGCACAAACCAGTTTGCCGTGTCGTGCGTAGTTCGCAGTTGTTCCAGCAGAACGCCACGCAGAGTCGTCGGCGGCTTCTTGTTGCCTTGTGCCAGCGCTGAAAGCGACACGGCGAGCAGTAGAAATAGAGTGAGCTTGCGCATGAGATTCACCTCTGGAAGATGGATGGAAAATTATAGCGCCAGCTCAGCTTCAACCGGAGAGTCGCGGCCGCCGGGTGCTCCAGGGCTCGGCTGCTAGGTCTTCGCAGCAGGGTGGAGATTCCGAGTTTCGGGCCTGGGACAGCAAACACCCGAATAGCGCACTGTCACACAGAGAACGGCCGAAAGATTCGCGGTTGATTTTAAACGGGATCCAGTTGAGCCACCGAGACTTCGAACCCCGAGACCCAACAGCAAACTTGTCAACTTATAAACTCGCTTCTCGTCCGCTGTCCCTCGTCCGCTTGCACCTGTGATTCAATAGAACAGTATGGCTACACGACGCAGGGATACAGCTCGAGGTCGCTGGATTGCGGCAACCCGCAAGGTGCGCGAGCTGCGCATGGTTGCCAGCGCCCTCGCCACTACCGGCCACCCGGTGCTGGCCCAGATTGTCCCGGCGCGCTTCTGCAACCTCTCCTGCGCTTACTGCAATGAGTACGACAAGGTCAGCGAGCCGGTCCCGCTCGACGACATGTATCGCCGCATTGACCACCTCGGCCGCCTTGGCACCGCCATGATCGGCATCTCCGGCGGCGAGCCCCTTACCCACCCGCAGCTCGACGAGGTCATTGTCCGCATGCGCGGCACCGGCGCCATTGCCGGCATGATCACCAATGGATACCTGCTCAACGTCGAGCGCATCGAGCGCCTTAACCGCGCCGGGCTGGACCATATGCAGATCTCTATCGACAATCTTGAGCCCGACGAAGTTTCAAAAAAATCTCTCAAGGTGCTCGACAAAAAGCTGCAAATGCTGGCCGATCACGCCGAGTTCCACATCAACATCAACTCCGTCGTCGGCGGTGGCATCCGCAATCCCCAGGAGGCGCTCGTCATCGGTCGCCGAGCCATTGAGCTGGGTTTTACCTCCACCATCGGCATCATTCACGACGGCGACGGACAGCTTAAGCCCCTCAAACCCGACGAAGCTAAGGTCTACGAAGAAATGAGCAGCTGGAAGAAGGTCAACTACTCGCGCTTCGACGACTTTCAAGCCGCCATCGCCGAGGGCCGCCCAAACGACTGGCGTTGCCGCGCAGGCTCACGCTATCTCTACATCTGCGAGGACGGCCTGGTGCACTATTGCAGCCAGCAGCGCGGCTACCCTGGGGTACCGCTCGCCGACTACACAACCGCTGATGTCAAGCGCGAGTTCCTTACCGCTAAAAGCTGCGCTCCGCATTGCACCATCGGCTGCGTCCACAAGATCAGCTACATTGACCACTGGCGCGCGCCGCAAACCCGCACCGTCTCCCCCGGCGGCGGCGACCTCGTCCAGATCGAGACCTAAAAGTCGCCCGCAGCTGACTTTTGTTCAAAATCGCCAAAAATCGCGTGCAGCGCAACCCTACATAGTACCTCCCTCGGCAACAAGCACCTGAAAGCTGACTGCAGGGAGTAGAGGTCTGCCTTAAAATAGTTGTGACCAACATACTTTTGAGCTTGTTCTGAGCTTCGATCGAGGATTCCCCGAGCATGGCAGCAGTTTTGAAATCGCAATTGGTAACGCAGGTGGAAACAGCGGCCGCAAAGGCCGGCTTAACTTTGAGTTCCGTTACAGAGGGCGTCGATTTCAAGGGTCGCCCCACCGCCAGGTTTGAGCTGACACTGCCCAGCGGCGCCAGCACGCTCAACCTGGAACTAAGCGAGAATTTCAGCTTCGATAAGCCAGAGCTTTTGCCGCAGATGACTGCGCACTTGGCCGCACAGGCCAAACGCCTGCGCAACCCGCGGCCCGAGTGCTACGTGACGCTGGCCGGATTGCCAATCGCATTCGGCAAGTTCGAGTGGCCGTTCCACCAATCGACTTCCGGCGCCGACACATACATCGTTCATGGCGAAATGCACCTTGCCGACGGCGGCGAACACAACCTGCACGCCAAAGTAGCTGCGGCCGTGACGCTGACATTCGCGGAGATCGTTCCCGCAATGGAGCAGCCGTATGCTGAGACGTTTGTGTACAACGCGGTGCGCAAGACAGTCGACCTGGGCCAGTTGGAGTTCCTCAAAAGCGGTAACCGTCAGCCGGTGCCTGTAACTACGCGCTTCTATAGCCGCTGGCAAAAGCGTTTTGTCTTTACTGACACGGATGAGAACGAGCGACTACGTTATCTGTTGAGCAAGGTGTATTGGCTCTCCGGCGTGCTGGGCGGCGGTAAGCCGGTTTGGATCGCCGATCCGCGCGACGCGCAATATCTCAACACCACTGAACAGGACCTGCTTCAAGCTGCGAAGAACGAAGCGGCAGTTGGGCTCATGACGGTGGACGGCGAATATGCCGCGTCAACTCCCGCATTGATGGAAAGAGCATCGGAGTATCGTGCTGCGCTTGATGCAGCATTGGACTTTACGAAGCCCAAGTTCAATGAGTCGATGCGGTCCGGTCAGGCGAATATGTAGGGTCTTTCTGCTTCATGTGCTGGTGGGCAAGGAATTAAAAGCTTAGTAGATCGTCACTGCCCTGCTTTCCTGCATCGCAACACTGCAACACTCCGTGGTCGCAAGTGACCTTCGGCAAGGCATCTTTCATTTCTTGTTGCCAAAAAAGAGTTGATTGTCTGTTCTTGGGTGGGCCACTAACTTATGTCGAATAGCTCTCGCGCCGCTCTGACTGATGTCACAACTGGTAGCACCCTTGATTCGCCGCCAGCATCTAGGGTGGACACTCCCTCCAGCACTCCCTTTTCTCTTGAGGACCTTGACCTCAAAGACACCACCATCCTGAAGGGCTTGGCGATCATACAGATCGTGCTCCACAACTTCTTTCATTGGATCGGGCCCACACATCAGAATGAATTCACCTTCAACCCGGATCGATTTCCCCTGTTTCTGGTGACCGTCGTCAAACCGGCGCTCGCACTGCAGGCCATTTTCACGTTCTTTGGCCATTTCGGTGTCCAGGTATTCATTTTCCTATCTGCGTATGGACTCACAAAGAGCCACTGGGACGGCTCATCGACTTGGGGCTCCTTCATGTGGAGCAGAATCAAGAAGCTTTACCCGGTGTTCCTGCTCATCGTCATTCCATGGTATGCAGGCGTGTGCGCCAATGCGGGGATGGTTAAGACCTGGCATAGTATCGGGCCGGAATTCGTGTGCATGCTGCTGGGTATCTCAACCCTTCTCGGCTATGGGCTCCCTGTAGTCGGCCCGTGGTGGTTCATTCCGTTCATCATGCAGTTCTACGCAATATGGCTCCCAATGCGGAAGCTTGCAAGGAGATTCGGTTGGCAGGGGTTGGCACTGCTATTTCTCGCTTGCCTGATCGCGGTATATACCCTGAATCCGCTTCTGGCTCATTGGAACATTAACCTGATGCAAACACCGATCGGACGAATGTCAGGACTTTGCCTCGGCGTCTTTGCTGCGCGGTATCCACTTCGGATGAACAGCTTGCCAGGAGCGGCTCTAGCTGTCGCTGGCACAATTTTGGTTGTCCTCGGTAGCTTCTATGCAGCTTTTTTCCCACTTACCTTCCTTGGCGCAATACTTGTGTGGCTTTGGACCTACACAGTATTGCGTGCACAATTAAGGCGCCTCTTCCTTCTTGAGCTTGTCGGACGTTATTCGCTGGTGATGTTCCTGTTGAATGGCCTGGTGAGAATTCCGTTTATGGATTATGCGACCACGCCGGGTGCCCAGTTGCTCTTTGGTGGCATTAGCCTTGTCATAACATTTGGGCTCTCGGGCATAGTGTATGAGTTGCTACTTAATCCCCGGGGCCTTAGGAGCGCGTTTCAAAAAGCTTGCTGACTTCTGTTTATAAGTGTCGGAGTTCGTCAGCAATGCCTACAATGCGCTGCCGCATCCTGAACAGAATTGAGCTGAAGACGGATTAGCCTGGCTGCATTTCGGGCAGCTTTTCACGCTCGTCGCTTGACCGGCGGTTGTTGCCGGGGCTGCAGGGTAAATCGGCTGGCCAAAGATTGGCATCGGTATTCCAAGCGCAGCAGCGATGCCGCCTGCCTGAATCGCATTGAACTCTCGCACGCGGCCCGGCATAAAGAAGCACTCCACCAGGCCCACGATCGCCGGAATTCCTGTCCAAAAAAAACACAGGTAGAGAATGCCGAGTCCAGTGCGCCGCAAATAAAAATGGTGCGCGCCAAAGCTCCCCAGAAACAGCGCCAACAGAATGCCTACTACTTCGTCGCGGCGCACAGCTTCGAATTGCTGATAAAAGATAGCTTGCGGATTTGGATAAGCGAAGCTGTTCATCAGGTGTCTCCTTGCTAGTGCGCATGAGAATACGCAGCCGGTACCCCGTAGGTTCCCGGCGGCTATAGCAGTTTCGGAATTGGTGTAGACCGAAAGCACACGGCGAAGTGGCGTTTTCATCAAGAAAACGCCACCTCTCAATGCTCTCAAAAGTTCACGTAAATTCCGAAACTGCTCGAGGGCCCTGCTGGCAGGAGAACTGCCCAACCTCTGAATTGTCCCCCCAGACCACTGGATTGTGCCATATTCCTCTAGTACTCTGCAGCCAAATTGCACCGGTAGAATCGAATCCATCATGAGCGATACGCATACTTCAGCAGCAGCTAGCGGAACCTTTCTGATTGGGGGCGATCTCCTCGTCAATCGCATGGGTTACGGAACCATGCGGCTCGTAGGAGACGGTGCCTGGGGTGAACCGCCCGATGAAGCCGAGGCGCGCCGTGTGTTGCGCCGCGCCGTCGACCTCGGCGTAAACCTGATCGACACCGCCGATGCTTACGGGCCAGAGATCGCCGAGCGCCTGATTGGCGAAACGCTGGCTCCCTACCCGGCAGGAGTCGTCATCGCCACCAAAGGCGGCATTACTCGGCAGGGACCTTCAAAAACCGAGTACGTGGGCCGCGCCGGATACCTGATTCAATGCGTAGAAATGAGCTTGCGCCGGCTTAAGCTCGATCGGATTGAGCTCTACCAGTTGCACCGCATCGATCCGCGAACTCCGCTGGAAGAACAACTGGGCGCGCTCAAGCGAATGCAGGAGCAGGGGAAAATCAGGCACATCGGCTTAAGCGAAGTTACGCCTGCCCAGGTGGAAGAAGCTCGCAAATTCGTTGACGTGGTAACAGTGCAGAACCGCTACAGCCTCGGTGACCGCCGGCATGAAGAAACGTTGAACTGGTGCCAGCAGCAGGGCATCGGATTCTTGCCGTGGTATCCAATCGCCGCCGGAAAGCTGATGAAACCAGATCATCCGGCAGCCGCAAAGCTCGCAAGCATTGCCGCGCGGCACGGCGTTTCGGTTTCTCAACTCTCGCTGGCGTGGCTGTTGCAGCGTTCTCCGGTGCTGCTGCCAATTCCGGGAACATCGAAAGTCGCGCATCTCGAAGAGAACGTGGCCGCGGCGGATCTAAGGCTCAGCGCAGAACAATGGGCTGAAGTTGAAGCGGCGGCGGCTTGATCAAATTCGGCTCATTCCAGCGATGATAGTAATATCTCAATCCGCCGGTCCGGCACCAGCCAGATGAGCGCCACAATAACGTAAAGGCACTGCGCGATCCAGTGACCAAAAAACGCGAACGGTATTGCTACCGCATAAATCAACACCGAAAGAATCCCTTTGCGATCTTTCCCAACTGCTTTGGCCACCATTGAATCGGCGCCTTCCGCAGAGATAATGGTCCGCTCAAGCACCCAGTAAGCGAAGCCCGCCATCATGAGTACCATTCCGTAGAGCGCTGTTGGGTGCGGCGCAAATCCACTCACGCCCATCCATCCCGTGACGAACGGAAACAGCGAAAGCCAGAAAAGCAAATGCAGATTCGCCCACAGATAGAGCCCTTCACCCGCTTGGTTGCGTGCAGCAGATGATGGTGATTGTTCCAATAAATACCAACGTAGACGAAGCTTAGTACATAAGTGAGCAGAACCGGCAGCAAAGGACGCAGAGCGTCGAAATCTTTCCCCTGAGGAACGTGCAGTTCCAGCACCATGATGGTGATGATGATGGCGAGCACGCCATCGCTGAATGCTTCAAGTCGGCTTTTCGACATTGCCGTTAACGCTCCCTGAACGGAAACCGAAGAAATATCGGCCTTGTTGACCGAGACTCGATGTTCCAGCCTATCAAGAAGGCCTGCTGTCGGAACATCGAATCTCCGTCAACGCAATTCGGAATTCTGTTCTACCTGGGAGCCTGCAATCTAAGGGCTCTTATGCGCAGCACGAAGGCCCGCAGCAGCTCTTTGCCTCAGGCTTAAGCGCATACACCTTTACGCTTGCCGCTGCCGCGTTCACGTCGTACTCCGCAAGCAGCTTGCTCAGATCTTCGTGCACACTCGGAGTGGCCGGTGTGCAGCACGAGCTCTGTGCCATCTGAAACGGCGACCCAGCATCCATCGCAGGAGAGCAGCAGCCGGATTGATTCTCTACCTTCGCATAAGCATTCAGGTCGGCGCCGCTATCCACAATCTCGACGTACTTGAATCCGGCGTCCAGCAGCCCCTGCTTGTAATCCTCAATGCGGATTGCGCCCGCAATGCACCCGACGTATGCGGCCAGGCTCGATGCGATTGCCGCCGGAAGCTCGGCCTTCAATGCAATATCGCTGGCGGCAAGCCTGCCGCCGGGCTTCAGAACCCTGAAGATTTCACGAAACACCGCCGGCTTATCCGGCGCCAGGTTCAGAACGCAGTTGCTGATCACGCAGTCTACGGTCGCGTCCGGCAAGGGTAACTTGTCGATCGTCGATAGATAAAAATCTACATTCGTATAGCCGCCTGCTTCTGCATTGGCGCGCGCGCGCTCAATCATCTCCGGCGTCATATCGATGCCGATGGCCCGTCCTGTCGGTCCAACCTTCTTTGCGGCCAGGAACACATCGAGCCCGCCGCCTGAACCAAGATCAACTACAACCTCGCCGGCTTTCAGATGTGCAGTCGCCGTCGGATTGCCGCATGAAAGGCCCATGTTCGCCTCCGCAGGAATTGAAGTCAATTCCTCCGCGCTGTATCCAAATGCCTCTGCCACAGCTCGTACTCCAGCATGTTCGCTTGAAAGCGAGCTCTCAGCTACCGCGCCGTATTTGGCCTTCACCGAATCCAATAATTGCTCTGACATATGATTCCTCCCTGGAACATATTCGCTAAAACGACTATATACTTGACCTTCGTATTCGTCAATGCGAATATATCTACATGGCGACAAAAAACCAATTCGACCTGGTTCGCTTCTTCCAGGCGCTTGGAGATCCGACGCGGCTTCGGCTGCTGAACCTGATGGGCGAACGCGAAATCTGCGTCTGCTACTTTGTTGAGATTCTCAACTCTCCGCAACCCAAGATATCTCGCCACCTGGCATATCTGCGAAGCGCAGGCATTGTTGCCGCACGCCGAGAGGGCAAATGGATGCACTACCGGATCGTGATGCCGCAGCACACCGGAGCGGCCTGCGTGTTGAAGCAGACGCTCGAAACGCTTCGTGGCGAGAAAGCAATGCAGGCTGACAGTGCCAGGCTGGCTAAAGCCTGCTGCATACCGGGGCAGCTGGTATCTGTAGCCAGCGCGCCAAAGCCGCTCCCCATCACGATGGCCTGAGGGCCTCAACAAGCCATGCGGCAACTGCGCCCGGCAGTTTATTCTTGGCACGATGGCGAATACGCTTTCAGTTGTGCTTATCACGCAGAACGAAGCTTCCAACCTGCCCCGCACGCTTAAAAGTGTGAGCTGGGCGCAGGAAATTGTCGTCGTAGATTCAGGCTCAACGGACGAAACCGTGGCCTTGGCCCGGACTGCGGGAGCGCACGTATTCGAGGAATCCTGGAAGGGCTTTGCCGCGCAAAAGAACGCGGCCATCGGCCACGCGACTTGCGATTGGATTCTTTCGCTCGATGCGGATGAAGAAGTGACTCCGGAACTGGCGCGTGAAATTCAGGCCACCTTGGCGGAAACTCCGCCATTCAGCGCCTACCGGCTTCCCAGGCTCAATCACTTCATGGGCAGACCTCTTCGTCACGGCGGCTACTGGCCCGATCCAAAACTGCGATTGTTCAAACGCGGCTGGGCCAAGTTTGCTGAGCGCGCGGTTCACGAAACAATGGAGTCAGGCGGCCCGGCAGGTGAACTGCGGAACCCAATCCTCCACCACTGCTATCCCACAATTGAAGAATACGTGGAACACGTGAACCGCTACAGCACGCTGAGCGCGTCGATGCTGATCGAATCTGGCCGAGCCCCGCAAAACACGGCGGCGCTCATTTGGCATTCGGTAGTCAACCCCGTGGCCACGTTCCTCTACAACTACATTTTCCGGCTTGGTTTTCTCGACGGACCTGAAGGGCTGCTTCAGCACCTGAACCACTCAATTTACATCCATTGGAAATACGCCAAGGCATGGCACGGGCGAAACGGCAAAACGCTATAAGTGATGGTGACCAGCCACCAATGCCACCATGCGCAGGAAAAGCCATAGCATCACTAGAACGACAGCTACCGCCAACAGCAGATCCGAGCTGCCGCCCAGTCGTTTGCGCGGGTTCAATTTGACCGACATAAATTGATCCGCATTGAAAACGACAACATAGTACTCCCACTTTGGTCGTTCGGCACAGAAATCAAGTGCACAATTCCGCCAGGCCATTCGCAAACGATGTACCTACCAATTTCGGCTGCATTTCCGCTATCCTCATGAAAGCCGGCCGCATGAATATAGCTTTTTGGTCAGGATCCCCAAACGGGCTTAAACCCCGCTCTCTATTGGTCTTTGAAGGCCGCTTCAGCCGCTGCGAATGCAGCCCGTATCATTTGTAGAACGTAAGGAGAATTTGATGGCGACTGCGACGACGAACCCTGCCAAAATAAAAAAAGTGCTCGCCGCCCTGGACGGAAACTGGCAGGCGGAGATGGAGGGTTATCACACCTACAACGCGCTGGCCGACCGCGATCAGGAGCCGGTGCGCGCACGGGTATTGCGGCACCTGGCCGCCGCCGAGCTGGAGCACGCGGCCCTGTGGGCTGAGCGCATCAAGGAGCTCGGTGGCGACGAGCCGGTGTATACCGGCAACCCAGCAGGCGAAGCTGACTCCCTGGCCAACCGTGCCGGCGGCATTCGCATGGCCCTGCGGCGGCTGGAAATCGAAGAAAGCCGGCACATCGCCAACTACGGCGAGCAGCTCAAGGCGCTCGGCGACGAAGGCTCAATCGCCATTCTCGACCACGTCATCGAGGACGAAAAAGAGCACTATCGCGAGCTAGGATCGCTTTTGCGCGGACATTACACGGCTCCCGCGGGCGCGCCAAAAATTGAAGCCAAAGCGGTATTGGAAGAAATGCTGGCCAAGCGGAACCAGGGACGCAAGCAGCCCGGCGCATGGATCGGCGATGCGATCTACGGCGTGAATGACGGACTGGGCGCGATCTTCGGCATCGTTTCCGGCGTGTCTGGCGCAACGGCTGGCGACAGCAAATATGTTTTACTGGCAGGATTGTCTGGCTTGATTGCCTCGGCGCTATCCATGGGCTCCGGTGCATACCTCGCCGCAAAAAGCGAAGCAGAGATCTATCATGCTGAGTTGGCGCGCGAGCGCGAAGCCATCGAAATGAATGGCCCTGAAGCGCGCGAACTGCTCTCGCTCTACTACCAGGTGAAAGGTCTGCCGGAGGAAGACGCTCAAACGATGGTGAACCACATTGCCAGCAACCCTGAACAACTGTTGCGCGCGCTGGCAAGTGAGCGGCTTGGCTCAAGTGAGGAGTCGCTCTCGAATCCGCTCGTTTCAGCCAGTTCGGGAGCGCTTTCAACCGCGATTGGCGCGGCTATTCCGATCATCCCGTTTTTCTTTTTGCAGGGCGTGCCTGCGGTCATCGCTGCGGCTGTCGTTTCGCTGATCGCGCATTTCGCCGTCGGTGCGGCCAAGAGCCTCATCACGGTACGGTCCTGGTGGTCTTCCGGCATGGAGATGACGATTGTCGGCGCGCTTGAAGGCGCGGTCACTTACGGCATCGGCATCATGCTCGGCAAGGGCGGGATGTAATGGGGGGCCTGATCCCGTTAGGCGACGTTTCGCGACGGCCGCGCGGATTCGCATTCGTAACCACGCTGGTCATTTTGGTCAACGTGTACGTCTTTCTGCTTGAGCTGGCCGGCGGCGATCGCTTTGTGTATGCGTGGTCCGTCATACCCTTGCGCATCATCCACGGTCAGCACCTGATCACGCTCGTCAGCTCCATGTTCATGCATGGCGGCTGGATGCACATCATTGGGAACATGGTGTACCTGTGGGCGTTCGGCCCTGCCATTGAGGACGCAATGGGGCACCTGCCGTTCCTGATTTTCTATTTCACTGGCGGAGTGGCGTCGATGATGGCCCAAGTGCTCGGCGCACCGCACACCACCATCCCCTGCCTGGGCGCGAGCGGCGCCATTGCGGCAGTAATGGGCGCATTTATCGTCACGTTTCCGCGCGATCGAATACGCACGCTGCTGTTCTTTGTCATATTCTTCCGCGTCAGCTACATCCCGGCAGTGTTTCTCATCGGCTTCTGGTTTCTGATGCAGGTGCTCAACTTCGGCGCGGTCGCAAATGTGCGCATGGGCGGCGTGGCATATCTCGCCCACATCGGCGGATTTCTTTTCGGAGTAGCAACTGCCCGCATCTTTGAAGACCCGCGCCGCAGGGGAGTTCCCACCAGCAATTACTACTAACCTGTTGCGGCGCGAGCACTCCCCGTCAGTGCTTCTTTTTTGTATCCGGCGCTGGCGCGGGTGGTGGCACCTCAGACGTCGCAATGTCCGAGACAACCTTCCACGATCCATCTGCCTGCTTGTGATACACCGTCACATAGCTGCCGTGATCGTTCATTACCTTCTTTGTGTTCGCATCCGTCATCGTCATGGTGTACGAGCCCTGCGAATACGCGAGATCTCCCGACTTGGCCGCATCCACCTTTGAGGATTGGAATTTCAACGTGAGCGCCGGATCGGTGACCATCTGACTGATCATTGTATGGATGGCGTCCTTGCCGGCCGCCGGAGCCATTCCGGGAGCCATCAACACAGCATCGTCTGCGTAGTATGCTGCGAGCTTGTCGGCGTTTTTGCCTGCGTAATCCTGGTTCCAGGTGGCTTCAAGATTCTTAATCGCCTGCACGTCCGCATCGTGCGTATCGGGAGCTTGATTGCAGGCAGCCATCACCATCGCGATCCCCGCGACACATGCCAGGGAAACAATCTTCTTCATGGATCAACCTCGCTTTGTGAATTAGGGGAGATGCCGAAGACCAGCCAGACGCAAAGCCGCACCCGGTTCCTCGGCAAGAAGCAGATATTACTCAAGCCGGGCAACAGGAATCAAGAACAATTGTGCTGGATTCTGGTTCTCAAACGATACGCGCCGCGCGTTCAGCTGCCAGGTAAGCGAGCCACGCGTCCATCCCCGCACCAGTCTTGGCGCTTGTTTCAAACACGCGAATACCGGGCCGGATTTCATTGATGTTCTTAAGCGCAAGCTCACGGTCAAATCCGCAAGGCTCAGCAATGTCTATCTTGGTGATGACCGCCGCGTCGGCTGAGTTAAACAGCGTGGGATATTTCAGCGGCTTGTCTTCACCCTCAGTCACGCTCAAAAGCGCCACGCGAATCTTCTCGCCAAGGTCATAGCTCGAAGGGCACACGAGATTCCCGACGTTCTCAATAAACAGGTAATCAAGCATGGGGAGCGTCACTCCTTCCCACGCGCCCAGATGTTTGTCGATCATCTCGGCATCAAGGTGGCAGATGCCGTGCGTATTGATCTGGCGCACCGGCGCTCCGCTGGCCGCAAGTCGACGCGCATCGTTGTCGGTTTCAAGATCGCCCACCAGTGCCGCAACTTTGGAGCCCTTGGCACGTAGTTCGCGCAGCGTGCGCTCTAGAAAAGCGGTCTTGCCGGTTCCAGGGCTCGAAACAAGATTCAAGACCAGCACACCCGCCGACGTAAAACGACTGCGAAGGCCGGCAGCAAGCTCGTCGTTCTTCTTCAGAATTCCGCGCCGCAGCTCAACAATCCTGGTCGTCATACCGTCTCCTCAACCTCGTCGATCTCGATGGAATCAATCTCCAGTTCGCGCCCCTGCTGCAAGTCGCTGGCCGGCTCGCCACAGTGAGGACAGCGAAAGCTCTGTAGGCTTGCAAGCTCTCCCTGTTTGCCGCAAACCGCGCAATGCACCACGACGGGCAAAATGTTCACCACCAGCTTTGACCCTTCCAGCGGTGTGCCTTCAACGCTGATGCCCCAGCAAAATTGCAGCGAGTCTTCAATCACCGACGCCATAGCACCTACGCGGAGTCTAACTTCCTTAACCCGCGCGCCGGGGTATCGCGACACGGTCTCAGTGACCGCGTCTACGATGCTGGCCGCAATGGAAAGTTCATGCATGAAAGCTTGATTTTACGCTTCCCACAGTAAGGCGCTCCACAAAGGGCACTGGATCCGCCATTTACAATCAGAACGTGCCGCAACAAGCATCTTCAGTGATTATTCTGGCCGAAAATCTCACCAAGGTTTACTCCGCGGGGAAGCTTCAGGTGCCCGCCGTGCGCGGGGTTTCCATCAAGGTGGAACGCGGTGAGTTTGTCGCCATCGTCGGGCCTTCCGGATCAGGCAAATCCACCCTTTTCTACCTGCTCGGTGGATTGACCCGTGCAACTGAAGGGCGTGTGGAGATTGATGGCATTGACTTTGCCAGCCTCAGCGACGGTGAGCGGACGCGCCTGCGCAAACACCGCATCGGCTTCGTTTTTCAAAAATTCAACCTGTTGCCGACCCTTACGGCCATGGGCAACATTGAAGTTGCCTACTCCATCAGCGGGCGCAAGGAACTGCTTGATACGGCGTACCTTGACCATCTGAGTGAAATGCTCTCAATCGCAGGAAGGCTGGACCATCGGCCCTCAGAATTGAGCGGCGGCGAACAGCAGCGCGTGGCGATCGCACGGGCATTGGTCACTCGGCCGGCAATTGTGCTGGCGGACGAGCCGACCGGCAATCTTGACACCAAGAATTCCGATGCCGTTCTGGCTATGCTGATGCGCTCCAACCGCGAACTGGGCCAGACGACGCTCATGATCACGCACAACCCGGAGGCGGCAGCCATCGCCACCCGGATTCTGTACATGCGAGACGGCCAGATTGTGCGCGAAGAAAAGGGCTCTGGAAGCGGCGCCAAGCCGATTTCAGCCTAGCGCTGACCGTTCCCGAACAGCCCGTGGAAGTGCTGGATTTCGAAGGGGCAAGCCCCGGAATCGAGGCCAGATTGACCTCATTTGGGCCGCCCGGTATACTCAAACTTGCGACTACAGCGAATCCAGAGTAGCTAAGTTCTTAAGCCGCAAACTTCAAGTCGACGCGACCATCAGGGAGACGGCGACTTGGCAAAAGGCGGACAGAATACACAAACTCTGGAATCGATCTATGCGGGAGTAGCTCAGTGGTAGAGCATCGCCTTGCCAAGGCGAGGGTCGCGAGTTCAAATCTCGTCTCCCGCTCCAACCTCCCTCCGGCGCCAGCCGGGTTGGCTAGGGTGGTTTGGAATGTAGATCCAGTAAGAAGGCTGCCCTGCCAAGGCGCGGTACCCAAGTGGTAAGGGAGAGGTCTGCAAAACCTTTATGCGCCGGTTCGATCCCGGCCCGCGCCTCCAATTCTTCCCAACTGAGTTCGTTTCCGGGCCAAAGCCCCCTTACCGAGGGATTCGATCTCTCTGGGGCCGTCCGCGAAGGTGGTTTACCTCGTCTTGACGCACCGTGGGCCGCCGTTGAGGAATGGCCCGACCATTGTCATCGCGCGGACGCATCTCTATCATTGGGCGATGCAGACTCTTACCCGTCGAAACGCGCTCTCGCTTCTTACTGCCCTTGCTGCAACGGCCGGGGTCACATCCTTTGCGGAAGACGCGTCGCCATCACTGACGCAGTCTCATGCATTTTCACTTAAGAGCTTGAAGGTGGTGCAGCAAAAATCCGGCTGGGAAACGCGACCTGTACTCAGCGGCAAGATGGCCAATGGAGAGGCGCTCGACGTCCATCATTCCTCTCTCCCCGCCGGGCAAATGCCGCATCCACCGCATCAACACAAACAAGCGGAGTTGATGGTGCTGCTGGATGGCAAGATTGACTTCTATAACAATTCCGTAACCGAGCACATGGTCAGTGGCGATATCGCGTTCGCAGCGCCAAACCAATTGCATGGCTGGAAGAATGTCGGTGACACGCCTGCGCGCTATTACGTAATTGAATTCGGAATCGATGCCTGATAGCCGAGACATGCTGACGAAATACCGGATTCGTGTTGCCGCCAGCATCTTCGGCGCGCTGCTGCTCCAATATGCGCCGATCGCACTTGCTGCGCCGGCTCCAGTCGTTGCAATCGAAAGCGGCAAGCTTCAAGGCGCGAGCGAGGCCGGGATCGATTCCTACAAAGGCATCCCATTTGCCGAACCGCCGGTCGGCGAGCTTCGGTGGCGACCTCCCATGCCGATCGTGCCATGGAAAGGCATTCGCGACGCGACGGCCATGCAGCATGATTGCATGCAACTACCAGCGCCCAGCGAAGCGGCTCCAGGCGGTACCACCACTCCGTCAGAAGACTGCCTTTACCTGAACGTTTGGACACCCACCGGAAGTCGCGGTAAACATCTCGCGGTGATGGTGTCGATTTATGGTGGCGGATTCTTGAACGGGGGTGCTTCACCCGCCGTCTACGACGGCACAGCATTCGCCCAGCGCGGTGTTGTTTTCGTTACTTTCAATTACCGCCTTGGTCGCTTCGGCTTCTTTGCTCATCCTGCGCTTACCGCCGAGCAAAGCACTGGTCTACTTGGTAACTACGGGTACATGGACCAGATCGCCGCGCTCAAATGGGTTCAGCGAAACATCGCAGCATTTGGTGGCGATCCCGCACGCGTTACGATCTTCGGCGAATCAGCCGGCGGTTCCTCAGTTCTTACTCTCATGACTTCACCAATGGCGCACGGGCTGTTCGCACAAGCGATCGTTGAATCCGGCGGAGGCCGCGACGGGAAATTTCCGCGCTATGTTTGCGACCGCGATTCGAAACCTGGCAGTCCACCTTCAGGCGAAGCAGTTGGCATTGCCTTTGCAAAGAGCAAGAACATTACTGGCGTTGACGCAAGAGCATTGAAAGCGCTGCGCGCCCTGCCGGCAGATGCCATCGTAGATGACCTCAACATCATTACGCGGCGCACATCGCACTCCACCGCTGCAACCTATCCGGGCCCAATGATTGACGGGCAGCTTTTGATTGAAGGCTCGCAATCTGTTTACGAAGCTGGTCGACAAGCGAAGATACCGCTCATCATCGGCGCCAACGACAATGACCTCGCTTACCCGCAGGGCAACACCGTTGCCGAGTTGCTCTCCGTTTTCGGCGCGCAAAGCGAAAAGGCAAAACAGCTATACGATCCCGACAACCAGAACAACGTGCACGACATCGGCATCCGCGTAGCAAGCGAACGCGCCGAAGTTGAGCCGGCGCGGCATGTAGCACGAGTCCTCACAAAGCAAGGGCAGCCTGTTTACCTGTATCGCTTTTCTTACGTGGCACCGAATATGCAAAACCAGTGGCCAGGCGCCACACATGCTTCTGAAGTTCCCTATGTTTTCGACACTGTGAAGGCCCGCTATGGCGCTGCGCTCACGCCCGCCGATGAAGCAATGGCGAAGGCGATCATTGACCGATGGGTGGCATTTGCCAAAACCGGCAAGCCCGACGTGGCAGGCGGACCCGCATGGAAACCGTTCGATCCGCAGCATGAGTTGATTTTTAATTTCACCGGGCATGGACTGATTGCAGAACCTGATTCGCTCAAGCAGCGACTCGATCTGACAGAAAAGACTTATTCTTCCCCTTCGACTCGTTGAGAACCGTTGGGTAGCACGATTGCGAATTCAACGGAATGATCGTCATCGCGCAATCGCGACGGATTTACTTCGGCAATGCGAAAGCCACGTATTCCCCACCTGTCGGAATCCGCGGATCGCGTCCGCCGCCGGAAGCGATAACCATATACTCTCGCCCATTGATCTCGTACACTGCCGGCGTTGCATTTGCCGGATAGGCCAACTGATATTCCCAAAGCAATTTGCCCGTGCGCTTGTCGTAGGCCCGAATTTTTTTATCTTCAACTGTGGCCGCAATAAATACAACGCCGCCCGCCGTAACAACCGGTCCGCCGTAGTTTTCCGATCCCGTTGTTCCCAGCCCTTGCGCCACCAGCTCGGGATATTCGCCGAACGGTATCTTCCACACATACTCGCCCGTATCCAGGTTGATTGCGTTGAACGTGCCCCACGGCGTCTTCACCGCCGGATAGCCTTCTTCATCAAGAAACTTGTGATAACCGGTGGTATCGTACGTCACTTTTCCGTCGCTCGAATCCTTCGCGTCGTTGCCGGACTCCCCGTTAAGAATGAAACTTGCAACTGCGCGACGATCTGTCCCAGAAATTCCCGTAAACGCTGGCATGCGTCCCTGGCCGCGCTGAATAATTCCCGATATCTGCTCAACGGTGAACTTCTCATTCAAATTCAATAATGACGGCGCGGCCGGCGGAGTTCCCTCGCGCTTTTGCCCGTGACACACTGCGCATTGTGCCTCATAAACAGATTTGCCGCCTGAACCGCCTTCATGTTTCACTAGCGATTCCGTCAGGCCGACATCGTTCGCGTTGATGTAGAGAATGTGTGTGTCAGGATCGTACGCGGAGCCGCCCCATTCCGCACCACCATCCCAACCAGGAAACATCATGGTGCTTTGGCCCACTCGATTCGGAACGAACTGTCCTTCGCTTACCAGCGTGCGCAAGCGTTGCAGAGCCCATTCATGAGCTTGCGGCGTCCTCTCCGTAAGCATGTCTTCGGTAACCATCTGGCGCGAAAACGGCGCAGGCTTGGTCGGCAAAGTTTGTACCGGTGACGCCACTTCGCCGGGGACCGTGCTCGCCGGAAATTTTTTTATTTCCATCGGAAACAGCGGTGTACCGTCGACGCGATTGAAGAGATACAGGTAGCCTTGCTTTGAAGTCTGCGCCACCGCAGGCACATCTTTGCCGCCGCGCCGCACCGTCACCAAAGTTGGCGGAGAAGGCAAATCGCGATCCCACAGATCGTGATGCACTGCCTGAAAATGCCAAAGCCGTTTTCCCGTTGCCGCATCAAGCGCAATCAGCGAGTTCGCAAAAAGATCGTCGCCCACGCGATCGGCGCCGTACCAGTCCGTTGCCGCCGAGCCGGTGGGAATATAAACGATTCCGCGTACGTTATCCACCGCCATGCCGCACCAGTTGTTTGCAGAGCCGCTCGTCTTCCACGCATCCTTTGGCCACGTCTCGTATCCAACTTCGCCTGGATGAGGGATGGTGTGAAATATCCAGCGCATTTTCCCCGTATGCACATCGTACGCACGAATGTCGCCGGGCGGAGCAGGCAAAGACTCCGGCGTGCCGTCGCCCATAATAATCAGATCTTTGTAGATGGATCCAGGACTTGAAATGTACAACGACATCGTCTCAGGATCCCGACCCAGGTTCTCGCGCAGATCAATGCGGCCGCTCTTGCCGAAATCCGCCACTGGTTTGCCCGTGGTTGCGTCTAGCGCGTAAAGAAAATAATTAATGCCGGCGAATATCCGCTTATCTTTGCCGTCGGTCCAATAGGCCAGGCCGCGCTCCGGCTTGGTAACGCCCACTCCTGAATTGAAATTCCACAATAGCTTGCCCGTGGCCGCGTCCAGCGCAAAAACTTCCTGATGAGGCGAATAGCCGTAAAGAACTCCATCCGCGATCAACGGCTGCGCTTCGAGCCCGCCCTTCTCGTGGGTGTCGTAGCTCCACACAGGCTTGAGCTGCGCCACGTTGCCTGCGTTGATTTGCTTGAGCGAAGAATAGTGCAGATTATCCGGCGAGCCGTTGTACGTTGCCCAATTTGTGTTGTGCCCGGTTTTCGCCCGCACCGTATTGCCTGGCCTGCCAAACACATACCAAACGGGCAGTAAAGCAAATGCCGCTACAAATCCAATCGTCCAGGCGATCCCACGCTGTTCAGACATTTTCGTTTGCTTCGACCTCGGTCAGATTCGGCCCCGAGGGGCGGGGCCGCGCAGCAACTCGGTTGAAGTTGCAATCATCCGCCTCATCCTACAATTTGGCCTGACCATCGTCAAACTGCAAAACAAAGTCCTTTCGTCATCAAAAGAGCCGACTTTCTAATTTATGCCAGTTCGACCAGTTCGTATTCGTCCAACGCAGGAAGGGTAAATTCTGCAAAACCCGCATCGTTCTTGACGGATATACTCTCACGCGATCTGGTCGCCATCGCAGACCGTAAATTGCCTTTTACACGCACCTGAATGTCCTTCAATGGAATGGGCTCAAAGTACGCAGTGTCAGAATGTCCCGTTAGATTGATGAAGTGCATCAAGTACCGGTCCTTCTGGCGCATAAAAGTGATCTGCACCAGGGGATGCGCATTACTGGTTAGTTGGCGCCCGGTAGGAAGCATATCGTCGACTAGATCGCTCAACAACCGGGAATGCGCTTCTGAACTGTGTTTGTAATAGAGACTCCCAATATCCCACGGCAACCAGGCGATCTTCCCCTGCCCCATGTTCTTGATCACCAGGCCGGGATCGTCTGTATCTTTCCAGTCCACGTGCACGAGCTCGGGCGGTCCGTACATCGACGGAGGAATAAACGTGAGGGAAGAATCCGCACCCTCCACCTGCAGGAAGTCGCCGTACATAAACACGACGTCAATATCTTTGAGTAAAGGAAACAAGGCTTTGTTGCGAATGCGAAAATACGCTCCGTCTGGAGACTTCCAGAGTTTCACTATTGGCGCTATCTCAAACTCCGGCACAGAAGCGCTTGCTGCAATCACTCGGCCGCCGCGCTGGATATAGCTCTGCAGGTTGGCCGGTACCCGACCTGGACAGATCACCAGATCGGCTTCACGCTTGACCATCCAATCGAGATTTTCCATTGCAGCAAACGGAATGTGCTGCTCGCTCAGGAACCGGAACATGCCGCGGTAGGCATCCTGGCCAATTTCAAATCCCGTGCCTCCCGAATGAGGGGCGAGCAAAAACACACGCGCTTCGCTCGTCTGCCCCACGAAGTACTGCTCGTGCTGCTTGAGCCAACCATATGCCGGGATCGCAACATCAATCGCCATTCGATCCTGCTGTTCGGCTATGGTGCCGTGCAGATTGAACGCCGCGCCGCCGCCGTTCGCAACATCCTGCCAGATTCGGGTACGAATCTCGGCCTGCGGCACCGTAGCAAAGCGCCACGGAAAATCGATGAACGACATTCCCTGGCACACCACTCCTTTGTCGGGGTAGCTGTTTTTCCAACGGTTTGAATTGTCCGCAGCCGAGTATGGCCAGAGCGGAGGGGGGCGCCGGACCGCCGTGTTCGCCTCGCCGTAAGCAATATCACCAATCTCAATCGCTGTCCCAAGCAAAGCCGCTTTAGGACGTTTGTTTTTGAGCAAGCTTCGGATCTTGAGCGATACCTCAGTCCCCGCATCGTACAAGAATGCCCGATATTCGGCATCCGGAGCCTGCGGTACACCACGATTAAAGCGCTTGTGATAGAGTCGCTCGCAATTGTCACAATGGCAGAGACCAAGCTGCCTCTCGCTGTAATCCGTGGCCGGATTACTGAACATGTTGAAGAAACATCCGTCTACATCGTATCGATCGAGCGCTTCCGTCAATATCTCAATCGCCTTTTTCTGATACCAGTCGCCGTTGATGCACGCCAGATAAAGTCCGTTGTAGATCGCCGGCTGGCCATCCGCCATTTTGAAAAACCACTCGGGGTGTGCATCGTACACGTCTTTGTGAGTCTTGCTGAAGTCCCAGCGGCTCACAACACGGATATTCCGTGCATGCGCTTCCTTCAACACTTCGCCAAACATGTCGCGCCCCTTGGGAAGATAAGGGCTTACATAATCGTATTGAACTTGGCTCGGATAATGCGCCGTTATACCGCCTGCATTCATCATCAGTACGTTGACGTTGAAGTTCGCTACATCCTGAACGAATTGCTTTGGATTAAGTGCGGAATTTGTTTCGCGAAGATTGGTCTGCAGCCAGCGAATTGGCTCCGTCATCCACCAACCCGGCTCCGCATCGCCCGAGTTCACTGGTGTTGCATGTCCTGATTCAGTCAGGGACTTGAAAAGGACAGATGAAGCGGCGACTGCGGCGGCAGAATGAAGAAACGTGCGTCGTTGCATGATCCCAGGTCCTCTTTTCTCCCATTGCCGTTTAGGCTGAACTCGTCGAAGCTAAGGTGTATCGCTTCGCAAGCAAGCCGTCAAGCAGAGAACGAATGAACCCACGCCGTGCTTCAACTATTCACTTTTGTGCGGTGTCACTGCTGGCGTCGCAATTGCCGCCGGACACGGATCGTTGCCGCAGACTGCGCCAGTAATTCCATGCCCCTCGGTGATGGTGTAGATGCGATCCACTCCCGGCAGTTTGATCGTTTCCTTTGCGCCGGATGGCCAATGAATTTCCGCGGTTCCCGCCTGCTCTGAATCGCTCAGCCCGAAGTGAACACGCATATCGTTCGAAGACAGATAGCTGCCTCCGCTCAGCACATCGCCCCGCTGGCGAACGCCGGCTGCCGTCAGGTACACGGTGGTTCCTACTGCATCACGCGGACTCTTGGGGCCACCGATAAAGTGCAGGTCTACCCAGTGGTGATGATCGGCATTCACGTTGCGCAGCAATATTGGAACGCCGTCCATATTGTTGACGATGACGCTGATTTTTCCGTCGTTGAAGATATCTCCAAACGCGGCGCCGCGGCCAACACCCACTACTGCAAGACCTGTTCCCTCTACCGCGGGCATCAACTGGAATTTGCCGTTTTTCAGGTTGTGATAAAGCAACGGACGCTCGGCGTAGCTTGTGCCCCACTCCGGATGACTATCTACGTTAGGGTAAACGTGGCCATTGATGATGAGCAGATCCTTCCATCCATCGTTGTCGTAATCGAGGAATCCATCCGCGAAACTGACAAAGGGAATCGCTGAAACCGCAATCCCGGCGCGATAACTAACATCCGTAAAGAAGCCAGTGCCATCATTCTGGAAAAGCACGTTGTAGTCGTCGGCGAAGGTTGTGCTGACAATGCTCAGGTGGCCGCTGTTCTCGTAATCGCCTGCCGCAAGTCCCATGTTGGCCACTTCGCGGCCGTCGTTATTTAATGCGAATCCACTCAGATAGCTCGCGTCTTCAAACGTGCCGTTCCCTTTGTTTATGTAGAGATAATTTGGTGTCGAATCATTGGCGACAAGCAAATCCATCTTGCCGTCGTTGTTCACATCGGCAAACAAAGCGCCAAGGCCGTAATAGCCTTGCGGGTCATCGACGCCAAGTTTCTTACTCACATCGGTAAATGTGCCATCGCCGTTGTTATGAAACAGATGATCTTGCTCGCCCACCAATCCGCGCGGACCGCACATGACCGGCTCGCCGCGATACTGACAATAACCAAAGCCCACAATCTTCGAGCCGGAGTAAGGCGGATTTTTAAGATCGAACTTCAGGTAGCCATCTACAAAAAGGTCAAGACGCCCGTCGCCATCGTAATCGCCAAATGTGGCCCCCGCTGACCACGTACCGATCGCGACTTTGGCACTTTCTGCTATATCCGTGAATGTCCCATCGTGATTGTTTTTGTACAGCCGATTCTTACCGTAGTTCGTCACATACAGATCTGGCCAGCCATCATTGTCGAAGTCACCAACTGCACAGCCGTAGCCCCAGCGGCTGTTCGCCACTCCGGCCTTTTCCGTCACATTTGTAAAAGTGCCATCGTGATTGTTTCGAAAGAGCGCCGCATGTGGCGCTTCTGCTTTGCCATCGAGGGCCTCATACGTTGACCCATTCACCAGATAAATATCAAGCCAGCCATCGTTATCAAAATCGATGAGGCATACACCGGGACCCTTGGCTTCGAGGATCAGCTTCTTTTCAGGTGTACCGGCCTTGTGATGCCAGCTGGTCAGGCCGGCCTTCTCTGCAACATCCTGAAAAATAATTGGGCCCTCTTTTACGAATCCCCCGGCGGTGATGGGACGATGCTGGCTGTCGAACTCAGCATTGTGCGGGCCGGCGTTTGCCATTCCTCCTCCAGCACCTCGGGACTGCTGCCCCGTTCCTCCGGCCGTCGGCTGAGTCTGCTGCGCATGCAGTAGTGATCCGCCAAACAACATTACCAAAGCCACGAGCGCGCAGCGTGATTGTGCGGCTTGCCTTTGCGCACAGCACTGTTGCCACTGGGTACGCAAAATGCTCCGCAGCAAACCGGATTTCAATACAGGGCTTCCGTGTCTGAGTAAATTCGACTCGGATGTCAGCATGATTGACCACCGTAAATTCGTTTTAATTCTTCGCCCAATTGTAGTCGAGTTGATCTTACCGGCGCTGGCGCGCCTGGATCGATATGCCGCAGCTAAACCTTATTGCGTTTGAGGGCTGACGCCAGGAGTTTCTTCAGCTTTTCCTTTTTGTTGAGCTGCCTTCAACTGCGTAAAGATTGAATCGCTTTCTGCCTTTTTTAGGCTGCTGGTCTTTTCGAATTCAAGCTTGGCATCGTCTTTACGACCCATCGCCTGGTAAAGCCGAGCCAGCCGCCAATGGATATTCGAATCTTGGGGTGTCAATTTAACAGCGGTTGTGAGTTCGCGCAGCGCATCTTGCTGGCGCCCCTGGTCCTGAAAAATAATCCCGAGATTCAAATGTGCTCTTGCAATACGAGGATCAATCTTCAGCGCCTTCTCAAGCAGTGGCAGAGCTTCACCCGGTTGCCCAAGCTGCACCTTGCAATCGGCCAGAAAAGTCATGGCCTGGGGATTATCCGGAACATTATCCAACTCGGCCTGAAATTCCTTTTGCGCTTCCTCGCACTGGTTCTGTGTCCAAAGCAGATAGCCGAGTCCGTAATGCGCATTCGGCCATTTTGGATCGGCTTTGACGGCGGCGCGAAACTGCTCAATGGCGCCATTCGTATTCTTCATCTCGTCATAGGCCTGCCCGGCAAGCATATCCGCTGCTGCTGATTCCCCATTCAACTTCAGCAGTTCCTGGTAGGCATCGAGCACACATTGATACTGCCTGGTATTTAGGCAGCTTTGCGCCAGCGAAAATCGATAGAGGATATTCTGCGGGTCGGCGATTGCAGCCGACTTCAAAAAAGGAATCGCCGCCGCGTACTCGCCCAGCGAAAAATGCGCCATGCCAATGAGTGTTGAAACGCGAATATGATCCAGCGAGTCAGCCGGAAAAGTTTTGAGGAGCGGAGTGAAGGTTTCAATCGCTTCCTTCATGGCTGCGGATTTGAAGTAGGCCAGGCCGAGATTCAAGCGGATTCCCGACATGCGTGGATCGATGACGAGGGCTTTGCGATAAAGAGGAATCGCCTCTTTGTAGTGCTCCTGCCGCGCCTCAATTAGTCCGAGGTCCGCATATGCTTCAGCGCTTTCAGGATGCGCCTTCAAATAAACGCGCCACTCGTCCGCAGCCTCGGCGTATCGTCCCGACTCCTGGAGCAGTCTGGCATTTTGTCTGTGGTCGGTGGTCACCGCCTGGGATTGCCCACAACAGGAAACGACGCCTGAAACGAGTGCCAGACAGATGCCCAGTCGAACTGGAAGCCTCACGAATATCCCTCTAGGGATATTCTCTCGCCTTAAAGCTACCCGGCGCAACGGTCTGGGCAAATGCGCTCAAAAACAATGAGCGCGGCAGTCAAACTGCCGCGCTCAAAGGTTGGTTATAACCAGCAAACTAGAAGTTGAACTTTCCGCCTAGTTCGAGCTTGCGGGAATCGTAGATTGAGGTGACCTGACCGAAGTTGCCGTCATGGTTGTTGGCATTGACACCGCTAAACTGCGTCTTGTTGAACGTGTTGAACGATTCAAAACGAAGTTCGAGGTTCGGGCCTTCATGTCCGGTGAGTTGGATGTTCTTCGTCAAGCTGAGGTTGAAGTTGTTCAAGCCAGGACTGCGGACGTTGTCCTTACGAGCGACGCCCCAGCCTTGGTTACCACCACCAAACCACGGAGCAACCGGATCCGTATAGACGCCAGCGGTGGCGCCATTGAACCAGGCTTTCTGTGTCTTGGGGTAACTGATCGTTCCAACGAGGTTTGGACGGTTGCTGGTGCCGCCGCCCAGTCCAAGTGTATCTGTTCCGTTGTAGGCGACGTTCAGAGGCAGACCGGTCTGGAACACCGTGATGCCGGAGATTCCCCATCCACCTGCGACGGTCCGATAGGCCGCGTTCGAGCTGTGCTTCGCAAACGGAAGCGCATAAACATAGCTCACGTTGAACACATGACGGCGATCCAATCCGCCCGAGCCCTTGTTGTAAGCATCGTTGAAAGGATTCGGAACGGCAGTTAAGTCGCCCGTTCCTGACAACGTATCGATCAGGTGCGAGAATGTGTACGCCAACTGGGAGGTAAGTCCCCATTTGTTTTCAAAGCGCACGCCAGCCTGCAGCGAGTGATAGTGAGAGTTCAGCTGGTTCTCTTCCTGGGTGATGCTGCCAAAGCCCGGATACTGACGGAGCTTGTTGGCAACGAGGGCGCCGCTCTGAACAGCATAGCGGTCCGAGTAAGTTGAATTCCAATTGGGATTGGTAGATGAGACTAGACCGTAGTTCACTCCACCAAGGCGACCGGTTGACAAAGTATTGTTCGCATTATTTGTCAAAGGCAGTGTATTGATGGCGCGATCGTCGTTCTGATCCCAGCCCGAAGAACCAACGTACTGTAGCGCCGCGACAACGGACGGCATCAACTGGTGCTGAATACCTAGGCTCCAGTTCATGGTGCCCTGAGGCGGATAGTTATACTTGATGTTCGTCAAGCTGGACGGATACAGGTTGAGGGATGGTATGCCCGACGAAATCGGCGTTCCCGGATTCGAGAAGAATACGTTCGTCGGAGCAGGCTGATAAGCGAACGGCGGGTTCAAAGCGGCGTTGTACACGTCGTTGCCTTGAGTGCGCTCGTAGAAGATACCAGTGCCGCCACGAAGAACGGTCCTGCCGTTTCCAGTCAGGTCATAGGTGAAACCGATGCGCGGCTGCCAGGTGAAATAACGGTTCTCGACGTTGCCCTTCGGGAAACCATTAACTCCGGCTTCGTTAATGCCGTTCAGATAGAACTTCTCGCTTCCGCCACCGTACGTGACGAGCTGCTTTGGATCAAGAGTTCCATCCGTCTGAATCGGGTTAGCCAATGAAGTGTTGTATGAGCTGCCAACGAAGTTGGCGAACTTGTTATAGCGCTCAAATGCGTGTGGCAGGCCGTCATAACGGAGACCCAGGTTGAGGGTCAACCGCGAATTAACATGCCAGTTGTCCAGCATATAGAGACTGTAGTTGTTGTTGACCCAGTTCTTGCCGTACAGGTATTCAAGCTGGTTATAGCTTGCGGCCATGCCCAGCATTGCATTGACAATTCCGTCCTTTGAAAACGCGTTGTTGTCAAAGTTCGCTGAGCCGTTCGTGTTGGCCTGCAGTTCCTGGTTCTTGTAGGTGTGCAGCCAGCCAACGCCAAACTTGAACTGGTGGCGTCCCTTGGTCCACGACAAATCGTCGCGGTACTGGAAGCCTTCATAACCGTTCTTCCACGGGAAATAAGACGGGTTCCAGTTTGCTCCGAGCGGCGTGCCTTGCATTGCAATGGCAGGCATAACCGCTGACGACATCCCGTGCGTAATAGCAGCTTGATTCGTCGAGGGGAACAGGCTGTTTGCAGTCCATCCGCTCGGGAATGTAAGTCCATAGCCCGAGCCTGCAATTGGAGTCAGGTGGATCTTGTTGCCGCTGTAGAAGACCGCAGTTTCGTTCAGCAGCGTTGACGAGTAGGTTTGCGTCAGCTTGATGGCTGCCGTGTATGACGGATTTAGCATCGTCGTGCCGACGGTCGCGAAGCTGCCGGCCCAGAGCGGCGGGAAGAAGGTCTTATCCATCGCGTCGTGGAGGTAGTGGCCCATCAACTGGAACTTGCTGTTGATGGCGTGATCAATGCGAACCGTATCTTCGCGGATGTTTTCAGGCTGCTTGATCGAGATGATGAACTGCTTGCAGACTGCTCCGGTGCAAGTTGTGTTCGGCTTCGGGTACACGGCATTAATCTCGCGCACCATGTTCTGGTCCATCATCGCCAACGGAATAAGGTAGGTTCCGGTGGTTGAGTTGTACGGGAACGGTGAACCGGGCGTGAGCCCAAGACCGATTTCCTTTGCATATAAGGCTGCATTAGTGGGATTTCCCGCGGCATCGACTGGATTGGGAACGTACGGCACGTTGGCGCCCTGCGGCGTGTAGTTGTAATCCGCTCCCAATGTCGGAAAGTTATTGCTCCAAAGGTCATTCGAGACCGAAGGTTGGCTGCCCTGGATCAGCTTGCGCCATTCCTCGTTCCAGAAGAAGAACGTGCGGTTCTTGGCCTGGTTGTAAACGTGAGGAATGTACAGCGGGCCGCCAATGTTGCCGCCCGGCATGTTCAGTTGGAAGATTGGGCGGGGCTTGACCGGTGTTGCCTGCTTCAGGAAGTAATCGTTTGCGTTGTAGGCCGTGTTGCGGTTGAACTCATACAGAGTTCCGTGATATTGCCGCTGACCCGACTTGATCATCATGGTGATGGTGCCGCCGGAACCAATGCCGTAGTCGGCCGAGTAGTTCGAGCCGAGCGTCTGGAATTCGCCGATAGCATCCTGTGAAGGAAGGTTCATAAAGCAGCCGCCGCAACCGCGATCGTTCTGCTCAGCACCATCGATCAGATAGATGTTGTGCGCTACCCGCTGGCCATTGAAGCTGATGCCGTTGGCAGCGGTGAGCGCATCGATGCCGCCGAATGAAGGCAGGTTGTTGGTAACGCCCAGGCCAAGGGCCGCAAGCTGCACAACGTTACGGCCGTTGGTGGCGAGCTGACGAACCTGCTCACCGCTGATCAGCGTGCTGACTTCGCTTGTTTCCGTCTGCACCTGCAGAGCGTCTGCTTGCACGGTAATGGTCTGCGATTCGCTGCCCACCGTAAACGTGACGTTCTGTTCCAGAGTCTGCGCAACGTTCACAACGATTCCAGTTTTCGAAAACTTCTGGAAGCCCGCTGCGGTCGCAGTCAGAGTGTAAGATCCGGCACCGATGTTGCCGAAACGATAGGCGCCCACGGAGTTTACCGTGGATACCCTCGAAACGCCGGTACCAGTGTTGACAAGAGTAACGCTCGCGTTGGGAACTACAGCTCCACTGGCGTCAGTAGCTGTACCCGTGATGACCGCGTTGTCCTGCGCCCATCCGCGAGGCACTGCGAGTAGGGTAAGGGCGATCAGAACCATCAAGAACGCTCCAAATCCCTGCTTGCGCAGTCCTTTCAAAGTTTGCATCACAGTACTCATAATCCCATCTCCCACGAAAACGTTTCCTCGTTCCGCCGCCCCCAACACGCTCTGATAATGCACATTTGTTCTGACATGTTGAGATCTGGCGCGGTCAGTTCGAGTTATTGATTGAGTAACGGGACCATCATGCCGCAAGAAACAAGACCAGCCTGCTTCTCCGTTGAGAATCAGTCGCGGCCCAGTGGCACTCCAATTTGTTTCCGCAATCACTTGCGATCACCTTTCGATCTGGGCGCCTGCAGGCTTGATCGTGATCCTGCAAACCCCACTTCGCTGCGGTCCAAAATCGGATTTAAATGCGCATCGCGCAAATGTCCCGATGGATAAATCTGAAGAATGCATAATGGCGCACAAACATCGGTACGTATCACTCTTTTGTGTTCAGACAAAGGAAATCAGCCCGCACGAATCCCAACCCCGTTGAAATCTCTTCCTGTGGAAAAGTCCCAACGAAATTCGGCCGCACCAAGCTTTAGACCGTTGCCTAAAGTTGTGTATTCTTCAGTGCCTGCAATAATCCACCTAAGCATTCAGGGTTGTCAATAGAACTAATCGATATTTAACTCTATGCATTTTGTTTCTATGGAAAGTATGAAACCTATATAAACTCAATATCATCATATATATGAATGCGCTCTTATTTTGGCTACAATAACTGGAATAAGCTACAATTCCTCCGATGGAAAAACGGATTTCCTATTGCACTTTTTGGACTGAAGTGGTCCGAAATGAAATTCCAAATTCCTATTGAACTATTGAAAATAGGTAACTTAATTGATCTATGTATCCCAGTGTCTCGCTCGACTTGCGGGCTAGAATTTTGCGGATATCGCCGACTCATTGAGCAAATCGCTCATGCATTACCTAACTAGCTACTAATCGAATGATTTACGTCTGCACTCGAGCTAAAAGTGGCTGCCCAGCCTCTTCATCTCAAAAAATCCCCGAAAGTTGTAATTTGCGACACGATTTTCTTGTGATCGAAGCTGGCAAGAACCAGATCAAGGCGAAAGTCTAGTGAAACTTCGAGAGACAGCAGCTTGCTGGTCCGCGTGGCAAATCCGATATTCAGTCTCCGACTTTTATTCACCCACATTCCAATTACGATCGCCGCTTTCACCATTTCGCTTGCGATAAACGCGTGATCACTGCCTCGCCCGCTAGCGCGCATCAAAATCTGGAAGGTGGATATCTGGAAGATAGATCAAAATCGCACTCCAGGAGTCACGCGCCTTGGACGCGATTCGCCTGAATTTGACCGCATCGAGGGAATAAAAAAATATCAACGAAATTCCACGGAATCATGCCTGGCATGCCCCAAACGCCTGTTCGGTTGTAAAAAGCCGCGATGCTATCGGTGTCGTTGGGCTGGCCGATGCTAGGTCTGGCAGCGCTGGGAATGCTACCTTAGTCTTATACCGACCGCAATTTAACAGGAGGCATTTTTTTGATTCACGCAACCTCCCACTATCCGACCACCAACAAGCATTTGATTCGTTGGGTGGAGAAGATGGCGGACCTTACTCAGCCCGAAAAGATTCATTGGGTTGACGGGTCGAAGGCCGAATACGAGAAGCTCTGTCAGGAGCTTGTGGATGCCGGAACATTCACCCGGCTCAACCGCAAGTTGTGGCCCGGCTGCTACTACGCCCGCACTGATCCAAGCGACGTAGCCCGCGTCGAAGATCGCACATTTATTTGCTCTCTTTCCAAGGACAACGCCGGCCCCACCAACAATTGGGAAGATCCGTTTGTGATGCGGAAGAAGTTGAAGACACTGTTCCACGGCTGCATGCGCGGCCGCACCATGTACGTGCTTCCTTTTTCAATGGGTCCCATTGGCAGCCCTATGTCGCAGATCGGCGTCGAGCTAACAGATTCGCCGTACGTGGTTGTCAACATGCGCATCATGGCGCGTATTGGAACCGCGGTCTTCAAAGAAATCGACAAGGGAGAGAAGCGCGTTGTTCCTTGTGTACATTCAGTCGGCGCTCCGCTGAAACATGGGCAAAAGGACGTTGCGTGGCCCTGCAACAAAGAAAAATATATTGTGCATTTTCCTGAGACGCGCGAGATATGGAGCTACGGTTCCGGATACGGCGGCAACGCACTGCTGGGCAAAAAATGTTTTGCCCTGCGCATTGCCTCGAACATCGCGCGTGACGAAGGCTGGATGGCCGAACACATGCTGATCGTTGGCGTCGAGTCACCCACCGGCGAAAAGACTTACATCGCAGCGGCGTTCCCATCCTCGTGCGGCAAGACGAATCTCGCCATGCTCATACCGCCTGCTGGATTCAAAGGCTGGAAGGTGCACACCGTTGGCGACGACATTGCCTGGATCAAGCCTGACGAAAACGGCCGGCTGCGTGCTATCAATCCTGAGGCCGGCTTCTTTGGCGTCGCGCCCGGTACCTCGGTCAAAACCAACCCAAGCGCCATGGCCACCCTCGCCAAAAATACTATCTTCACCAACGTGGCGCTCACGCCCGAAGGCGGCGTCTGGTGGGAGGGGATGACCGACAAACCACCTGCCAAGTGCCTTGACTGGCGCGGCGATCAATGGACACCTGAAATTGGCAAGACTACCGGCAAGCTGGCCTCACATCCGAATGGCCGCTTTACTGCGCCCGCCAGCCAGTGCCCCAGCATCGATCCGGAGTGGGAATCGCCCAATGGCGTGCCCATCGACGCATTTGTCTTCGGCGGCCGACGTCCCACCACACTTCCGCTCATCTTCCAGGCTTTCAACTGGTCCGGTGGGGTTTATCTGGGCGCCACCATGGGCTCTGAAACTACCGCAGCCGCGGCTGGGGCTACCGGCGTAGTCCGTCGCGATCCCATGGCCATGCTGCCCTTCTGCGGCTACCACATGGGCGACTACTTCCGGCACTGGATCAAGATGCAGCGTTCGCTCTCCGTCACCCCGCGTGTTTTCCACGTCAATTGGTTCCGCAAGACGCCGGAAGGCCAGTTCATCTGGCCGGGCTATGGCGAAAACATGCGCATCCTTAAGTGGATCGTCGACCGCGTCCACGGCCGCGCGCAAGGCAAAGAGACTCCGATTGGATGGACTCCGTACTTCGAAGACATTCACTGGGACGGCCTCAAATTCACACGTGCCGCGTTCGACGAGCTCCAGGAAGTGAACCGCGATAGCTGGCGCAGGGAAGTCATCGGCCACGAAGAATTCTTCATCGCGCTTCACGATCACCTTCCCAAAGAGATGATCTACGAACGCGAACTGCTAATCTGCCGGCTCTAAACAGCGGTACAAAAAAACAAGGGGCGCGAGATCGTCAGATCCCGCGCCCCGTTGTTTTGGCTGAAAGCTGATAGCCGAAAGCTCGCCCAGCAAGTGCCGAATAGCTCTAATGCTGCCGCTTGGTGCAATCTTAAGCGGCCAGTCAGTACACCGGAACCCTGCCACGGAAAGCCCGGGGGACTGTGCAGCATCATTACGCCGAAGGCGTGCGCGGATGTTAATCAACTTCCGTATAGGCGGTGACTTGTCCGGAACTCAAAAATGTGGGTCGCTGAGTGCGTCTGCGATTTTGTGTCAACTGAGAATGCTAAACAGCCTACGGGCGTGAAGTGCGTTTCCGGATATCTTTCCAAATCCAGAGTTCAAGTCAAGGGTGATGAGTGATTTTCCTCAGTTTAGGAGCGCCGGTCTGCAAATAGCGACGATGCTCCTCTTGCTTACCGAGGGAAGATGAGCTATGATCCCTCGGTAACCGTGAGGAAACATTCATGAGCAAACCTCCTGACCTGGTCCAGGGAACATTGGATCTCTTGATTCTCAAGATTCTCGCCCTTCAGCCGCTTCACGGTTGGGCACTCAGTCAGCGACTCAAACAGGTTTCGGGAGACGTGTTGCAGGTGAGCGACGGGTCTCTCTATCCGGCATTGCACAAGCTGGAACAGCAAGGTTGGATTCAGGCGGAGTGGAAGCCGACTGAGAACAACCGGAGGGCGAAGTTTTACTCTCTCACGCGGCTCGGACGTCGGCACCTTGAAAGAGAAGCAGCAAACTGGGACCGAATCTCTACGGCGATTTCCGGTGTGATGAGGCTAACGGAGGTCTGAGATGCGAATCGAAAACTTGCTGTACACGCTTCCCTTGCGGCTGCGTTCGCTGGTTAATCGCAACCGCTGGGATGCTGATCTCGATGAGGAGCTGCGCGATCATATCGACCGTCAGATCCAAGAGAATTTAGCGCGAGGAATGGGGACGGAAGAGGCACGCCTCGCCGCGCTCCGGATGTTTGGGAACCTTGTCGCGCTTCGCGAGCAGACACATGAGACCTGGGCCTGGGCTCCGCTGGAACAAATCTGGCAGAACTTCCGTTATGCCGTCCGATCGGCACGGCGTGCGCCATTACTCTCCGTGATGGCGATCCTGGCTCTCGCGTTAGGCATTGGACTCAACACTGGCGTGTTTACTATGTTGAACGCGATGTTCCTCACAGCTCCAACACTCGTAAATCCGGCGAGTTTTGTTCAGCTCTGTCCCCGGTACTCGGGGTGGTTCACGGGGGCAGATCAGAATTCTGCCTTCACGACCGAAGACTTTGACGCCATTCGCAGCCGTTCGCAAGCTCTTGAGGAGGTGGCTGCACAGCAGCAATACTCTGCGCTCCTGGAACAGGGAAACAAAAACATCCCCATATTGCTTGCTACGTGCAATTACTTTCACGTACTCGGAATTAATCGTCCGCTCATGGGCAGGTTCTTTGCTTCTGGCGAGTGCCAGCGCGGCACGGGAACGCAAGTGGCCGTGCTGAGCGAGCCATTGTGGAAACACCAATTCGACGGCGATCCGGGCATCATAGGCAAGACAATTCACCTCAATGGCATACCCGTGGCTGTAATCGGCGTTGCGCCCTCAGACGCCGCGAATTACCTTCTTGGCGGGGTCTTTGTTCCCTACACGCTAGAGCCTCAACTGAATCACTCGAAAGATTTGTTTGCCAGTCTAGACACACCATGGCTATCCATTACAGGAAGGTTGCGCCCAGGATCCACGAGAGACGACGCACGGGCCGAGTTAACGGCCATCATGAACCAACAGGATCGGGCGTACGTGGAACGGAAAATCTCAGCTTTCAATCGGAAAACGTCTCTAGTTATTACGAATGGTTCGTTTATCGAGAATCCCAACCTCCGTAGCCTGGTAATGGGATTGATGGTGCTGATGCTGGGGCCTCTGGCGCTCATCCTTCTGCTTGCCTGCAGCAATGTAGCCACGCTTTTTCTCTCGCGCACGCTTGCACGCAGGGGTGAAATCGCAATTCGCCTCGCTCTGGGTGTAAGCCGATCGCGGCTTGCCGGCATGCTGTTGATGGAAAGCCTGCTAACCGTTTGCATTGGTGGAACTCTCAGCATGCTGCTGGCCTATCGTGTTCCCCTGCTGATCATGAACACTATGGCGGCGGGTAAGGCGACTTTCGTTGTGCTCATTCGTCCTGAGTGGCGCGTCTTTGGCTATCTGGCGATCCTCATGGCAGCCGCAACCGTGCTGTCGTCGCTGATGCCGATTCGCGCCGCATGGAAGCTGGATCTCCTGACGGCACTGAAGGGACGTGAAGGTGCTGCAACTGTTCGCTCACGCACGACCAGCGGTCTCATCGTTACGCAGATTGCTTTGGGCTTTGTACTGGTCTGCGCAGCGGTCATTTTCGGCCGGTTGCCCGGTCTCATCAAGGGTGTGGATCCGGGATTCGAAGTCCACCATACGCTTGCCGTACCCCTGGACGTGAATACGTCCGGGAATAATCGGGCTAAGGCTGAGGTTTTTTATCGGGCTCTCGAAGTTAAGTTACTTGCGACTCCCGGCGTGCAGTCCGTTGCTTATGCCAGCCTTCAACCATTCAACCAGTCTCCTCCAGATGAGATCCGCCTGCCACTTCAGATCAAGGGAACTGGACAGCCGGCCTCTGTCGATGATGTGTCGACCGGTTTCTTTTCCTTGTTTGGAATAGGCCTGCTGAGAGGGCGGGTCTTTCTCTCCAGCGATGTGAGTTCCACGGGTGCAAGCCCATTGGCAGTCGTTTCGCAGGCATTTGCCAAACAGTTCTGGCCAGGGGGCGATCCGCTAGGCAAAGCGATCGTGATGCCCGATGATCGCCTCCTAACTGTTGTAGGCGTTGTTGCCGATACCCGTTCGGAGCGGTTCGGTGTTTTCGATGGACCGCGCCTCTACACGCTCCGCGGTCCGTCCGATCTCGCCGGCAACCTTTACGTGGGCTTCCTTGGAAGCGCCAAACCCATAGAGACTGCCGTTCGAGCGGCTGTCAAGAGTCTGGATCCAACGCAATTGATTGCGCCTCGGACGATTTGGGAGTCGCTCGAGAGTCAGGCTGAGAGGATCGCTGCGCTCTCGCACATTATTCTGGTCATGGCATCGGTCGCATTGTTGATGGCCGTCGCCGGTGTATACGGTGTCCTGTCGTTCGCGGTGAATCAGCGGACGCGCGAATTTGGGATCAAAATGGTGCTGGGCGCGAGTCGCGCCACCATTTTCCGATCGGTGCTTTTGCGGGCAATCCAAAACATTGCGATTGGATTAATGTGCGGAGTCGCGCTGGCGGAGCCAGCGATGTTGCTGTTCAATCGACTGCTTGCCAAGTCTCCACTTCCGCTCCGCAAGTTCGATCTGACCGTCTTCGTGACCTCGGCAGTGCTGCTCGCGGTAGTTTCGATGATTGCCATGTACCTTCCCGCAATTCGCGCGATGCGCACCGACCCGATGCGAGTGTTGAGAACGGATTGATGTGAGTTCGGCCAGAATAGTGCGAAAACCGCAAACATCAATGTGGGCCAAGATTCGAATGAAGGTACTCTGACTGGGCGAGAATGGTCCAATTGACGCATAGGTACTCATTTTTAGGCCATAGGTTCAATCTTCAACTGATGACTCCAGGCCAACGCCCTCATTGAATCGAGCCTTGCCGTGCTCTATTGGAGTTCCGGTTGTGTGGTCGGCAATCCTTCCCTTTGACGAATATTCGCCTCGAAACCGCCGGTTTGCCCTAAGCTTCTCACAGTCCTATCGTGAGAAGGGTGGGATAGCACTCCTCCGAAACCACCACGTAGAACTTACAGCTGACAGCGGAACGCTTACGCAGCAACATGAAGCAAGGAGCTGGAAGCTGCTCTACTTCATGCCCCGATATTTCCGAATTAAATTATTCGTAGAGCTGTCGTGCGCCAACGGCGGCTCTCCTTCACTTTCCAACTCAGGAATAATCCGCTGCGCCAGCACCTTGCCCAGTTCAACGCCCCATTGATCAAACGAATTGACCCGCCACAAAATTCCCTGCGTGAATACGCAATGCTCATACAGCGCAACCAGCTTGCCCAGCACTTCTGGCGTAAGTTTGTCCGCAAGGATGGTATTCGATGGCCGGTTGCCTTCGAACACGCGATGAGGTGCAAGCCAGTCTGGCGTTCCTTCCGCCTTTACCTGCTCCAGTGTCTTGCCAAACGCCAGCGCTTCGCTCTGCGCCAACACATTCGCGAGCAACATATCGTGATGCCGCCCAAGCGGATTCAGCGATTTCCCAAACGCAATAAAGTCGCAAGGAATCAGCCGCGTCCCCTGGTGAATCAACTGGTAAAACGAGTGCTGTCCGTTTGTCCCCGGCTCGCCCCAGTAAATGGCGCTCGTTTCGTAGTTCACTTGCTTGCCCAACACCGTTACGTGCTTGCCGTTGCTTTCCATCGTCAACTGCTGCAGGTAAGCGGGAAACCGCTTCAGGTATTGCTCATATGGCAGTACTGCTACCGTTTGCGCGTCGAAAAAGTCTGTGTACCAAAGCCCCAGAAGGCCCATCAGCACTGGAAGATTACGCTCGAACGGCGTTGTCCTGAAGTGCTCATCCATCTGGTGAAAGCCATCAAGCATCGCGTGGAAATTCTCCGGCCCAATCGCCAGCATTGTTGCCAGGCCAATTGCGGAGTCCATGGAATATCGACCGCCAACCCAATCCCAGAAGCCAAACATGTTGGCGGTATCGATGCCAAACTTCTCCACCTGCGCCGCATTCGTTGACACAGCCACAAAGTGCTTCGCCACCGCCGACTCGTCAACGCCCAATCCCTTCATCAGCCAGGCGCGCGCCGACTGCGCATTCGTAATCGTCTCCAGCGTGGTAAATGTCTTCGACGAAACAATAAACAGCGTCTCCGCCGGGTCGAGATCGATGACCGCTTCCGCAAAATCCGTACCGTCGACATTGGATACAAAGCGGAAAGTCATGTTGCGATCGCTGTAAGCGCGCAGCGCTTCATACGCCATCACCGGCCCAAGGTCTGACCCGCCGATACCGATGTTCACCACGTTGCGAATGCGCTTTCCCGTGTGACCCTTCCACTCGCCACTGCGCACGCGGTCGGCAAACGCGGCCATCCTGTCCAGAACCGCATGAACCTCTGGCACCACATTCTGCCCATCAACAAGAATGCTTGCGCCCTTTGGCGCGCGCAGTGCGACATGCAAAACCGCGCGACCCTCGGTGATGTTGATCTTTTCGCCGCTGAACATCGCGTCAATCCGCGCCTGCAATCCAGACTCATGCGCCAGGTCCAGCAGCAGCTTCATGGTTTCGTCGGTCGCGCGATTCTTCGAGTAGTCAAAGAATAGGCCCAGCGTCTCAATTGCAAACTTCTCGCCGCGTGTTGCATCGGCCGCGAATAAATCGCGCATATGCAGACCCGCAATCTCTTTCGCGTGCGTCTTAAGAGCCTTCCACGCTTTCATTGCGGTCAAGGGTTTGGGCACGTACTTCTTCGTGGCCTTGCGAACGGATGTCGGCATGTTTAATTCCCTCTGTGATGTTTGGAATTTTTCCGGAATTCTCGAACGATCGTCAGAACAAATGATAGAAGACGTCCCCACACCTGCGTGTGAACGTCGCCTAACGTCCTATATCATTTCCCAATGCAGCCATCAGAAAGAACAGGGCGGATCGCAAGACTATGACCATTCCAGCGCCGTCCTCACCGGACCCCAAGTCCCAGTTGCGCAAGACCATGGGTTTCTGGGATGTGCTGCTTTTTAATATCGCAACCGTGCTTGGCCCCCGCTGGATTGCCGCAGCCGGCCACAATGGCACCTCCTCCATCAGCCTTTGGATTCTCGCCGCCGTCTTCTTCTTCGTGCCCGGCGCATTCGTGATCAACGAGCTATCCTCCCGCTTCCCTGAGGAAGGCGGCCTCTACGCCTGGGCTCGCGATGCCTTCGGCCCCTTCCACGGATTTATTGCTGGATGGACCTACTGGATCTACACAATTTTTTACTTCCCCGGCTTGCTGCTTGCCAGCGCGTCCATGTCCGCGTACATCGTCGGCGGCCGCGGCGCAGCACTCGCCGGCGATCGCACTTATCTACTCTCTGTTTCGCTTGGAATGTTGCTCATCGCCGTCGCGCTAAACATCATTGGACTCAATATTGGTAAATGGCTGCAGAACGCCGGGGGCATTGGTACCTACGCACCGTTAATGATGCTCGTTTGCATTGCAGCCATCGTTTGCTGGCGTCATGGCTCCGCAACTCACTTCACTTTTGCCAACATGCTGCCCACATGGAATTGGGACACGATTAATTTCTGGTCGCAGATTGCTTTCGCCTTCACCGGCCTGGAACTTGTTTCCGCCATGAGCGAAGAAGTGCACGATCCGCGGCGCACATTGCCGCGCGCAGTCTTCGGGGCTGGAGCTCTCATTGCTCTCATGTACATCGCCGGCACCTTTGCAGTGCTCTCGCTTGTGCCCGCAAACAATCTCGACCCGCAGAGCGGAGTCTTCAACGCAATCACCGTGGGTTCAGTCGCATTGCGTCTCGGTTTTCTGGGTGTGCTCGCCGCCATCCTGGTTACGGCGGGCAATGCAGGCGGCGTGGGCAGCACCGTTGCCGGAATCGCGCGTGTGCCGTTTCAAGTGGGAATCGATCGTTATCTGCCCGCGGCTTTCGGCAAAATCCATCCGCGCTGGAAAACGCCTTACATCTCGATCCTCGTGCAGGCCGGACTTTCGGCTGCAGTTCTTCTCTTCAGCCAGATCGAGAACTCAACCGTGATCGCGGCTTATCAGTTTCTGATCTCCGCCGGCATCATCCTTTACTTCATTCCGTTCCTTTATATGTTTGCCGCCGTCATCAAGCTTTCCCGCCGGAAAGAACGAACCGATAATCCGCACGCTGTGCTCATTCCTGGCGGAATACCGGGCGTTTGGATCTGCGGCGGTCTGGGGTTCATTGTGGTGCTGCTGGGAATCGTGGTTTCGATGTTTCCGCCCGGCGATGCGCTCGACAAACTTCGCTTTCAGATAAGCGTGTTTTCAAGCGTTGCCATCTCTGTCGCCATCGGGCTCGCACTTTACTGGCGCGGCGCGCGAACCAAGAGGTAGTCGCTTCGCAGTGCACCTCGTTTATCGGCCGGGTGCCCCATCCTTCTCACAGTCTTATCGTGAGAAGGGTGGGATAGCAAACCCCTAAACTCGCCACATAAAAGCTGGAAGCTAGTGTAGTGCGTCGTAATTAACAACCGTTATAGGCAACGGAACAGAAACGACTCGAGCGGGTCGTACGCCCTGAATCCGATCGACCCGAGGGATGACTGCGGATAAGGTCAATCGGCATACTGAACGCCTAGCTGCGAGCAAAGAAGCGTTTGGGATTACGTACGGTGATCGCGTGGCTCTCCCGCTGGGAAACGCCGAGTTGCGTAAGATAGGGAATCGTCTTGCGAGTGATGAACAGCATTCCATCTGGAGGATCAATTTTGTCCCTCCATTCTTTCGCCTCCTCCGGTAGCAGCGAACCCCCGAACTCTGAATCTTGTGAGAGGAAGATTCTGTCAGCGAAGCCGGCGTCGATAAGCAGTTTGATGCATTCCGCGCGTCTTTCAAATGACGGCTTGAAATCTGCGCTGATTCCACGATGAACGTGGTCCATGCCTAATGAATAACCACGCCTCACGAGACCTAGGAAGTAATCCATATCGCCGCTATCGTCGCTGTGGTCAAAAGACACCCTCGCGGGATCCATACCCTCGTTCAGCAGGATGACAGCAATACTCTCGCCAGCGCGATGAGCTGCGTCAGTGTGAATACGAATTGGCAACCCGGTCGCTTTGCTAGCCCGCACCGCCGCCCGCAAACCTGTTTCTTCAAGGGCGCTAACGTTATTGGTTATGACCCCTATCTTGATGACGCCTGCTTTGATTCCGGTGTCCTCAATTCCCTGTTCCATTTCCTTTAGGAAGAACGCGGCAAGACCTTCAATCGTGCGGGCTGGCATTGATACACCCGAAACTTTCGGCGGGAAAAATCGCTGGCCAGTGCATGCGATCATGTTGATTCCGGATTTGCGCGAGACCTCTTCGAGAAAGCGAATGTTGCGCCAGACATCATAGGTGGTCAGATCGAAGATGGTGTTGACGCCTGCAGCTCGTATAAGTTTAAGTTTTTCGACGGCTTTGGCGACAAATTCTGCCCTGCCACCCCAAGCCCTTGGCCATTTGTTCAAATAGTATGGCCCATCGGCAATATGCTCGTGAGGGAGAGTAAAACCAAGCCTCGACGCGTCGATCGGACCGAGCACGGTTTCAACCACACCCGCGTGCGCGACATCGGGCCCGTCTTTGCTGGCGTTAGCTCTCGCAGCGTGAGCGATACGTAATGATGCCGCCGCTGCGACACCCGCAGCCGTTGTTCGCAAGAGAAATTCCCGGCGCGTAGCCATAAGTCCTCGTACACATAAGCGCTTTCATGTGCATTTCACGCCGACCTCGGCCTCCTGGCTGAGCATGATCGAACGTTTCTCCCGCGATCTGACTGAGAAGCGCATTCGGCGCGGAGTCTTTAGAGATTTTAGAGATCTGGAGCAGTTCATCATGGCTATCAGCGACCACATCGACCGCCACAACGAAAATCCACGGCCCTTCATCAGGACCGCAACCGCATCCGATGCCTTGGCCAAGGTCAGCCGCGCCCTCGATAATGGTCACTCTGCGTGACGCACTGCACTAGCTCTTCTTGTTCGGGCTCCAATTGATCACGTGATACGTCGCTGGTGTCGTACCCACGTTTCTGAACCCGTGCAAACTGTTCGATGCATTAAACACCACGGAGCCCGGCGTCACCTTCACCCATTTGCCGTCAGAGAGCGTCTCGCACTCGCCGTCGCGAAGAATAATCAGTTCCTCATTCACGTGGCGATGTGGCGGATGCGACTCCAACCCCGGGTTCAGAGTTGAAATGTGCATCTCGAGCTCATCTACCGTTGCCGTAGGCGACTTGCACAAGTGCCTCACCGCGCCCACGTTCGTCTTCTCCACCTTCATTTCTTCCCAGTGGAAGACCGTGGGGCCCATCACCTTCCCATCGCCCGTAGCGGCCGCAAGCGCATTCATCGCAGCCGGCATTGCCAGCAATCCAACTAAAGCATCGCGTCTGTTCATCTTTTCTCCTCTGTTTACGCAAACTCGTTTACGACAACATGTAAGGCGCACGTTGCGGACGATGCAGCATGCTGTTTGCTTCATCGTCGTTCTTGAACCGCTCCATCACCGGATCCCAGTACAGCTTTCGTTTCAGCACCATCGCCATGTCATGGATCAGGCAGGTGGAGCAAGCGCGATGCCCCATCTCTACCGGCGATATCGGCTCCTTGCGGCTGATGATGCAGTCCAGCCAGTTGCCGTGCTGCTCCTTGCTCTCGTACAGGTGAATCTCGTCCGGCCCAATCACTGACTTGATGATGCTCGGATCGCTGGCGGCCAGTGCCGTGGCGTCATTCAACTTCGCCACCGGGTCGCTCTTGGTCACCTGCTCGTTACCGCGCGAAACAAATATCCATCCCTTGTCGCCGTAGAACTTGATGCCGTTTGCAAAATCGCCGCTGATGCTCATCTGCACGCCGTTGGCATAAAGCGCTTCTGTCCTGAACGGCCCGTGCACATCCCACAAACCGTGGTCGGGAAACTCCGCCTTGCCCCAAACCTCAACCGGCCCGGTGTACTCGGTATCCATGCCCCAGTGGGCGCTGTCGATGTGGTGCGCGCCCCATCCCGTAATCATGCCCGCGCCAAACTGGCGGCAGCGCAGCCAACCCGGCCTGTCGTATCCCTTCTGCGGATGCACGCGATCGACCGTGTAGTACACATAAGGCGTCTCGCCAAGCCACATCTCGTAATTGAATCCATCGGGAACAGGCATTGGCGTTTTATCACCGCCCGCGGGATCGCCCGGCAATCCGACTTCAACGCGCTGCAATTTGCCGATGCGTCCATTCCGCACCAGCTCCGCTGCGTAACGAAACTGCACCGTTGACCGCTGCTGGCTGCCGATTTGCAGTATTCGACCCGAGGCCTGCACCGCATTGCTCAGGGCGCGCCCTTCCGCAATGGTCAGCGAAGCCGGCTTTTGCAGATAAACGTCTTTGCCCGCCCGCACCGCATCCACGCCGATCAGAGCATGCCAGTGATCCGGCGTGCTCACCACCACGGCGTCGATGTCTTTGTTGGCGAGCAGCTCGTGATAGTTTGCATAGCCTACGGTGCCGTCATACGGCTTGCCGGTCTTTTTCGCGTAGTGCTCGCTGACAAACTGCTTTCCTTCCACCACACGATGCGCATCCAGATCACACACCGCCACAATACGCGCCTGGTCGTAGGGCAGAATCGACGGCATATCGTGCCCGCGCGAAATGCGCCCCACGCCAATGGCTCCAATGTTGATCCGCTTGCTCGGCGCATACTGCCCAAACACCGTAGCCGGCACAATCGTCGGGAATCCGATTGCAGCCGCCGCGCCTAAACCAGTTTTTAAAAAATTCCGCCGCGAAACCCCAGCCTTCCGCTTATTGCTCATGGTCTGTCTCCAAAACAACCGTTGAAACCTTGCCATTTCTCGGTGTCAGTCTTTTGTTCGGGTACAAAACTTAATTGCCCGTCGCCAGAATATTACCCGATTGGCCCGACCTTTGGCTCACCCAAGGTGCCGAAGTTTTATTGGCGGTCCCGTATCTTTCGCTACGCGTACGAAATAGCTACAGGCATTGCGCGGAGATAGAGCCCAGGAACTTCACGCCAAAGGCCTGGTCCGCACTCGTTGTCCCTCGAAGCACGATATATAGATACTCCGCACCAGTTCCAGCGCTCTATAGCCATCTATGCCGGAACAGGCCGGCGTACGGCCCGCCTTACATGCCTCGCCAAACTCAGCCAGTTGCCGCTCGAATGGCACCGTCGAAATTGCCATCGGATCGGACGCTCCTGACTTGGCCAACTGCGCCAGCGGGGCGGGTTCGCCGGCATCGTCCCGCACATCCCAGGTCGTCAACTGGTCCCCGGTCACGATTGCGCTTCCCTTCGTACCGTGAATCTCTACCCGCTCGGGATAGCCCGGCCACAGCGCCGTGGCTGCCTGGATCACTCCCGTTGCTCCCGACGCATAACGCAAGACCGCGCAGACGCAGTCTTCCGACTCAATTTTGTGCGCCGCGCCCAGTTGCCAATAGCCGAACACCTCATCCACTGCGCCAATCAAGTGCAGCAGGATGTCCACCTGGTGAATAGCCTGGCTGATCAGTGCGCCGCCGCCTTCCACCTCCCAGCTTCCTTTGATTGGTCGCGCATAATACTCGTCTGTGCGATACCACTTTACGTAAGCATCCGCCTGCAGAATCCGTCCCAGCCGCCCCGCCTCCAGCGCCCGTTTCAGGAACAATATCGAATCATCCCAGCGATGCTGACTGACCACGCCAAGCTGGATTCCCGCTGCTTTTGCCGTTTCGATCATTTTGGCCGCCGTGTCCAGGTCTATGGCCATCGGCTTCTGCACCAGAACATGTTTTCCGTGCCGCGCACACAGTTCCACTGCTGCCAGCCTGTACGCAGGAAACGTGCACACATCCACAAAATCCACCAGCGGGTGCGCGCAAAGCTCCTCGGGAGTCGCCACGTATTCAGCGCCTGTCTCGTCGGCGAACTTTCGCCCCTTCTCCGCCGTCCGATCTGTACACACCGTTACCTGGTAGCCAATATTTCTGTAAGCCTGTGCATGCTTCCATGCAATCGCGCCGGTGCCAATGATTCCCACTTTCATTGAGGCTCCTTGAATCACTGATTCTACCCGCCGTCTGCTTAAACAAACCTTAGGGCGCCGGTTGTTTGCCGGCGCCCTGCATTCGTTCAATCAGGTTATCGATCTCGGCCCGCTAAACCCCTACAGCCTGCTTTCGCTCAGGCTCCATTCCGTCGAACTCCTCGCGCTTGAACAATACTTTGCGTAGTACCAGCGCAGCCGCACCGCGCAGTCGCGCCGCATCGCCGTCCATCGCAGGCACAATCTTCGGTGGTTGCGGCCTGAATGACTTCGCAATCAGCTGGCTCTCCAGAATCGGCGAAATGCGCGGCCACAATACTGTGCAGTCACCCACGATGATCACGACTTCCGGAGACAAGCCCGCCACCAGGATCGTCAATCCCCGCGACAGGTACATCATCATTTTGTCGATCGACCTCAATGCCTGAATGTCTCCATCGACGGCCAGGTCGAGCAGTTCCTTGAATGTGCTGATCGTGCTGTCGGGTACAAACTCGCGATAGTAGCGCAGCCCCGCGCGGTTGGATGCGAAGGTCTCCCAGCATCCCACGTTGCCGCACCCGCACACTGGTCCACTGCTTTCAATCGGCATGTGGCCGAACTCGCCCGCCATATCGTCTTTGCCGCGCGCCAGCCGCCCATCCACCATCAGTCCAGTGCCGATGCCGTCCGATACGCCCACCACAATAATGTTCGACGCCTCTCCGTAATTTCCAAACCAGCGCTCGGCCACCAGGCAGGCATTTACTGCGTTTTCAAGCTCCACGGGAGCTTCCAGCACCCGCTGCAATTCACTGTAAAGATCAACCTGCGTCCACGGCACGTTCGGAGAGAACAACACCTGGTGTGTCTTCTGGTCAACACGCCCAGAAACGCTTACTCCGACGCCGGCAAATTGCCGATCGCTGAAAGTCTCCTGCAGCGCGCGCGCCGACTTGGCGATTTTGGCGATCGCCTGTTTCAATTCCACCTTCGAATTTTTCTGCACCACCAGCGGAATTGTTTCGCGGCTTAGAAACTTGCCGTTGATGTCGATGACCGCAAGGCTAGCGTTGCCGGGGCGCAAATCGATCGCCAGCGTCACATGCTTGTCGTTCAGCGTCACAAACGTAGGACGCCGCCCGCGTGGAAGCCGGCCCAGCGTGCCTGGCAGCACCCAACCCTCGTCAATCAGCAGGCTGATAATGACCGACACCGTGCTTGGCTGCAGGCCCGTCAGCCGAGCCAGGTCCGCACGGCTCACTGGTTGATAACGATGGATGGCGTGCAATACGATATCGCGATTGATTTCGCGCGCTGTTTCACTTGAGGCGACACCGCGGCGCATTCGATTCGTTTTCTCGGTCACAGGTATTCCTACAGTTGCATTCAAATTGGCACCATTATAGGGCGATTGGTCTTTTAGTCTCGAACAAAAGCATAAACCCTCCAAAACACTTCAACCTGCACAATCTGATCTGCCCTTGGGAGCGGTACAATTCCTGCGATTTGTTCAGGCCATGCTTCCCGGCGTCAAAAAGCCGTGGCAATTCGGCCTTTCAAATCGGAAAGACGAAGGAATGCCATCCATGCATAGCCCTCATTAGCGCTGGCTGGGATACGCTCAACCCGGCTCGGGGGTAATAGGTCACTTGTCCATCTTTCGGTAATTCCGTGCCGGTTACTGGCGCACCACCCCTTTACCCCGAACGGTGGATTGGCACCGCCTTGCGAACGAATGAAGATTAAGGACTACCCAGGGCGCTCCGGATTGCACATGCGGACGTTGTTGTCGCCCTTTCCGAGTGAATGCCGCGAGCCAGGGTATGTGAGGCCCTTGTGTCAGAAATTGAGAATTATCGTGGACCAAACAGCGGTAATGGTGCCCTGCGGGCTCGAGTCATTCAATGGCCCGGCAATCAGTCGGCCCCGCAGCCACAGATTTTTTGTGCCTATAACCAGACCCGTCAGCAGTTCCTTTGTTCCCATGTACTGGTCAACGATCTCTCGCCTGAAGATCTCAACAATTCCCTCGCCAAACTCACACCAGGTTCATCGATTGGTCTCTGGCTGGCGCCATTTCGAGGAATCTCCGCGAATCGCGTAAGTTCTCCCATTGACCTCGTTTTTCTTGACCGGAACAACTCTGTTCTGGCGGTTGTGGAGTCATTCCCCGTCACCCCACTGACGACTTCCAATTGGCCGTCCGATGCCGTCCTCGTTCTTCCCGCCCACTCCATCGCATCCAGCGGAACCCTGGTCGGTGATCAGGTGGTCTTGTGTTCACCGGAGAAAATGCTGCGCCGCTTGCGCGATCTTAGAAACGAGGCGGCAGCCATCTTGGAGAACATAATTCCATCGACCCAATCCCAAAACCTTTCCCATCAATTACCCGATGATCCCAAACCCTCGGTTCAGATGACCAAATGGGCAGATATGCGAAATCATTCGCACCGCCCTCTTCAAACTCCGGCATCCGCCGCAGCTCCTGAGTCGATCACGAAACTCTCCGCACCCACTTCTGGTTTACCGATCCCCAGTAGAAACTGGCTTTATTGCTGGCTGACCCCCCAAAAGGAGGAAATGAGGGCGGCCCCGCGTGAGAATCTGCCCTGGATTGCTGCGTACTTCTTCAATGGGGGCAGTCCCGCGCCGACCGCCATTCGCAACATCAGCATGAATGGCATGTTCATTGTTACCAGTGAACGGTGGTATTTAGGAACCATCATCCACGTGACTCTAACCGACTGGCGCCTGCCTACTCCGGATCACACGATAACGGTCAACGCGGTAGCCGTCCGCTGGAGCGATGATGGCGTCGGTCTCCGCTTTATCTTTAAGAAACCACGTCGCGGGGCGCCAACACCCGGCGACTCCCCCCTTGTCGACGTGACTCAAAAGCAACTCAAAGCGTTTCTAGAGCTGTACAAGGGTCACAAGAGCTAGCAGCGTCCTAACGCTGCGTTGTTAGAACGAAGGGCTCGGAAGCGGATGAATATATAAAGCTGAAGCACACTACTGGAGAAGTAGCTGCTCTCGACCCCGTGGTGGAGGTATCACTTCCAACACTTCTAAGATTGTGTATTTGGGTGGCAGGGATTCGCTTTGATCGTCGTACGAAACCTCTATGCGAACATTAGCGCGCAACGCGCCACGTGGGAGGAGACCTGCTCCATCATTATGGAACTTTGCTAGCCAGATGCCGTCTTGGATTCTTGCTTCGATGGGATGTCCGTCATAAAGGAACTCCCACATAGATAAGCCCAAATAGTCGGGCTTCTTCACCTTGAGAATCAGTTCGTTGATGTTTGTGAGTGTCCGAACAGTTAGCAACTCCGTCATCTCTGATTCGTTGATTCGGAGCAACCGATTAAACGGAATGGGCTTTTCGACCCGGCTTTCAAAGGTTGCAGAATCGTGCTCTTCAAGAGGCTCAAAAGAAGCAGTCACATCAACAATATGAGCAGCAAGTCGCGTACGTGACATCGGCGCATAACCGGGAAGACCCCTTATGTTTGTCTTCTCGGCCTCACGCAAAAGTTCAGCCTGGATAGAATCGAGCAAATAAGGGTCCGTGATGCTTTGTGCTCCTTCGAGCATCTTGATGAGTGCATATTTCGCCTTGACCGTGTATGCCCCAACGATCTTCTGCCACTCTCCGCTCTTCAATGCGGCATCATCAGTTGACCGAAGGGCGCTGATAAACCATGATCTGATCGAACCGCCTTCCACCTTTTCCAAAAGAAGGACTGGTTCAATGGTAACGTCTATACTCTTTACCAAATCTCTATCGAACCGCGCGAACGCTTCCACGAGATCAACCATCGTGCGAAACGGGCGAGATGGGTCGCCTTCCCCCCTCGCAAAATCAACAGTTATCGCAAAAGCAGATTCCGGGACATCTGTGAATGTTGGCGGCATTGGCCGCGATTCTAACATTTTTCAAACTTTACGATTATCCGAAACACGAACACGAACCATCGCAGACACGTAAAGGCATAGGGCAGGACAAGCCCTTTAAGCCCGTACTGCCCTTTGCGTGTTCGCGGTGAGTGGTTGGCCGTTCTGCGAACCCCGACGCGTTAAACCTTAGTAGCCTTCTTTTCTTCGCTGACCAAAGCTTCTGCCGCCACTCGCCTAAGTGTTCTCCGCGCAAGGGTGCGCCCCATGAAGTAGCCAGACATAGGCGAAATGAGAGCGACAGATATGCCGAATGCAACCAGTGGGGACATATAGTTTCTTGATATGTAAGAGGATATGCCACCTGCAATCCCAGCCCCGAGAGAAGAGGTCCACATAGCAAGGCGATCACCACTGGGCATTGATTGGTAGTACCGAAAGCAGTTTTTAAAGTAGGCGGAAATAGCCTCTCTGGGTGAGCTGGCAGGATCGCTATTCGCAAGGCCAATCTTCCAAGCTGCCATGCAGATTCCTAGGGCTCGAATTGCGCGAGACGCCGCACCCGGATAATCGAGCAAATCTGCGGTCCACTCCTCTCTGAACCTCTCTGTTTGGTCGGAGGGCAACCGCGACAGCGCAAGATCAAGCAGCCATCGGCTTAGAACTGGGAGCCACGCACTAGCCTCATCAGCAGCAATTTTGCTGGATGCTGAGCCAATAAGTAGGGCGATAACATTTAGGATTGCCATACGAGCCGTCCTCTAGTCGGAAGGAGATCATCGAATGCAGCCCTGCTTTCTTGTGCGCCGAGGGATGTTAGCTGATAGAGCCTCTTTCGTGGTCTGCCAACTTCACAAGGGTTGACCTCTTCCCATTCGCTGCTCAGCCAACCCGCTTTTTCCAATCGGATCAGTATGGGATACAGAGTGCCCGATGAAATTCCAGATGCCTTAGAGATGTCAGAACCGGCGAGTCCGGCGATGGGTGCGCCCATCAGTTGTCCCAAAACTTTGAGCGTTGGGCTTGTCATGCGTGGTGCTTGTGTACTCATAGTTGAAACTCTACATAGGGGACCAGCCAAAGTCAAGAAGAGTTGTGGCATCTTGTGGTGATTCTGCTACAAGGCACAATCCAGAGGGCGGGTGACGGGTCCAGAATGGCCGGGGTGTGCGAGCACATAATAGTGCTTGAGGGGAATTGTCAAATGAGCGCGATGGAATCGAACGAAGCCACGTTACGTGATGTTGTGAATGCGATAGAGATGCTTGGTGAACGACTTGACCGCATTGTGGATGAGATGGAAAGCACAAAAATTGAGGTCATGACGGTTCGCGAAGCCATTGAGGCATTAGCCAAAGGCAATGCATAGAAGCCCGTTGACGCTGACAGCCAGCCGCCCGGCTCACGCCGCCAACTCCGATTCCGTGACAGGCCCGGCGGATTCGCGCTACCCTTATGGATACGCGCTAACCGCGATTTAAGGAGCGTCGCACCCCCGCCATGCCCATTCAGACCACCTCGAAAATCTGGCATAACGGCCAGCTGATTCCCTGGGAACAGGCC